>ENA-UOUL01002166-UOUL01002166.1-bioreactor-metagenome-genome-assembly--contig:-NODE-2166-length-23884-cov-25.354812_pt1 | contig 23884 bp, 18 predicted proteins | sample MGYA00249838_ERZ747220 | MGnify/ENA primary metagenome ERZ747220 (study PRJEB28778, sample SAMN05720191) | bioreactor metagenome | isolation source: Anaerobic biogas reactor | place: USA:Washington...
TCAACACAAACACCAACAACAAACGGCCATTTGGTGGACTTGCGCCAGGTGACGAAGGTGTATAGCGGCGCGGCGGGCGAGTTCGTCGCGCTCAAGGGCGTGGACCTCACCGTGCAACCGGGCGAGTTCGTCGCCATCGTCGGCAAATCGGGCAGCGGCAAATCGACGCTCATCAACGTGCTCACTGGCATCGACCGGCCCACCTCCGGCGAGGTGTGGGTGGATGGCGCCGCCGTCCACACGCTCAACGAGGAGCAACTCGCCCTCTGGCGGGGACGCAGCGTGGGCGTCATCTTCCAGTTCTTCCAACTGCTGCCTACTCTCACCGCCGTCGAGAACGTGCTGCTGCCGATGGACTACGCCGCTACCCTACCGCGCGCCCAACGCCCCGAACGCGCCATGCACCTCCTGGAACGCGTCGGCATGGCGAACGTGGCCCACGCACTCCCTACGACGCTCTCCGGCGGACAGCAGCAGAGCGTCGCCATTGCCCGCGCGCTCGCTAACGATCCACCCATCATCACCGCCGACGAACCGACCGGCAACCTCGACTCCAAGACCGCCGAGATGATCTTGCAGCTCTTCGAGGAGCTGGTTGAAGGCGGCAAAACCGTCCTGATGGTCACGCACGACGATGATCTGGCCGCCCGCGCGCAGCGCATCATCGTTCTGGCGGATGGGCTTATCGTGAATGAGAAATTTACCGCCAATCTTCACGAATCTACACCAATCCAACGCCCAAATTCGTGACAATTCGTGTATATTCTGGTTTTCTCGGAGGCGACAATGCAAACGCAAGCTTTTATCACACTCAAAAATGTCACTAAAGAATACCGCGGATTGAGCGGGACGGTTGTCGCGCTCAAGGGCATCAGCCTGGACGTGCAACGGGGCGAGTTTCTCGTCATAACGGGCAAGTCGGGCGCGGGCAAGACGACGCTCGTCAACGTCCTCGCCGGGTTGGATCGCACGACCGGCGGCGAAATCTGGGTGGACGGTGCGGCCGTCCATCGCTTCGGCCTGGAGAAAGCGGCACAATGGCGCGGGCAGACCGTTGGCGTCGTCTTCCAGACGTTCGAGCTGCTGCCCACGCTCAGCCTTGTGCAGAATGTGATGCTGCCCATGGATTTCGCGCACCGCTACACCCGCCGCCAACGCCGCGAGCGCGCGATGCATCTGCTGGAACAGGTCGAGATCGCCGCGCACGCCCGCAAACCGCCAACGGCCATTTCGGGCGGGCAGCAGCAGCGCGTCGCCATCGCCCGCGCACTGGCGAACGATCCGTCCATCATCATCGCCGACGAACCAACCGGCAGCCTCGATTCCGCGACCACTGGCACGGTGCTCGACGTGTTCAGCGCGCTCGCCGCCGCCGGGAAAACTGTCATCCTCGTCACCCACGATAAGGACGTGGCGGCGCGCGGTTCACGGGTTATCACGCTGGCGGATGGGGAAATGATTCAAAGTTGAAGTTCGACAACTTTCAACTCACAAAGGAGAACGCGATGTTTGCAACAAGATGGCACAAAGTCCTCAACGACCTCACCGGCAACAAGACCCGGACGCTGCTCATCGTGCTGTCGATCGCGGTGGGGTTGTTCGCCGTGGGGACGATTGTGAGCGCGCGGACGCTGCTCTCGACGGAGATGGCGCGCAGTTACGCGGCGATCAACCCCTCCGATGGCATCGTGCGCACCGTGGAACTGTTCGACGAAGACTTCGTGCGCGCGGTGCGGGCCATGCCGGAAGTCGCCGACGTCGACACCCGCCGTGTGCTCGAAGTGCGCGCGCAGGTGGTGTCAACGGATTCAACGGATCAAACGGATATTCCTCCGTTGAATTCTGCTCAATCCGCCGAGATGACGTTGCGCATCTTCGCCGTGCGCGACTACAACGCGATGCGCGTGGACTTAATCTTCCCCTCTCCTGGGAGAGAGGGGCCAGGGGTGAGAGCCTGGCCGCCGCCGGAGCGCGAAATCCTCATCGAGCGTTCCGCGTTGGATGTGCTCGGCGCGCAGGTGGGCGACACGTTGCGCATCGAGCTGCCCGGCGGCCGCGTGCGGCATCTGCGCATCGCTGGGCTGGCCCACGATATGGTGCAGGTTCCGGCGCAATTCGACGGCACGCCCTACGGCTACATCGCCTTCGAAACGCTGACGTGGTTCGGTGAGCCGTATGGGTTCAATGAACTGCACGTGCGGGTTAGCCCCTCCTCAATCCCCCCCGAAGGGGGGGAGATGGCTTCCCCCCCTTCGGGGGGGACTAAGGGGGGGACCCGCGCCGCCATCAACGCCGTCAAGGACAAGGCCGAACAGAACGGCTTCACCATCCCGCTTTCGATGACGGCGGAGCCGGGCGCGCTACCTCTCGACGACATCCTGGACGCCGTCCTGCTGCTGATGGGGGCGCTGGGCGTGCTCGCGCTGTTCCTCAGCGTCTTCCTCATCCTCAACACCGTCTCCGCGCTGCTGGCCCAGCAGAAGCGGCAGATCGGGGTGATGAAGGCCATCGGCGCGCGCACCGGGCAGATTATGGGCATGTACCTGACGCTGGCGCTGCTGTACGGGCTGTGCGCCCTGCTCATCGCCGTCCCGTTGAGCGGCGTGGGGGCGCGGGCGCTCAGCGCCTTCATCGCCGGGCTGTTCAACTTCGACTTGCTGGAAGTGCGCCTCCCACCGACCGCCGTGATCATCCAGATCGCCGTGGGGGTGGTCGTCCCGCTACTGGCGTCGCTGCCGCCCTTCCTGGCGAACCTGCGCGTAACGGCGGCGGCGGCGTTACGGGTGGGCTACCAACCCAGCAAGGGACGCTTGGGCGCGGGTTGGATCGACCGGCTGCTTTCGGGCGCGAACTTATGGTTTGCACGCCACACCCTGCGCCGTCCGCTGTTGCTCTCCCTGCGCAACACTTTCCGCAGCAAGGGCCGGCTCGCGCTCACGCTCATCACACTGACGCTCGGCGGCGCGATCTTCATGGGCGTCTTCAGCGTGCAGGCTTCGCTCGACCAGACGCTCGACGATCTGCTGCGCTGGTGGGGCTTCGACGTGATGGTCATCCCCGCCCGCCCCTATCGTGCGGACAGGATGATTCAGGCTGCACTGGACGTGCCGGGCGTGGTCGCCGCCGACGTGTGGTTTCAACTGCCCGCCCGCCGCGTGCGTCCGGATGGCGTCGAAAGCGACAATCTTTACTTTTTTGTGCCGAATCCCGATTCGCCGCTGGTGCCCGCGCCCAAGATCATCGCCGGACGCTGGCTGCTGCCGGAGGACGAAAACGCCGTCGTGCTCAACGCCCTCGCTATGAAAGAGGAACCGGATATCGCGGTGGGCAGCGAGATCGTGTTGAAGGTGATGGGGCGCGAACGTACCTATCGCGTCGTCGGCGTCTGCATGGGGATTCTGATGCCGATGGGTTACGCGCCTTATCCCTACATCGCCCGGACGACGGGACAAGTAGGGCTAGGCGGCGCCGCGCTGATTCAGCTCGAACAGGACGACCCGGAGAGCATCACCGCAACCGCCGCCGCCGTGAAAGCGCACTTCGAGCGCATCGGACTGCGGGTGAGCGATACGCAGACCGTCAGCGGCGAGCGCGAGGAGGCCGGTGCCAGCTTCGGCATCATCATCACCCTGCTGATGGTGATGGCGGTACTGCTGGCGCTGGTGGGCGGGTTGGGATTGATGGGATCAATGAGTATCAACGTGCTGGAACGCGCGCGCGAAATCGGCGTGCTGCGGGCCATCGGCGCGCCCAACCGGGGCGTGGCGCAGGTCTTCATCGTCGAAGGCGTCGCTATCGGCGTGCTCAGTTGGGCGTTCGGCACGGCGCTGGCGCTCCCACTCGGACGGCTGCTCAGCGACGCCGTCGGCGTTCCGCTGATGGGTGCGCCGCTCAGCTTCAGCTTCTCGACGCTTGGCGTGTGGATCTGGCTCGGCGTGGTCGTCATCCTCAGCGCCCTCGCCAGCGCCCTGCCCGCCCGCAACGCTTCGCGGCTGACGGTGCGGGAGGTTTTGGCGTATGAATGAGCGAATGGAAGAATCAGCGAATCAGCAAATGAAGAATGGGCGAATTACGCATTTCGCAGAATGGAGGTATACGATGAAAATTTGGCGCATTTTATTGGTCGGAATGTTGTTGTTGGCGGGATGTAACGCGGCGTTGAGCGCGACGACGGAGCCGGTGCTGCAGCCGGTGAAGGCGGATACGGATGTGATTGCGGTGGAAGGCGTCGTCGAACCGGCGCGCTGGGTGACGCTGCGTGCGGCGGATAGCAGCGCCGTCGCCGAGGTGTTCGTGGCCGACGGCGACGTGGTCCACGCAGGTGACGTGCTGCTGCGATTGGACGACACGGATGCGCGGCTCGCCATCCGCCAGGCCGAGGCCGCGTTGAGCACCGCGCGGGCGCATCTGACGTTGGCGCAGGCCGGCGCGCGCCCGGAGCAGATCGCCGCCCTCGAAGCGCAGGTGTCCGTCGCCGATACCGTGATCTCGCAGACTACCACCCTGCTCACGGCAAGCCAGGTCAACGGGATCGAGGCCGACGTCGCCGAAGCACACACCGCGATTGCGACCGCGCAGTTCAACTATCGCCAGGCCGACCAAACGCACGACGACACGATGCAGTGCGTCGACGTGACCATGCCCGACGGCAGCACGCAAGCCATCTGCCCGGCGCTCGGAACTTACGAGGAAATGGCGCGCGCGCAGGTAGCGGCGGCGCAGGCGGCGCTGGCTGCCGCGCAGGCGCAACTCGCCTCCCTCCGCAGCCCAACCGGCGCGCAGATCGCCGCCGCGCAAGCCAACGTCCAGACCGCGCTGGCGCAGCGTGATGCGTTGCAAGCGCAGCTCGATCTGGCGCGGGCCGGCGCGACCGCCGCCACAATCGCCGTCGCCGAAGCCGCTGTCCAAGAGGCCGAGGCGGCGCTGGCTGCTGCCCGCGTCCTGCTCGCCGACCGCACATTGACGGCTCCTTTCGACGCCATTGTGAGCGACATCGCCGTCCGCCCCGGAGACATCACCGCGCCCGGCAGCGCCCTCGTCACCCTGGCAACGCTCGACGCGCTGCACATCCGCGTCAAAGACCTGACCGAACTCGACATCGCGCGCGTGACCGAGGATCAGCCTGTAAACATCACCTTCGACGCCCGGCCCGACGCCGCTTTTACCGGGCGCGTCACCCGCATAGACCGCCAGGGCCAGGATTACCTGGGCGACGTCATCTACCCGGTCTTTATCGAACTGGACGCTATGCCAGCCTGGGCGATGTGGGGGATGACGGCGAAATTGCGAATCCAGAATCAAGAATCGGCGAATCAAGAAGATGCATCCGCTGATTCTTCATTCGCTCATTCTCTATTCGCTGAAGCCGTGATCGAGCCGGAACGTTGGGCCGAAGCGCGGTTCACTATCCCCGGCAAAGTCGTCGGGGTGCTGGCGCAGCCGGGGATGCGTGTGGAGGCCGGGGACGTGCTGGCGCGCCTCGATGCGACGCACCTGGAAGCGGCTGTACGCCAGGCAGAGGCGGCGCTGGCGACGGCGCAGGCAGGTTTGGCGCTGGCGCAGGCCGGGCCGCGCCCGGAGGCCATCGCCGCCGCCGAAGCGCAGGTTGCCGCCGCCGAGGGTGACATGGCACGGGCTGTCGCGCTGCGCACTCAGTGGACCGCAGCCGGACGCGACGCGCAGGTCGCCGCCGTGCGCGCCCAACTCGAAGCGGCGCGAGCCGAAAAGCGCCAACTCGAAACGCAGTGGCAGTGGGCCAAAGACGGCGGGGACGACAAGCGCGCCCAGACGCTCCGCGAGCAGACCGCCGTCGTCGAACAGAAGATCGCTGCTGCCGAAACGCGCCTCGCCGCCATCCCGCGCGTGTTCGCCGCTCAAGCGCAAGCCGCCGACGCGGGCGTGCGGGTGGCCGAAGCGCAGCTCACCGCAACGCAAGCCCAGCTCGCGCTGGCGCAGGCCGGGCCGCGCGCCGAGGACGTCGCGGTGGCGCAGGCTGCCGTCCGGCAGGCGGAAGTTGCGCTCGCCGCCGCTCAGGCCGCCCTGGCGCGCACCGAACTGCGCGCGCCGTTCGCCGGTACGGTCACGCAAATCTACGTAGAAACCGGTGACATCGTCACGCCGGAACGTCCCGTTGTGGTGTTGGCGACGCTCGACCGGTTGCGGGTACGCACCCGCGATGTGCTCGAGAACGACGCGAGCTACGTCAGCGTGGGGCAACCGGTCACGGTCAAAGTGGACGCGCTGCCGGAGACTGCGTTCGCCGGGCGCGTGGCGCAGATCGAACCACAGGGCGTCCTCTATCGCGGCGACATGGCCTACCCGGTCGTCGTCGAACTGGACGCGCCATTGCCTGCGCTGTTGTGGGGGATGAAGGCCGTGGTGGAGATCGATCCCGCGCACCATTGATGCGAAACCCTTGCGAAGGTTTCAAACAAAACCCGCACATAATCCACGCGCGCGCGCAACCTTCGCAAGGGTAGATGAACAGGCACAAAGTATTAATAATTCATTAGATTTTAGCACTCTACCCTCTCGAGTGCTTGACAAACGCTCTCAAACATGCTATTATTAGGAATAGATTAGCACTCTATAGCATCGAGTGCTAAAAGTAAACACGAAAAACCTAAATTCATCAAGTGGAGGTAAGTCATGAGCGTAAAGATTCGACCCTTGAACGACCGTGTAGTTGTGGAACCCGTCGAAGAGAATGAAATGACCTTCGCCGGTGGGCAGTTGGTGCTCCCCGACACGGCCAAAGAAAAGCCCCAACAGGGCAAAGTCCTGGCCGTTGGCCCCGAGGTCACGGTGGAAAACGAAGACGGCAAAATCGTCGGCCCACAGGTGGGCGATCTGGTGATCTACGCGAAGTACGCCGGTACAACGTTCAAGACCCGCGACGGCAAGGAAATGCTGATCTTGCGCGTGGACGACATCCTGGGTGTCGTTGAGGATTAATTCCTCGCAATCTTCTCAGTAAATAAAAATCCTCTTTAGAATAAGGAGTAAATCATGGCTAAGCAATTACAATTCGGTAGTGAAGCGCGCTCGGGACTGAAGCGCGGTATGGACGTTTTGGCGAACGCAGTTGTGACCACCCTGGGTCCCAAGGGCCGCAACGTGGCGTTGGACAAGAAGTGGGGTTCCCCCACCATCACCCACGACGGTGTGACCGTCGCCAAAGAAATTGAGCTGCAAGACGCTTTCGAGAACATGGGCGCGCAACTATTGAAAGAAGCCGCCACCAAAACCAACGACATCGCCGGCGACGGCACCACCACCGCCACCCTCCTGGCGCACGTCCTTATCGAAGAAGGGATGAAGAACGTGGCCGCCGGCGCGAACCCGATGCTGCTCAAGAAGGGCATCCTCACCGCCGCCGAGAAGGTCGCCGAGGCGATCAAAGGCGCTGCTGTGGAAGTCAACACCAAGGAAAACATCGCCAACGTGGCCGCCATATCCGCGCAGGAACGCGCGATTGGCGATCTGATTGCCGATGTGATGGACAAAGTCGGCAAAGACGGCGTCATCACCGTGGAAGAATCCAAGGGCCTCGAATTCGAGACCGAGTACGTCGAGGGTATGCAGTTCGATCGCGGCTACATCAGCCCCTACTTCATCACCAACCCCGACAGCATGGAAGCCATCATCGAGGACGCCTACATCCTCATTCACGACAAGAAAGTCTCCGCCGCCCAAGACCTGGTTCCCATCCTGGAGAAACTGGTGCAGAAAGGCGCGCGCAACCTCGTCATTATTGCGGAAGACGTCGATGGCGAAGCGCTGGCGACCCTGGTGGTCAACAAACTGCGTGGCTTGCTGACCGCGTTGGCGATCAAGGCCCCTGGCTTTGGTGACCGCCGCAAGGCTATGCTGCAAGACCTCGCCACCCTCACCGGCGGGCACGTCATCACCGAGGAAGAAGGCCGCAAGCTGGATAGCGCCACCCTCGCCGACCTGGGCCGCGCCGACAAAGTCATCTCCACCAAGGACGACACGACCATCGTTGGTGGGCACGGCGAAGACGCGCTGATTCAGGGCCGCATCGAACAGATCAAGAACGAGATGGATCACTCCACCTCCGATTACGACCGCGAGAAGCTGCAAGAGCGGCTGGCGAAGTTGGCCGGCGGCGTCGCCATCATCCGCGTGGGTGCGGCGACCGAGACTGAGCTGAAGGAAAAGAAGCACCGCGTCGAGGACGCGTTGAGCGCGACCCGCGCCGCCGTCGAGGAGGGCATCGTCCCCGGTGGTGGTGTGGCGCTGCTGAATGCGATGAGCGTCCTGAGCGACGTCAAGATGGACTATTCCGACGAACAGACCGGCGTGACCATTCTGCGCAAGGCGCTGGAAATGCCCGTCCGCAAGATTTCGGAGAACGCCGGTGAAGACGGCGCCGTGATCTTGGCCGAGGTACGCCGCAAGCAGGCCGCGAAGAAGAACAATCACATCGGTTACGACGTGATGACCGGCGAGTATCTCGATATGCTCGACGCGGGCATCATCGATCCCGCCAAGGTGACCAAGGGCGCGCTGCTCAACGCCGCCTCCGTCGCCGCGATGGTGCTCAGCACCGAGGCGCTCATCACCGACATCCCCGAGCCGAAAGCTGCCCCGGCGGGTGGTCCCGGCGGCGGGATGGGTGATATGGGCGGTATGTACTAAACCGCCAAAGAAGCTCACAAAATCAAGAGGGCGCGAAATTCGCGCCCTCTTTTCGTTATACCTCAGCACTCTACGGACATGCGCTAACCCCTTTAGCCGTCAACGTCCAAAAACGCAATCCGCTGCCAGGACGTGCGCCGCACGCCTGCACCAGCGAACAACTGCTGCACCCGTTGGCGCACGTTTCCGGCACGGCGAGGTAGCCATTGTCGACCAACTGCACCAACATCTGCTCGACCAGTGGCGCGGGGACGGCCAGCGCCTCCGCCAGTTCTTGCGGGGTGCAGTAGATGTCCTCACGGATCAACGTCAGCAGCGCCTTGAGCATATCAGCCCCCCAGCAGCAGCGTGCCGACCTGGTAGACGAGGATGCCCGCCCCGAGCGAGATGACGAGCATCAGCCCAAGGCTAAGCAACGTCCACGCCCAGGAGCGCGTCTCCTGTTTCACCGCCGCCACCGTCGCCACACAGGGGACGAAGAGCATCTGCACGACGAGGAAGCCCAGTGCGGCCGGCGGGGTGATCAGCGTGGGCAACGTCGTCTCGAAGTTGCCGTAAAGCACGCCGAGCGTGGCAATGGTGTTCTCCTTCGCCACGAAACTGGTGAGCAGCGCAATCATCAGCATCCACGGCAAGCCCATTAGCGCGCCGATTGGGGCGAGGCCGCGCCCGATCCACGCCAGGTAGCTCTGCGTCACGTCGCCGTCGGCGGGGAAGTACGAGAGCACCCACACCACCACCGACGCCGCCAGGATCACCGTCCCGGCCTTCTGCAAGAACGCGACCACGTTCTGCCAGACGTACAGGCCGATCGTGCGCGCGTTGGGCAGGTGATAGAGCGGCAGCTCCATGATGAACATCGCCTGTTCCCCCTTGAGCACAAAGCGGTGGAAGACAATGCCGAGAATCGCCAGCACGCCCAGGTTGACGGCGACCAGTCCCCAGGCCACCCACACCGCCGCCCTGCCGAAGAAAACCGGCGCGAGCACGGCGACCACGGCCATGCGCGCGGTGCAGGGGATCAGCGGGGCCAACAGAATAGTGAGCCAGCGCGCGCGCTTCGTCTCGATGATGCGTGTGCCCAAAATCGCCGGGACGTTGCAGCCAAAGCCGAGTAGCAGCGGCAGGAAGCTCTTGCCGTGCAGCCCCATCGCGTGCATGAAGCGGTCGGTGATGTAGGCCGCGCGGGCCATGTAGCCGGTGTCTTCAAGAAAGCCCAGCACGGCGAAGAAGATGACCAGGATCGGCAGGAACGTCACCACCATCCCCGCGCCACCGATCAAACCATCGGCGAGCAAATCGACCATCCAGCGCGGAAGTGCGCCTTGCAGGCCATTGCGGCTCGCCTCCGCCCCTTGCTGGATCAACGTATCAAGCCAACCTTGTAACGGCGAACCGATAGCGTACGTCAGCCAGAAGACGACCGCCAGCACGCCCAACAAGGCCAGCGTCCCCCACAAGGGATGCGTGAGCACGCGATCCAACCGCGCCGTCAGCCCCATCTGGCCAAGCTTCGGACGCACGACTGCCGCACGGATCATACGCGCAATCCACGCATAGCGCGCTCCGGCAATGTCGAGGATGGCATCTTCGTGTTGGAGCAGAGTGTCGTGGACGCGCGTCCACACGTCAGCGGGCAATGCAGACTGCATCAACGCCACCACCTCGTCGTCGCCTTCCAACAGTTTCAACGCGACCCAATCCGCCGGATAGGGTTTGGGGACGTAAGCGGCGACCCACGTGATCAGTTCCTCCAGCACCGTCTGGTGCGCGGGCAGAATGACCGGGCGGTGCGGATTGTAGGGATACGCCTCATCCCACACCGCGACCACAGCATCCAGCAACGCCTCGAAACCCCGACCTTTCGTCGCCGCCATCGGCACGACGGGAATGCCGAGCGCGGCTTCCAGCACACGCGGCTCCACCTGGATGCCCTCCTGCGCGGCCACGTCCATCATATTCAACACCAACACCACCGGCGCGGGTAAGAGCAACAGTTCGGCCAGCAGATACAAGCTGCGTTCCGGGATCGCCGCATCGACGACGGCCACCACCACGTCGGGGCGCTCGTGCAAAATGTAATCGCGCGCCACGCGCTCCTCCACCGAATTGGCGGTCAGGCTGTACGTCCCCGGCAAATCAACGAAATCAAACTGCTTATCGCCGCGCAGACAGCCGCCGGTTTTCTGCTCCACCGTCTTGCCGGGCCAGTTGCCGACGTGCTGGTTCATCCCGGTCAGCCCGTTGAAGATGGTGGACTTCCCCACGTTCGGCTGCCCGGCCAGCGCTACCTTAATGGTCACACATTCGCCAACGTGCGGCGCTGCCGCTTCAGACTCTACCCTGGCTAACCGCTGCATCGCCGTCCTCCAGATAAACCATAACGTGGCTGGCTTCGCCACGTCCGAGCGCCACTTGCGTCTCCCGCACCGCGACGATCAACGGACCGATGCCGTGATTGCGCGTGACCGTCACCGGCGCGCCCGGCGTGAAACCGAGCGCCGCCAACCGTGAAACAAAGCGATGTCCGCCGCGCAGTTGGTGAATCAACCCTGTCTGCCCCGGCTGCAATGCTGTTAGTGGAACCATAAACAATACCCCCAACGAAAAAGATAAATGCCACGAGTAAACTAAAGAACCTCAATCCAGATCACACTTGCGCTTTCCAGCGGGACGCTTACCAGCCGCTCCTCCACCTGGACGACAATCTCGGCCTCCTGCTGTTCGATCACGGCGATCTGCCGGCCCGGCAACAGCCCCCACGCCTCTGCATCGCGCAAAATGTCACCGGATTCCGGCGCGATGCGCGTCACCCGGCCGCGCGCGCCCACCGGCACCTGGCGTAAACATGTGTCGATATACGCACGTTTGCTCGGCGGGATCGGCACGCCATGAGGACAGCTCACCGGATCGCCCAACAATGCGGACAGACGTTCCGTCACCGACTCAGGAGCCGCGTGTTCCAGCATACCGGCGATCTCGTGAGCCTCAGACCAAGGCACGTCGAGCATATCGGTGAGAAATCGCTCCCACAGGCGATGCCGGCGCAACAAAGCCATCGCAACCGCCTCCCCCTGCGCGTTCAATGTGACGCCGCGATAGGGATAATAGTGAATCCAGCCCTGTTGCGACAGCTTGAGGATCATCTCGTGGATGGAAACTGGCGAAAAACCAAAGTATTCCCCTAACGCTGACAAGGACAGGGGTAACTCAGGACCGCCCCGCAATCTGAAAATGGCTGCCAGGTAATCCTCCACTCGTTCCCGAATTCCGCCTCTGCTTTCCATAGTTGTCCTCTGTAAAAATTATAAGGTATACCTTATAAAAAATTATAACACCGATACTCATAACGTCAAGTCCAATATAACCGATTTTTGACCCGGATTGGAAGTCCCACGATAGCATTTATCTTGCTCTTTCGTAGCGGTGTTATCATATAATTCAAGATTACGGAAACTGAAGATATACTTTAATGTGTGCGCCTTGCCATGCGTACGGCACGCCGCATAGATGACCCTGGTTGAGCGCTGGCGACCAGTTACCGCATTCAGCACAACCGCGCGTTTTTACCATTCCATACCGGGGAGGCTATCAAATGAGCCACGATGTCAACAATGTGACTCACCGCCTATGCTGGTGTGAACTCTTTTGTCAAGCAACTCAGAAAGGAAGCTGAAAGTGCGGGTTCATACTTTTACATACTGCCTTTCTTCGCCAATATGTAAAAGTATTACTCGCTTCTCGCGACCTGGCATTGTCAGAATGTACCAACTGGACATTTTTGACGCAGCTTTAGCCACACCTGAGAAGCCAATGAAGCGATACCCGCATCACTGCCTACTGGATCAGTACAACGGCCGTCACTGTCATCCCGACGATCCAAATTGCAGGTATTTAGGGAAAAGACATAGTAGGACAAAAAGGGCTGTTTTTTGCTAATACCGTCAGAGGCCGAAATCGCTGCTCAACCCTGCTTTTGGCGGCATCGAACAGGATCTAGCAGGGTTTTTGACCCGCCCCACCCCCTGTTTTGGCCCCTGTATGGCGCTATGGCGTGCTCCGGGAACCGCCATCGTCGCAAATTCGCTGTTTACAATGTTACGGTATGGCCGAAACGCAAAACTGTCCGTTTTTTGGTCATACTGGCCTGCGCCGGCCGGGGAAAAGCGACGGCATCAGCGCCACCTGGAACTACTACCCGCGCAAGCTGTTCGTCTTCACCACTTGCGGCGGGTTGCCACGCAGCTTCTACCGGTACCAGAGGTGTACCTCAACGTGACCGAGACGGCCACCGATGACAACAACGACACCCGCGCAAGGTCAAGGAAGTGGCATTGAGTATGCCGTTGGCGGCTTCCAAGGTCCACTTTACGCGCGATGGAGAAGCCTGGACAGCCTGGGAGCGCTATGCCAAAGCGACCAGCTTCGACATCCTCCAAGGAAACGTAGTGGGCAACGATTTCAAGGCCAGCTATGGCCGCCTGGGAACGATGCTCGTCAAGGTCGCCATCATCCTGGCCGCCTTCGACGCCGCCAAGCTGCCGGTGGTCCTGGAAGCATGCCACATCTATCGCGCCCAGCAGGTCGTCGAGGCGTGGCGCAGGAACTTGCACGAACTCTTTGCCAAGATGCGCGAGCTGCACAATGATCGCGATTACAGCGACGGGATCAAGACCGTGTTAGTCAAGGCCGGCCCGGCCTGGGTGACACGCCGGGACTTGCTGCGCGCGCTCAAGGTGAAGTGGTCCGAGGTGGAGCGCCCGTTGGCCGATCTGTTAGCCGGCGGCGAGATCGAACAACAGGAACTCAAGAACGTGCGCGGCCCGGCGACGTGGCGGTATCGCCTGGCAACAGAGGAGCGGCAATGAGTTACAGCAATACTGTCTACCAGAAATGGCATTATTCAGGTAAAGGGACAGTTGACAGTAGAGACGGTATTACTGTCAAACTGTCATACTGTCACCACCGCTGTTTTTTCGGTTTTTCGGGTGACAGTATGAATGAGACACAAGTAGTGTTCCTCGCGTTGTTCACGCGGGAGGCGCTGTATGATACCTGGCTGCCAACGATGACTGAGTTCATATGAGACGTGGTGCGTAAATTCTACCGGGACAGCAGGATTGTGTTCCCCGATACCGAGCACGGGGTGAAGGTGAAGTTGAAGGAGCAGGGGCTGCTGTTTCCGGCGGAGAGCGGGCGCGAACCCTTCTTCTACCAGCTTCCCATTGAGGGTCGTCCGCGCGTGCTGCGGATCAGCAATTTTCTTTCTGTTGACACAGAACCCTCTTCCTGAAAACACGTAAAAACCGTGAAATACGTTCACATCATTCACGGATTTCACCGATTTCCCGACTTTTGTAGAAGGGGTAGAGGCTTATAGATAAAGAAAAAACGAATTCAGACGCGTTCCAGGCACAGGGCACGAGGCCATAGTAGGATCGGGAGGGGGTGTTTGTGCCGAGTACCGTTGAGATGGAATGAGGTCGGATAACGAAGAGCCAGTCGTAATTGTGCTGGCTCTTTTTGCGTGTTATACTGATTGCGGAGGACCATACAATGGCTGATCAACCTTCCTATACCCAACTGGTCGCGCAGGTGCTCTCCATGGCATCTGAGCCGTTGACGCTGGATGAAATCTGGGCGCACGTTGCGCGAGTGCGACCTGTGCAGACGAGAAACCCCCGTTCGACTTTGCGGAACGCTCTCAACAGTCTGTCGTTGGCGGCCACATTGGGTGGGCGTCCGGCGCGCTACACGTGGTGGCCCAATCACCTTACCGGAAGCGTCTTCCGCCAACCCTTGAGCGCGGCGGATGTGTCTTCCGGTGGCCTGGTCTTAGGGATCGAGAGCTGGCTGGCCCTCTGGCCTGACTTCTTTGTCGGCGTGCTGCGCAGTGCAGGTGCGGTGACGCTCGAATTGGTGGGCGGGCCAGTCTTGGAGAGCCACATCGAACCTCTGGAGGAGTCCGGTTGGGGGCTGAAACCGATGCCGGCGCTGGCGACGTGGTACCAATACGTGGGGGCTACCCCTGGAGATGCCCTGGTCGTGCGCGTCATTGACATTGCCGCGCGGCGCTATGCTGTGAGTCTGGCGCGGCAAACCGAACGCGATCCAGCAGCAATCGCGGCTCGCAATCGGGCATTGGCCGACGTCGCAGAACGCCTGGCGCGTCAGAGCGCTGATGATATGCCAGATTTCTACCTGATACCTCGCCTGATCGCCAGTGACGTCTACCAACACGCCCTGCCGCCTGAACCCTGGGACAAAGTCTTGCGGGCTGACCTGCGTTTTGTCGTTAACCAAGGACGCAGCGTTTGGCTGGTAGAAAGACTGGTGAATGCATTGGAACGGGAAACGCCGTCATCACCCGACGCCTTCGACGTACCACGTCCTCGCGGGCAATGGCATAAAGCGCGCAGTGAGGTAGAGCGCCGGGCGTGGGCGGAGTATTTCTTCAGCCGAGGCATGGACTACCGGTGGGCCGGCTATGCAGTCACAGATGAAGCCTACTATCGCGCCGCCGTGCGACTCGATCCGGGTCACGCCGACGCCTGGGTGCATATTGGGAATCGCCGCTTCAGTGAAGGATTGCTGCTTGAGGCGCTGGACGATTACCGGCGCGGGCAGGCGGCGGCTGAAGCGCGGACGATCGGCGATCCTGCTACGTATACACGTCCTTTCTGGGGCGATTTGGACTCGCGGCCCTTTATGCGCGCATTGCACGGGCAGGGACTATGTCTATGGCGGCTTGGGCAAACAAAGAAGGCGTGCGAGGTCTTTGGCTGGATGCTGACCTTGAATCCTAACGATAACCAGGGCGCGCGATTCTTGCTGCACGATCTCGACGAGGGGTTGAGTTGGGAAGAAAGCGTGGCCCGCGAAGAGCAGGACCAGTGATGTAGGATTAGGTAATGGCGGTTTGTCGAGTTATAGCGGACTTGCCACAACTTTTTTTCGATGCTACAATGGTTTCTTGAAGGCACTATGCTTTCAAGTGTGATATATCCTCAACAAGCCGTAGGCTTGCAAGCATTGCGTAAGAGGTGCAAATGGCAGAGCATTTCATTTCAGTCAAGCAGGCCAGCGAGCAGTCCGGCTATTCGTCATCCCACATTCGCAATCTATTGAGCAAAGGCGTGCTCGATGGACAGAAGTTCGCCAATGTATGGATGGTTGACTGCCAATCGCTGGAAGCGCACAAGGCGGCGATGGCGCAATTGGGCGCGAAAAAACATGGCGCGTGGGCGGCGACTCCTGCTGTGGTCGAGGCATCACGCTGATGACAGAAACTAAACCCTACTATAGCACTTTCGCCGGCAAAGGCGCCCGGCTTCCTGAGATGAAAGCCGTGTTGCATGCGTTGGACGCCGGCCAGACGATAGATCAGGCGCGCCAGTCAGTCATCGAGGAAGACTTGCTCGACAGCGGCACACGCAAGAGCCGTGAGACCGTGTGGAAAGAGGCTTATCGTCGCTATATGAGTGGACGCAGTGACGCGCATATAGCCACGCTAGCGCGGATGGTGACAAGCAGCACCGATGCGCTGACGCAAAATTTGGTGTTGTTCTACGAATATTGCCAGATGGATACGTTGCTCTACGATTTAACCGCCGATTGTACCTATACCCTCTATCACAATGCCCGTACAACGATCGGTAAAGTGGAAATTAATGAATGGCTCACACAGCAAGAGTCCGAGCATCCCGAACTAGCACAGTGGTCACTCCCAGTGCGCGGGCGATTGGTGAGTAGCTATCTTGCTACGATCCGCGATTTTGGCCTCGTAACGGGGGCCAAGCAAAAGGAATTCTACAAACTTTACGTGCCGCGCGCAGCCTTCGTCTACGCGCTCTACCACCAGAAAGAACGCGGCATCGAGGGAAAAGCGTTGATCGAGTCCCCGGATTGGCGGCTGTTTTTGCTGAGCGAGGAGGACGTGCGCTTTATGCTGGAAGACGCGGCCAAAGGCGGCTTTGTCCATTTCCGCTACGCCGGCGATATTTACGATTTGCGCTTTATCTATAACGACTTGCGCGAGGTGGTGGATGTCCTCACTGCAGGATAAGTTCGTGGAATTGGAGCGCCTGCTCCTGAAGGATCGGGAAACGCTGGCCTTGCACGCGGGCGTCCCTTTTCTGTTGCTGATCTATGACCCGGAAGCGGAACGCAGTTGCCGTGAGGAGCAAGCGCACCTGCGCGTCAAACTCACGGACGCCGGCCTGAACGTGTGCGAACTCTCCGTCAAGACGTTTATCTTCGACCATTATGCCGCAATCGGTCTGCTGGATGCGATCTTCGAGAAGGAGCAGCACCAGCCCGACCCCGTGTACCGTGACCTTGCCAAACATTACCGCCCTGCGCTGGTGCAGCATATCATCGAGACGGCAGAGCAATTGCCGGCAAACGATACCGTTATCTTCCTCACCGATGTGGTGCACCTGTATCCCTTTGTGCGGGTAGCGAATTTGCTGGAAGACCTGGAAAACCGCGTGCAACCGCCGTTGGTCGTGTTCTATCCCGGCGTGGAGATCGACGGCGAGTTGCGCTTCCTGGGCCTGGAAAACGCCGACGGCCCGCATACCAAGTATCGCGCGAGGAGAATATGAGCGGAGTAGACAGTAGACAGTAGATAGGGGCGGCTCATTCCGACCCCGTCTACCGTACAAGGAGCATTATGACGCAAATTCAGGACTTATTCGTTTACCCGATTCAACGTGAGATTACGACTGTCATCAAGATGGATGATCTGCGGGCGCAGGAGATTGAGCAGGAGCTGAGCGAGTACGTCGTCACCGATGCGCTGGAGGAGCTGCTAATCGAATTCCTGGAACGTTACGCTGAGACGCGAACGGGCCAGACCGACCGCATCGGGGTGTGGATATCGGGTTTCTTTGGCTCCGGTAAGTCGCACTTTGCCAAGATTCTGAGTTATTTGCTGGAAAACCGCGAGATCGGCGGGCAGACGGCGGTGGAGCGGTTTCGGATGCGCGTGGTGGATTCGCCGCGCCGGGGCGACATCGAGCGCCTGTTGCACCAGGCGACGCGCTTCATCCAGACCGAGGCTATCGCGTTCCAGATCAAGACGGAAGAAGAATTGATGGTAGGGGACCTGGACGGAACGGACGGCAAGCGCGACTGGCTGCAAGCCAATCACATCTCGACCATTCTGTACCGTCAATGGTTGCGGCGACGCGGATTCAGCACGACGTTGTGGGTGGGACGCTTGGAGCAGCAGTTGAGCGAAATGGGCGTCTACGATGCCTTCACGGCGAAGGTGGCCGAATTGGAAGGGCTGCCCTGGGAGGATCGACGCGAGCACGAGATGGTTGTGCGCGATGCCGCCGTGCGCGCGCTGTGCGCGATCTTGCCCGACCGCTATCCCACCGCTGAACGCGCCTCGAAGGCCATTGACGACATCCAGGCCGATCTGCGGATGGGGCCTTCGATTCTGGCGAAGGAACTGGCGAAATGGGTGGAGGAACAGCGCCGCAGCGCGGGAGAGAAAGCGCCGCACCTGGTCTTCATCATTGACGAGATGGGGCAGTTTATCGGCGACAGCAACCAGAAGCTGCTGGAACTGCAATCCATCGCCGAAGCCTTTGCCACCCACGGGATGGGCCGGCTCTGGCTGATCGTGACGGCGCAGGAAGCTCTGGAAGAAATCGTGCAGGACGCCCTGCGCCGCGAGAACGAGTTCGACAAGATCCGCGACCGCTTCAACTTGCGGTTGGTGCTGACCTCCGAGAACATCGAGACGGTACTCGAGGAGCGCATCCTCAAGAAGAAAGAAAGCCGGTTGCCTGAACTAGAACATCTATACCACGGTGCGAGCGGCAATATCGGAATGGTCTGCACCTTGTTGGGCGCGAATCGCCCGCTGCCGCAGGCGGATATGGGGCGTTTTGTGGCGGATTACCCCTTCCCGCCCTACCAGTTGGCGATCTTGCAGCAGATTTTCGCCGCCGTGCGCACGCGCAGCAGCGAGAAGGAAAAGATCGAGGGGACGGAGCGCAGCCTGATCGGTGTGACCCAGGCAGTGTTGAAATCCCCAGCCACGGGCTTTGCCGCCGCGCCGCTAGGCCGCCTGGTGGCCTTCGACGAAATCTACGATCAGATCGAATCGGAACTGCCGAGCATCGACCGCCGCACGATTGACGAGGTGCAGGTGAGCGACAGTCCGGCCCTCGCCAAACGCATCCTCAAGGCGCTGTATCTGATCCAAAAACTGGAATGGGTGCCCTGCACGCCGGAAAACCTGGCACGGCTGCTCGTCAACCATGTGGACGATCCGGCGCGGCCGTTCAGCGCGCTGCGCCAGCAGGTGAGCGCCAGCCTCAAGGTGCTGGACGACGCGAACTACGTGGCGGAGCGCGACGGGCAGTACGAATTCCTCTCCGGCGTCAAGAAAGACATCGAGATGGACATCGCCGCCGTCTCCGTGAAGGTCAACGATCAGCGGCGCGAGGTCAAGAAGTACCTGCGGCTGGTGCTGGACTTCCCGCGCTTGAACTACCAGGGCCTCCGCTGGTTCGACGTGGCCGTGCGCGGCGATGACGAGGTGATCCGCGACAAGGGCGACGTAACGGTGCAAGTGTATTCGCCGCTGTACGTCTCCGCGACCGGCCTGACCCGCGACGAGGTGCAGCAGCGCAGCTACGGCGACGAGCGCACGCTCTACTGGCTGCCCGCGCCCGCCGACGCGCTCTACCGCGAGCTGGGCAAGCTGATCCAGACCGACACAGTAGTCACACGTCGCAGCGGACGGCAAGATAAAAGCCCGGAAGAGGATCGCATCCTCTTTGAAAAGCAGCGCGATCTGGGCAACGCACAGCAGCGGATTCAGACGATGCTGCGCCAGAGCCTGGTGGATGGCGTGATCCTCTACAACGGGGAAGCGCACGAACTCGCCGGGCGCACGGGCAACCTGACCACGATTTTTACCCGCGAGGTCTCCGCCGTGATCCCCCACGTCTACACCCGCTTCGAACCGGCGGCGGTGCGCGTGAATGAGAAGAGCATCGAGCAGGCGCTGACCGTCAAAGATACTCAGCTTGCCGATATCGAAGCCGACCTGCATCTCTTCGACGACGCGGCGCGGCTCAACCGGCATACACCGGTGGTGAACGAGATGTTGGAGGAACTGCGCCTGCGCACGCGGGCCGGCGACCCTTGCGACGGCAAGACGCTGACGGACTTCTTCGAGAGCGTGCCCTACGGCTGGGACCCCACGTTGGTGCGCATCGTGTTGGCGGCGATGTTCCGCGTGGGCGTAGTGAGCCTCAAGTACGAGGGGCGCGCCTACACGGATTACAAGGCCACCCGCGCGCGGGAACTGCTCACGCGGGCGCTCGATTTCCGCAAGACCGAATTCCTCTACGACCCGCAGGAAGGGCTGACCCCGGCGGAGCGCAAGCAAGCGCAACAGGCCCTAGACCGCGTCTTCCACCGCCGCGAGCCGGACACGGTGAATATCATGGCGACGGCGTTGGAGGAAGAACTGGTCAAACTCCAACAGGAGAACGCCGAGCAGCGCATCCTGGCGGAGCAGGCCGGTTTGCCGCTCAAGGCGCTGTTGCGCGAGGGCCAGACCGTGATCCAGGACATCCAGCAGCAGCCCCAGGCCGACCGGCGGCTGAAGGCGTTGGTGCAGCACGTGGAGACCCTGAAACAACTCAAGGAGTACCAGCAGAAAATCAAGGAGTTCCGCGAGGCCGGACGCCCCGCCGAATACCGCCGCGCCCGCGCTCTAATGGAAGCCGTAGCGCGCGGGCAGCGCGTGGCCCCGGCCCTGGCCGAACCGGAGGTCAACGGCTGGCTGGAAGAACTGCGCGCCATCGAAACCCACGGTGAGTTGGTGGAGAAGTGGGGGACGTTCGCGCAGAACCTGCACCCGCTGCTACACCGCTATCAAACGGTCTACGAGGCGTTGCACGCCGAGCGCCAGGCTGCCTACGCGGCGGTCAAAGCCGAGCTGGACGCGCTCACCATCCCCACCGAGTCGCTGGCGGATCGCCTCTGCGCCGGGCCGGTGACGTGGGGCGCGGGAGACCTGACCTGTCCCGCGTGCGGCACTGCGTTGGAGACGCTGTACTACCAGATTCAGTCGGCGGCGCAGGAGCAGGGAAGGCTGGTAGCAAGTAGCAGAATAACAGGGAACGAGGAAGAGGGAGACTCGGAGCAGGTGGTGGTGTATTTGCAGCAGGCGATTTTGACGCGGGAGGTTGCGGATGAGGCGGCGTTAGAAGCCGCCCTCTGTGAATTGCGCCGGGCGGTGGAAGCAGGATTGCAGGCCGGGAAGAAAGTGGTGTTACGGTGATACAGACAAGAATTGAAAGGATGAGTGCATGACACACGATTATCCCGAAGCTGTTGCGCACCTGCTGACGCTGGGAGAGATTGAGTGGCACGCGGACTGGGCCGACTATGCCGCGTTGGGCATCGGGCCGGAGCATATTCCGGCGCTGATCGAGTTGGCGGTGGATGAAGACCTTTACACGGATGATTGGGATTTTCCAGAACCCTGGGCGACCGTCCACGCCTGGCGCGCGCTCGGCCAGTTGCGCGCCGAGGAAGCCATCCCCGCGCTGAGTACACTGCTGCCGCGCGCGGACGAATATCTCGATGAGCTGATTAGCGAGGAACTGGCCTCGGTCTTCGCGCGCATCGGCCCGGCTACGTTACCCGCTTTACGCGATTATTTCACCACCGCGACGCACGGGATGTGGTCGCGCAGCGCCAGCATCAACGCACTGGTTGAACTGGTGCGGCAGTTCCCCGATTGCCGGGCCGCTGTGGTCGAAATTCTCACCGCGCAGTTGGCCCATTTCGCGGAGCAGGACCGCAATCTGAATGCGCTGATGGTGTCTGCCTTGTGTATTGACCTCGGCGCGGTGGAAGCGGCAGCGGTGATCGAAGCTGCTTACACCGCAGGACAGGTTGATTTGATGGTGCTCGGAGATTGGGAAGATGCGCAAGTTTACCTGAGATTGTTACCGGAACGCCAGACGCCCGCGCCCAACTACATGCTCACGGAACATCCCGAATGGGTTGAAATACAACAAGGCCTGGAGGGATTCAGGCAAAGGCTGCGCAGTGGAATAGCCATCGTACCGCCCGAGGCGGAATCCCGACAGGCTCAGATTGAACAACAAGTGCGTGAACAGACGCGCCACATACGCACGCAGGAAAAGAAAGCCCGCACCAAACGCAAAGCGGCGAAAAAAGCCCGCCGCCAGAATAGGTAACGTATACTATGGACTCATCCACCAAATCCGCCATTAAAGCCCTCGTCCTTACCCTCCGCCACACGCTTGAGGACGAACTGACGCTCGCGCTGAAGCGCTACGGCATCTTCACCGACCAGAAGTGGACGCCAGACGCGCCGCCCGACCGTCTGACGGACGCCGCCGAGCGCGAGGCGTGGCGGCGCATCGTAACGGTAATCCGGCGCGGAACGCAGGAAGGGCGCACGCTGCCCCAGGCCAGCGCGGATTACGTCCGCGAGGCCGCTTTCACGCTGCTCAACCGGCTCGTGGGTCTCAAGTGCCTGGAAGTGCGCGGCATCATCCCGGAGATCATCACCACGCGCGACATCTACAGTGGACGCAGCCAGGCGCACCGCGACTACCGCGACGCCCACCCCCGCGAGGCCCGCGCCGCCGATGACGCGTTGCCCGCCGCCATTCAGGACGCCTGCCGCCAGGTCAACGCCGACCTCATCGGCTACCTCTTCGATCCCGACGACGATTACAGCCTGCTGTGGCCGCGTTACGCCGTGCTCAAGGACTGCATCGCCCGCATCAACGCCCTTGAAGAGATCATCTGGCGCGAGGACGAGATCATCGGCTGGCTCTACCAGTTCTACAACGCCGAGGAGAAGGTGGCAGTGCGTCGGCGCGGCAAGCCGCAGACCCCCCACGACGTCGCCGTCATCAACCAGTTCTTCACCCCGCGCTGGGTCGTCAAATTCCTCGTCGATAACACCCTGGGCCGCCTCTGGCTAGAAATGCACCCCGATTCCGCGCGCGTCCGCGCCAAATGCGATTATCTTGTCCCTGAAGTATTGGCGGATCGGCAAATCAGCGAATCAGCGAATCAGCGAGAAGGTGAAGCTCCAACTCCTAACTCGCAACTCGATCCCACTTCCCCCATCAACAATCCCGCCGCCCCACCGCGTCGCGCCGCCAAACCCGTCACCGACATCCGCCTGCTGGACCCCGCCTGCGGGACGATGCACTTCGGCCATTACGCCTGCGAAGTCTTCGCCGAAATGTACCGCGACTCCCTCGATCACGGTTGGCCCATCCAAAATCCAAAATCCAACATCCAAAATCACGAAATCCCCTCCCTCATCCTCCAGCACAACCTCTTCGGCGTAGACATTGACCGGCGCGCGGTGCAGTTGGCGGCGTTGAGCCTGTTTATGAAGGCGCGGACGCTGCACCCGGAGGCGCAGGTGCGGCAGGTGAACCTGGTGTCCGCCGACGCGACGCTGCCCGATTCTGGCGTGCGCGAACAATTCCTGGCCCGCTACAAGGACGCGCCCCGCGTGCAGAAAGCGTTTGCCCAGGTCTTGGCGGATATGGACCACGTGGCGCAGGTAGGCAGCCTGCTGCGCGTGGAGGAACGCCTGCGCGCGCTACTCACCGAGGCTGGTTACGCGCTGAGCGAGACGGGCGAGCTGCGTCCCCGCCCGCAGCGGACGATCCCCGGCCTGGAAGCGCCCGTGCGCCAACTCGAACTGGGCGAGCAGCCCAATGCCGGCAGCGGGTGGACGCCCGGCTACACGTTGGCCGGCCTGCGCGACGACCTGCGCGCCTTTGCCCGCGACGCCCTCCAGGAGCACGACCTCAACGCCCAACTCTTCGCCGCCGAAGCCGACAAAGCCGTGCGCCTCCTTGATGTTTTTATAGATGATTATGATGTTGTAGTAATGAATCCACCATACGGAGCAGGTTTAAATGAAGCTGATTCTTTGCTAAAACAGCTTTACCCCAATACCTATAACGATCTCTATTCCATGTTTGTCGAACGGGGCTTATCTTTGACTCAGAAAAGCAAGGGCTACGTTGGAGCGCTTACTTCTAGGACTTTTATCCGACTTACAACTTTCCAGAAATTTAGAGAGAAAATATTACTCAGTGAAAGTATCTTATCAATAATCCGGGGGAGACAAACTCCCGCCGAAGGCACTTGCCGAAAATGCCAAATACAGGTACACTGC
>ENA-UOUL01002170-UOUL01002170.1-bioreactor-metagenome-genome-assembly--contig:-NODE-2170-length-23864-cov-42.032245_pt1 | contig 23864 bp, 27 predicted proteins | sample MGYA00249838_ERZ747220 | MGnify/ENA primary metagenome ERZ747220 (study PRJEB28778, sample SAMN05720191) | bioreactor metagenome | isolation source: Anaerobic biogas reactor | place: USA:Washington...
GCCTTGAAGACCCTCCACCCCGCGGTCTCGGTGCCGCTCCCTATCGACCAGAATCGGCACGTCGTGGCGATGTCGTTCGTCCCCGGCGTCAACCTCTCGCGAGCGGCACTTGCGGAACCGGAGATCATCCTCGACGAGATCCTCGATAACATCCGCGAGGCCTACCGCCTCGGCATTATCCACGGCGACTTAAGCGAGTTCAACGTCATGGTCGACGAGAAGCAGTGCTGGCTGATCGACTGGCCGCAGTGGGTAGAGATAGCGCACCCGAACGCCGGCGAGATCCTCGCACGGGATATCGGGAACATCCTCCAGTACTTCAAACGGAAATACGGCATCGAGTACGCCTTCGAAGAAGCACTGGCACGGGTGGTGGAGTGAAGGTCTTTGGTATCGACATCATCAAAGGTTCGGTCCGTTCCCGCACGCGCCGGCCCGTCTACGCCCTTGCCCGGGCAGAGGACGGCGAGATTACGGGCGTCGAGGAGGTCACCGGTTTCCGGCTCCAGCGTATCCTTGCCGCCGAGGAACCCGACATCCTCGCGGTGGACAGCATCCAGGAGATCGCCGCCGACCAGCACGAGCTCCGCACCTTCCTGCAGGCGCTCCCGCCCTCGACAAAACTCGTCCAGGTGACCGGCGGCGAGAGGACGGAGAGCCTCGGAAAGGTGGCAGCACGCTACAACATCAGTTTTAATAAATTCGACCCCTACGCCGAGGCCCGGACCACCGCACAGGTGGCCTCTCTCGGGGCGGGCGTCGAGGTGATAGCGTTTGAGAACACGACCGACATCGTGGTGAGCCGGCACCGCTCGCCCGGGCGGGGCGGGTGGAGCCAGAACCGGTATGCAAGGAAGATCCACGGTGCCGTGATGCAGAAGGCCCGCGAGATCGAGGCCCGGCTCAGGGGTGCCGGCCTCGACTACGAGAAGAAGGAGACGAAGGCCTTCGGCGGGTTCTCGCGGGTTCTTTTCCGGGTCGTTGCGCCCCGGGACAGGGTGCCGGTCCACTCCTCCCGGGGCGCCGATGTCCAGGTCCGGGTGGCCGGGAGAGAACTCGACCGGATACGGTTCGAACCGCGTTCCAGCCGCCCCCGCTACCTGATCGTCGGGCTCGACCCGGGGACGACGACCGGTATCGCCGCCGTCGATCTCGACGGCAACCTGGTTCTCCTCACCAGTTCCCGCCAGATGACGATGTCCGATATCGTCGAGGAACTCTACGGCGCCGGAAAACCACTCATCATCGCCTCCGACGTCCGCGAGATGCCTTACTCGGTCGAGAAGATCCGCCGGGCGTTCAACGCCATCCCCTATACGCCGAAGCAGTCGCTCTCCGTGGAGGCGAAGTACGACCTGACCGCCCGGTTCTCCTACACGAACGACCACGAGCGCGACGCCCTCTCAGCGGCCCTGGAGGCATTCCGGAGCCTCCAGAACAAGTTCCGCAATATCGTGAAGCGAGTGCGGCCGGGGGTCGACCTCGATGAAGTGCGGGCGCGGGTGCTCCGGGGCCAGCCGCTTGATGCGGTCCTCACGGACCTGCAGGGCGCTCCGGCGGCCCCGCGAGAGGCCGAACCGGCGGCAGCGGTCCAGGAACGGCCGATCGAGGACGAACGGGTGATGGCGCTCGACGGTATGGTGAAGCGGCTCAGGAGTTACGTCCAGGAACTGCAGGAAGACCTCCGGGAGCGCGACCGCGAGGTGGAGCGGCTGCAGCAGAGCCTGCGACGGGCACGCTCCGCGACCGAGAGGAAGGTCAGGCGGGATGCGGAACTTGCGACGAAGGACGCAACGATCGAGAGCCTGCGCGAGCAGCTCCGTGGCGAACGGCGGAGGTCCCGGCGGCTGAAGAAACGCCTCGAACGGATGCAGACCGTTGCCGAGCTTGAGGTCTCCGAGGACTACACCCCGCTCAAGGTGCTCGACTCCCTCACCCGGGACGGGGTGCGGAGCCTCCAGGAGGAGATCGGCATCGCCGCGGGCGACGTCCTCTACGTCCCCCGGGCGCACGGCTGGGGGCGGGGCGTGGTGAAGGATCTTGCGGGGATGGGGGTGCGGGCGCTGGTCGTCGGCGGGGAGCCTCCCGACCCGCACCTTCTCCGGGTCGCCCGGGAGGCCGGCCTCCCCCTTCTCCCGGCCGGCGCCATCGAGCCGGATATACGGGGCAGGACCGGGGCGGCAAAGACCGGGGCCGTCAGCGAGGCACTCGGCGAGTGGGAGGAGGGGCAGAAAGAGTACCGGCGGGAGCAGGAGGCCGAGCGGGTCGAGTACCTCTTCAAAGAGTACCGGAGCGAGCGGGAGAAGGAGGTGCGTCGCGGTGGATGAACGGGGCCTGCACCGGCTGATCGGGACGATCATCGACCCGGAGCGGCTCAGCGACGACTGCGCCGTCATCCCCTGCGGAAATCTCCTTATGGTCGCGAGCACCGATATGCTCCACGAGACGACCGATTTTCCCGCCGGGATGACCGACTGGCAGGTGGGCTGGATGGCGGTGGCGGTCACGCTCTCGGATATAGCGAGCATGGGGGCGGTGCCGGGGCAGGTCCTCCTCGCGGTCGGCCTTGATAGGCCGGAACGGCTCGCCGGTATCATGACGGGCGCCCGGGACTGCTGCACGGCGTTCGGCGCCGAGCTCGTGGGCGGGGATCTCGATGCCCACCGGGAACTGACGATCGTGAGCACGGGCCTTGGGACGGTCAGGCCCGAGCATATCGCTCGAAGGAGGGGGGCGCGGCCGGGAGACGTCATCACGGTCACCGGGCCGCTCGGGGAGGCCGAGGCGGCCCTTGCCGGCTACGAGCAGCACAGGAAAGAACTTCTCGAACCGCAACCCCGGGTGGCGGAGGGTGAGAGCCTCGGCCGTGCCGGCGTCTCGGCGATGATGGATATATCCGACGGCCTCGCCCTCTCGCTCTACGACCTTCTCGCGGTGAACGACTGCGGGTTTGCCATCGAGACCGCCCGTCTCCCCCTCCCTGCCGGCGTCCCGGAACAGGAGGGGCGGGAACTCGCACTCCACGGCGGAGGGGACTTTGAACTTCTCTTCACCGCGCCCGCCGATATCCTCCCGGTCCCGGGCGTTCGGACGCACGTCATCGGCAGGGTCATACCCGAGCGGGTGGTCCTCGCGGACGGGAAACCGCTCGAACGCCGGGGCTACCTGCACGAGTGGGGCGGCTAGGAGGCCGCTCTTGCCCCCATCCGCCGCCACTCCCACAGGATATAGATGAGACCGATCACCGCAAAGACGAATACCACCGCCTCGGTCACGAGAATACCCATCGTCGCGGCAAGGTAGACGGCCGCGGCATCGACGGCGGCGTGCCAGAGGACGGCGAGGACGAGGAGCAATCTTTCGCCGTAGACGAGCGAGGCGAGGACGAGGAGCGACCAGGCGACGTGGAGGGTGATCGTCATCATCCGCTCGGCAAGGCCGGGCAGGATATCGAGCGGCGTGAGGGCCTTGAGGGTCTCGACCTGTGCCTGGACCGCGGGGTCGTCGGGGAGCGGGACCATTCCGCCGTCGCTCGTGAGGGCGATGTAGGAGACCATGCTCGAAAGGACGAGGAGCGCGACAAATATGCTCTCGACACCGCCCCACCCGGCCCCGAACTGGAGGCCGGTCTCGCGGGTGAGGGGGATGCCCCGCCGCCGGAAGTAGTAACGGTAGACGACGTAGCGGCCGATCTCTTCAAAGAGGCCGGCCATGAGGCCGAGATAGACGGCAAGGCCGGCAAGGGCCATTGTCGTGCCGGACGGCAGAAGGGCGAGGTAGAGCGGACCCTGCGTCACGAGGACGAGCGGGGTGTGGACGACCTGCACGGCGATGAAGAAGAGGGCGCCGAAGAGAAAGATCCGCCAGGGAACGCCGAACCTCCGGACAATCCAGTAACCGAGCGCGAGCGGGACGATGATCTCAAGCAGGATGACGACGGCGAACGTGGCGACGACCAGCGGGTCCATTGAGGAGGATGTTCTGGCCGCATATTTAAGGGTTGTTGCCGGCGGCACGAGAACCAAAGAATATTTTGACTAAATATTTAACGATTGTCGCTGTACAATGAGGAAAGGAATCCGACTGCCATGAATACAGAACGCCCGGGAGCGGCCGGCGGAGGGGGGAGCGTTCCGGGGGGGCGGTTCTCGAACAACTTCGACTTCCTGCGGTTCGCTGCGGCGGTGGCGATCGTCATCCTGCACGCCTACGCGCTCAGGCTCGGCTACACAGGCATAGGGCTTTCCGATCCGCTCGTGCTCATGGGACAGGCGGGACTTGCCGTCCTCCTCGTCACGAGCGGTTACCTGATCGCCGCGAGCTGGGAGTCGACCGCATCACCGCTCCGGTTCGCCTGGAAACGGTTCCTCCGGGTCGTCCCGGCGCTTATTCCTGCGGTTCTCATCACGCTCTTTGTTATCGGTCCGCTGATGACGACCCTTTCCCCGGGGGAGTACTTTAACGCTCTCTTCTCCCCGGCGGGGCTTGCGACCATACCGTTCTTCGAGGACGGATCCGCGATAGGCCTCTTCCAGGAGAACCCGTGGACCTACGTCAACGGCTCGCTCTGGACGATACCCGTCGAGGTCGCCATGTACGGGGTCGTCGCCCTCCTCGGGATTGCCGGGCTCCTCCGGCGATGGGGCGCCATTCCCGCCCTTGCCGTCGTAAACATCCTGGCCTGGATATACTGGTTCGACGACCCCCGGATGGCGAAGGTCCGGTTCACCCTCTACTTCCTGATCGGGGCATACCTCTACCTTCACCGGGAGCGGATCACCTACCGGCCGGCCGTCGCCGGGGCGCTGCTCCTCCTGCTCGGTCTCTCGACCCTGACGCCTTACCCAACCGTCGCCGGGGTGGTCTGCATCCCCTACCTCACCATCTACGCCGCGCATCTCCCCATCCCCTACCTGAACACCTTCGGGAGGTCGGGCGACTTCTCCTACGGCATCTACATCTACCACTACCCGGTTCAGCAGACGCTGATCCTGGTCACGGCAAACGCGCTCCTCCTCCCGGCGCTCTTCGGGCTCTCGTTTGCCGTGACGTTCGCTCTCGCGTTCCTCTCCTGGAACCTGGTCGAGAAACGGGCACTCACGGCAAAGAACCTCGGCACCGGCGAGATCGCGCGGATGCTCCGGCTGCCGTCCCTCCCCGGCCCTCTCACCGGCTGGCGGGCCGCCCGGAAATGACGGGTGCGAGGACCTCTTCGAGGATATCGACCGCATTCCGGATGTACCGGGGGCAGAGGGTCCGGGTGAGGTTATCTCTACGGGCCCGCGCTCGCCCCTCATCGGTCGAGAGGTCGCAGCCGAGGAGTTCCGTGCAGGAGACACTGCCGGTCCTTTCGGCAAACCGCTCGACGAACTCTCGCGTGAGGTCGTAGGTCAGGTCCTTCGCCTCTTTCTCATCCGGTCCGGCACTCCCGACCATGAGCCCGATGACGAGGACTGCCCCCGACACCGCCCCGCAAGCGCCCCCGGTGCGCCCCATCCCGCCGCCGAACCCGGTTGCCGCCCGGAGGATGGTCTCCTCGGGCACCCCGGCGTCGTGGGAGAAGACCGAACTGACCGATTGCGCACAATTGTAGCCCTGCATGAAGCGGGCGACCGCTTCTTCTGCTCGTTTTATCGTGATGCTCACCCGGGGGATTGGTTGCTCACCGGCTGCCTTCAACCTTCTCCGGAGCATGGTGAAACAATTTAAGGAACTCTCCGAGAAAGAAGGCATGGGAGAGAACGTTACCATGAGAAGAACAGCACTGATGATCGTCCTTGCCGCCGTCCTGGCCCCGATGGTTGCCGGCGTATCGATGGGAAGCGCCGTCAACGACGTTGCGATCAGCGCAGACGGCCGATACGCGGTCGCAGGGACCGACGGAGGGGTGATCGCCTGCCTGCGGCAGGACGGTTCGGTTGCCTGGGATACGAGCGCCGGGGATCCGGTAACGGCGGTTGCCGTCGCCGGTGCAAGGGGCTACGTAGCCGCCGGAACCAACGCGGGCGACGTCATCCTGCTCGACGGGGCGAGCGGCAACCGCTACTGGACAGAAAGGGTCGCAGGACCCGTTCGTGATCTTGCCTTCTCCGGGGACGGCCGGTCCCTCGCGGTGGGGAGCAGCCGCGTCACCCTCTTTGACCACCAGGGTAAGGAGGGCTGGAACTTCTCGACAGGAGCCGGGGCAACCGTATCGTCCATTGCTTTTACAGCCGACGGCAACTACATCGCCGCCGGAAGCGACAACGGTGTCATTCATCTCATCGGCAGCCGGGGGAACCTGCTCTGGCAGGGGATCGCGTACGGCCCGGTCACCGCGGTCGACGCCTCCCGCGACGGATCGGTCGTCGCCGCCGGAGGACGGGACCGGGTCCTCCAGGTCTACGGGAGGAGCGGGGGACTCCCCTGGGTTGTGCAGGCCGGGGCACCCATCCTCGCGCTCGCCCTCCCGGCCGACGGACGCTTCGTCATCATCGGGAAGCAAGGGGGCGACCTGGATTGCTACCGGCCGCGGGAGGGCCTTATCTGGCAGAACCACACCGAAAGCGGCGTCCTTGCCGTAGACGTATCGGAGCAGGGAGAGGTCGTCGCGGCCGGGACCGCCGGCGGAACTTTGCGCCTTCTCTCGGGCGATGGGGGCGTGCTCTGGTCGTTTGACGCCGGTGCGCCCGTGACGTCGGTCGCCCTCTCCGCAAACGGCGGTTACATCGCCGCAGGCGCGGGGGAGCGGGTTTTCGTATTCCGGACGGCCGATGTGCCGGTAGAGATAACCACGACGCCGGCAGAAAAAGCGACACCCGCCATGACGCCAACGCAGGCCGCGGGGGCGGGGGCGCTCATCGGGGCCGGCGCGGTCGCGGTGGCCGGAGGCTGGCTCCGGCGCCGGTAGACTTTTATGGGTCCGGAACCTTCCGGCAGGGATCACCCGGGAGTGATGCGTATGGCAGAGGAGCGGAGGAGGAGACGGGACGAGCAACCCGATGAGGAGATACCGTTCGAGGATAAGGGGACCGATATCGTCTACAGCCCGGTCCCGGCCGAGCTCGGCAACGAGGGGCGGGATCCCGGCCGGCCGCCGGGGGCGCCAAAGACCCCGACGCCGCGGGCGGAGCACGAACGATCGAAGAAAGGTGAGGAACGGATCGCACGGGAACAGGGGGGCGGGGAGTGACCCCGGGCCCCCGGTTTTTCTAACGATGGTTATTTCACGCCTAAAACCCTCAACCCGAACGGGTTCTCGGAGAGAGATGAGGATTCAAGCGGTGTTCCGGCCAGGATCGTCTCAAGCTCGCTTCGGGTGTATGCGGCATCGATCGATGTCTGCAGCCCCGGCCGCATCTCGGCCGGCCTGACGCTGATCTTCATGAACCAGATCACGGCGGGGTTCATGTCCCTCTTCAGGTCGGTGATATACCACCTGCCGCCGGGCTTCAGGATGCGATGAATCTCATGAAACGCCCACTCAGGTTTGCTCCATTCATGCAGGGAGCCGTTGGAGAAGACCGCATCGAACGCCGCATCCGCAAACGGGATTGCCTCGACCCGGCCGAGCGTGTATTCGACCCTTGCTGCAAGGCCATATTCCCGGGCGTTTTTTCGGGCGACATCGATCATGGGCCGGCTGATCTCAACCCCCTTCAGGCTGGTTTCGTCTGTTCTCTGGAGCCACTCAAGGCCCAGGTACCCGGGTCCCGGGCCGAGTTCGAGCGCAAGGCCGCCGGCGATCCCGGACCGGATGATCTCGTCGGTCGCAATCAGGCCTCTATCCCGCAGATGCCTCTGCATCCGGTCAAAGTTCCGGACGTCGACCTCCCCCTGGATTCCCTGATCGGTCTCTTTGATCCTCTCTCTCATGCGCACTCTGTCTCTCCTGCTCCGGGCCGGATCTCCTTCTGCCCTGGACGTAGTGAGGTCAGATGGCCGGGGGCAAAAAATCTGCCGGTATCGCGACGGACGAAAGAACAGATAATCCCCCTGCGCCGACCGAAAGGGGCTCTGCCCCGCTCAAAACCCCCGGCGACCTCTGGTCACCTATGGGTTGAGGATGGCCCGACGAGAGAATCAGGAATGGGCCTGAGTGTAAAAAACAATTATGGCTCTGCTGCAGCCTTGAGCATCAGGAAGAATCCGATCATGCCCAGGAAGAACATGCCGAGGGTTATCAACTGTTCACCGGACATTCCCTGGGCACGGGGCTGCTCCTTGGAGAGATAACGCCTTAATTCGTCCTCTTCCGCCAGCGTGAGTGGAGCGATGTTCTTTGCCTTGTTCAACAGCTCCCGCATTCGCTCAACCTCTTGCAAAGACATATGCGCGGGGATAGATGTTGCCGTCGTCATTGGTGCTCCCTCTTGTTTACCAATCTGATGAAGTCGTCCAACCCATCTCTGGGGAGTAGTTGTCCTGCTACATTAACAAAGTTCTCCTTCAAGATCTCAATGTATGGGAGGGCATCCTCAACTACATCAAGATCTTTTCGGATGATGTCCAGGTGCGTCTCCAGCGCTTTAACCCTTTCTGATAGCCTGACAATCATACCAATCAACGGTATGATGAGTGCAATAAGGCCTGCAAATGGCAAAATAATAGGTATCATTGAGATTAATTCGCTATCCATTGATCTGAATGCTTGTTAACAACATATAACCATTTACATTTTCATGCGCTTTCACAATAACCATTTTTAGCCATTACACCATTAAGAACTCCGTCCGGAAAATAAGGTGCCCGAGAGTGCGGGGGAAGACACATAACCGTCAGGACGGTAGAAAGGAGAAGTAGATTGCCTGCAGAGTGTGATAAGTGAACAGGAGGGCGGACCCGGCGGGATTTGAACCCGCGGCCTTTTCCTTTTGCGGACCGAAAGGGGCTGCGCCCCGCTCAAAACCCCTGGCGACCTCTGGTCGCCCATAGGTCTTGAAGAACGCAGTAAAAGTTACATGAAGAACACAGTGTGAAAACAGAAAAATGGACCCGGCGGGATTTGAACCCGCGGCCTCTACGTTGCGAACGTAGCGATCTACCCCTGATCTACAGGCCCAAGGGCGGGAGAGGATATGAGATCAGAGTATGATCTCGATATCTAATTTTTCTGCCAGTTCCTTATATCTGTTCCTGATCGTGACCTCGGTCACGCCCGCGACCTCGGCGACCTCGCGCTGGGTGCGCCGCTCGCCGCCGAGGATCGATGATATGTAAATAGCGGCCGCAGCGACGCCCGTTGGGCCTCTGCCGCTCGTAAGTTCGCGTTCTCCGGCCTGCCGGAGGATCTCGACTGCCCGGCTCTGGACCTCACCCTTCAGGTTCAGGCCCGAGCAGAAGCGCGGGACGTAGTCGATCGGGGACGTCGGCAGAAGCTTCAACCCGAGCTCGCGCGATATGAACCGGTAGGTGCGCCCGATCTCCTTCCTCGATACACGGGAGACCTCCGCGATCTCGTCGAGCGTCCGGGGCACGCTGCACTGCCGGCACGCCGCATACAGCGCCGCCGCGGCAACACCCTCGATACTCCGGCCGCGGATCAGGTTCTTGTCCACCGCATCGCGGTAGACCACCGCGGCGGTCTCGCGCACGTTCCGGGGCAGGCCGAGCGCAGACGCCATCCGGTCCAGCTCGGAGAGAGCGAACGCGAGGTTCCGCTCGGTCGCGTTCGAGACACGAATACGCCGCTGCCACTTCCGGAGCCGGTAGAGCTGGGCACGGTTCTTGCTCGAGATCGCACGACCGTAGGAGTCACGGTTCCTCCAGTCGATCATCGTCGAGAGACCCTTGTCGTGGATCGTGAACGTCATCGGTGCGCCGACACGGGAGCGCTTCATCCGCTGATCGTGGTCGAATGCACGCCACTCCGGACCGCGATCGATGAACTCTTCATCGAGGACAAGCCCGCAGCTCTGGCATACGAGTTCGGCACGCTCGTAATCGTGGACGAGCTGGCGGCTGCCGCACTCGGGACAGACGGACTGGACACTCTCCTCGGTGCGCTTCTTCTCGGTCTCTTTAACCTTCTGCTCCCCTCTCTTCTTCAGGGCCTCACGCTGCAACTGCAGCTGCTTTAATTTTTCAACTTCTGCCATCGATTATACACCTATTTTGCAAAGATCTTCTCGCCAACCTGCACGGGACAGCCGTTGTAGCAGAGGACTACGGCATAGGGAGACGATATATTCCCAAAGATATCGACAACCTTCCCTATGGGTTTTAACCGGCGATCCACTGCCTCACCGTAGAGGCGGGGCAACTGCGCAGCATCACATCGCAAGATTAACAAGCGATTACCGCAAACACTTACAGAACGACCGATTAACCGCAAACTGCAACCTCTAGGGAACACTCTAGCTGGATATATTTAGTAACGTATATATATTGAACATAAGATTATAAAAACGTTTCGCTAAAATATAAATACTCCATCTTACTTCTGAAGAAACCGTTTCACATCCCGGGAGAGTACATCCCGTGATTCCGCCTCCGTCAGCCCCGCGCCGAGCGCAACCTCCCACCGCGCCCCCTCTGCCATCAGATCGGACGGTGCATGCGTATCGGAATCGACCGTGAGGAGACAGCCGGCCTCCCGTGCCACACCCACCACGTGGCCGTTTGTCCGGTTATGCCCCGCACGGGAGGTGATCTCAAGCGCGACACCGTGCTCTGCAGCCGCGCGGGCATCCTCGACCGTTATCAGCCCGGGGTGGCCGAGCACGTCGACGTACTCGCAGGTGCAGGCGGCGCGGTTGGTCCCGGGCGCGACCGGCTCCATCACCGTCTCCCCATGGACCACGACGATATCGGCACCGCGCTCTTTCGCCTCGCGCGCGAGCGCCGGGATCAAGGACGGCGGGACATGGGTGAGTTCCACACCGACGAGCAGGTCCACGCCGTACCATCGCGCCGCGTCCCGGACCATGCTCACCGCATCCACCAGATGCACGAGGTTCGAGGCATCCGCATGGTCGGTGATGGCGAGAGTCTTATAGCCGAGGACGGCAGCCCGCCGGACGAGTTCCGTCGGGAGGAGTTCGCCGTCGGAGAGGAGGGTGTGAGTGTGCAGGTCGTACATCGGGGTCACTTCCGGCCAATCTCGCGGGCAACCTTCCGAATCAGGTCTTCCTTACTCCCTTTCCACTCCACCGCAACCCGGCCTTCGCGCTCCGCCCACCAGGCGGGGTGGTGGTGCGCCTCCACCCGGTACGGAACCTTCATCTTCCGCAAAGCGGTCTCGATGGCGGGGAGATCCGGCGACTTCACGCCGAGGTTTCTCGAGACCCGGCGGCCCTCCCGCCGCTGCAGCGTGCCGTCGAAGTAACAGGGATACAGGATGCGTTCAGCGCTCATTGCCGTAGGGGTTGGGTGTTAACCTATAAACAGATCATGATCACATTACTTACCATGCACCATATCGACGTCCATGTGGAGAAGGACATCTACGACGTCAACAACCGCATCGCGGACGCCAACGCCGAACATCTCAGGGAGCACGGCATCCGGGCGTTCGACCTCCTCGGCGCGATTGGGTCGGGGAAGACCGCCACAATCGAGCGACTCGTCCCGCTTCTTAGGGAGCGGGGGATCCGCGCCGGCGCCATCGCAGGAGACGTCTACGGTGACGATGATTTTAAGCGGATCGTTTCTCTCGGGGTTCCGGCCTGCAACGTGAACACCGGGAAGGAGTGTCACCTCGACGCCCACCTGGTGGAGCACGCCATAGAACACCTGCCGCTTGACGATATCGACATCCTCTTCATCGAGAACGTCGGCAACATGATCTGCCCGACCGACTTCCGGCTGGGCGCCGAGAAGAGGATCGTCGTCATCAGCTCGACGGAGGGGGACGATGTGGTGAACAAGCACCCGATGATGTTTCGGGGCAGTAACATCGGCGTCATCAACAAGGTCGACCTCGCTCCGTTTGTCGGCGCCGACCTCGACCGGATGGAACGCGACATGCGCCGCTACAACCCGGAGATGCAGATCTTCCGGACGAACATGAAGACCGGGGAAGGGATCCGGGAACTGCTGGACGCGATCCTCGCGTGATCAGCACAGTTAAATATTCCCGCCCCGAATAGTTATAGCACTTTAACGAGAGATTGCTTTCCCGCGACGGGTATCGCGTCCTCATCAGAGTATATCGGTGGTCACATGCAGTGGCAAGGAAGATCAGTACGGAAGCCATCGGGCGGACGCTACCACACCTCCCAGGGCAAGAAGAGATCGGAGATCGGCAGAGCTCCGGCAGAGACGCACATCGGTGAAGAGCGCAAGAAGGTCGTCCGGACCTACGGGGGCAACCAGAAGGTTCGAGCGCTCCGCCTGGACTACGCAACGGTCGCAAACCCGGCAACCGGCGAGACCCACAAGGCGAAGATCGAGGCGGTCGAGGCAAACAGCGCCAACCCGAACTACGTCCGGCGGAGCCTCCTGACCAAAGGCGCCGTCATCAGGACGGATGTTGGGCGCGCACGGATCGTCAGCAGACCCGGTCAGGACGGCGTCGTCAACGCTGTCCTGATCGCATAAGATACTTTTTTGTGGGCACAGAGCCCACCGCACCGGCGATCGGGTCACGGCATCATATCGCCACCACGCTCCCGTAAAGATCGGCTCTCACGGGCCCTCTTGCCAGGTAACGCTCGAGCGCCTCGACCGCGAGGGTATCGAGATCTTCCCGGTTCCTCCCATAACGCTCCGGCACGCCCTGGGTGGTGACGAACGCGGCCCGGTAGGCGGCATCCAGGTCAAGCCTCTTTCCCCCGACAAAGAAATCCTCGATGCGGAGCCCGGGCGCGTTCTCGAGTCTGCAGTAGAGGGTGACCCCCATACAGCGCTTCACGTAGCCGCCCATCTGGTTGTAAGGGTCCCGCGCAAATGTATGCTCCAGGTCCTCCTCCATCATCGTCCGGAGTTCCCGGCCCGTGATATCGACCGTCGATACCGGGGGGTTTGTCGGGATGATGTTCCAGAGGTCGTTTACCGTGACCGGACCCGGCGGCACCGGGGCGCCGTAGCGCCAGCCGTTTGAGAACGCCATATCCGCGCCGGTGCAGTCGAGGAGCGCCTGGAGGAGGAAGTTGTCCATCGTGGCCTCGATAGCCGTATTCCGGTTGAGCCCCGTCCGCGTCTCCCCGACGACCCGGGAGAGGCGTTCGCGGTGGGGTTCCATGATACCCTCGACCATCTCCTCGACCCCGGGCTCGGGCCGGACTCCCTCATCGACGACGATGAGTTCGTGATCGAACTTCGTCACCCGCCGGTCCTCGACCGTAAGATCGAGCCGCCCGAGGAAGGAGCCGTGGCAACCGGACTGTATGATGATGGTATCGTTGACGATGGCCGGCGCAAAGAGGCGGTCGTGGGTGTGCCCCGAGAGGAGGATATCGATACCCTCCACCTCCCGGGCAAGCTTCACCTCCTTGGGAAAACCGAGGTGCGACATCACCACGACGATATCCACTCCCTCATCGTCGCGAAGCCGGGCGATATGCTCCGGGAGTTCGGCGTTCCCCAGGGTGAAGTGGATACCCTCCGAGAAAGACGGCGGCATCACCTTATCGACGATCGTGGCCGCTATCCCGATGACACCCACCTGGAGATCGTCGGTCTCGCAGACAGCGTAAGGGGGAAAGATGAGATCGCCCGTTGCGTCGTCGTAGCAGTTATCGGCGAGCACCGGGTAGTCAAGAGCGCGGGCGACCTTCCGGAACTGCTCCGGCCCGTAGGCAAACTCCCAGTGCGCGGTCATAGCGGTGAACCCGAGGGTGTTGAGGACCGGGATGAGCGCCTCACCCTCCGATTGGACGGCCGGGTAGGTCCCGTGGATGGTGTCGCCGCAGTCAAACGCAAGCACCTGACCCGGTCGCTCATCGCGGGCATCTTCGAAGAGAGTGGCAATCCTGGCATACCCCCCGGCCATCCGGTACCGGGCCTGTTCGCCGGTCCAGAAGAGCTCGGGGTGCAGTTCCAGGTAGCCGTGCACGTCGTTCACCTGCAGGAGCGTAAGATGATCCGCCATGGGTGCGGGGGAGGGGCGGGTGTGCCAAAAATCTTTGTGTCTCCGGCGGGATCGGATGCTTTTTACGTTCTGCGGGTATCAATTCTAGTGATGCGCAGGATATACCATCGTTTCCCCCAGTCCATCGACCTCGATTTTGAACTTGTCCAACCATTTCGAGGCATCCTCACCTGCCTGGCCCGGATGCACGACACCCACACGACAGTGAAGGAGGCAGACGGCCTCGTCAAGGAACGGATCCACATCCAGATCGCGGATGGGCGGACAAAGTTCCTGGACCTCGACGACCTGATGCCGCTCTCCGAGAAAGTCACCGAAACGGCAGACTTTCGCGTCAGCCTGCAGAGAACGCTCCTCACCCCCGAGAAGAGGTTGCCGGTTGCAGAGAACGTCTTTTATCTCAGGATCATCGATAAAGGGCCGGTGACAGAGTGCTACATCGCAAAAGAGGGACGACTGGGCGGCCTGGACGCGATGGACCTGCGGAGAATCCTCAAGGGTGCCTGCGAGTGAGCGTGCAGATTGCGGTCGCCGCACCGTTCAAACATATGCGCAAGGAGCGATTGCAGAGGAGCGAGTTCGTCTTCTATATCGCCATCGACCGGAAGTGGATGAACAAAGAGCAGGCAAACCAGCTTCTAGAGCGGGCGAAGTCGGAAGGGCTCATCGAGATAGAGGGAGGCGCCATCCGACCGCTCTTCGATCTCGCGGCGATCTCGATACCGCTCGGGTTCAGACCCACATCCGATATACTCGCCGCGGAGGACCCCCTGGGAGATCTCATCGGTCGCATCGCCGCTGCGACCGGGAGACCGGTGCAGGATATCGTTGCTGAGGTTCACCGGGTCGTCACCGACCACTTCGACGGCAACCTCCGGGTGGAGGCGGCGGCGGTCATCCTCGCAAGAAAATACGGGGTGGCGTTCGAGGATAAACTGTCCGCCCTCCAGCGATCAGTCCTGAAAGCGCGGTAAGACTTCATTCGACCGCCCCTCTTCGCAGGTTTACTGCCGCCGCTCGTCTATCTCTTTCATCAGCTCCTCCATCCATGCCGGAACCCGCACATCGGCCTGTGGGTAATGGGACGGGACGTAGGGTTTGATATCGATGAGCGGGCTGCCGTCGACGGCATCGAGACCCGTAACCTCGAGTACGTTCCCGCGCCGCGCATGCAGCCGGACGACGGTCGCGAGCACGGGGTTCGGGCGGGCAGGACTGCAGGTCGAGAAGATCCCCGTCTTCGGTATGTCCGCCCTGCCCATCGGGTGCACGCAGTCGACGGACCGGCTCTCCTCCGGCACTTTGTGCCCCCAGTAGAGCACCGTGACGTGGGAGTAGCCCTCGATACCTTCAAGCAGCGCGATACGGCTCTCATCGAGGACAATCTCCGATATCGCCTCTTTCGTGCTCCGGATATGCGTCCTGCTCGCGTCGGCCCCTTCCCGCTGTGAGATGCCGTCCCTGCCGGCGACGAGGAACGGTTCCTGCACGGCGTTACGGATTATCCCCACGGGCCGCAGGATCGGTGATGCGGTATCCATGCTCATACTCTGGCATCCGCTCGCGAATAGTTGCACCGGTGGCGGCATGGCTCCTGCCGGATTCCCAGAGATTATGGTGCATGCAGACACCAGAGAAGAGTATGGCAGATCTTGCGTCCTGTCGTCTCTGCGAGTGGCGGTGCGGAGTCGACCGCCTGCAAGGGGAGCGGGGGGTATGCCGCACCGGCCGCGCAGAGGTGGCGGCGACGATGTGTTCGGGCACTCTCGCAAGTTACATCGTCACCCTGCTCGGGTGCTGTTACCGCTGCCTCCACTGCAACGCCTACCGGATATCACAGTACCCCGATCCCGGCTGGCACTACGCCGGCCACGTGCCTGCGGCGGTGCTGGTGGCCGATGCCCGGGAGCGGATTGCCGCGTACCGGGGGCCCCGCATACGGACGATCGGGTTTACGGGCGGGGATCCGATCATCCACCTCCCCTACATCGAGGAGGTCGCGGCCGAGGTGAGGCGACAGGGTCTCGATCTCGGCATAGGGATATCGACCGGCGGGTTTGCGACGGCGGCGACGATGGCGCGGATTGCCGACCTCTGCCGGGTGATCACCCTCGAGATCAAGGCATGGTCGGACCCGGTCCACCGCGCCCTCACGGGAGCGCCGGTGGCCCCGGTGCTCAGGAACGCAGAATACCTCGCGCGCGAGGGAAGAGACCGGATCCGGGTCTTCCGGACGGTGGTGATCCCGGGTATGACCGATAGCGAGGTGGGCGCCATCGCAACATTCATCGCCTCGCTCGACCCGGGCATACCCTACCGGCTCATCGGGTTTCGGCCAAACAACGTTCTCTACTACCACCCCGGACCGTCAGCAGAAGAGATGGATCGGCTCTGTGCGATCTCTCGCGAAGCGGGGCTCGAGGATGTGGCCTGGAGCGGCTACTACCCCGAAACGGTGCCCGACGGCATCAGGGCCCTCGCGGCACGCCTTGCCGACGCATACGGGGGAGACCCTGCAGCGGCGCTCACCGCCGCATATGCCGCGGCGTGCGGGTGCCCTACCCACCCCCGCGACTGCGGGGCGTGCCCGCTCCGCGGCAATTGCCCGGCAACCCTCCGGGAGCCCTGGCGCGGCCGATAAAACGGCTGCCTCTCCCGGGGCCCCTGTAAACGGATCGGAAAAAAGATTGGGTGCTGATTTATTCAGTCGCCGCTGCGGGCTGGCTGAAGTATTCGGCCAGGGGTTTTGCGCCGCTCTGTGCCACGGCGGCGTTGATCTGGACGAAATCGGCGCTGATCTCCCTTCCACGCACCGACTTTCTGCGACGCTCTCCCTCCATGACCGGGTGGAACCCGACGCCCCTGGAGAGGAGGAGCCTCCGGCGTGCCGGCCCGGGAAGGTCGCGGCGTGCGGGAATACCGGTCTTATCCGTGCCGCCGGTGAGCCTGATCGTGTAGCCTGAAAGGCCGAGGACGCTCCCGTCGATCTCGTCGCCGATGCGCTTGCCGATGAGCGCTCCTGCGGCAGGGCCGGTCGCATCAATCTTGTATGAACGCCCGGTACCCGGGTCTGAGAGGATGATCTTGAAATCTGCCATGTTGACGACTCCTTCGAAAGTATCTATACAATTTGATAATATGGTATTAAAAGCCTACCTCCGCGGGGTTGAAAGGGAACGGTGGTCGGGGATACCCGCCGGAGCGCGCAAAGAGGGTTCACTTCCCCCAGAAGGGGTCTTCGCGGCGCCGGAGGGTGGTGAACTCCTCGAGGGTCTCGCGCAGGCTCGCGCTTAACTGGTTGATCATCTCCCGCTCGATCACCTTCACGTGCCGCTCCGGTACGTCCACGTAGAGGTCGTCGTCGACGTTGATCTGCCGGCCGACTGTCGGTCCATCGATGGATATCGCTACCTCTTTTCCCGCCTCCGCCTCCTGGACCGTCTCGTTCTTCGCCTGTATCTGCTTGATGCGGCCCACCCTCTTTCCGCTCGGGAGGGCAAGGTTGACACCGCTCTGGAGTTTCCCCCCGAGGACACGGACGCCGACCACCGCCGGGTTGCTCTGCCGGAAGACGCAGTTTGGGAGGATCCGGATCTTGGCCGGCATGACCAGTTTCTCAAACTGCTGCCGTTCGAGTTCCTGCTTCTTTTCTTCTCGCCACTCGACGTAATCGTCGAGGAGCTGGTAGATGACACCGCCCTCGAATATGCTGACGTGGGACATCGAGGTGTCCGCCAGGGTGTCGACCGCGTCCGGCAGGACCGGCGTGTTGAAGGCGATGATCGCGCTGTAGAGGGGGTCTTTGATCGTCCCCGCCTCGATGACGTCGTGGCGGGTGACCGGCCCGACGGCGGCCCGCATCACCTGGATCTGGTGTCCCTCAAGTTCCTTCGAGAGGGCTTCGAGGGCGCCGATGGTGTCCGCCCGGATGATGACCCCGACATCGGAGAGGTTCACCTGGATGTCCTGGACCTCGTGACGGACCCGCTCGATCGCCTCGTCCCGGTTCCCTCCCCGGATGGCCCGGAGGGGGGAGCCCGCGATGACCCCGTCAAGCCTCGGGGCGGCGACTTTGATCCCCGCTGCGGCGGTGACGGACTTGACCCGCTCGAACCGCTCCTCGAGCAGGATCTCGCTCATGGGGCGGGGTTTTAAGAGGGAGCGCACTTTGGTCTCGATGATCTGGTCGTTTCCCGCGACGACGATCTCATCCCCGACCTTGAGGGTCCCGTCGTAGAGGATCAGATCGAGGGTCATACCGAGCCCCCGCTCCTCCTTCACCTCGAGGACAGTGCCGGCGCCGGGGCCGTCGGTGCTGACCTTGAGGTTCTCGGTCATGTAGCGCTGGGCAAGCCCGATCAACACCATGAGGATATCCGGTATGCCTTCGCCGGTGAGGGCGCTCGTCGGCACGATGCATATGTTCCGCGCGAAGTCGGAGACCCGGTCGAACCGTTCGGAGTTGAACCCGAGGTCGGAGAGTTTGCCGACAAGCTCGTAGACCTTCGTCTCGAGTATCCCCTGGACACGTTCGTTCTGCTGCGAGAACGTCTTCATGAACGGTTGGCCTTCGTGGGCGCGCCAGCCGTGGATGCGGTCGATCTTGTTTGCCGCAATCACGAACGGTGTTTTGTAATTGCGCAGGATCTGAAGCGCCTCGATCGTCTGCGGGCGAAACCCCTCGTTGATATCCACCACGACGATCGCCATATCGGCGAGCGCCCCCCCGCGCGCACGGAGGGTGGTGAAGGCATGGTGCCCGGGGGTGTCGATGAAGAGGAGGCCGGGGACGTTGACGCTGACCTTGCTCAACGCGCCGCTCATCCGGGTGATCGCGTCGATGGGGACGAGTGTGGCGCCGATGTGCTGCGTGATCGCACCCTCCTCGGTCGAGACCACGGATGAACCCCGGATCCTGTCGAGAAGCGACGTCTTGCCGTGGTCCACGTGACCCATCACGCAGACGATGGGGGTTCTGATCGTTGATTGCTTTGCCATGGTTATCACCTTCCGGTATATACGAGTTATGGACGGATAATCCCCAAAAAACCTGGAATATTGACCGTTTTTCCTGAATCATGCCGTGGTCCGGATGATCCCCCTACCCCCGGGGTGCCCTCCGGCACCCGGAATACTGGTACGTTATAGAGCATGGGGTCTATTAATGATTCTCCCGGGCACCCACTCCGCTCCGGCCGGGATCACCAGACCCGGCAACCGTGCGCCAGGATACGCGGCAGGTCCGGGTCGCCGGCGATCCCGGCCCGGCATGCACCCGCGATCGCCGGGGGCGGGAGAGGGTGCCGAGGCGATGAAGAGATACCTTAATCAAATCCGACCGCCAACTAGAATGGGTACAATTGCCAGGGTGGGGTAGTCGGTTATCCTAAGGGACTGTGGATCCCTCGACCCGGGTTCGAATCTCGGCCCTGGCCTTCCTATTTCACTTCCGATTCTCTCCCGAAATCGTTAAATACTCTCTTTCTGACCTCGCTTGTATGGGAGAAGCGTTCACAGCACCAACCCAAGGATCACAGTCGTTCCAGCTCGTCAAACCGGAGTATGCCGATGCATCGATCCGGCGTGCTATCGCCGATGAGCGGCTTACCGAAGATGACACCGCACTCATCCGAGAGTATGTTGCCGAGATGCGGGCATCCAACGGGATCGGAACCGCACGGGCGAACAAGATCACCTTTGCTCTGGTGAACTGGCGACGGTTCATCGGCCCCTACCGCAGCAACACCGTCGCGGACCTCTACCAGGCGGTCCACGTCATCAAGTCCGCAACCAACCAGCGAGGACGGCCGTTCAAGCAGAACACCATTCGTGACCACATCATCTTCCTGAAGCGGATCTACCTCTGGATGATCGAGAACGGGTACAGCGACATCCCGGTCAAGAAAGTCGAGAAGATTCGGGCACCACCGGAAGACCACAACACCAAGTTGCCGGAGCACCTGCTCTCGCTGCAGGAGATCGAGACGATGATCCGCGCCTGCCGCTCCTCACGCGACCGGGCGATCATCGCCCTCCTCTACGAGTCAGGGTGCCGCATCGGGGAATTGGCGCGGCTCACCTGGGAGCGGGTGCGGTTCGACAGATACGGCGTCGTCCTGACGGTGGACGACACAAAGTGCAGCACCCAGCGCTATGTAAGGCTGGTATTGGCGCGCCCGTACCTCGCCGCATGACAGGCCGACTACCCCTTTGAGCCAGTCGGAAGTGCGCTCGTGTTCCTCTCCTCGCATCACCGCATCCTGAAACACGGCACGGCGATGAAACTCCTGAACACGACCGCGCGCCGGGCGGGTCTCGACAAGCACATCACACCGCACATCTTCCGGCACTCACGGATAACGCACCTTATCGCCGAGGGGAACGAGTCAGTCATCAAACTGATGATGTGGGGCAACATCAACACGAAGATGTTCGCCACCTACGCCCACCTGACCGGCAAGGAGATCGACCAGGAGGTGCTCAGGAACTACGGTATCGTGCCGGAAGACGGCGAAATGGAGAGGCCGCTCGAAGCGATCCAGTGCCCGCACTGCATCACCGTCAACCCCCGGGGGAGCAAGTACTGCCTGCGGTGCGGGCTCGGCCTCGGCGAGGACGCGGTCTCCGCCCAGGGGCTGCTCAGCAAAAACGTGCTCGAACACCCGGAGGTTATGCGGAAACTGCTGAACGAGCTGATCGAGGAGAAGAAGCGAAACGGTGAGTTGTAAGGGTGCCCCGCATGAACCGGCGCGAGACTTACGAGTACCTGAAGCACAACCCGAAGAATGTGCGATTCGAAGACCTCTGCCGTGCGGCGGAGGCCTTCGGGTTTCACCGGAAGGGCGGGAAGGGCAGCCACACCGTTTACGTGCGCGAGGGGATTCCTGAGATCCTCAACTTCCAGAACGCGAAGGGTAAAGCAAAGCCGTACCAGGTGAGACAACTTCTTAAGATCATTGAGCACTATACTCTGTTGGAGGACGAAGATGCCGCATAAATACGCAATCGAGATCTTCTTCAGCGACGAGGACGAGGGGTTCATCGCCGTCGTCCCGGAGCTTCCGGGGTGCTCCGCGTTCGGCGAAACCGAAGAGGAGGCACTCGGCGAAGTAAAGGTGGCTATCGACCTCTGGCTCGAGACTGCCCGGGAAGAAGGGCGGAAGATCCCGGAGCCGAGCGGCCGGGAGCACCTGCGGGATATCCTCGCGGGGAAGGGGCTCGCTCGCGAGCAGATGGCGTGATCTAAAAATAATTTTTCAGTTCTTCATCCATCACTTTCTCCATTTAATACCCGAATGCCTCTTGCTATAGGCAGGAGTGAGCTTCAGATATTCGATCGCCTCTTCTTCCGAATATACACCATATACTCTATCGTCCGGAATATCCGGGTAGCGGATACGTGAATCAATGCGTTGATCGGCTATTGTCCCGCTCCAACCATCCACCCGGTACCCGATAACGAGCCTCCCGTGCGCCCAAGCCATTGCAACCTCGGAGAGCGTGCCCGATCCACCGCCGATGGCAATGACCGCATCCGAGTTGGAGATGATGACATTTCGCGCAACGTCAAGCCCTGTGGCGATGCAGATATCTGCATACTGGTTTGCTTCACAGGGATCGTTGCCGGGAAGGATGGCAAGAATATCCCCATCCCGGTGCTCCAGAGATTGCCGGGCTCCCCGCGATACGGCCTCCATCACACCGCCAAGACCTCCCGTCACGAGCCGGTACCGCTCGGTTATCAGGGCATACCCAAGCCGCTCTGCAAGACGGTACTTCTCGGAGTCCTCGTCCAGCCGGGCATCGCCGATCACCGCGACGAGCGGGCGCCGGGTGACGGAAGCATCGTCGGAAGGGGAATAGGTCACTCCCCCTTCGCCTCCCGGCACTCCTGGGACAACAAAGACGGCTTGCTCACGATCTCGCGGATCAAGTCTTCCCGCATCACTCGCGTCCGTTCGTCTTTGCTCCCCGTCGGTTCGTAAAAGTAGAGCGGTTCGGTGATATGCACCGGCTTGCGGGCCATCTCCACCATCGGCAGCATGAAAGCCCAATCTTCAGCAAAGGGGATCCATTCTCCGTCAACCTTCAGGTAGTCCCCGGGAAGTGCGTCATACAGGTGCTTCTTGAACGATCGGAGATGCTGCCAGACGTTTCCTCCCCGTGCACGCCGCGGATGCGAGAACGTCACCGGATACTGCACGCATTTATCGGTTCGCAGCATGGAACCAACCGACAGATCTGCCCCGGATCGATAGATCGTGTCAAGGCGTTCGATGACGTCCTCGCCGATCAGCGCATCGTCGGCATCCAGGGTGACGATGACGCTCTCCGGATTTGAGCAGATCTTCCGGATCGCGATATCGTGATTCTCCAGGGGAGTGAGAGGGATAGAGTTCCCGAAGTACGCAGCGTTTCCGTTCCATTCGCGGAGGATGATCTCTCGGATATACTCCACCACGCCGTTGGATGAGCCTGCATCGACGAATATGACACCGTAGTTTCGCGATCGCTGCCGGGTGAGCGAGTCGACGCACCGCCGAAGTTTCGGGATCGGGACGTTTCGGCCACGGACGACGAAGACGAACTTCTGATCCGTACCGCCCGCCCAGTCCCGGAGCGTTCCGGTCAGGTCGACGTGGTCGTACTGGGCAGGAGGGATCCGGCCGCGCTCTACGGCATGCATGATCGTATACCACTCATTGGCGTCCCCCTTCCGCTCGTTCGGGACGTGGATAAAGAACGTCCGCCTGTCGCCGCCGCGGTAAGACTGCCACTTACCGTTCTGCATACGCAAATCCATCACCCGGTGCCAAGGGAACCGGAGGACGCCGTCGCGGTTCGTCTCGTTCGGCAGCGGGAGTGCCTGTGCCAGCCTTCTCCTGTCGACGAGCGAGCACCGGACCTCGGTCCGCCACTTAACACCGCAGGTGTGGCTTGTGTACGGCCTGTCATCATCATGTGCGATGTTGAACGAAACGGTGAGGGCGTCGGGGTCCCGCTCAAAGACATCGATCATGTCACCCAGGTAGTCGTGGTCGCGGTCGAGGCGGCAGACGAGGCAGTCGCTGTCCAGCTGCAGGATGTAGTCCCCACGGCACTCTTCGATGCCGTAGAGGGCCATGAAGGTCGGTTGCCCGTTCTCGCATCGCGACGAACCGCACCCGATCCCGAACCACTTCCGGTACGTTGCTTCGATGACTGCCGGGTCGGTCGGTGCCACGATGACACGGTCGATGATTCCTTCGCGTACCAGCACATCGAGTTTTTCCCGGAGCTGCTCCGGATTCGCTTCGGTATACCGCCTGGAGAACGGCCCTTCGTAATTATCCGTCACCACGATCTTCTCCACGAACGATTGCGGGCCCTGCAGCTGATTCACGATATGCCTGACTTGGAAGCCGATCGTCTGCCATTCCATCGCGCCGGCCCGTATGAGCAGCGAAACTCCCTTCGCGTCCGGAATTTTCAGCGGCCTGAGCCTGCAGATCAGGAAGTCGCTCGAGGGGCAGAGGCGCTGGAGATCCGTACCCCGAACCTCCTCGATCTGCACGATGTCAAACCCGCACCGGTGGAAGATATGTTTGTAGAATGAAAACGGCCGGTGAATCTCTGTCCGTATCTTGCCGGTCTCTTTCATCCGTTTCCTGAAGACGAAGGTGTCATGGTATCGGTTCTCGTCGGGGAGATCCATCTTGACATGCGTCTCCGACTCTTCAACGAACGTAGAGAACGGATTGCAGAACGCAACGATCGCCTCACCGTCATCATCGATAAACGCCCGCATATCCGAGACGACATCCCGTACCTCATCATCGTCCTCAATGGTGCAGAGAACCAGGCTGCAGAGGAC
>ENA-UOUL01002172-UOUL01002172.1-bioreactor-metagenome-genome-assembly--contig:-NODE-2172-length-23841-cov-5.097206_pt1 | contig 23841 bp, 20 predicted proteins | sample MGYA00249838_ERZ747220 | MGnify/ENA primary metagenome ERZ747220 (study PRJEB28778, sample SAMN05720191) | bioreactor metagenome | isolation source: Anaerobic biogas reactor | place: USA:Washington...
AGGAGGCGCAAGCTCCGGAAACCAAAAAGAGCACCCGGTCGGGATAGCGATGGACGATCCCCGGCGCCGGAGAGAGCTCGTCCTCGTTGAGGGGATCGACGGGCAGACCGTCCTCAGCCAATTCCGCGGGATCGGGGATCACCTGCTTCCATAAGGGGTCAAGAGGACCCTGTAAAAGACGGAAATAGTGCGGAGTGACGCGAAACGGGTAGATTTCGGCCACGCGCTCCAGGGGGGCGGCGTCGACGCCGAAGCGAAGGGCCGCCTGGCGCGGAGAAACGAGACTTTCTTTGAGCTGTTGCTGCCAGAGTTCCACAACTTTATCCTTGCCCACAGATCATTGCGAGAGGGGATTGTCTCCCCGCAGCCGCCAGATCAGAAAGATCGCCGCCATCAAACCGAGATCCCGCAGCAGGGCTTCCACGAGGCTCGAGCTCCCGCCGTCCCCCGGGCCGAAACAGCCGCAACCGATGTCGAGCCCCCGGAGCAGGGCGGAAACGAGAGCGACGATGAAAACCAGATTCAAGCCGCCCACCACCAGGGCCGCGGCACGCACCCGGCGGTTGAACAGCAGCAGGGTTCCGGCCATCAATTCAACCATGGGCAGAACGGCGGCGGCAAGATAGTTGAAAAAGTAGGGAAGCATGCGGTAGTTGGCGATTTCCCCGGCAAAGGCGCCGACATCGGCCCCCTTCACCGCGCCGGCGAAGAAAAAGACCCCGCCTGCCAGCAATCGGCACAGATGGTAAACCAGCGTGCCCAGAAAGCCTTTTTTCATGGCCCGTCCCCCCGGCCCAAGGGCAGACCCTGGTCGCGCCACTCGGGGAATCCCCCTTCGTAGACCAGCACCTCCCCATAACCGGCTGCGATCAGGCGGGCACCCAACTCATGGGAGTCCCGGCAACCGTAACCGCTGCAGTAGACGATCACCGGCACGGTGACAGGAAACCGCTTGCGGAAGGCGGCCACCTCTTCGCCAGCTTTGGCCAGAGGCAGGGAAACAGCACCGCGGATATGCTCCTCACGATAGAGCTCCCGGGGCCTGGCGTCCACCAGAACGGCCCCCCGGGCCGCCATCGCCCCAACTTCCTCGACAGCGACGGATTCCTGGAGGTCGAGACTCCGGTACTGCAGCCGCTCTACGGCGGGGCGGCTGCGCGACCCTTCGTGACACACCATCACGCGCTCGACATGCCCTTGTACCTGAGGATCGCCGACGAGCTCTACCTCAAGCGGCTCATCATCGGCGGGCTGGATCGAGTCTACGAGATCGCCCACAACTTTCGCAACGAGGGCGTCTCAACCAGGCACAACCCCGAGTTCACCGCCTGTGAGGTGTACGAGGCTTACGCCGACTATCACGATATGATGGCGCTGGTCGAGCAGATGTACAGTCAGGTGGCCACCGAGGTGCTGGGCACAGCCGTGATCACCTATCAGGGCCAGACCATCGACCTGACGCCCCCCTGGCGGCGCATCACCATGCGCGATGCCATCTTTGAGGCGGCAGGCATCGATATCGAGGCCCATCGCGAGTTCGACGGCCTGGTGGCCGCGGCCCGCGAACGAGGCGTCGACCTGGCCACCCAACCCACCTGGGGCAAGGCGGTGGAAAAGCTGTTCGACCAGTTCGTCGAGCCGAACCTGGTGCAACCCACGTTCATCGTCGACTATCCCATCGACATTTCGCCGCTGGCAAAAAAGAAGCCCGACGCGCCCCACCTGGTGGAGCGGTTCGAGTTCTTTATCGCCGGGCTAGAGTGCGGCAACGCCTTTACCGAGCTGAACGACCCGCTCGATCAGCGTGCACGCTTTGAGCAGCAGGCGCAGGCCGCCGCCAAGGGCGAAGATGAGACGCAGCCGCTGGATGAGGATTTCATCCTGGCGCTGGAGCACGGCATGCCGCCCACCGGCGGGCTGGGCTTTGGCATCGACCGCATGGTGATGCTGCTCACCGATCAGGTGTCGATCCGTGAGGTGATCCTGTTCCCGCAGTTGCGCGACTGAGCGGCGCACTGCCTGGAGGCGCAGCCATGACCTTTGACGAGCTCTACCAACGGGCCAAGGCGGTGATCAACCCGCGCCGGCTGTCAGAGATGGCTGAGGCGGGAGGCGTGGGCGCAGCGCTGCTGGCCGAGGATGGCATGGTGTATACCGGCGTGTGCATCGATACGGCCTGCTCAATGGGCTTTTGCGCCGAACATGCCGCTGCGGCCACTATGGTCACAGCGGGCGGCTCGCGCGTGCTCAAGATGATCGCAGTCGATTGGGATGGGGGCATCTTGCCGCCCTGCGGCCGCTGTCGCGAGTTTATCAGCCAGCTTCACACCGACAACCTCGATGCCGAGGTAATGGTGGCCGAGAACACCGTGCTGCCCCTGCGAGAGCTGCTACCCTACGACTGGAAAAAGTAACCCCGCTCGGCAAAAAGACACCACCGTCGAGGGCTCGAGCCTTTCGCGGTGGTGTCTTTTCTCGTCAGCCGCCTAGTACACTGGCCCCTGGCGCAGCATCATGAACTCGCCATGCTGCAGCACCTCGGCGGCGGTCTGCTCGCCCGCGATGACGCGCAGCGACAGCTCGTACATGCGTCGCCCCACCTGGGCCACCGTCTCCTCGCCTGTGATGATCGGGCTGGCGTCCAGGTCCATATCGTCTTGCATACGCTGATAGGTGTGGGCGTTGCCCGTCACCTTGATCACCGGCGCAATGGCGTTGCCCATCGGGTTGCCGCGGCCGGTGGTGAACACCACCAGCTGGCTGCCGGCGGCCACCAGGCCCGTCACCGAGCTGAGGTCGTTGCCGGGTGTATCCATGAACGACAGGCCCGCCAGCGAGGGCGGCTGCCCATACGCCAACACCTCGACCACCGGCGTGGTACCGCCCTTGAGCACATCGCCGAGCGCCTTTTCTTCGACGGTGGTGATGCCGCCACGAATGTTGCCAGGGCTGGGCTGTTTGTTGATAAAATCCTCGCCGGTAGCCTTGAGAAAGCGCTCACAGGCGTCAATGACCTCGAGCAGCCGCGCAGCGATGGCCGGTGTGGCCGCCCGCGCCGTGAGCACATGCTCGGCGCCCAGCAGCTCGCTCGTCTCGGCCAAGATGACCTTGGCGCCCGCAGCCACCATCAGGTCGCTAAAGGCGCCCATGGCGGGGTTGGCGGCCATGCCCGAGGTGGCATCGGAACCGCCGCATTCGAGCGCCACGGTGAGTGCGCTCAGTGGGCAGGGCTCGCGTCGCAGGCTGCGCCCTGTGGCCACCATGCCGCGCGCGATCTCGATACCGCGCTCGACAGTCTTGCGGGTGCCACCCACCTGCTGAATCACCAACAGCTCGGTGGGCGCAACGCCGGTGGCAATGCTCTCTGCTAACGCCTGGGCGTTCATGGTCTCGCAGCCCAGACTCACCAGCACACTCCCGATCACATTGGGGTGTCGCCCATATTGCCCCAGTAGCCTGGCCGCCACAGCGATGTCGGCCTCGGTCTCGCCGCAGCCCCCGGTATAGTCCAGCAGCACGGCACCCTCGACTTGCGCCGCAATCAGCTCGGCCGCTCGACTGGCGCAGCCGCAGGTGGGGATGATGGCGACGTGGTTACGCACGCCCACAGTGCCATCGGCCCGTCGGTAGCCCATGAAGGTTCGTTCGCTCATCGCTGCACCGCCCCGCGCACGCTAACCAGATTGTGGGTATGCACATGTTCGCCAGGGGCGATGTCACGAGTGGCCAGGCCGATGTGCGCCCCGTACTTGATGACCTGGGTGCCAGACGCAATCGGACGCACGGCCACCTTATGACCAAAAGGCACCGCCTCGTGAGCGACTACGCCCCCCAGATCGGCGTCACGGGCGGTCAACTGCTCGCCCGCCGCCAGATCGCGCAGGGCCACAGCCACGGTGTCGGCGGGATGGATCAGCAGTGCATTGACCATGCACACCCCCTGCAGTGTAGACTGACGTCGAGTCTAGCATCCGCTGTTTGCGCCGCCAAATGCAGCGGCTTGGCGGTGTGGGCGAGCCGACCCTATAATCTCGGCGTCGTCTTGTTGTTGTGAGGTGAGGTGCACATGACGCTGGTTCCTGCCGGCTTTGCTGAACTGGCCACCGAGATGCGTACAGCCCACGAGCGGCTGCTGGCCGAGCTGTCGCGGCGTGGCTATGTGGTGTCGCCCTATCCCGCTGAACGCCCCAAGGGCAGGCCCGATGGCCAGGCGGCTGCGCTGGCCTATCCCATTCAGGGCGTGCTCAAATACCACGGCCTGTCAGACTGGGCGCACCGTATCGCCTACCTGCCCTCGATTTCGGTGAACAACGATGCCGCTCACACGGTCACGCTGGTCTCATTCCTGCCCTCGCAGGCGAGCGACCGTCTGATCATGAACGGCTCCGAGGTGCAAGGGCGCGCGCTGGCGCGGGTGGTCGACACGCTGGCGGCCGTACGCGCTTTGGGCGGCATCTCGAGCGCGGCCACCGTCGAGACGCGCAACGTGGTGCGCGCCAGCCACACGGGCAAAGGCCTGGGCACCAGCGCCTCGGCCTCGGCGGCGTTGGCCATGGCAGCGCTGGCCGCGGCCTTGGGCGCAGAGGCGGTGAGCAACACCCGCTTCTTGAGCTGCATGGCACGCCTGCTGGCCGGCTCGGGCTGCCGTAGCGCCACGGGCGGTGTATCGCTGTGGCTCTCATACCCTGGCGCATCGCATGAGGACAGCTTTGCACTCCGGCTCGACACGCGCCACGAGTTGGGCGATCTGGCCCTGCTCACCGTGCCCATCGATTCGCGCATCGGCCTGGCCACCGAACAGGCCCACCGCGACGCCCCGCATAGCCCCTTTTTCGCCACCTGGATGCGCCAACGCGAGGCCGAGGTGCTCGAATGCCTGACCGCCGTGCGCTCGGGAGACTGGCGCACCCTTGGCCAGCTTGCCGAACTGGACAGCATTCGCCTGCACGGCGTTACCATGTCGGCCGATCGCGAGCACAAGCTTTTTGCCTGGGAGCCCGAGAACATCGCGCTCTTTCGGCTGTGCAATCGCCTGCGCTCCGAGGGGCTGCCGGTGTACTTTTCGACCGATACCGGGCCAACGACGGTGTTGCTGACGCACCGCGATCATGCCGGCGATGTGGCCCGCGAGATCATGGCCCTGGGTGACCATGAGGTCGTCTCTGGGGGGGTGGGCGGGCCAGCGCGGCTGCTGGCGCTCGATGAGGCCCGCGCTCGTCTGCAGGACGCCTGAACCATGCCGAGCCCACAGCCAGACATGGACATAGCGCTTTCGGCAGAGGCCATTCGGGTGCGTCTCGATACACGACTGTTGGGCTGTGAGCTGCACTATTACGACGAGATTGGCTCGACCAACGATGAGGCGGTGCGTTTGGCGCGGGCGGGCGCGCCCGACGGTGCGTTGGTCATCGCCGACCATCAGGTGGCCGGCAAGGGGCGCCTGGGCCGGCGCTGGTTTGCCCCGCCGGGTACGGCGCTGCTGTTGACGCTGCTGCTGCGCCCACCCCTGACGCCGATGCTGGCGCAGCGTGCCACCATGGTCTGCACCCTGGGGGCGGTCCGCGCCATTGCGGCGCTGACGGGTGTGCCAGCGCAGATCAAATGGCCTAACGACGTGGTGGTGCGTGGGCGCAAACTGGGCGGCGTACTGACCGAACTGGGGCCTGTGAGCGCAGGCACCCTCGACTATATGGTGGTGGGCATGGGCCTTAACGCGAACCTGGCCCCCAGCGACCTGCCTGAGACCATGACGCCGCCCACCAGTCTGCTGGCCGAAACCGGCGCGCCCGTTTCGCGAGTGGAGCTGTTGGCGCGCCTGCTGGTTGAGATCGAGGCGCTCTATCTGCCACTGTGCGCGGGGTGGTCGCCCCACGAGTCCTGGCGCGCGGCACTGGCTACCATCGGCCAGCAGGTGCAGGTGGGCACGGCCGATGAGGTCATCAGCGGGGTAGCGGTAGATGTAACCGACAGCGGCGCCCTGGTGGTGCAGGTTGCCAACGGCGCCCGCCACACCATCCTGGCGGGCGATGTGACCCTGCGAGGCCACCGCCTGGGGGCATGACGGGCACCGTCAGAGCGGTTGCCGTGGCTAAAACAGCTCGGCGCCGTACACCTTCATCTTCGTGCGATGGATGGGCTGCATGCCTGCCGCCGCGTCTTTTGCGGTGGGCGTCGAGGCCTCATCAGGCTTGTCAGAGATAGCAAACACCAACGCGCCCTGTTGACGCAGCATCCGCACCAGCGAGGCCACCTCGGCAGTGATGACGATCTCTTGGGCCAGCACCTGTTCTGCAGTGGCATCGTCGGGCAGCACGTCCATGCAGGCCACCGTCTCGTGGTATTCGACGCGCCGAAAGCTCTTGAAGGGCGTCGGGTCTTGGGCGGCCAGGCCAGCCTGTAACTGCTGCTGCGCCTCGCGCAGGGCGGGCCACATGGCATCACGATGTCGCTCGCAGACAGCGCTGAACTGCTCTAGCGTGGTGAGCGCCCCCCCATCGAGGTCGGCCCATAACTGCTCGGCGTCATAGATGCCGGCCGCCACCATCAGGCAGATGTAGGCGAGATAGTCCTGGTTGTCGGCGGTAAATGGGTGATAGTCTGGCTGATTGAGGCGGTCATACACTTTGACGAACGACGGCTCGTCAAACCGCTCGCCTAGCGCCACTGTGAGAGTACGCTTGACAGCGGCCACACGCGCCCCATCGATGACGCCGTCATTGCGGCCACGAGCGCCCAGCGAGGTTTTATCCAGGTCGATCAACAGCGCGGTGCGATCGTCGCCTGCGAACCCCTCGGACACAGCCCAGGCATAGAACTCGCCCAGCGCCGCCCAGCGGTTGGCCAGCAACAGGTCGTCATCACGGGTTACTGCGGGCGCCTGCGCCGGCCGTTCAGCGCCGATAAAGCCGCGCATCGGCCAGAAACGCCCCAGGTTGCGCGCCGCCTGGCCATCGTTCATGGCGGTGTCGCCCACAAAGAGCAGTCGCTCGATGGGCGGCAACCCGCGCAGGCGCTGTGCCTCCTCGACAAAGCACCGCAGCGCCAGAGCATACTCGGCGGTCGTCTTGCGCGGCACGGCTGGGCTGGTCAGCCCCAGCTGACGCCATACCGACGACAGGCCCGCGATGCGGCGATCTTGCGGCTCGAGGTTTCGATAGACCACGAGATCGCCGAACAGGTCGGCCAGGGTGCCACGCTTCCAGCTCATGCGATCATCCCTCTGGCGACCATGATCTCGGCGTTCAGAATCGAACCGCCCGCTGCGCCTCGGATGGTGTTGTGGGCCAGCACGACCATCTTGTAGTCAAACACCTCACAGGGGCGTACGCGGCCCACCGTTACCGCCATGCCATGGCCAGCGTCACGGTCTTTGAGGGTCTGCGGGCGGTCGGGCTCCTCGCGGACAATGATGGTCTGCTCGACCGCCGAAGGGCAGCCCAGCGCGTAGGGCGCGCTGCGGAAGGAGCGCAGCGCCTCTTGCACCTCTGCGGCCGAGGACGGCTTGTGCGCAAACTCGATGGCCAGCGTCTCGAGATGTCCGTCGCGCGCGGCCACGCGGTTGCAGGCCGGGCTGATGCGGATATCGGCCATGGCGATGTGGTCGTCGACGAACCGGCCTAGCAGTTTGCGCGGCTCGCTGATCATCTTGTCCTCTTCATTGCGGATAAAGGGCACCACGTTGTCGAGGATGTCAAGAGAGGGCACCCCGGGGTAGCCGGCGCCCGAGAGCGCCTGCATGGTGGTCACGATCACCCGGCGCACGCCAAAGGCATCGTGGAGGGGCTTGAGCGGCAGCGTCATGCCCACCGTCGAGCAGTTGGGGTCGGTGACGATAAAGCCCCGTCCCCAACCGCGGTTGCGGCGCTGCACGTCGATCAACGCCAGATGATCGGCATTGACCTCAGGGATCAGCAGGGGCACGTCGGGGTCCATGCGGTGCGCGCTGGCGTTGCTCAACACGCCATAGCCCGCCGCGGCAAACTGCTCTTCCACCTCGCGTGCGGCGGCGGGCGGCAGCGCCGAGAAAACGATCTGGCAGTCGAGCCCGGGCGCGCAAGAGAGCACCGGCATGGCGCGCACGGCCGCTGGCATATCGGCTGAGATGCGCCACTCGCAGGCCTCGGCATAGGTCTTGCCCTCTGAACGCTCAGAGGCAGCCAGAGCCGTGATCTCGAACCAGGGGTTGCCGCTCAATAACTCGATAAAGCGCTGACCGACGGCGCCCGTTGCGCCGAGAATGCCGACACGGATCGGGTTCATTCCTCCACCCCCTGGATCTCTTGCAGGCTGAACTGCCGATGGATGGCGCGCACGGCGCGGTCGACATCGCCATTGCCCAGCACCAGCGACATGTTGCACTCAGACGAGCCCTGCGCGATGGCGATGATGTTCACTTTTTCGTGCGCCAACGCGCCAAACACGCGCGCCGCGATGCCTGGCTTGCCGCGCATGCCAGCGCCCACCACCGCCACGATAGAGACGCCATCCTGACGGCTCACCCCATCGATGTCGCCGCGCATCATCTCGAGCGCCAGCTCCTCTTCGACATAGGCCACCACGGCCGTCGTGTCCTCCTGGCGTATCAGAAAGCAGATACTCTGCTCAGATGAGGACTGGGTGATCATCAAGATGCTGGCGCCGCAACCGGCCACAGCGGTGAACACGCGCCCGGCCACGCCCGGCACGCCCTGCATGCCGCGCCCCTCGACGGTGACGATGCTCAGATCACGAATTGCGGTGATGCCCTTGACCACCGGCTCGGCCACCGGCTCGGTGGTGATGAGCGTGCCCGGGTGGTCGGGGTGAAACGAGTTGAGCACCCGCACGGGGATGTTCATCTCGGCCACAGGCTGTATGGTGAGAGGGTGCAGCACCTTGGCGCCAAAATACGAGAGCTCGGCCACCTCTTGATAAGAGATGCCGGGCAGCGTCTGTGCCTCTGGCACGATGCGCGGGTCGGCCGTCATGACGCCATCGACATCGGTCCAGATCCAGACCTCTTCGGCGCCCAGACAACGGCCCAGGATGGTGGCCGAGAAATCGCCACTGCCTCGGCCCAAAGTGGTCATCACGCCATCGAGCGTGGCCCCAACAAAGCCGGTGACCACGGGCGTGATGCCCTGTTCGATCAACGGCAGCAGCCGCGCGCGCGCCCGCTCTTGCGTCTCGTCGAGCAAAGGGGTGGCGCTGCCATAGCTGGCATCGGTGACGATGATCTCGGTTGCCTCGATCATCTGCGCGGCATAACCCTGGCTGCGCATACCAGCGGCCAAAAGGCGCGCCGAGAGGCGCTCGCCGGTGCCCGAAACCGCGTCCATGCCCCGTTCGGTCAGCTCACCCAGGGTGTGGATGCTCTGACACAGGTGCTCAAAACCATCGAGGAGCAGCTGCACCTCGGCTCGCAGACTACGAGCCAAATCAACATCGGGCACACAGGTAGCGATGGCTTCGAGGTGCCGCAGCTCGAGCTCTGAGCGTGTGCGCACAAAAGTCTGCGCATCGCCGGTGGCAGCGCGAGTGGCGGCATCTCGCAGGGCCGTAGTGACACCGGCCATGGCCGAGACAACCACCACCGGCGGCGTGCCCCGCTCGGTGGTCACCTGCCCTGCAAGCCGGGCTGCATTAGCGATGCGCTCGCCTGTGCCAACTGAGGTGCCGCCGAATTTGATCACGATCATGGCCCGCCTCCACATGCACTACGATCTCTTTGGGGGCAACCGCGGCGGCAATGCCAGGGGATTTCGTCATTGAAAGGGGCTACTGTGCCGGAACCCGCGCCCTCTGGGGCTGGCGAGTGATGGGCATTATACGCTCCGTGCAGAGCAGGAGCAAACACTCTGCGAGGCTTGTTGAGCGCTGCACCTGGCCCGCGTATAATGTACGACATGTTGTACCCCATATGACACCGAGGAGCTGACTATGCGCATACGGCATCGCGTGCAAATCGTCGGAGCCCTGCTCTTGCTGGCTATGGCGCTGACGGGGTGTCAACAGCCGGCTGAGCCCACTGCTCGTGTGACGCTCGGCCCGCCGCCGCCGCCCACGATTGCGCATACGGCGACGCCCGAGGTGGCCACGGCGGTAATTCCCACGCCCAGCCCGGCGTCGGCAACCACTGTGCCCACGAGCACGCCCACGCCACAGCGCCCCGAACAGGGCATTGCCCTGACCGTGCTGCATACGAACGATGTCAACGGTTACATCGACCCGTGCGGTTGAGGCGTGCCCAAAGGTGGGTTGGCCCGTCGGGTCACCTGGGCAAAGCAAGAGTTGGCAGCGGCGCAGGGGCCGGTGGTGGTGGTCGATGCTGGCAGTTCGCTGCTCGGCGAGTATGTGGCCCTCAAGAGCGAGGGGCGTGTCATGGTCGAGGCGATGAACCTGGCGCAGTATGACGCCATGGCGGTAGGCCGTATGGATGTACTGCTGGGGTTTGACGTGCTGCAAGAGCGCGCCGCCGAGGCCAGCTTTGCCATCTTGTCGGCCAACATCGTCGACACAGAGACGCAAGAGCTCCTCTTTGAGCCCTATGTGATTGTCGAGCGCGACGGCGTCAGTATCGGCATCCTGGGCATCTCTGATCAGGAGGTGCTGTCGATGCCCGCGACGCGCTCGGCAGCGGCCTTTCTCGATCCCATCGAGACGGCGCAACGCTACGTGTCCGAGTTGCGCGAGCAGGTCGATGTTGTGATCGTGCTGTCGCGGCTGGCCCTCGCCGACAACGAGGCCCTGGCGGCTGAGGTGCCGGGGATCAACGTCATCGTTGGCGGCAAGACGCGCCGGCTGGTCCAAGAGCCACGCCGCGTAGACGATGCCCTGATCACTGAGATGTCTTATAACGGCGAACGTTGCGGCAAGCTGACGGTCTTTGTGGGCGCAGATGGCGCCCCTTATGACTATGTGCAGCAGGTCGTAGCGTTAACGCAGGACTGGCCCGATGACCCCGAGACGGCCGAGTTGCTGGATGAGTATCGCAGACGCTACCCCGTGCTAGAATAGGCAAAGCAAGAGACCGCCCTCACGGGCGGTCTCTTGCTGATAGATCGAGCGCTAATCCACGTCATCAGGGGTGGGCAGCCCAGATACCTGCGCATAAGGGTCAGGCACGAACAGGCTCTCGTTGTATTTGGCTGCGGCATTCCAGTAGGTCCAGCCGGCGCCGCCGGCATCTTCGGCGCCTTTGCGCTGCTCGAGCAGTTCGGGCAACTCGTAGGATACGCCCAACGAATAGTGCTGTAGCCAAGAGCGCACCAGGGTGTCGGTGCGTGTCTTGGTCTTGCGTACGCTGCGGAAAACGACCTCGTAGGGATAGAGTTGCGGGTTGTCATAACCCAGGTTGCCACGGCCAAAGGTCTGTGGATAGAGCATCGGGCAGAAATAGTCTACATAGGGAGCGATGTCCTCGACCCTCTGGCCGATGCCCATGTCGCGCTCCTCGTCCATCCACACAACCAGGCCAAAGACATCGGCCGAGAAAAAGGCTCGTGTGGGCTCGAGCGCGGCGCTGGCTTGCTGGAAGAACTCGGCCATCAGCGCGATGCGATTGTCGAACACGGCCTCTTTTTCATATTCGAGCGTCTTGGTCTCGCCATCAGAGGGGAAACGCACATAGTCGAACTGGACCTCGTCAAAGCCCATCTCAGCCACTTCGACGGCCAGGTCGATGATATAGTCGCGCACGTCCTGCTCAAAGGGGTCGAGCCAGTGCAGTCCTTCACCATCCTTGTACAGGCTGCCATCGAGCCGCTGCACGGCCCATTCGGGCTTTGCTGCGGCAAGCACACTGTCTTTGAACACGACTATCCGCGCCACCACATACAGGTCGCGCTCTGCGCACATATCGAGCAGCTCGGATAGAGGCATCAGCTCCTGGGGCGAAAAGGCGCCGATCTCACGGGCCACCGGGTTGGGCGAATCCCACGCCAGGTAGGCCCAGTCTCCCTTGACGTCGACCGTCACCATGTTGAGCTCGCTGGCGGCGGCCATATCGAGCAGCGCCTCGACGCGATCGGGCAAGGCCAGCAGCCCAAAGGGGATGTAGATGCCCCGAGCCTCGAAAGGCTCTAAAGCGATGTCGAGCCGGCCAATGCGGTCGATGGCCTGCTCTACCAGCCGATAGCCAGGCTGCTTGACCAACAGGCGCTCGTATTGTAGCGCATCGTCAACATCTAGATGACCGCGGTCGTCGCTACGCACCACCACTGGATCACCGCTGGCCGGATAGAGGATCACACGGGCGTTGGCCAGAGGCTCTCCGCTAACGCTGTTGGTCAACACCAGCATCAGGCGAGAGGGCTTGATGGTCACGGTCAATGGGTCACCCGTAAAGGTTGCCTCTACGCCGTGATAGCCTTCAGCCGTGACCCGCAACGTCGCACCGGGCTCAGCGTGCACCTGTGCCAGTCCGTCGGCCGCGCTGCTGGCCTGCGCCTCACCGGCCGTCACCAGCGCTTCAGGTATGGGCTGGCCGCTGTCGGCATCTATCACGGTCACCGCGGCAATCCATGGCGAAATGACGACATCGGCCTGCATCTCACCGGCATAGGGCAGTGGCTCGGCCGCGCGATAGCCCGCTGCCTGCACCGTGATCTGCCCTGTAGCGGGCAGATAGGGCATGGCAAAGGCGCCCTGTGCATCGCTGATGGTTGTGATCTCGTCCATCGACAGCGTGGCGCCCGGCACGCCCTGACCAGTGACCGCGTCGAGCACGTGGCCCGAGAGGGTGCGCGGCGTCAGCGCAAAAGCGTGAGACACCGTAGGCGCTTCAGAGGCGAGCATTTCGCTCATCTCGGCTGCCGCGATGGTAACATCGACATAGCCCTCTGCCTGGATGGCAAGCGGCTCACCCAGCGTCAACCGCAGGCTGGCGCCGCCGGCAGCGTCGGTCTGCGCCGTAGCTGCGCCCCAATGCACCGCAGCGCCGGGCACCGGCTCGCCAGTCTCGGCATCAGAGAGCTTGAGCTGTAAAAGACGAGGCGTCAGGCGCACGTCCATGCGTTTGATGATCTGCAGCCGTGCGAGTGACACACCGGCCGCGTGCGACACGTGCGAAGGTGTATCGAACACCAGATCAAAGCTGCCCGCGCCGAGATAGAGTGCGTAGCGGCCGTCCTCATCGGCAACGTAGGTTTCGTCGGCTGAGTGAATCTCAGCGTGCGCCAACGGTTCGCCCGTGTCGGCATCGAGCACACGCCCGGCTACTTTGGGGGTGAGCGTCTGGCAGCCGGCCAACAGCACCAGCGCCAACATGACCGGGACCCAGCGTCGCATAGACAGCATGCGCTTCTCCTCAGTCGCACGTAGGTTGGCGCGATTATAGCATGGCCCCTTGTGGCCACCAATGCCCGCTCCACACGCCGTTGTGAGGGCGCCTCGGCTGTGGTATGATAGCGGCATCTCGCAGGAGGGCCGCAGTGAACGCAGACGCCGCTGCACCGGCGCCAGAGATAGAACGCGCCGAGGTGGTATGGCTGCAACGCCTGGCCGCGCCACACCTCGATATCCGCGAGGTGACCGCCGGTGCGCTCGACGGCCGTGCCATTCGCCTCTCTGGCGAGCTACTCTCGCCCCCAGATGTCCTCTATGCCGCCCTGGCCGGGCCACTGCGCGAGCGCGGCCGCACGTTGTTGCTGCGCCGAGAGGATGGACAGGCCACATTGCTGGCTGTGCAGGGCGTGGTGCGCCCTCAAGAGAACAACCGTTGGCTGCCGGCGGTGCTTGCCGTACTCACCTTTGCGTCGATGGTATTCACCTATGCCATCATGCACAGCTCGAGCGAGGCCATCACCTGGGCCGGCATTCTGGCCGGCCTGGGCGATGCCCTCGCGTTCAGTGTGAGCCTCCTGGCCATTCTGGTGACTCACGAGCTGGGGCATTATCTCACCGCGCGACGTTTTGGTGTAGCGGTATCGCTGCCTTTTTTGATTCCGCTGCCCATGAGCCTCTTGGGCACTATGGGCGCCATCATCCGCATGAAAGACATACCGCCCAGCCGCAAGGCACTGCTGTACATCGGCGCGGCGGGCCCGCTGGCCGGGCTGGCGGTGGGCGTGCCTATTCTGGCCCTTGGCATTGCCCTCTCTGAGGTCACAACGCTGCCCAGTGGGCCAGGTTACATGCTCGAGGGCAACTCGTTGCTCTATGGCGCCCTCAAGTTCGTCATCAAGGGGCAATGGCTGCCATCGGCAACGCATGACATCATGCTGCACCCGGTGGCACTGGCGGGCTGGGCGGGGGTGCTGATCACTGCATTGAACCTGATCCCGGCCGGGCAGCTCGATGGCGGTCATGTGGCCTCGGCCTTGCTAGGGCAGCGAGCGCGAACCTTGACCTGGCTGATTCTGGCGGCGCTGCTGTTGCTGGGCCTGCTATGGCAGGGCTGGCTGTTGTGGGCGGTGCTGGTGTACCTGTCATCAAGAGCACAAGCACAACCGCTCGATGACCTGACCACGCTCAAGCCCGGTGAGATGCGGCTGGCTGTGGCCTTGTTCTTGTTGGCACTGCTGACATTCACGCCAATACCCATCCGCTTACTCTAGAGCGGGCACGTACGAGGCAAGACTATGCGAGATCGGTTTCCTTGGAAGACAGCCCTGATCGCCCTGGGCGCGCTGGTCCTGTTTGTGGGTGGTCTCAGCATCGTGGTGATCAACATCGCGCGTAGCCGCGTGCGGCCGCCTGAGAATGGCGAAATCGTCTTCATGACGGCCACGCCGCCGCCCACCCGCACCCTGAGGCCACTTGAGCCCACTCCGACGGGCGCCCTCAGCCCCAAAGAGCCCGACTCGGTGGTGGGCGTCGTCCGCAGCTATGATCCCGGCGGCCTCATCATCGTCATCGTGCCCACAGAGGGCGAGGCGGACCAGGTGATCGTGCCCGAGAACATCGAGGTGCTCTGGTTGAGCGGGGGGCGGGCCTCGCCACGCGAGATCGTTCCGGGGCAAACCCTCTACGCAGAGGGCGAGCTTGATCCCCTGGTGCGGCTCGTGGCGCAGCGTATCGTCATCGTCGAAGATGCGCCCGCGAGGACGCCTACGCCAATGAGAACCAACACCCCAGCGCCCACGGCCGCCGCCAGCAGCGACATCCCGCTCCAGGCCTGGCAAGGCGCATACTATGCCAACAAAGAGCTGGCGGGCCAGCCCAGGGTCACACGGCTCGACCGCGTGCTCAGCTTTGAGTGGGGCCTGGGCTCGCCGCATGCCGATATCCCTAACGATGGCTTTTCTGCCCGCTGGCGAGGTCGCTGGCCCTTTGAGAAGGGGCTGTACACCTTTGCGGCGCGCTCGGATGACGGCATACGCGTCTACCTCGATGGTGCTCTCATCCTCGACAACTGGCGCGACCAGGAGGCCGTGCCCGCTCGCGTGGAGCTCTATGTCGAGGCGGGTGAGCACCTCATCCAGGTCGAGTACTATGAGAATGGTGGTGACGCTGCTGTGTCGCTGGGCTGGGAGCTACAAGGCTTGTACCCGGCCTGGAAGGGCGAGTACTTTGACAACACGGCGCTGAGCGGTCAGCCCGTGCTGGTGCGCAACGACAACGAGATCTCGTTCAACTGGGGCACCAACGCGCCCGACCCTCGCTTGCCCAGCAACAACTTTGGCGTGCGCTGGTCGCGCTCGCTGCTGTTGCCCGAGGGCGCCTATCGCTTCTTGGCACGTGCCGACGACGGCGTGCGCGTGTGGGTTGGCGATCGGCTCATCATTGACGAATGGCACGAGGCCCGCGCCGACACCTACGAAGGCTACATCTGGCTAGACTCGCAGCCGCACAAGGTGCGCATCGAGTACTATGATGGTGGCGGCAACGCCAATGTCAACGTTTGGTGGGAGCAGGTGACGCGCTTTTCGGGTTGGCGCGGCGAGTACTATGCCAACCGCAACCTCGATGGACCGCCCCATTTTGTGCGCAACGATGACGAGATCGACTTTAACTGGGGCACTGGCTCGGTGGGCTACGGCCTGCCTGCGGATAGCTTTGCGGTCCGCTGGACGCGCACCACGCGGCTGCAAACAGGCACCTACTACTTTGCGGTGCAGGCCGACGATGGTGTGCGTCTGTACATCGACGACCGGCTGGTGATCGATGAGTGGCACGACGCCTCAGGTGCGCTTTACGACGTGTTGGTCAACATCAAGGAGGGGCAGCACAAGCTGGTGCTCGAGTACTATGATCGTGGGGCGCACGCACTGGTGCAAATGGCCTGGCGGCTGATGGGCACGGCCACGCCGACGGCCACGATCACGCCGACGGCCACCGTCACGGCGACAGCAACAGTCACGCAGACCGCCACGGCAACGGCCACCACGGCCGTTCCGCCTACGGCTACCTTTACACATACGCCCACTGCCACGGCGACACCGACCGCGACGGCCACGGCTACACCCACAGCAACAGCGACCGCGACAGCAACAGCGACCGTCACTGAGGCGCCCAGCGAAGAGCCGACCCTGGCCGCAACCGAACCGAGCTCGCCAGAGCCGGACGATAGCGACGAGTGACAGCCTGACCATGCTGCGCATCGCGATGGTGGGCCCCTTTGGCCTGCGCCCCAAGGGCACCATGGCCGTGCGGGCGCTGCCTCTGGCGCTCGCCCTGACGGAGCGCGGGCATCGCGTCAAGCTGATCATGCCGCCCTGGCACACACAAGAGCCCCCCCGCACGTGGCACGAGGCGGGTGTCGAGCTCGAGTATGTGCCTCTGGGGCCATTGCGCGGCCATGCCTCTGCGCCGTGGATTGTGCAGCGCCTGCTGCGCGCGACGCTGGCCTGGCAGCCCGATGTCGTGCATGCCTTCAAGCCCAAGGCCTATGCTGGGCTCACGGCCTGGTGGCTCTGGCAAGGGCGTCTTCGGCACGGCGCGCCAGCGCTGCTGGTAGACGAGGACGACTGGGAGGGTCGTGGCGGCTGGGAGGCGCTCGAGGCGTACCCTCTCGTGCAGCGCAGCCTCTTTCGCTGGCAAGAGCGCTGGGGTCTGACCCACGCGCACGGCGTTACCCTGGCCAGCGAGGCGCTGCAGACCCTCGCCTGGAGCCTGGGGGTGCCCCCCGCACAGACCACTTGGCTGCCCAACGGCTCAACGCTGCCTTGCACCGACACACCGCCTGCACCTACACCCTCCACGCTGCTGCTCTACACGCGGTTCGCCGAGTTCGATCCGCTGCGGCCGGTGGCGGTGCTGCAGGCGCTGGCCGAGCGCGTTCCGGCGGTGCGGCTGCGGGTGGTGGGCCAGGCGCTTGACCCTGCCCGCGAAGAGGCCTTTGATCAGGCGGTTGTGGCCGCCGGCCTCACCGAGCGCGTCGAGCGCTGCGGCTGGGTGCCACCCAACGAGCTGCCACGCTTGCTGACCGGCTGCCGTCTGGCGCTTTGGCCGTTCGATGACAGCCTCATCAACCGCTGCAAGTGCTCGGTCAAGCTGGCCGATCTGGCCCGCCTGGGCATCCCCGTAGTAGCCGATGACGTGGGCGAGGTGTCGCGCTATGTGATCCATGGAGAGACCGGCTGGCTGACGCCCCCAGGCGATGTGTCGGCCATGGTCGCGCGGGCGGCGCAACTGCTGGACGACCAGGCACTCGCAGGGCGCATGGGGCTGGCGGCGAGGAGCCGCTATGCTGAGTTGTATGACTGGTCACACCTGGCTGCCCTGGCCGAGACCGCCTATACAGGTGCCCTGGCCCGGCGACAACATGCTTCAGGAGGTTGAACACTATGAACAAGTACCCGTTACTGGACAGAGAACGCCTGCTTGAGCGGTTGGCCCTGCCCTCGGGCCCCGCAGACGTGGTGATGGACACCGACACATTCAACGAGATCGACGACCAGTTTGCGGTGACCTACGCACTGCTCTCGCCCCAACTGAACGTCAAGGCGCTCTATGCGGCGCCCTTTTTCAATACCAACTCCACCAGCCCGGCCGACGGCATGGAGCGCAGCTATCAAGAGCTGTTGCGACTGCTCGATCGCCTGGGCCGCAGCGCCGAGGGCATGGTCTTTCGCGGCTCGGCCGGCTACCTGCCCGCCAAGGGCCAGCCTGTGCAGAGCGATGCCGCCCAGGACCTGATTGCCAAAGCGATGGCCCAGGGAAACGAGCCGCTTTATGTGCTCACCATCGGCTGCATCACCAACGTGGCCTCTGCGCTGCTGCTCGAGCCGCGCATCGCTGAAAAGATCGTCATCGTGTGGCTGGGCGGACACCCCACCTACTGGGAGGATGCCCGCGAGTTCAACCTGATGCAAGACGTGCCCGCTGCACAGGTGATATTCGATAGTGGCGTGCCGCTGGTGCTGATGCCCTGCATTAACGTAACCGAGCATCTTCGCACCACCCTGCCAGAGATTGAGGCCTACGTCAAAGGCCGTGGCGCCATCGGCGATTATCTCTATGAGACCTACCGCAACTGCCACGACGATCACTTTGCCTACTCGCGCGTCATCTGGGATATCAGCGCGGTGGCCTTTATGAACGACCCCAGCTGGACGCCAACGCGTATCGAGCCCTCGCCAGTGTTGCGCGACGACATCACCTGGGGGCCCAACGACCCCGCTCGCCATCCGGTGCGCATCGCCTATCGCATGAACCGCGATGCCATCTTCAGAGATCTATTCAGCAAGCTGGCCGCTAACGCCTGATGCCAGAACGTCAACGGGCGGCCACGTCTGGTGGGGCCGCCCGTTGTGCTTGCGCAGCGCTAGAGCGCCTTGACTTCGATGGCGTCGACGTTGAGCCGTCCTTCCTCAATGAGCAGCCCGATGCCGCCGCCCTCGAACGGATCATTGACAGTTCGATCGAATAGCACCTGCCCATCGATGCAGGCCTGCAGCCTGTTGCCCTGCACTGTCAACTTGAGGTCATACCAGCGATAGAGCGCCCAGTCGTAGCGCGCCTCGGCCAGCACGCGGCGCTCATAGCGCCGTTCGACCAGGCGCGCCACGCCGCCTTTGACCAGTTCGAGCGCATAGTAGCGCTCGAGGCCCTGCACCCTGGCCGCCAGCCCAAACGTCTCGGACAGGTTGGCCTGGCAGCGAGCGTGCACGGTGTAATCGCGCCAGTCGCGTGTGCCCTGCAAGATCATGCCCAGGCCGCGGTTCTGAATGACGGTGTAGAGGCTTTCTCGGCCATGAGCCAGATCGGTGCAGGCCACCGCCCAGGTATCGAGCCAACGCTGGCCGGCGTGCGCCGGTTGGTCAAACCGCAGCGTAGGAGCGCCGCTCCAGGTGAGCCAGTCGAGGTAGACGGTGCCATCGACTCGCGCCGTAGATGCAAACTCGAGCCCCACCGCCGCAGCGGGGCAGCCAGCCGGCAGGTCGACCGTCCATGCCAGCTCGACATCCTTGCCCGGCGCCAGCGTCAGGGCTGGGGGGCCGTACGGCTCGAGGGCGTCTGCCGGCCCGTGGGCCAGCACCACCAGCCGCACCTGCACCGGCCCACTCAGAGCGCGGTCGGCCTCGAGGCGGGCGCGCACCGTCTGCCCGGGGTAAAGCGTGGGGCAGGCGACCATGCGATAGCCCCCCGAGGCGGACATCGCGGGCAGGGTCTCGGTGAGCACCCGTGCCAGGCGGCCATCGGCCAGGCCACTGAGATGCATGGCAAGGGCACGCTGGCCAACGGCGCTATGACCGCCGATGTTCTCTACCCACACGGTGCCGCGGCAGAGCGGCGAGTCGTCGGGCTGAAAGCCCTGCACCGCGCCGGGCAGCTCAAAGTGGTAGCGTGCGCCCTGCTTGGGCTGCCACGGCGTGCCGCCATCGAGCGCCTGATGGATGTTGATGACCTGCTGCGCCTCGAGCACTGCATCGGTGACGGTGCGCCCCGCCTCAGCCGCGGCCACATACATGCGGTCGGCCACCGGGCCCCGCCAGTCGGGGCCATCGTCCAGACCAGCCAGGCCATTCTTGATGCCCATCAGGCAACCCACGTTGCCCGCGTTGCAGTCGGTATCCCAGCCAGCGGTGTTGACGATGCTCAGCGCCCTCGAAAAGCTATCGTCGCTATAGAGCAGCGCCAGGATGATGAGCGCATGGTTGGGCACCATGTGGCAGTTGCCACCGTACTTGTCATAGCCATAGTGCGCAGCGATTTGCGCAAAGGCGTCGTGCCAGTCGCTGTAACGCACGCGCCAGCTGCGCAGGTCATCGATCAGGCGGTTGATGAGCGAATCGCGGGGGATGACGCCCTGGCCCACGTCGAGCAGCCTGTCGATATCGGGTTCGACAAATGCCTGCGCCTCCATAGCGGCCACCACCTGCGCGCCGTGGATCGCCACCCCATCATGGCTGACGCTGGCGGCCCGTCGGGCCAAATCGGCAGCGAGTTCGGGCTCTCCTGGCGCGATCATAGCCCAGCCATCGATAAAGATCTGGGCGCCGATCTGCTCTGCCACCAGTTGACCGTTGAGGGCCATCGAACCGCTCTCGGGCGCACGGATGCCTTGCGCCAGCCGCAGATAGGCGGTGTTCTCGGTAGACATGCCCAGCCCGCCCCACCAGAGGATCGTCTTGTTCTCGATCAGATAGTTGAGCCAGGTGTCACCGATCTGCGCGGCGGTCAGGTCGAGGGTGTTGCCGGAATCGGGCATAGCCCGCAGGAAGGCAAAGGTGCCCGAGATGTCGTCATCGACGACGATGAGCGGCTTGGCCAAGTGCTCGTGCACATAGAACTTGACCTCGCCCAGTCGAGCCATGATCTGCTCATAGGTCCAGCCCTCAAAGGGGCGCCCCAGGTACACGCCGATGATCTTCCCAAGCACGCCCGCATAGACGCGCTCGTAATAGTCCTGGACATCTCTTAGCATCTCGCTCCTCTCCGCAAATCGATGGTGGCCGATGCCGCCTCGGCGTATGCACTCCTTGTACTCGACAACGCTCCCTTCAGCAATACAGGACGGTTATGCACCGTCAGCGCGTCGTTTTCCCCAGGATGTCCACCATTGTGCACAGGTTATCCACAAGGCGCTGTGCACCTGGCGTGCACTGCCCTGGCATCGGAGCTTTTGGCCCAGGCTGAGCCCTTATGTACAATGAAGCCGCTTGCTCGAATGACCAGGCACGGCCGGCACCGCGCCGGTACCACCCCCCCGCCGACGGGGAGAGGAGACCTTGCATCGATGAATCGGCTCAAAACACCGCAGATTGTGACCTTGCTCGCGGCGCTGGTGGTGATTGCCAGCCTGGTGTTCTTGCGCTTTCCGAACCGGTCTGGTGCCAGGCCAGACGTCGTTGCCCAGGCAGCGCGGGCCACACGCACACCCACGCCCGTGCCGCCCACGCCAACGCCTGTGCCAGCCACCAACACACCAGTGCCCCCTACACCCACGCCTGTGCCACCCACGGCAACGCCCGAGCCAGCCACGCCAACGCCCGAGCCGGCGACAGCGACGCCTGTGCCGCCGACGGCAACGGCTGCACCCACCCAGCGGCCGGCCACTGCCGTACCGCCTACGGCCGTGCCCGCGCCTGTGCAGGTGCTCAGCTCCATCGAGCTGCCCAACATCGAGGGCGGAAACGGCCTGGCCGTGATCAACTATGAGGACTGGGGCGTCACTGAGAGCGCCTATTATGTCACGGGGAGCGATGGCCACCGTTACCGCTGCGAACTCGGCTTCTTGAGCAACCCCGCGTCGGTGCAGCGCGCGCAAGATTACTGGTCATGGGCGCAACGCGGCGGCGGCGCCTGGAACTGGATCATCCGCATGCGCTACAAACCGAGCTGGACCGGCTGCCCTGGCGATCGCGCCATCTGCTACGAAGGCCGCGACAACAACGCTCAGATGCAGGTCAACTCTGAGATCTATATCAAAGACTGGGCCTGGCAGTCGCTGCTCAATGATCACCTTGCCGGCGGTTGGACGGCCACAACGCGCAATACGCACTATGGCGAGATCCAGCGAGGCATCTTCCGATTCGTCATCAACATCGACCCACCCGACATCCCGGTGATCGGGTTCCGCTTCACACGCGTCGATTAGCGGTCGACGACGATGCCAAACGCCCGCACCATCAGGTGCGGGCGTTCTCTTATGTCAGCGCTCTCAGGCGCCCGAGGGACCGGCGGCGTAGCGCTCACAGATGCGGCGAAAGTGAAAACCGTAGATGGCCAGCGTCACCGCCTGGCTAAAGACACGCGGCCGCCTCACTGCCGCCCAGGCAATCAACTTCCAGTACTCGAAGCGCTCTTTGCCCTTGATGCCCAGCTCGATCGTCGACCGCAAGAAGGCCTTGATGTGTTCGCGGCTCAAGACATGGCGCACAGAGGCCGGCGGCTCGTAGGCCGAGAGGAAGGTGCGCACGCGCTGATAGTAGGCCTTGGGGGCATAGATCGTGGTGAGGATGCGTCGATAGCCCTCGTGCAGCAGGTCGACATCCATTTGGGGCTCAAAGTTCATGGTGTTATCGGTGTTGTTGCCCGAGAACTCGTCTAGCAGGCGGCCCTCGCGTTGCAGGCGATCATAGAGGCGTGTCCCATGGGGCGCCTGCAGCAGCCCTACCATCGCGGCAACAATGCCACTCCGCTGGATGAACTGAATCTGCCGCTCAAAGATCGAGGGCGTGTCGGCGTCGAACCCCACGATAAAGCCGCCCTGCACCTCGAGCCCGGCCTGCTGCAGCGTACGCACAGTCTCGATCAGGTCGCGGCCCTCGTTCTGGCGCTTGTTACACTCGGCCAGGCTGGCATCGTCGGGCGTCTCGATGCCCACAAAAACCTTCTCAAAGCCGGCGTCTACCATCATCTGCAGCAGCTCGGGGTCATCGGCCAGGTTGACCGAGACCTCTGTGTGAAAGCCAAAGCCTTTCTTGCCCTGGCGCCATTCGATGAGCGCCGGCAGCACCTCTTGCTTGAGCACGCGCTTGTTGCCGATAAAGTTGTCGTCTACGAAAAAGACGCTCCCGTGCCAGCCCAGCGCGTGCAGGCTGTCCAGCTCGGCCACAATCTGCGGGGTGCTCTTGACGCGCGGGCGGTGCCCGAACATGGCCGTGATGCTGCAGAACTCGCAGTCAAAGGGGCAGCCCCGCGAGAACTGGATGCACATGTCCGAGTACTTGGTCAAGTCGGCCAGCTCCCAACGCGGCAGTGGCGTTTGGGTCAGATCGGCATAGCCATCAGCGCGGTAGACGCGCTGCGCGGTGCCCGCGGCCCAGTCCTCCAAAAAGCGAGGCAAGGTGCACTCGCCCTCATCGAGCACAAAATGGTCGACCCTGTCAAAGCTCTCATATTCGCCCAAAAAGAGCGGGCCGCCTGCGACGATGGTCAGACCGGCCTTGGCGCAGCGGTCGATCACATCAACAGTCGATTCGCGCTGCGCCACCATGGCGCTGACCATAGCCATATCGGCCCAGCGCAGATCGTCCTCGCGCAACCGCTGCACATTCAGGTCGACCAGACGCAGATCCCAGTCATCGGGCAACATCGCAGCGATGGTCAACAGCCCCAGAGGGGGAAAGCTGGCGTGCTTGCGGATAAAGCGCAAGGCATGCTTGAAACTCCAAAAGGTGTCGGGAAACTCGGGATACAGCAACAGTACGCGCATGAGACCTCCAGCAGTAAACACTCACCTATAAGACACGCCAGCGCGCCCAGAGTTGCGCTGTTATCGAGCAGTGGAAATACCGCCTCATGGTTAGCGTGCCTCCTAGCCGATGGGCATGTGTCTACAAGGGGGTTGTCAGACGGGCGATGCACTGGTTTGGGCACTTCAGGCTCACGCGCGGCGACACCCGCGGCATGTTTATGGGTTGCGGTCAGCTGTCGGAGTGATTACCGTTAAGGCACCCATCGAGAGGCAGGGGCAGCTCAGCATTGGCCCGGACACAGTGATGGTGGGTAAGGCTGGCGGGTATGGGCAGGTGC
>ENA-UOUL01002174-UOUL01002174.1-bioreactor-metagenome-genome-assembly--contig:-NODE-2174-length-23836-cov-5.183678_pt1 | contig 23836 bp, 12 predicted proteins | sample MGYA00249838_ERZ747220 | MGnify/ENA primary metagenome ERZ747220 (study PRJEB28778, sample SAMN05720191) | bioreactor metagenome | isolation source: Anaerobic biogas reactor | place: USA:Washington...
TGGGCGGCGTCAATCTGGCCCGCATCAGCGAGATGACCATCGGCATCGGCAATCGCACCAGCCCGACCGCCGGCGGCGCCGGGACCATCTATGTTGACGACATCGGCTTCGGCCGCCCCGTCGCCACCGAGTAGCATCCGGATCCATATGGCGGCAGGGAAATCTCTGCCGCCCTGAGAACCATGGCCAGGGGCCTGGCCCGATACCCATCGGACCAGGCCCCCCGTGTTTCTCCGCCCCCCCCCTGCTGAGAAGTCCGCCAGGACCCGAGGAATCCTGTTGAATCCCAGCCCCTGATGTGCTATAAAGGAGCGTGGCCGGGGGCGTTGGTCCGAGAAATCGTCGGTATGGGAGCAATATCGACACGACCGGCGCCGTAGAATGCTGAGGAACGGGTACGGGTGCGCACTCGGAGGCTCTGAGTGATGTGTGGTTCTTCAGGCATGCAACCAAAGGGGGCGGTTTACCGGTCTGCACTCCCACGACCCAATCCGCACAACCGCCGCATGCAATCCCATGCCACACATGATTCGGAAGGAGGTGGAGCCCACAGCCCAGAGTCACCTGAGTGAGTGAAGAGACTGAAATCATGGCATTGTATCTCTCCCGCGTGCCAACACGGTCGGAGGCCGCGGCACGGCGCGAGGAGAAACGCGGGTCCGGGCGCTCCGCCCGGAAGCAATCATGTCATCTGTCTGCGTCACTTGTGAGAAGGAGGACGATTATGTGTAAGAAACAACTGGTTGTACTGGCACTTTGTGCCTTCGTCGTCGGCCTGATGGTCGGTCCGGCGGCCCAAGCCGGCGACCCGGCGCTGATCGCATGGTGGAAGCTGGACGACGGGGCCGGCACCGTCACGCTGGACTCATCCGACTACGGAAACCACGGGACGGTGATGAATCCCAATGCGGGCCTGGGAGCCGGCGGCTCGGCCTGGGTCGACGACCCCGAGCGCGGCATGGTCATCAGTTTCAATGGAGCCGACGGCAGCGGGGCATGCGTCACCACCGATGTGATCGTACCGGCCCTGACTATGGACAGTGGGTTCACCTGGACCTTCTGGGCCAAGCAGCCTGCCGCCCAGGAAACCAACAACGATCTGATCCTGGGCAATCGTTACGGCGGGACGGCGTCGCCGGTTCAGTTCTGCAAGTTCACGCCCACCCGGTTCGAAAACTACAATGATGACGGCTCGTATGTCAACGGGATCAACTACACGTCCATCCCCGCCGACGTCTGGATTCATCATGCCGTGGTCAAGGACGGCGCGGAACTGACCTACTATCGCGATGGCGTCGTGATGATGACCAATACGATGACCAAGACCAACGATCCCAACCCCTTCTACATGGGCGCCGACGGCTTCAGTGGCGTGCAGGAGAACTGGCAGGGTTACCTCAGTGACGTGCGGCTTTACACACGCGCGCTGACGGCGAAAGAAGTCCTGGACGTCATGGCCGGCAAGGGGCCGACCTCGGAGTTCGCCACCGAGCCGGTCCCCGAGCACGAGGCCATCGACATCCCGCGGGACGTGGTTCTGAGCTGGAAGGCAGGCGAGTTCGCAGCGACACATGACGTCTACTTCGGGACCGCATTTGCGGACGTCGAGGCGGCCAGCCGGGCCAATCCGATGGGCGTGCTTCTGAGCCAAGGACAAAGTCAGAACACATTCGACCCACCGGGGATCCTCGCACTGGATCAGACCTACTACTGGCGCGTGGACGAAGTCAACGCCGCCCCCGACAATACGATCTACAAAGGAGAGATCTGGAGCTTCACAGCCGAGCCTCTGGCGTATCCGATCGCCAACGTCGTTGCCACCAGCAACGCCGAATCGCCGGCAGCGCCTCCTGAGAAGACCGTCGACGGCTCCGGCCTGGATGCCGACGATCGGCACTCCGTCGAAAGCACCGACATGTGGCTGACCTACCCGCCCGACGAGGAGCCTCTCTATATCCAATACGAGTTCGACCGCATCTATAAGCTCCACGAGATGCTCGTCTGGAACTACAACAGCCAGTTCGAGATGATTCTCGGCTTCGGGCTCCAAGGGGTAACGGTGCAGTACTCCGTGGACGGAACGGACTGGACGGTCCTGGGCGATTTCGAACTGGCCCGCGGAACGGGGACGGTCACGTATACGGCCAACACGGTCGTGGACCTCGGCGGCGCTGCCGCCCGGTACGTCCGTCTGGTCGTCAACAGTGGATGGGGCACGATGGGACAATACGGTCTCAGCGAAGTGCGGTTCCTGTACATCCCGGCCCACGCCAGAGAGCCGCAGCCGGGCGACGGCGAGACGCAGGTCGCCCCGGCAACCGCAATGCGTTGGCGCGCTGGCCGCGAGGCGGTCTCACACGAGGTATACCTGGGCACAGACGCCGAAGCGATGACCCTTGTCGGCACGGCGGACGCCGCGACGTTTGCGCCGGGCAATCTTGAATTCGGGAAGACCTATTACTGGCAGGTCGTCGAGGTCAACGAGGCCGAAGAGATCGCCGCATGGGCCGGCGACATCTGGAGCTTCGCCACGATGCAATACGCCCTGATCGACGGGTTCGAGAGCTACACCGACGACATCGATGCCGGCGAGGCCATCTTCGACACCTGGCTCGATGGCTGGGTCAACAACACCGGTTCGACCGTGGGACATCTCGAATCACCGTTTGCCGAACACACGATCGTGCGCAGCGGCCATCAGGCCATGCCGCTGTTCTACGACAACACGGGATCGTCGTCCTATTCCGAGGCCGAACGGAGGTTTGCTTCGCCCCAGGACTGGACCGCCTACGGCGTTCAGGCGCTGACTCTGTACTTCTGCGGCGATCCGGACAATTCGGCCGAGCAGATGTACGTGAAGCTCAACGGCTCCAAGATTCTGTATGACGGCGATGCTGACGACCTCAAAGAGACCACGTGGCGGCCGTGGACGATCGCGCTGGCCGATTTCGGCGTGAACCTTCGCAGTGTCACAGAGCTGATAATCGGGTTCGAGCCCGGCGGGGCAGCGGGCGGCCAAGGCGTGGTGTACTTCGATGACATCAAGCTCGACCCGACGATTCCTGCGGCAGGCCGATTCTTGGTCAGGCCATGGTCGGGCGATGCGGACTCCGGCATGAGCAGCAACAAGACCTATACGCACACCGGCAAGTTCACCGGCGAAGGCGTGGATGGAGAACCCATCCTCGCGGGCAACGGCGTCCAGTTCGAGCGTGACAGGGACAGTTCGGGAACCAACTGGACGTTGACGGGCCCGGCAACGAACGTGTTCGACACAAGCAATCCGGTCAACGTCACCGGCGACGGCGCCGCTCTGGTCCGAGGTTTTGTCTATGGTGACCAGGACGACAGCCATCCCGTTCTGACCCTGACCGGCCTGGAGCCCGGCACGGCCTACGTCGCGACCTTCTATGCGGTCGGGTACGGCGACGCGGGAGGGCGCTTTGTGGACGTCACCCCTGGTGACAACCCGCACAATCCGACGCGAATCGATCAGAACGGCGCCGGCGCGGGCAATGGGCTGCTGATCCAGTATACATATACTGCCGCTGGCACGGAGATGAGCTTTGCGTTCGACGCTCTAGTGACGGGAGATTCCTGGCACCATTACGCCTTCTCCAACGAAGTCGCAAGCTCGAATTAGGCGTCTGATGCGCACCACAGACGTACGTTTGTTGGGGGCCTATACCGACGCCATCGGTATGGGCCCCCAACCTGAGTGGACGGCCTTCTGATTCCGACGGCGGGTCTATCCGTAACGCGCAGACGCTAACTCTTCTTCACACGCTACTGCTGCGTCTTCGGCGGCGCTGCTTCTGCTTGCGAATCTTCTCGGCCGCCAGGGCCGCTGGACTGCGGGCGCCTAACGTTTGCTCCTCCATCAACTCGCAGAGCCGCTTGCGCGCATGGTATCGATTCAGAGGCTGCGAACGCTCCTTCTGCATCTTCACCTCCAGCCCGCTGGGCGTGTGCCTGAGGACCACGCAACTGGAGGTCTTGTTGACCTTCTGCCCGCCCGGACCGGACGAACGGACGAACTTCTCTTCGAGGTCTTCTTCGCGGAGGCCCACTGCTGCCATGCGAGCCTCCAGTTCCGCCTGTTTCTTGTCGGTCACGCCGAAGTTCATCGCGGCCTCTGCTTCGCCCTGGTTTCGATTTCGATCGTCGCCTCGTCGAGACCTTGGGCCTGGGCGGTTATGCGCAGCGTACCCGCTTCGCGACCCGCCCGGAGGATGGCGAGACCCCGACCTCGATAGGCCCGGTGGACGTTGTCCTGGGGGGCTTCGATACTGCTGAGGTCGCCATTTTCAATGCCGATGATCCGTCCCGGGCCACCGACGTCGAACGTGATTTCGTGATCGGCGCTGGGAACACAGACGCCATCTTCGTCGACGATCGCAAACTCGATATGGCAGATGTCTTTGCCATCGGCCTTCAGTTCGGTCGTGTCGGGCAAGAGAACGATTCGCTTCGCATCGGAGGCGGTGCAGAGCGTGAATTCGCAGACGTCGCGGCCGTCGTTCCGTCCTACCGCCTTGAGCGTTCCGGGCTCGAACGGAATCTCCCAGGTCAGGATACCGTCGCTCGCTTCGGAGATCGGCTTGGTTTCCAGAGGCTTGCCGTTGAGAATCAGCGTCACCTCCTGGCAGTTGGTGCAACCGCTGACGGTGAGGTGAGCGTCTTTGGCCCAATTCCAATGGTCGGCGCCGAACATGCCGCGCCACCGCCGGCCCAAGCGGGGCGAAACGCAGATGTAGACCATCGGCTCGTCGCGCCAGAGGCTCTGGCGGAACCAGGCGAGGGGCTTCTTGAATCCGCACAGATCGAGCAGTCCCGACCCGTTGGCGCGGTTGGGCCAGCCTCGGGCTTCGCCGAGGTAGTCGATTCCCGTCCAGAGGAATTGTCCGGCCACGTATTCGTTGTCGCGGACCGCCAGCCAGGCATTGTAGCTGTCACTGTTCTCGCTGCCGAAGATGAACCGGTTCGGATAGGTCCTGTGGTCCGCTTCGTAATGCTGCTCCTGGTAGTTGTAGCCCACCACGTCGAGCAGTTGGGCCAGGCCGACCGCGTTGGACATGGGGATGCTGGCCAGGGCCGCCGTCACCGGACGCGTTCGGTCCCACTTCCTGACCGCCTCGATGAGCGGCCTGGCATGCTTGACCAAGTCCTCAGCGGGCGGATGCTCGCGCCGATAGTTGTTGCCCAGCGCCGGATGAGAGAACGGATCGTTCGGGTAGTCGATCTCGTTGCCTATGCTCCACATGACGACGCACGGATGGTTGCGGTCCCGGCGGACGAGGTCTTCCATGTCGCGGACCGACCACTGTTCGAAGACTTCGCCATAGCCAAACTTGCTGGGCTGGCCTGCGTTCCAGCCTTCGACCCATTTGTTCTTGGGCGGCGTGAATTCGTCGAACATCTCGTTCTTGACGAGCAGGCCAAGCCGATCGCACAAATCGAGCAGTTCCGGCGCCGGCGGGTTGTGGCTGGTGCGAATCGCGTTGGCGCCGAGGTCTTTCATCGACCGCAATCGGCGTTCGAGCACCTTGTCCGGCACGGCCGCGCCGAGACAGCCCGCATCGTGGTGGAGACAGACGCCCTTGAGCTTCAGCGCCTTGCCGTTCAGGAAGAAGCCCTTGTCAGGGTCGAACGCGATCGTGCGAATCCCAAAGGGGGTGGACACCTCCTGCACGACTTGCTCGCCTGCCTTCAAGACGCTGCGAAGCGTGTACATGCTGGGCGATTCAAGCGACCACAATTCGGGATCGGCAATCCTGATCTGCGAAACGAAGGTCTGCTCGGCGCCAGCGTCCATACTTGCGGACTGACGGAGACTGGCGACCGCCTTTCCGTCCGGCGCCACCACGCTCGCATCGAGCGACAGACTTACGGCCCTGTCGTGATCGTTGCAGACAACCGTCTCGACACGAATTGTGGCCGAGTCGTTCTTCACCTCGGGCGTGGTGACGTACACGCCCCACAGACCGACGTGGAGCTTGTCGGTAATATACAAACGCACGTGGCGATAGATGCCCGAGCCGGTGTACCAGCGCGAATCCGCAAACTTTGTGTGGTCAACGCGGACGGCAATCACGTTTTCGTCGTCTCCGAACCTCACGTGACGCGTCAGGTCGTACTGGAAGCTGGAATAGCCGCAGGGCCGCCGGCCGAGGAAATGCCCGTTGATCCAGACCTCGGAGTCGTGGTACACGCCGTCGAAGTCGATGACCACGAGCTTGCCGCGGTTCGCCGCATCGAGCTTGAAATGCTTGCGATACCATCCGATCCCGCCGGGGGCATAGCCGCTGCCGCTGGCGTATTCGGCGAGGAACGGCCCTTCGGCGCTCCAGTCGTGAGGCACATCGACCCTTTGCCAGGCGGAGTCATCGAACGCCGGCATCATCGCCGTCGCGAAGTCCCCTCGGCTGAAGCGCCAGTCGAAATCGAAATCCACCACGTCAGCGGAGGCCATGCCTGCCAGGAAGAACAGAGTTGCGGCGAGAACCCAGGCGGCTCTTCGTGATTGTCTCATTCCAATATCCCTTTGTGCGATTCGCTTTGTTTCGAACATTACGACGTCCGTCTTGTGGTGGCAGGCTTTCGATGCCACCACGTTGCCAGGATGGAGCCGGAGACGTTCATCCACGGCCCGAAGATCGCCGGGGCCAGCGCCGCCGGGGCGCTGCGGAGCACGTTCATCGCCAGGCCCGAGGCCATGCCGCCGTTTTGCATGCCAACCTCGAAGGCGACAGTGCGGCAGGCGCTCTCGTCGAGACGCGCGGCCCGCGCGAACCAGTAGCCCAGCACATAGCCGACGAAGTTCAGCAGGACGGCCGCACCGATGAGGTAGAGCCCCACGCTCATCAGCTTCTCGGCCGAGCGGGCGGTGATGATCGCGATGATCAGGACGATCCCGGCCATCGAGACGACCGGCAGCGTCTTGTCCATCCAGTTATGCGGCCCTCGCAGCCAGACGCCGATGACCAGTTTGGCCAGCGCAACGACGCCGATCAGCAAGGCCCCGACGATGAAGCCGTCTTTCTTGAGGATCGCCGTACCGTAGGTCAGAACGCTGGTCGGCGCGAAGGCTGCGATGCAGAGGCCCAACAGGACGCAGCCAATCCCCACGGCAGCGAGGGTGCTCCCCTTCGCGAGAACCTTCTGACGCCCGTACAAAATGCGATTGGCGATCAGGCCCGCGACGATCGGGACGATGATCATGTTAATGATCTCGAACATCATCTTCATGAACTCGATCTCGATGAACTGGCCCGCCAGTTTGGCCATCAGGAACGGCGTCATGATCGGCGAGACCAGCGTCGAACAGGCCGTCATGGTCACGGACAGCGCCACGTTGCCGCCGGCCAGATAGGTCATGAGATTCGAGGCAACCCCGCCGGGACAGGAGCCGATCAGGACCACGCCGGCCGCCACCTCCGGCTCGAAGCCGAATGCCTTGGCGATAACCAAGGCCGTGATCGGCATGATCGAGAATTGCAGAACGAAGCCCACGAAGACCGGCCAGGGCATCCTCGCTACCCGGCCGAAATCGGCCACACTTAGAGTCGTTCCCATGCCGAACATGATGATCTGAATGAGCGGGACGATCAGGACGCCCAAATCGAACCCGAACCAGCTCATGAAGGCCACGGGATACGCCATTGAAGCAGTCACAAACGCGAAGACCCATATGGTGAAGACAAAGCTCTTCAGTACCGGATGGCTCATGCAGTACAGGGCCAGCGAGGCGAACGTCACGATCAGCGCGGGCCCGGCGAAAGCCCGATGCCCTGTCAGGAACGTCACGATCACCGCCAGCAAGGCAACTGCAAACACGATCCAGAAGTGTTTCAATACGGAACGTCCCATGCGCAGCGTTCTCCCCTGACTGGCCGTTCGTAGCATCCGTAGGGTGGGCCACGCCCACCGTTTTGTCCGTCGCCGCGGGCCAAGATCGGTGTGCGGAGCACACCCTACAGCTACGAACGGCGATTGTCGTCAACTCCACAGTCGATCGTTCGAACGGTCCTGATTCCATTCCTCGGTGGGCGCGAAAAGCTCCGTCCCCCGTTCGAGGTGTTCCTTGATTACGTCGAGATTCAGCTCGATGCCCAGGCCGGGACCTTCGGGGACGCGGGCGAATCCGTCAGTGTGGAACGGCTTGTCGACACCGGTGACCAGGTCTTCCCACCAATCGACATCGACGGAATGATGCTCCAGCGCGACGAAGTTCTCTGTCGCCGCGGCGCAGTGCAGATTCGCCATGAAGCACACGGGTGTGCCGGCAAAGTGCAGCGGCATCGCAATACCGCTCTGCTCGGCGTAGTCACCGATCTTCTTGGTCTCCAGAATGCCGCCGGCGGTCGCCAGGTCGGGATGTACCATATCGACGGCGCGCTCGTCGATGAGTTCCTTGAAGCCGCCATCGAGGGTGTAGATGTCCTCGCCCGTCAGCAGGGGCACATCGATGGCGTTCTTGATCTCCTTGAGCATATCGGTGTATTCCCACGGGACCATGTCTTCGAGCCAGGCGAGCGTGTAGGGCTGCAAGACCTTGCCCAGCTTGATGCAACTGTTGACACCGATATGGCCGAAGTGGTCCGATGCGACGGGGATCGTCCCGCCGACCACGTCGCGGACTTCGGCAAAGCGTTCGGCCATCAGCGCCGCCCCCTTGTCGGACAGTTGGATGGCGGTAAAGGGGTGCTTGCCCCGCCAGTTGGTTTGGTTCGTCGGATAGGCCAGTGCGCCCGGGACGTTGCGGATGGTCTGGATCCCGCAATCGTACTTGAGGAATGTGAATCCCTGCTCGATCCGCTTCTTCAGGCCGGTGACCTGGCCGTCGGGGGTGTCGGCGTACAGCCGAATCCGGTCGCGATAGCGTCCACCCAGCATCTGATAGACGGGGACACCGTACGCCTTGCCCGCCAGGTCCCACAGGGCCATCTCCACGCCGGAAACCCCGCCGCCCTGCCGGGCATGGCCGCCGAACTGCCGGATCTTCTTGAACAGCCGCTCGACGTCGCAGGGGTTCTCCCGCAGCAGGCGAGCCTTGAGCATCAGTGCATAGCGCTCGCTGGCGCCGTCGCGCACCTCGCCATAGCCACAGATGCCCTGGTTCGTATCGATGCGGATCAGCGGGCAGCGCATCGGCGCTCGCGCCACCACCGCGACCCGAAGGTCGGTGATCCGCAGTTCCGACGGACTGGAACTGCGCCGGACGTTCTGTGTGGCGCAGGCGATCTGTTCCTCGATCGGGGCGCCGATCATGCCCGCCAGGGTCAAACCGCCAAAGCCCACTCCTACCGTCTTCAACAGAGACCGTCTCGAATAGGCCATCGGGGCTTGTCGTTTGTGCTCTCGGTGCTTCATGGGTTACCTTTCCTCGTGCGAGTGAAGATCCGTTCGGTCGTCTACCAGTTCCGCGCCTTGGGATCGAGCATCTCCTCGATCACCTGCCTGGGCACCGGCAATTCGTTGATGTTCTTCTTCAGCCAGCCCCGGAAGTCCTCTCGAATCTCCGGCGTCCACCGGCTGTCGATCTGTCCCGGCGTGTACTTGCCTTCCCGCAGACGCTGATGCCCGAACATGTCGCGCAGAGTGATGGCCTCCGACTCGGTGACGACCTTCTCGGCCAGATGGGCGGGAATGAAGACGATCCCCTCGCGCTTGGCCAACACGACGTCACCGGGACAGGCCACGGCCCGGCCGATCCGGATGGGGACGTTGATCGCGCTGAGCATCACCTCCTTGAGGTAGCTGGGATCGGCGCCCTTGTGCCAGGCGTTGAACCCCTCGACCTGTTCGATGCCTTCCAGATCGCGGACGCCGGCGTCGAAGATCACGCCGTTGCCGCTGTTGGCATAGATCGCGTTGGCGAGGTTGTCCCCGATCAGGGTGCCGTCAACGACCTTGCCAAACCCATCGGCGACGTACACATCGCCCTTCTGGAGCATATCGATGGGCCACGAGTTGGAGTTGCCCAGGCGGCCCTCGGCGTGTCCGTGGTCCATGATCGCCCTGTTGTAGTCCGTTTGCATCGGCATGTACTGGGCGGTCAGTACACGCCCGACGATCGCCTCATCGGGCCGCAGGATCTGCCAGCCCATCGCCGTCTCATAGCAGTTGCGATACCCGGCGTTCGTGACGATGCTCCAGGCCATCGTGATCGGCACGTTTCGCATGCGCTTCAGGAGTTCGTCCGAGACCTTCGGCCGGCCGTCGGCCATGCGCGGCCCGGTCCATTTCGGCGTACATTGCAGTACGCGAAGGGGACACGAGATCGCCGGCGGCTCGATGCCCCCGTCGGCCGCCTGAACGCGGATGTTCCGCCAGCGCACCTTGTAAGGGCCTTCTTCGTTTCCGATGCCGTGCACCTGAAGGCCGATCACGCCGCGAGCGGTCATGCTGTCCCGCAGATCGACGCAGGGGACATCGTTGACCCACGTCCGAATGCGGTCGCCCTGGCACTCGATGCGATACTTGTTCCACTGGCCATCCTTGAACGCCTTGCTCGCAACCGGATCGCTCGTCGTGCTGGCCAGCATGAACCCGCGCCGCGCCTCGTCGTAAATGCTGCCCGAGGAACCGGCCTTCTCGGTAGCGATCTCGATCTGATAGCCGTAGACGCGGTCGGCGGGAATCACGACAGACTGAGGCCTCCCGTCGCGACCGGCGAACACGAAAGCCATCTCCGCCGGAGCGATCTGGCTGCGGACCTGCACGCCCGAATTCAGCCTCGGGTCCACCTTGACCTCGAACTCCAGAACAAAGTCGCCATATTCGCGATCCGTGCAGAGAAATGTGTTCGGGCTGCCCTTGACCGTGGTACCGACGAGTTCATCGCCCTCGACGTGGTACTTGGCGAAACCGCTGTGGACCGACCAGCCAGCCAGCGTCTTGCCATCGAAGAGAGGAACCCACGGGTCCCGATCCTGGCTCCGAGCCACGCCTGAACCCGTCGCCATAAGCACAAGCACAACCACTGGCCAGACGATCCATCCACGATTCATACAGCACTCCTTTCAACTGTGATTGCAGATCGTATTGAACACGAAACCACCGCCCTTGGCAAATGCCTCCAGTCCTTCGAGCAGGTGTCGTGGCACGTCATCGATAGCCCTCCTGCGTGAGCCGGATCACCGCATCGACATTGTCCCGGTCGATGATCGCCGCTCCGGCGTCGATGTCGGACGGCTGGATCTGATAGCGGCAGTAGAGAGCGAGCTGCACGACAGGGTAGAAGCCCTGGATGTACGGCTGCTGATCCACTGTGCAGCGAATCACACCGGCCTTCACCAGGCGCAGGGTCGTGTCGGACAGGTCGAACCCGGCCGAGAAGTATCCTTTGCCCGCGAAGTGCTTCTCCAGAGCCAGACCTGCCGCTTCGGTATCCGACTGGCCCGTGCCCAGGACGAACCGAACGTCGCCGTGCTGACGCAGCGCCTCGGCGATGCGTTCAGCGCCCTTGGCCGAATCGTTGCCGGTGACGATCACGGTCCACCGGACGCCCTTGGCTCCGAGCACGTCCTGTAGGCCGCGCAATCGATCCTCCAGCGCCGAGACCCCCTCATCGTGCATCGTCATCAGAACGTGCGTATTCTTCGGGATCTCCGGCAGCAACTCGGAAGCCAGAGACCGCCCTGCTTCGTAGAGCCGCTGGTTGACACTGCTGAGCCTGGCATTCGGCGAGGCGTGGTCGTCCACATTGAAGGCGACAACCGGGACACCGCCATCGATGGCCTCCTGGATGACGTCATCGAACGCCTCCGGGTCGATGATATTGAGGGCGATTCCATGGTAGCCGGCCTTGATGGCCTGGCGCACCATCTCCACCTGGGCCGGGATATCGACACCTTCGGTACCGAGGAAATCGGCCTGCACCCCCATCATTTCTGAAGCATCGCGCATGCCCTTCTTCACCGGCTCGAAGAACTTCGCATCAACTGCACAGGTGATGAACGCCAGCCGCAGCGGCCTGTCTTCCGCGATGCGGCTTGACCGATCCATGCTGCAACCGACAACCATCATCGTCACAATCGAGACTGCAAGGAGCCGCATGACGTCACCTCTCAAGAACCGACGGATTCGCTATCGGAAGACGATGTACAAAACGATCATCGTCAGCGCCAGCAGCGCGCTGAGGAACTTGTAGTTGCCCAGACCCGGCCAGCCTTTTTCGCGCAACGGCTCCAGCGGAGACTTCCAGACCAGGGCCATCCTCGCCTCCGTCGTCTCATCCGGGAAGGCGAGCGAAAGAACGATCATCACCACGCCACAAAGGCAGGCAAGGAGGAAGCTGATCACCATGAAATTCAGAAATGCGAAGCTCGCGTGAGCTTCTTTGAACGCCGCCAGAATCTTGGTGAAGTCCAGAAGGAACACCACGAACCCGACCGCGGAGCCGGCAACCAGCGTGACGAACGACGCCTTGGAAGAGGCCCTCTTCCAGAACACCCCGGCGACGAATACAACGGTGATCGGCGGCGCCAGGTAGCTGATCGCCGCATTGATGCCCTGGAAGACCGTGGGGAAGCGGCCGCAGAGAGGCGACCAGAGCACGGCCAGGACCATCGCCACGAACGTCACGATCCGGCCGATCCGCACGAGTCTGCGTTCCGACGTGCCGGGCGCCCAGCGTTTGTACAGATCGTAGGAGAACAGCGTGGCGGTCGAATTCAATGCGCCCGAGACCGTGCTCATCAGCGCCGCCATCAGTGCCGCCGCAACGACCCCACGCAGACCAACCGGAAGCAACGTGCCGATCATGTGCGAGTACGTCAACGCGGCGTTGGGTTGGCCTTCTGCATTGAGCGGCAACGCCGGGATCGCGCCCTTGCGAACCAGGGCCAGACAGACCAGACCCGGCAGCACGAAAATGAACACGGGCAGGATCTTGATGAAGCCGGCGAACAGAGCGCCGGTCCGCGCGTGGTTCTCATCTCTGGCGCCGAGCACGCGCTGGACGATGGTCTGATCGGTGCACCAGTACCAGATTCCGATGATCGGATAGCCCAGAAAGACCGAATACCAGGGCAGGCCGGAGGCGTCACCGGCCGGACGCAGCACGGTGAACATCGCCGGGTCCACCTGCTCGGTCAGTCCGCTCCAGCCGCCGACCTTGACCAGACTGATCGCCGTCAGGACAACCGCACCGGCCAGCAGGATGATCGTTTGAACCGACTCGGTGAGCACGACCGCCATCAATCCGCCGACCATCGTATACAAACCGGTGATCGCCGCGATCAGGACGATGCTCCACATCTTCGGTATGCCGAAGAGGCCCTCCAGAACGGTCGCCCCGGCGTACAGCGAGAACCCGATGTGGATGAAGATCGCCGAGACGATCGACAGGACGGCGAGCCAATCCCGGCTGGCCCGGCTGTAGCGCCTCTCCAGGAAATCGGGCAGCGTCGCGACGCCCGAGCGAATATAAAACGGCGCAAAGAACAGGGCCAACGCAATCAGCGTGAACGGGGCCATCCACTCGAAATTGCCGTACGCCAGGCCGTTCGTATACCCTTCCTCGGCCAGACTGACTAAGTGCACGGTCGAGATGTTCGTGGCAAACAGGGCCAAGCCGATCACCGGCCAGCGAAGCGTCTTGCCCGCGAGGAAGTACTCATCGGCCTTGTCGTGAGTCCGCCGCCGCAGGCCCGCCCAGCAGCCCAGAGCAAGAATCCCCACAATGTAGGCAACGATGATCGCGGTATCAGGCAGGCCGATCTGCACGCAGCTCTCCTTACAGGTCTTGCGTAGGGCGAGCGTCCCCGCTCGCCTTGTCCCGTTTGACTTCGCTCAGGGCAAGCTGTGCGAGGATGCATGACCTACAACGTCCACAGCCTCATCGCCCATCCCAGGTGGTGCTCTGTCCGCGAGCCAGGTCCAACTCGGCGGTGACCTGTCCATAGCGGAGCCGGCAGGGGCGACCGGCTTGCGAACGGACCGTCGCCGCGACCAGCTTGCCGTCCTTCCACTCGATATCCACCTCGAAGCCGCCTCGCGCGCGGAGCCCAGTGACCTTCCCGATCGGCCAGGCCTTCGGCAACGCGGGCAGCAGTTCGACGCGGTCCGTGTGACTTTGCAGAAGCATCTCAGCGATCCCGGCGGTGGCGCCGAAGTTGCCGTCGATCTGGAACGGCGGATGCGCGTCGAACAGGTTCGGATACACGCCCCCGCCGTCCTGGTAGTCGGTGCCCGTGAACGACACAGGCGTCAGGAGATTGCGAAGCAGGATATAGGCGTGATCGCCGTCGAGCAGGCGAGCCCAGAAGTTGATCTTCCAGGCGCGGCTCCATCCGGTGCCACTGTCGCCACGGGCATTCAGCGAGACCGCCGCCGCTTGAGCCAGTTCCTGCGTAGTGCGCGGGGCGATCTGGCGACCTGGGTGCAAGCCGAACAGGTGCGAGACGTGCCGATGCTGGTTCTTCGGGTCGTCGCGGTCGGTCATCCACTCCTGCAACTGGCCCCATTTGCCGATGCGCGGGCCGAGCAGCTTGTCTCGCAGCTCGGCCAGATGATCGCGAAACTCGCGGTCGATCGCCAGCTCATCGGCTGCCTCGATGGTGTTGGTGAACAGGTCCCAGACGAGCATTTGATCGTAGGTGACGCCCGGCTCCTCGGGGCCGTGCTCCGGCGACCAGCCGTCGGGGGTCACTAATTGGCCATCGGGCAACGCCACGAGCCGGTCTTCCCAGAAGTGGCACACCTCCTTCAGGATCGGATACGCCACTTCGCGAAGATACGTCTTATCCTGTCCGAAGGCATAATGCTCCCAGAGGTGCTGGCAGTACCAGGCGCTTCCCGGCGGATTCCATCGCCAGCTCGAACCGCCGTAGATGTTGTTCTCCGTCTGGACCGTCCAGCCGCGTTCGCACTTGTAGTACTCCTGTGTCGCGCGCTTGCGGACCTCGCGCTGATTGTCGATGTAGTCGATGAAGGGTACGTGGCACTCGGCCAGATTGGTCGGCTCGGCGGGCCAGTAGTTCATCTGGACGTTGATATTCGAATGGTAGTCGGACCGCCAGGGAGGGTTGTTGCTGTGGTTCCACAGCCCCTGGAGATTGGCCGGCAGGCTGCCCGGCCTCGACGAGGCAATCAGCAGATAGCGGCCGTACTGGAAGAACAGCTCTTCGAGATCGGGGTCGCGATTCCTGTCGCGATGATAAGCGAGGATCCGCTGTTCGGTGGTCGAAGCCAGCGTTTCGTTCGAAGAAGCACCCAGGTCCAGGCGAACACGGTTAAACAGGGCCTGGTAGTCCTCGATATGGGCCTTTCGCATCTCACCATACGCCTTGCCGGCCGCTTTTTCGATGGTGCGGACGAGCCGCTCGTGGGGGTGCGTCCCGCGCCAACCTCGATCCGAACGGTTCACGTAGTTGGTGCCGGCGATCAAAAGGATCGTCAGGCTGTCGGCGTTGGAGAACGCGAGCCTTCCATCGGCCGCCTGCACCTCGGCTCCATCGCAGAGCAGGCGCACCTGTGATTCGTAGGCCAGACCGTTGTCCAATTGCCCGGCAGCCATCAGGGTGTTGCCACGGGCCTGCACTGCAGCGCGGTGGGCGTCGGTCAGGCGAAGCGTCCCGCTGTATCGGCCCGGCCGGCTCGCGGTAAATCGCAGGACGATCACACCATCGGGCCGGCTGCAAAATGCCTCGCGCTCATAGACCACATCGCCCTTGCGATAGCGGACGCGGTGCGTCGCTGTGGTCAGGTCCAGTTCCCGGCGGTAATCGAGCGGAGCTGCGTCGTCGCCTGCGGTCAGTTCGAGCGTCAGCTCGCCAAAGTTCTGGTACGCGCCGGTGTCTTTCTCGTCGCCGGTCCAAAGGCTGTCCTCGTTGAACTGGATACGGACCGTGTCGGCGCCTCCGAACAGCATCGCACCGAGCGAGCCGTTGCCGATGGGCAGGGCCTCGGTCATCCAATCGGTCGCCGGCTTGTCGTAGCGCAGCACACGGTCGGCCCCCGAGCCAGTCGAATCGGCTTTAGCCCATGTTTTCTCCTGGCCGCCCACAAGACCGGCCAGCGCGTAGACCAAACCCGCCTGCCAGTTGATCGCGATCTCGTTCGTGCGGTAGTCGTCCTGCTCGTCACGCCAGCCGGTGGCGGAGTGTCCGCCCCCGACGACGTAGCCCGGCCAGGGGTCTTCGATCCCATCGGCCGCACAGCGTCGGTCGTGCGGATTCATCGCCGGAGCGATTCCCAGCCCGGTGACGTAGGACCGGTTGTAGACGTTGCGCCCGAACAGATGCGCGACGGCATCCGAGGCGGCGTTGAGATACTCCGGCTTCGGAGAAAGCCGATAGGCCACCTGGAGATTCAAAACCTGCCGAGCAATAGTGCCATTGCAGCCCCAGTAATAGCGACGAAGCGCCCGCCCATACACATCCTCGTTCGCCTGGGCCACCAGACGATCAGCCGTCGCAAGCACATCGTTTCTGATGGCAGCCAGAAGCTCGGCGTCTCTGCCTTCCCGCTTCGAGAGCACGTAGGTGAACATGCCAAGGTTTCGCACGTTGCCCCAGTCCCAGTCCTCGTCGATCTTGTCGGCCGAGGCGGGTCCGCGTCTGCCGACCATAGGTGCGGCAGCCCGCTCCTCGAAGCCTTTCAGATACTCGGCATCGCCGGTGGTCTGCCACATCTCGGCGGCCGCCCAGAGCCGGTCGTCGGGATCGTCCGTCTGATACCCGCCCGTCCGGAAGTCGCCCTGCTGGAACCGCTTGTCTTCGGGATTGGCCTTGAGGAAGGCATAGCTGGTCTTTGCGGCATCAAGGCACTTCTTCGCGTAGGCAGCGTCGTACGGCTCGAAGTAGCGGGCGGCCATCGCCATCATCGCGACGAAATCGGCCGTCGCCGCCGAGCTCCATTCCGTGAAGTAGCGTTTCTCCGTGTCCTTCTCCGGCATAATCATGCCTGAGAAATTCCGCCGCGTCAGCTTGTGCGAGACCCTGCCCGAGCCGTCGGGATAGGGCATCTTCAGGAGCCAGTCAGTCTCCCACTTTAGCTCCTTGAGAAAGTCGGGATAGCCCGGCGCGGTGTCGGGAAGGCCGAGCGAGACGTCCTTGAGTCGATCCTGGAAATGGTCCCATGCCATAAACAGACAGCCGACGGTAATCCCGGCGTTGACGGTGTACTTGCCGTAATCGCCCGCGTCATGCCAGCCGCCGATCCCGTCCCTCCTGGCGCCTTCGTTGCCGAGGTAGTCCTCGTAGCCGTCATCGAGGTGACAGGCGGCGTGGGCGTAACGAATGCCGTTGTGGATGCCTTCGACGGCGCAACCACACCGCCAGAGATAGAAGCCGCGCATCGCCGTGGCATAGGCAAAGTCGTACACGTTCTCGCCGATCTCGAAGTCGATCGATCGCCCCACGCCGGGGACGTCGAGATAGAATCTGCCCATACCTCGAAACGCAGAGAAGTCCGCGATCCACACATCCTGATCGACATCAGCCTGATGTCGGGGTCCGGCGGCCTTGCCTGAATACACCACCGCCCCGTCGGGGGCCCTCTTCACAGCAAAATCGGAGCACGGCGCCGCAATCGTCGCCTTCTTCGCCAATCCGGGAAGAAAGCCGAGCGAATTGAGACGGATGTCGGAATTTGCCGCCGGAACCCCACTCGCGATTGACAGAACAGCCGCCGCAACAAGAGACAGACGCATCTTCACTTCCGGCACCTCCTTCAATCCACCAATACTGCGGATTGCGGATTCGCCTCGATGTGCTGGTCCGCAGTCCGCAATCCGCACTACCGTCCTCGGCCTCGCATCGGTCGGCCCCTCAGAACTGCCTCGGCCCGGCCGTTCACGTCGTCCGAGACGTTCAGATCGCGAATCTTCTGGGCCAGATCGCGAGCGGCCGCTCGATCGCTGCGGAGCATGTGGCCCGCCAACTCGACGGCAGCCAAAGCAGCCTCGGTCTTGAAACTGCCGTCCTTAGCCAGAGCCAGCAGACGCTCGGCGAGCTTCGGGCTCGGCAGCGCCCCCATCGCCGCGATGACCTGCCGCTTCTCGTCGTCCCGACGGGCAATGTCGAAGGCGCGCGAGCAGAGGGCGACACGCTGATCGAGCGAGGTCGAATCGCCGGTGACGATCAGACGCAACGCGCCTCGCATAGCGAGGACATAATGCGTCAGGGACGTTTCCGATTCTGACGCAATGGCCAGCAGGATCTCGGCCGCCTCGAAGTCCGGCCAGTTGCCGAGCGTGCGGATGCCCGCCTCTCGCAGGGCTTCGTCGGATGACTGCGCCGCCTGGGTGACCGTGTCCAGCGCCGCCGGACCACCGGCCGCATCGAGGCACGTCAGCAGGGTGATCCTCGCATCACCTTCGACCGTCTTGATCCGCTCGATAACCGTCTTGGCGGCAACTGCTTTGTCGGAGGCCCTCGTCAGGACGGCCCGCAAAGCCGCACCGGCGCTGCTGCGAGCGCGTTGCCCGTCCGTCCCGGCAACGAGGTCGGCAAGCTTCCCGACGTCCACGGCATCCGCCACATCGACCAGGGCCCTGAAAGCGGCCGAGCGGACCTCTTCGTCCCCATCAGTCGCATAACCAAGCAACGTCTCTGTCGCACCGGGCACACGGCGTTTGCCGAGAAGGCCGATGGCCGCGCTGCGGCTCCTGGCATCGCCGGCCGCGGCGCTATCGCGGATCACCTCTTCGACGCGAGGGCCCGCCATGAGCGCAAGACCGTCGCGGGCGGCCCGCTGCACTGAGCCCGAACCATTGACGGCAATCTCCATCAGGGCCTCGGCCGACTCATCGCATCCGATTTGCGTCAGCGTTTCAATTGCCGCCAGGCGCACCGCTTCGAAGTCGCTGTTCAGCACCCTCTTGACCGAGCCGACGGAAGACAGATCGCCACGGTCGGCAATCAGGCCAAGGACCTGCACCTGGTGGTGAGGAGGCAATTCGGGCAACACCCGACTGAGGGCGCGCATGGCGTCCTTCGTCGGCGCCTGGCGCGCCACCTGCACGGCGATGCGGGCAACGCGCGGATCGCCATCGCGAATGATGTTGACGATCTCCGGGCTCGCCTTGTCCGGATCACAGACCATCAGACCGGTGATGGCCGCCGCACGGATGCTGAACGGATTGGGACTGTCGGGATCGCGAGTCAGCTTGGTCGCCCAGTTGTAGACGGCGATGTAGAGCTTGCCCGCATTGACCACGTCGTTATGCAAGGTCCTTTCGCGGGCGATGTCGATCAGGGCCTCTGCTGCCTTGATCGAGACCGGTCCGAACGGCTTGTTGAGCACACCAAACAACGCCTTGGCGCTCTCGGCTCCACCGATATTCGACAGAGCCGTTGCGGCGGCTGAAGCAATGGCCGGGTCGGAGTCTCCCAATGCGGTGGCGATCGGGTCGATGGCCTCCTCCGCACGACGCTGGCCCAGCGCATCGATCAGGCCGATCCTCCAGGCAGCGTCCTGGGCCGAAGCCAGCTCCTTGAGCAGCGCCTCGGTCGCGCTAGGGTCGGGGTTCTTCTCCAGGGCGCGCCGGGCATAGTCGCGCAGGTGCGCGTCGTCGGCCGACATCAGCTTGACAAAAGCCGGGACCGATTCGCTCTTGCCGATCCGTTCGAGTTGCAGCACGAACCAGTGGCGGACGGTATCGGGCATGTCGGCGCGATCGAGCGTCTCGATCATGACCTTGGCCAGTGTTTCTCGCTCCGCTTCGGCACCGGGCCTCGCCGCGTGCGAGCCCATGTCCTGAAGCATGATCTGATAGTTGTAACGGCTGGGCACGTCGTCGGCCGACATCAGTGGCATCAGGTAATCGATGGCTTTTCGGTAGGCCTGAGCCAACCGGGCGGCGTCTTGCACGGGAGCCTCGGCTTTGCCGGTCAATTGGCGGACCAGATCGGCCCCCTCCTGGGCCTGTGCGCCCGCCGTCATCGACAGCAGTACGGCCAAGATGATTCCACAACACGCGATGCTTGAGAGCTTGTTCCTCATCGTCAATTTCCTTTCGATCGACGTCGATATCTACAGGCCAAGTAGGGGCGAATGACTATTCGCCCCTACAGCACGTATGGTGTGCGGCGGGGACGGTCATACCAGCGCTCGGCGGCCGGATCGTCCAGAATCCTCTCCTCGACGGGGTCCCAGTGAATCGGCCGACCCAGACGTTCGGCGATGCCGCTGAGATGGCAGATCGTCGCGGTGCGGTGGCCGATTTCGGCCGGGCAGATCGGCTGCTTGCGCGTTCGAATGCAGTCGATCCAGTTGCTGTCGTGGTTGTTCGAATCGTACAGGTGAATCTCGCTCGCAAGCAGCGGGGTCTGGGCCAGTTCGACCGGCTTGGTGTCGAGCCTGCCGCCGCGACTGACCATCACTTCACCTTCGGTGCCGATGAACTGGATCATGTGGCCGCCCCAGACGGGATGGTCGCGCAGGACCTTCGTGCCATCGGCATAATAGTGGGTCTGATATTTGTGGTCGCCCCAGCCCTTCGGGATGAACTTGACCGGGCCGGAATCGTCCATGCCCAGCGCCCACTGGATGATGTCGAAGTGGTGAGCGCCCCAGTCGCCGTTCTTGCGGGAGCCGTATTCCCAGAAGCGCCGCCATCCGCCGCCGTAATCGCCCTTGACGCGTTCGGCGTTGTACGGGAACCAGGGGGTCGGGCCGAGCCATCGGTCGTAGTCGAAGCCTTCGGGGATCGGCTGAGCCGGCAGCGTGGTTGGCGGGGCAAACGAGCCGAGGCTCGTATAGATGGTGTGCACCTTGCCGATCCACCCGTTGCGAACGATCTCGGAGGCCTTACGGAAGGCCCATTCGGAACGCTGCTGGGAGCCGACCTGGAAGATCGTGCCGTACTGCTTGCAGGCGTCGCTCATCAGCCGGCCTTCGCGGATCGTCAGCGTCATCGGCTTCTGGCAATACACATCCTTGCCCGATTTGATGGCCGCCAACGAGCACATCGCGTGCCAGTGGTCCGGCGTCACCACAAAGACCGCATCGATGTCCGGGCGGGCACAGAGCTTTTCGTATTCAAGGTAGGCCTCGCAGCCTTTGTAGGCGCCGTCGGCCGCCTGGTTGGCGTAGGCCCTCTCGACCTGGCTCTTGGCGCCGTCCCGTCTGCGCTGGTCCACATCGCAGACCGCCAGCACCTGCACATCACTACGTCCGAGCATGCCGTGCAGATGGCCACCCATCATCAGGCCCATGCCGATCATCCCCATCGTGATGCGGTTGCTCGGCGCTGCGGCGCCAAAGACCGTCGAGGGCACCACGCTGGGAAACGCCACGGCCGCACCGACGGCCGCCACTCCCTTGAACATGAAATCCCGACGGCTCAAAGAGGACGTCTTCTTCATCGGTTGTTTCTCCTTTTGCTTCTCTGCATTCGTTCTCAGTTATCCCGTCGTTTCGACGTGCGTTGCCCTTGCCGACAGGAGTGAGCCATGGTTCGCTCCGGCGTACCGGGTCGCATTGCCCTGGATCGAGGCCTGCACGAATGCACTATAAAGGATATCCGAGTCAATTGCCACCGGCCGTCCGATGATTTCGGGGTTCAACGGACGGCACGTCGAACAGTCCGATTGTGAACCTCAATCCTCAGGCAGATCGTGGAAATCGAGGGCAATAATCGCCCGATGAAGTTCGTTCTTGGTACCGAACCTTCCCGCAAGTTGGGCGGTATATCGGTGCATCTGGGTAGAGACTCTATCCACCCCGTGTTTGGACGCAGCCCGTCGGCGTGGGGACTCTGTCAACAGGATACGAGCCGAAAAGGAGCGCAGGATGAAGCAGATCGTCACAACCATGGTCGTTCTATCTTGTTTTCTCAGCGTCATTTGTGCCCATGCCGTCGCGACGACGGGCGTTGAATACTGGCCGACGTGGCGTGGGCCGAATCTGGATGGCGTCGCAGTGAAGGGCAATCCCCCTGTCACGTGGAGCGAATCGGAGAACGTCAAGTGGAAGATCGATCTGCCCGGAGAGGGAACCTCCTCCCCCATCATCTGGGGCGACAGGATGTTCTTCCAGACCGCCGTGGATACAGGACAGGCCGGTCCAGCCCCCGCCGCCCCGGCGCAGAGCCGCGGAGGCAGAGGGCCCGGACGGGGACGCGCCCCGACGACCCTCCACGCATTCGACCTCGTCTGCCTCGACCGGACCACGGGCAAGCTGCTGTGGCAGAAGACGGCCACAAAGGCCGTCCCCCATGAGGGCCACCATCAGGACCACGGGTTCGCTTCGTACTCACCCGTTACCGACGGCAAGCATATCTGGGCCAGCTTCGGCTCGCGGGGGCTCTACTGCTTCGATATGGACGGCAACCTCAAGTGGTCGCAGGATCTGATCCCGATGACGATCCGAGGCGGCTTTGGCGAGGGCAGCTCGCCGGCACTCGCGGGCGACGCGGTGGTCGCGGTGTGCGACCATGAGGGGGATTCAGCGATCTTCGCCTTCCACAAGGAAACGGGCCAACTGCTCTGGCGCAAAGATCGGGACGAAGCGAGTTCATGGGCCACCCCTATGCCCGTTCAGGTCGACGGCAAGCTCCAGGTCATCGTCAATGCGACCAACTTCGTCCGCAGCTACGATGCCAAAACCGGCCAGATCATCTGGCAATGTACGGGCCAGACGGGCAACGTGATCCCGACGCCCGTCCTCGGATTCGGCAAGGTCTTCTGCACCAGCGGCTTCCGGGGCAGTATGCTCCAGGCCATCCAACTCGGGCGAACGGGCGACCTGAGCGGTTCGGACGCCATCGCCTGGCAGGTAGACAGCGGCACCCCCTACGTTCCCTCCCCCATCCTCCACGACGGACGCATCTATGTCTTTGCGGTCAACGACGCCATACTGTCATGCTATGACGCCCGGACAGGAGAACCCCACTACACCCGGCAGCGGCTTGAAGGGATCAGAGGCGTGTACGCATCGCCGGTAGCGGTGGCCGACCGCATCTATTTCATCGGTCGAAACGGCGTGTCCATCGTCATCAAGAGCGCCGACACGCTCGAGATCCTGGCCACCAACGTGCTGGACGACGGCTTCGACGCCTCTCCGGCTATTGTCGGGGACGCGCTGTATCTCAAAGGGCGCAAACATCTCTACTGCCTGACGACCCCATAACCCGGCGCCCCACGCCACAATATGCCACCTGAACCAGGCTCCATGCCCCCCGCAACATCAGACGGGGGTACGATGAAACACGCGCACCCCCGGACCCTGCGAGGCTTGGTGCAAATGGCTCCAGGTCGGCTCTCCTGCGAGGGCTTCCGCAGATCGCGGCCGGGCTCTCTTGGGCACTGACACGGGAACGGTTCGGTTATAGGCCCATCCCCGAACCCGCCTGTAGAATTCGAAAAGAAACCCTGCCCCCCTTGCTCTTTTATCTCAAACACCCTATAGTTATCCACAGAACTCAACATAGGAGTCCTGCGTATTTTTATATGGCTCTGTAGAGTGGCAATTGGCACTTCCATATTTCCAAAATTGCCCTGGTGCCCGATAATATGGAGAGCAATCGAACAGGGAGCCAGGGGCAGCTTAGCCGGACCGACGGACGTTCTCCCCTCTCTCCGACCGCTGCCCCAGACCCACCCTGCTCGCAGATTCAGCCAGCTTGAACCTGCGTTCCGTCCGCAACACGCGAGACGGTGCTGCCTCGTCGCAGAAGCGGAAGATCGCGAAAAAAGCGTTACGAATCACCTCTCCGCTGGCACTAATCTGTGTAAGTCATATGTCCGACATTCAGAGTCAGAAGAGAATTCGCAGTGGAATGTCTAATTTTAGAGAGGATTCCTAAGATGGACGGCTTGAGAGAATCGCGTTTGAGAAACGTCGTGGCCTTCGTGGCGGGCCTGTGCCTGGTGGCTTCTGTGGC
>ENA-UOUL01002179-UOUL01002179.1-bioreactor-metagenome-genome-assembly--contig:-NODE-2179-length-23796-cov-7.598592_pt1 | contig 23796 bp, 11 predicted proteins | sample MGYA00249838_ERZ747220 | MGnify/ENA primary metagenome ERZ747220 (study PRJEB28778, sample SAMN05720191) | bioreactor metagenome | isolation source: Anaerobic biogas reactor | place: USA:Washington...
GATCTGATCGCTTATTTCTCGGCGGGCAGCCAGACCATGCTCCATGAAGTCATGACCGGTCTTTATATGGCGGTTCCCGATGAAAGCAAGACCACCACCTTCGGCCGGGGCTTGCAGACCATGAACAGTTTCTATGGCGAGGCCGACTTCTTTGCCTTCGATAAAGAAGGGAACCTGGTAATGCTGGTCAAAGAAATCCTGGAGGCTCTGTACCAGTCGACGGGGCCCGAAGATGAGGCATTTGACGGGGCCGTTGTCATGATCATCAAGGATCCGGGCGGGATACCATTGATCAGGATCCTGGAACTTACCGATGGGCGGATCGCATTCCTTTTCGATGACAATACCTGGATAGATTCGCTTTGCAATACCGGCTATATACCTGTGCCTGTCAATCGCACACTGGAAGGTTTTGACGGGGCTTCTCAGCTGCAGCTCAACAGTCTGGCAGCACCTAATTCCCAAATCAGGTTTGCCGGTGCCAATACCACTTTAACTGATGACGGTGATGAGGATAATATCAATATCATGTCAGATAATGTGGTGATAATCGCTGAAGACAGCGGCAATATTTACACAGCGGCAAATCCCCTGAAAATCGCTCCCAATATCAGTGACACAGTAAACCTGAGACTGATCAAGACTAATGCTGGCGGGGCCTATGATGCCAGTGCCTATGTAGTGGCAGCCAGAGCCGGGGATAATGTGAACCTCCATGATACGGAAATAGATTTCGGCGGCTGGCTGGATCTGACGGTGGCTGCCGGGAACACTGCCATGAACAATGTGGATATCCTGGAGGGCGGAACTATAAATCTCACTGCTGGCAGCGGCAGCATCGACATGAATGATGTGAATGTGGCCGGGAGCCTGAACATGGAAACCGGCAAGGGTGACATCACCATGGATGATGTGGATGTCAGCGGGACTCTGAACATGGAAACCGGCGGTGGCGACATCACCATGAATGATGTGGATATCAGCGGCAGCATGACTGCCGGCACCGATGCCGGAGATGTGAACTTAAATGATGTGGATGTGACTTCAACTGGTTCCCTGGGCATTACCGACGGTCAGGGTGATGTAATCGTTGATCAGGTATCATCTGACGGCACCTTGCAGATCACCGCCAATGACGGCAGCCTCCTGATGAAGGATGAGGATTCTATTCTCAATATCGGGAAAAATTCAACGGCCGCCGCAGGCCAAACCTGGGTGGATATCGGCGGGGATATCGGTGCTGAAAACATGACATTTAAGATTAATATCGAGCTTGACCAGGACGGAAAGGCACAGCCTTTCAATATCAAGAATGTTGTCAATATCTACCTCCAGCAGGAAACGGGCATTAAAACCAGTGATGATACACTGCCCACCGAAGGCCGGGAAGAAGACGGCACAGTAAGAGACCATGATGAAGCCGCCAATGGGATGGAAGATGAGGATGAAACAGTAAATGTGACCATGCCGGCCCAGACTCCGCAAGAGATTGCTGCCCAGCTGAACAGCGGCAATCTGACCCGGGAGCAGCTGCTGACATTGATCAGCGGCAAATTGAGCGGTCAGGAGATAAAAACCCTGCTGGGTATCGATGAGGCAGCAATAGACGCCTTAGTGGCGGCCTTAAACAATATGGATGCCGCTGAACTGGCAGAACTGGTCACCAGTTTGGGTCTGAGCGCAGCGGAACCGGAAAAGAAACTGGATTTAAGCAGTCTGAACAGCAGCGACCCGGCGAAACTGGCAGAACTGGCCATTGACCTGGGCTTGCCGGAAGAGGCGAGTAAAGAGGATATCCTGGCAGCCCTGCGCAGTAAATTAGGGCTGGCCGCCAATGCCAATGTCAGCATGATAATCAACGCCTACAACACCTACTATGCCGGTGTGCTGTCCCAGTACCGCACCGAGGTCATGGACAGTTACCGGGCCAGTATCGATGCATTGCTGGATACCGACAGCAGTCTTAACGAAGGCCAGATCGCCTACCTGCTGAGTTTGGGATTCAGTGAAGAACAAGGGGCTGTGACTGCTTTGCTGGCTGGTGCTCTGACGGCACTGCAGCCGGTGGTGACCGGATTTGATGGTGAAGGGAACCCGATTTATGAACAGGCTGTTGATGAATTTGGTGATCCCCTGTTTATCGAAGCAACAGATGAGAACGGCAATCCCGTTTTAGATGAGTACGGCGACCCCGTTTTGATCCCGGTTTATGTTATGGAGAGCCGGATCGAGGATAATACACTTTTCGCCGCCTACTGGGATTCCCTGACGGATGTGCAGAAACAGGAACTTATTGCAGCTGCCTGGGAACTGGCTGCTTATCCTGAACCCCAAGAAAATGAACTGCAGCACCGGGTTTTGATATTGAATATCGGTAAATCCACGGGCAGGAGCAATATCGATAATCAGGGCGACATCATCATAACTCAGGCAGAGGGTATCTTTACCGCCGAAGAAGTCATTTCCCATTATGGTGATGTGGCTGTTAGCAGTGAAGATATTGCCGGGGTTGAAAACAAAACCAATGTCTATGGTGAGGATATTAACCTCACTGCAACAACGGGCAGTATAACCGGCCTGAATGTGGAGGAGAAATCATGGCCCTTGACCACTATTGCCCATATTACTGATGAAGATAAACAAAACGAGGCATACGGCGAAACGGGAAGCAAGACCTGGATTATGGTCCGTGATCCGGTCACCGGTGAGATCATTATGCTGTTTGCCATCGACTATACGGCGGTACGTGATCTGGATCTGGATACTGCCACCAGTATTACTGCCAAGGCAGCCGGTGATATAGAAATCAAGGAAATTACCGGCGACATGGGTGTAAATGTTATTGAAGCCGGCGGTAAAGTAACCCTTGACGCCCCCGGTTCCATCTATGATGTCCGGGGAGAAGATGAGACCAGAGAGAACATTAAGGCCGGCAGCGGGGCTGATCTTACTGCCGGAGGCACTCTGGGCACCAATCAGAATTATATTGATACTGATATCAATGGAACTGTTAAGGCTGTCACCGGTGGGGATATCAACATCAATGACAGCGGCAGTTTGGTTCTTATTGCCGACAGCGAAAGCGGGCAGGTGAATGTTAAGACAGCTGCCAGCCTGGATCTGTCCAATACCACCGGGGACCTGGTTATCGGATTAATAGCGGCCGGTGACAGTGCTGTTGTAACTTCGGTGGGAGGTATCACACCTGGTGATAAACTGGGTGCCGATGCCCATATCAAGGCCAAAAATATTTCCCTGGCCGCCTTAAATGGAGCGGTGGGAACCCCTGAGAACCCGCTGGATATCGATACCGATGCCGGGGCTGGCGGAAAACTCGCTGCCAGTGCAGACGGCGGGGGGATCAATATCAATGAAATCAGCGGAGACCTTATAATTGGCCTGATCACAGCCAACAACGACGGTACAGTGAATATAGTTGCCGATGGTGCCATCCTGGTAGGAACCATCAATTCCACCGGCGGCGGGGGTGTGACCCTGACGGCGGAAGATGGGGATATAACCGAAACCGGCGGCACCGATGCCATCAAGGCAGCGGCAGAAGCAGAAATGGCGGCAGCTCAGGCTCGCAGTGCAGCGAATCTGGCGGCAGCTCAGGTGGTCATACTGCAGAATTATGTCACCAATATACTGCCGGAATTATTAGGCCGTCCGGCAGCGCAGCAGGCCCTGGATGAAGCCGGGGCAGATCTGGCCGCAGCCCAGCAGCAACTGGCTGATATCAAGGCCCAGATAATGACTCTTCAGGGTGACCTGGTGACTCTGGGGGATGAAAAAATAATCCTGGAACAAAATCTGACCGAAGCCCAAAACGAGCTGGATCAGGCCATTGCTGACGGGGAACCGTCAACAGTAATAAATCAGCTGACAACTGCCCGCAATAATGCCCAGGCGGCGGTCAATGCCAAACAGGGCGAAATAGATGGAAAGAATAATCAGATCGCAGGTCTGCAGGGTCAGGAAACCCAGCTGGAGAATACTACGATACCGCGGCTGACCCAGGCCCGTGATGCGGCCCAGGATATACTGGATGAAATTGATGCAGAGATAGCCCAGGCCCAAATTGATTTAGTGGATGCCAGGGCCGCCGCACGGGACAGCCTGGAAACCACTGCCCTTGAGCTGGAAGGCATCGCAGCTGCTAAACGCTCCGCTGCTCACCATTCAGGTATCAGTACGGAAGGCGATTTGAACCTGCATTTGAGCAACGGCGGCACCATTGGCGCAGCAGATAATGCTCTGGGCGTAAATGTCGGCGGTGTTCTTACTGCCGCGGCAGGAGAAGGGGCCGAACTAAAGGGCCTGTATCTGGAAAGCGGAGCTGATTTGAATCTGGCTCCGGTCACCGTTAAGGGTGCAGTACAAATCGATTCATGGGGAGATATCCAGGGTGCCGCCGACAGCAGCGGTGCCATTATCACCGCTGATAATGCAGTTTTACGCAGCCTGGATGGAGATATCGGCAGACAGGCAGTGCCCTTGCTGGTAAATCTGGATCGTGTTACAGCCAGCGGCAACAATGTCTATATTAAAAACCTCAAGAGTCTGATCATCGACACCATCATTGGCGGCTTGGTGGACATCGCCGCCGATGGAGATATCATTGCCGGCACCCCGGAAGGCGGCGGCAATGAAAACAATATAATCGCCGATGAACTGAATCTGAATGCCAGCGGCAATATCGGTTCAGCTGACGGCCGGCTGGTCACCGACACTGCCGGGCTGAGTGCCAGTGCCGGTAATCTTTACCTGAAAAATAACTCCGGAAATATGACCGTCCGCCGCATAATTACCAGCGGCGCGGCCGATATAAAAACTGCCGGAAATATCAGGGACACCGGTTCTGAAACAGGTCAAAGCACCAGTATAACAGCTCGAAACCTCAAAATTGATGCTTTCGGCAGCATAGGCGAAACAGGCAATCCTCTGGATGTAATGGTACCTGGTGCCAATACGGTCAATACCTCGTCCGGCTATGGAACCGTCAACCTGACCAACTGGTATAAGGGCGGCGGCGGCGGAGAAGGAGGCGGCGGCGGAGGCGGCGGCGGAGGACCCACCCCGCAGCCCGCTGAAATAACATTGACCGATCCTGTCACCGGGGTGGTTGTCACCGGTACGGGGATAGACAAAAAAGCAAAACTGGTGGTGACAACGGGAACTGCACACTCTTCTGGGGTCTGTCCGGTGTGTGCATATATCGGTGAATTGATAAGAACAGGCAAAGTCCTGGTGAATTATGATATATCACTAACCAGTCCATTTACGGATAAGGTCACTGTCAGTATCCCGGTGGCAAGGGAATATGAAGGCAAAATGCTGACAATAGTATTCTGCGGGGAGGACAAACTGCAGATCATGAATAAAGTGGTCACAGATGGTATGATCACATTTACCACTGACCGCCTGACCGCCTATGCAGTGCTGGATGACAAATATGTATTCGTCCCCTATGGTGAATATACTGCTGTCGACGGTGTTAAATGGCCCCTTGATGCCTCCCGTTTCCAGGATGTCGAACCAACTGCCTGGTACTTCGGTGCCGTGGCCTATGTCCATGCCTTAAAGATCATGGCCGGGGTCAGTGATGAGTTGTTTGACCCCTATGGAAGCACTACCCGGGCCATGCTGGCCGCCATCCTCTATCGCCTGGAGGGCAGCCCGGCAGTTGTCGGCGGCTCTTCCTTCACCGATGTTGAACCAGGAGCCTGGTATACCAATGGTGTGATCTGGGCCGAGCAAAAAGGTATAATCGCCGGATATGGCGACGGAACTTACGGGGTCGATGATCCCATTACCCGGGAACAGATGGCCGCTATCCTGTACCGCTTCGCCCAGTATAAAGGGTACGATGTTTCCGTGGGAGAAGAAACCAATATCCTTTCATACAATGATGCTTTTGATATAAGCGAGTACGCTATTCCCGCCATGCAGTGGGCCTGCGGAGCCGGCATCATCCAGGGCAGCTATGGCAGCCTGATGCCGCTGAGCGACGCCACCCGGGCCGAAATAGCAGCCATAATCCAGCGCTTCCAGGAAATCTACACCCGGACATTGCTGGTCGACGAAAAACTACTGTAGAACCCTGACACGGGGACGGTCCGAGACCACTGAAAAAGTCTGAATAAAACATAAAAAGCATACCCACCTATAGTATAATTAGGATAAGAACAACCAAAAAACACCAAGGGGGAACGCTTTTTATGTTAGTTGAAACCACTGTTAAACAAAGTAGCTTCTATAATTTATTATATCAAATGATACCAGATAATCACATATTAAAACAAATAGACTCAGCCATAGATCTAAGCTTTGTTAATGAACTGCTGGCAGATAGGTATTGCAGGAACTTTGGCAGGCCGGCCAAAGAACCGGAGATGATGCTTAGAATCCAAATTTTAAAATATCTATATAATCTGTCCGATGAACAATTGATACAGGATCTAAGCGTGAATCTGGCTTACAAGTGGTTTATAGGACTTAACCCCGAAGACCCCTTGCCAGAAACCAGTCTGCTGACCAAATTTCGTACCCAGCGCTTAAAAGATATCAGTATGGATGCCATAATCACTGAAATCGTAAGGCAATGCGTGGAAAGGGGCCTAATCAAAAGCAGTAACGGTATCGTTATTGATACCACCCATATCAAAGCCAACACCATTAAAAAAGTACCTGAACGCATCATGAAGCAATTAGCCAGAAACATATTTAAGGCTATGGGACAGGAAGCTGATGAGATACCCGATTATACCCAGATAAAAGATCCTGCAGAAGCCAAGCAAGTTATGAAAGATTATTTGGAAGGCCTGATAGAACAAGTTAGCGAAGAAACCTCGGAGGAAATCATCCAAGCAGCCAGTGAAGCTAAAGAAATCCTGGCCAGCGATCTGTTTATCGAGCAAAAAGGGATACGTTCACTGGTAGATAAAGATGCCCGAGTAGGGCACAAAAGCAAGACCCAGAATTTTTTTGGTTACAAGGCAGAGATATGCCAGACTACTGATGGTAGTTTAATAACCAGTATAACTGTAGAACCGGGTTCCTATGTTGACGGCAGCAATTTTAAAGAGCATCTTGAAGAAGCTCAAAAATCAGGGCTGAAAGTAACCGGGGTATATGGTGACAAAGCCTATTTTCGTTCTGATATCCTTAATCTAATCGAGGAAAAAGAAGCACAGGCTTATATACCTGTAAGTGCCAGTGCTTACAAAATTAATGAAGAGCTATTCAGCTACAACAAGGATAGCGACCAATGGTTTTGTGTCATGGGAAGTGAAACGGTTAAAGTAAAATCTAAAACCCGAAAACGGGGTGAGAAAAAACTGAAGTATCTGGAATACACTTTCAAACAGGGACCATGCATTACTTGCCCTTTACGAAATGAATGTATGGGCAACAGTAAGCAAAAGTCCAGGGTATTGACCATCAGTGTAAACACCCCCAAGCTTTATGAATACAGCCAAAGAGCCAAAACTCCGAAATTTCTTGAAGAATACCGAAAGCGAGCCAAGATTGAACCCAAAAATGCAGAACTAAAAAGATTCCATGGACTAGACCGAGCCGGTGGCTACGGTCTACGAAGTATCACTATTCAGACCAAGTTGACAGCCCTGGCGGTAAATTTAAAGCGGATAGCCAAGCTGGTATCCGCTTTACGGAGGCTAAATACTCATTTTTCATGTCGTTTACACTATTGGCGGCTGATTAGTCGTAAAAAATGGACTAAGGGAGACATTGTGGCGGTTTAAAAAGCTACTTTTTCAGTGGTCTCGGACGGTCCTTTTGTCACCCCTGACAATGAGCCAAGGCGGCCTGGGATAAAAACAGGCCGCTTTATCTGTAAAGGAGTATGTTTTCTGGATATATGGGTAAGCCTTTGCTATGATTATTGGTGAAGCTTATATAAAGGGGGAGGGGATTTCGTGAAAATAACGGCACGGGATTTATTTGGGGCAGCGGCCCGGATTGTCGGCATACTGACAATTATTAAAGGCATACAGGTTCTGATAATGACTATTCCAACAATTCTGGGGTTATACGGCCAGGGTGTACCCGATTGGGCCTTAAACCAGAAGCTGATAACCATTATATATCCCCTGGCATTATTTCTGATCGGTTTTTACCTCCTGGCCGGCATCAACGATCTGCTGGATAAGCTGTACCCCGATGCCGGGGAAGAGGCACTGGCATCAAGCCGGGGTGTTTTTATTCTGGCAATGAGGATCACCGGAATGGTTTTGATCGTTTACGGGATACCGGAATTGCTGGAGATAATATCTGGCTTACTTTACGCCGGCTACTACCAGCGCTACGGTATCAATGCCGCAGCCCAGATCATGATGGCAGCAGAAAGGAGCCTGGCGGTTGTTGTTTCACTGCTTTTCGGCTTTTACCTGCTTAAAGGCGGGCGCTATTTTGAAAAACTGGCGGGGTCCCCCCACTCAAAGGAGTAATGTTGTGAAGGAAGATAAAATTATTGCAATGATCGCGGCGGAAAGTGGTTTACCGGCCGGGAAAACTGCCAGTACGGTGGGGCTGCTGGATGACGGCAAGACCATCCCTTTTATTGCGCGTTACCGCAAGGAGGTCACCGGGGAACTGGATGAAACGGAGATTCGCAGGATCGATGAACTGCTTAAATATTTCCGCGCGCTGGAACAAAAGAAAGAAGAAATAATCAGGTTAATTGATGAGCAGGGGAAGATGACTGCGGAGATCCGGGAGAAAATACTGGGGGCTAAAAGGCCGGTGGAATTAGATGATATATATCGGCCTTTTCGTCCCAAACGCCGGACCCGGGCTTCAATGGCCCGGGACAAAGGTTTACAGGGACTGGCGGATTATATTTTATCCGGGCCGGTGGCGGGATCACCCGCTGATGAAGCATTAAAATACCTCAATGAGGAGGTAACCGAGGCTGAAACCGCCTTGCAGGGCGCCCGGGATATCATCGCGGAAATGATCGCCGATGATCCGGCTATGCGTTCCCGGGCCCGCAATCTGGCCCGCCTGGGGGGAACACTGGCGGTGAAGGCCCGGGATGGGGAAAAAGAAAGCGTTTACACCATGTATTATGATTACCGGGAACCGGTGAACCGTCTGCCTTCCCACCGCATCCTGGCCATTAACCGGGGCGAAAAAGAGGAATTTTTAAAAGTCAGTCTGGAAGTGGAAGAAGAGAAGGTCATAAATATGCTGAACCGGGCCTGGTCAAGACCCGGGGAGGCTGGAGAACAGATGGATGCGGCGGTCCTGGATTCCTGGCAGCGGCTTTTAGCTCCCGCCATTGAAAGGGATATAAGAAATGAATTGACGGAATTTGCCCATGAACAGGCCTTGAAGATATTTTCTCAGAACCTGCGCGCACTTTTGCTGCAGGCACCGGTAAAAGGTAAAGTCTTGCTGGGGATCGACCCCGCCTATCGTACCGGCTGTAAATGGGCAGTCGTAGATGCCACCGGCCTGGTGAAAGAGATCGGGGTGTTTTACCCCACACCGCCCCGCAGTGATATTGCCGGGACCGAAAAAACCCTGGCACGGCTGGTGGAAAAATACCAGGTGGATGCTATAGCTATCGGCAATGGCACTGCTTCCCGGGAAACTGAACAGGTGGTAGCCGCCTTTATACAGAATAATAATTATCCCGGTCTGGCCTATACAATTGTCAGCGAAGCCGGTGCCAGTGTTTATTCAGCCTCCGAACTGGCAGCCCAGGAATTTCCTGAGCTGGATGTGGAACAGCGCAGTGCCATATCAATTGCCCGGCGGGTGCAGGATCCCCTGGCGGAGCTGGTGAAGATCGAACCGCGCAGCATCGGGGTGGGGCAGTATCAGCATGACATTGCCGGCAAACGCCTGGATGAAAGCCTGGCCGGGGTGGTGGAATCAGCGGTCAACTATGTGGGTGTCGATCTTAACACGGCTTCGGCTTCGCTGCTGGCCTATGCAGCCGGGATCAATACTGCTGTAGCTGCCAACATTATTATACAGCGGGAAACCGGAGGGCCTTTTAAAAATCGCAAAGAACTTTTGCAGGTTGCCAAGCTGGGCCCCCGGGCTTTTGAACAAGGGGCGGGTTTTTTACGCATCAGCGGCGGGGAAAACCCCCTGGACAATACCCCCATTCATCCCGAGTCCTATGTACTGGCCGAAAGGTTTCTGGCCTATGTGGGAGCCGATCTGAACGAATTGGGCAGTGAGGAATTGAAAGCCAAACTGCAATCCCTGGATATATCCCGGGCGGCGGAAGACCTGGAGGCCGGTCTGCCCACTTTAAAAGATATTGTTGCCGCATTGCTGCGTCCGGGCCGCGACCCCAGAGAAGATGTGCCGCCGCCGGTTTTCCGCCAGGATATTCTGAGCCTGGAGGATATAAAAACCGGGATGGAATTTGACGGTGTGGTACGCAATGTAGTCGACTTCGGTGCTTTTGTCGATATCGGCGTCAAAATAGATGGTCTGGTCCATATCTCGGAGATGTCCCGCCGCCGTATCACGCATCCTTTGGAGGTCCTGTCCATCGGTGATATAATCAAGGTACGGGTGTTAAATGTCGAACCCCAGAAAAAAAGGATATCCCTCAGCATGAAACTAGACGACTGACAGGGGGACGGTCCTTTTGTCACCCTAAAAAATAATTGGTGATAGATTGGTGTACCAGGGTGACAAAAGGACCGTCCCCCTGTCACCTCTGTCACTCCGCCAAAAGGAGGAGGGCGTCTTGCCGGAGACCTCGAAAGTTTCCTATTTATTTGTCGTTATAACCGGGATTTTTATCAGCTGCCTCCTGATCAGCAATATGATCGCCGGAAAACTTATCACCATCGGCGGAATAGTTCTGCCCGGGGCGGTGGTTTTGTTCCCTTTAGCCTATATAGTGGGGGATGTGCTGACTGAAGTCTATGGCTTTGCCCGGGCCCGTCTGGTGATCTGGATCGGCTTTCTCTGCAATCTGCTCATGGTCCTGGCTTTTTATCTGGTCCTGGTCCTGCCTGCCCCGGAGTTTTTTGCCGACGGGGAGGCTTATGCTCTGGTGCTGGGCATGGCCCCCCGGGTGGTGCTGGCTTCCCTGGCTGCCTACTGGGTGGGGGAATTTATCAATGCTATTATCATGTCCCGGTTGAAGATATTGACCCGGGGGCGCTTCCTGTGGGTGCGCACCATCGGTTCCAGTCTGGTCGGTCAGGGGCTTGATACCATTATTTTTATCACCATTGTATTCTGGGGAACAGTGGGAAACAATACACTTATACAGATGATCATCTATCAGTATTTGTTCAAAATAACCTATGAAATCCTTGCTACACCTGTCACTTATGCGGTGACGGGCTGGCTCAAGGCTCGGGAAGGGATGGATATCTATGATGAAGGAATCCGTTACAATCCTTTCCAGCTGTTTAAATCTCGTTAGGGTGACAGATGGGCGGGAGCGGCCTGGTGTCACCCTGTGACACCAATCTATCACAAATTATTATTTGGGTGACAAAAGGACCGTCCCCTTGTCACTTGCAGGAGGTAATTATTGTGGAACAAACTTTTGTAATGATCAAACCTGATGGGGTTGAGCGGGGGCTGACCGGTGAAATCATCAGCCGCTTGGAAAAAAAGGGTTTTAAAATCGTTGCTTTAAAGATGATGCACCTTGATGCCGGGATGGCTGCGGGACATTATGCGGAACACCGGGGAAAACCATTTTTCGAGGAATTGGTCGGATTTATTACTTCCGGCCCGGTGGTGGCTATGATCCTGGCAGGACGCGGTGCTATCGCCATGGTGCGGACTATGATGGGGGCTACTGACCCCGGGCAGGCAGCTCCGGGGACTATCCGCGGGGACCTGGCTCTTGATATCAATCGTAATATCATCCACGGTTCTGATTCGGCGGAAAGTGCCCGGCGGGAAATCGAAATCTTCTTCAGCCGGGAGGAGATATTTAAACCATCGGCACAAGGCGGAAAATAGCTGATTTTTGACCGGAGTTGTCAAAATACTCTGTTAATAGCCATTGAAAAATCCGCCTATTCAAGTTAGATTTGAAGTAGATAATATTATGAACCAGGCAGGAAAAGCGGATGGAAAAACAGGAAACTTTCGAACTGAATAATGCACCGCTCCTGAAAGAGGAACGTTTCCGCGCGATCCTGGAGGCATTGCCGGATACGATCCTGATCGTTTCCCGACAGGGCGTGATACTCGATTGCATTAAAAGCCTGCCCCGGGATGATATCCTGCCAGCTGGAATTAAGGCGGGCAGCAGCCTTTTCGTTTGTTTTAACCAGGAAACCAACCGGGAGATAAAGGCTATCCTGGCGGGCAGTTCCCGGGAGCGTGATGCCATGATCAAAGAATTCTGTCTTGATCCAGTACGCCGCCTTTATGTGGAACTCCGCCTCATCCCCATTGACAGCAGCCAGTATATGATCACACTGCGTAATATTTCCCTGCGCCGCCAGGCCCAGGACGCCCTTAAGGAATCGGAAAGTTTTTATCGCACTATTTTTGAAACTACAGGTGCTGCCAGCGTTATCTTCACTCTTGACACTGCCATTGTTGATGCTAATCGCCAGTTCTCCCAATTATCCGGCTATACCAACGATGAATTGCTCCAGGGCATGAGATTGGAAGAGTTTTTTCTGCCCGAAGACCTGACCCTGATTGGTGAATTTGGCCGGAGGATCAAAACCCAGGCCGGGCAGGAGGGCTCTGAATATCATGAAGCCAGGTTCATCGACCGCCAGGGACAAATCAAGCATTGTATAGTATATGCCAGTGTAGTTCCCGGTACTGACAAGGGCGTGGCTTCATTGGTGGATATCACCAGCCGTCGGGAGTACGAAGAAAAAATCATCTATTACAGTTTCTATGACAGCCTGACGGGATTATATAACCGGCGGTTTTTTGAAGAGGAATTAAAGCGTCTGGATACAATGCGAAATTATCCCCTGACAATGATCCTGGGGGATGTGAATGGCATGAAACTGCACAATGATACTTTTGGGCATCAGGCCGGTGATAAACTATTGATCAAAATGGCTGAAACCATCAAGAAGGGCTGCCGGGAGGATGAAATAGTAGCCCGGGTCGGCGGGGACGAATTTGCCATTATACTATGCAATACCGGCAGCCGGGAAGCGGAGCAGTTTGTCAAACGCTTGCAGTCCCTCATAGGCGCTGAGGAGATAAACGGCATCCAGTTATCCATCTCCTTTGGCTGGGCCTGTAAAAACAAGGTCGCCGACAGTCTGGATGAAGTCTATAAACAGGCGGAAAACATGATGTATAAACATAAACTATACAGTTATCCCAATATCCGCACTGATAATTTATACAGCATCCTGGAAATGCTGTATGATAAATTCCCCGGAGAAAAAGAACAATCGGAAAAAGTGGCGGGTTTAGCTGAGATGATGGGAAAAGCCCAGGGTTTTACTCCCCAGCAGCTGGAGGACATCAGGACAGTAAGTCTCCTGCATAATATCGGCAAAGTGACATTGAGCGGCATTGATCTGTTTAAACCGGAGAGTCTGGACGAGATAGAATGGATAGAATTGAAGCGGCACCCGGAAACCGGCTACCGCATTCTGTCATCAAATAGAAAAATGGGCCGGCTGGCAGAATACATCCTCACCCATCATGAGAATTGGGATGGCAGCGGTTATCCCGGCGGCCTCAAAGGGGAGGAGATACCATTGCCGGCCCGGATCGTGCGTATTGCCGATGCTTATACTGCCATGATAAATCCCCGCAGTTACCGGGATGCCTTGACCAGTGAAGAGGCGGTCAGCGAATTAAAAAACAATGCCGGTATTCAATTCGATCCCCAGCAGGTGGAATTGTTCCTGGAAAAAGTATTGCCCCAATTATAGGATATATAGGAGGGGAAACGAAAAACTCCTTTTGCGCCTTCCTTGTTATAATTTAAAAAATTCATTGGTGTTCCTTGGAGTGGGAGCAGCTAAAAAGATAAATGATGCCGGGCGGAAGGCAGGAGGGCTGACGATATTGGCAGCGTAATGGCGGATCGCCCCGGGCTGCGCCCCTTGATTCAATCCATGCTGACAGGTGTCAGTTTGCCATATAATGCATATCTGGCGTTATTGAATTCATAGGAGCAGGTACACAGGGTAATGATCTGGTCGCCAGCTTCTACAACAGCATTGGATTCAAAGGTGGAGGCCTTTTTAAGTGAATCGATGTAGCTGCGAAAATCATCATCGTCCTTAAAATCGAAGCGGATCGACTCATAATCCCCATCGACAACCAGTCCGGCGAACCATTCAATTGTAAAGCTGTGGGCGGGGGTATGGAGAAACATGGCGGGGTATTCGTCGTAATAACGCTGATCGTTGTACTTTGTTAAGGAAGAAAACATAGAACCATCCTTCATATTATGCCCGTATATAATGGTATTTTCATCAGAAAAATCGCCCTGGCTGCGATAGTCCATAAAGATGGAACCCAGTTTGTTGCGCTCGCCGGTGAACAGATGGTGAAGATAGAAAAAATTATCTTTCCCCTGTACCACGGGATAGTCGATCCCCGTACCTTTACCGGCAAGCCATCCCACCACATCCGGATTGATTTTCTCCAGTGATGCGAAGTCGGGCTGCTTTCCTTCCGAAGATGCTGCATCGATAGTCGGCAGCGCTGTGTCAGCCTGGCCTGCTGATGATTCCCCGATCAGGCGGAGCTGCTCATAGACGGCATCGCCCTGGGCATATTCCCGGCTGTCTGTAAACAGGATGTAGGCTGAGACCAGAATGCCTGCCACGCATACTGCCATTAAAACATTCAATATTCGGTTGCGGCGTGGTTCCCCAGGATTCATCATCCCTTCTCCTTTCTGGGCAAAAAAGCCGGCGGCAGGATTTTATATTTCCCGCCGCCGGTTCTTGATCTGCTTATTTCCGCTTTCCCCGTGGGGAATATTGCCTAAGCACGCCGGGAGCGAAAGACGGTAAGAGCCAATAGAGCTATGGTGAAAAAGATTAACCCCATCGCTGCAAAACCGCCGGTCTGATTATCTCCTGTCTTGGGGATACCGCTTTCCTGGCCGTGTCCAGGTCCCTGGGGATTATCTTCCTCGCCGATGCCAAAGGCAGGGTCGTCAGAAGTTTCGGTACCCTCAGTTTCATCCTCAGGAGTCTTCTCCGGTGTTTTTTCAGGTGTATCGCCATAGCTGTTGGTAAACGATGCAGTCTGCACAGCGTCAGCAGAGACGGTACCGACCGCTCCGGTGCTGGCAGTGGTATATCCATCGCTGGTATAATCAGCTTCTGTCACGGTATATTGCGTACCTGCCGGCAACCCGGTGATGGTGATGCTGTCACCGCTGGCCAGTGAAATGGTATCGCCGGAACGGATAGTTCCTGTGGCTGCACCTGTGTAGGGATAGTCCCCGGATGCGCCGTCAAAAACGACGGTAAAGTCAAACTTCATGGCAGGATCTGCGTCCTGACCGGTTACTGTTTTGGTAATGGTCAGACTTCCTGTGGTGACCGGCTGCTTTGTGTTGGTAAAAGCGGCCGTGCGATCCGCGGAAGAAGAAATAGTGCCGGAGCTGTCCGCGCTCTGGACCGTGTAACCATCGGCGGATGCGTCTTCTTCGGTCACCTTATATGTGGTGCCCGCCGGCAGACCCGTGATGAGGATGCTCTGTCCGTGGGCCAGGGAAATAGTATCTCCACTCTTAATCGCTCCATCCGGTACGCCATATCCCACGTATCGATAGGTTTCGGAGGCCTCGCTGAAAGTAATTGTGAAATTAAACTCCCGGGCGGTGTCGGCGCCGATCCCCGCGACAGTTTTACTGATGGTCAGTGTACCACTGCCGGGAGTGGGTGGTGAAGAAGAATTTCTTGAGTTGATGAATGACGCTGTTTGCGTAGTATCTGTCTCAATGCTCCCTGTTGCACCTGTGCTGTTCGTAGTGTATTTTTCCGCGGAATAATCCGCTTCGGTTACCGTATAGGTTGCACCTGCCGGCAGATCGATGATGGTGATGCTCTGACCATGGGTGAGGGAAAAGCTGTCACCGCTTTTGATCGTTCCATCCGGGACGCCATTGCCAATATAGGCATAGGGGATATCCGCCGCGCCCTCCAGTGTGAGGGTGAAATCAAAGCTCTTTTTGAAGTCGCCGGCGTTGCCTCCCACAGTTTTGCTGATGGCCAGGCTGCCTACTGTTCTCGTATTGGTAAAGGATGCTGCTTTGGTCGTATTGTTCACAATGTTACCGGTTGCGTCTGTGCTGGTCATGGTGTATCCATCGCCGGAGTAATCCTTCTCGGTTACCGTATAGGTTGTACCTGCCGGCAGACCGATGATGGTGATGCTCTGACCATGGGCCAGGGAAATGGTATCTCCGTTTTTAATGGTACCACCGGACACACCATGTCCCACATAAGTGTAGGTGCCGGGCGCATCGCTGAGGGTCAGTGTAAAATCAAAGACCTTGGCGGTGTCTGCTCCGTCGCCGGCCACAGTTTTGCTGATGGTCAGGCTGCCCACTTTGTCGCTGTCTTTGTAGTTGACCACCACGAAGGGATTGCCGCCGGTTATGACGCTGGAACCGTTCACTACGGTTTTAAGGTCTGACCCCACAACAACGCTGTATTCCAGGCCAGGATCCAAATAGCCGCTGGGGACACCGGTTTCAACAAGAATATAGTTGCCGGGGGCCAGTCCGTAGAACTTGACCGTCCCATCGCTTCCAGTGGTTCTGACTGCCCGTAGAGAACCCTTGGTCCCGTCCGCATTAGTATTGTAGAGGGAAAAATCCGCGTCCTTCAGCGGTGTATCGCTGTTATTCGTCTTTTTTACCACCAGATAGCCGCTGCGGCCCATGGTGGCCAGGCCCTGTTGTTCGGAAATGGAAAAGGACTCTCCCGTGCTGGTCCCTGTCCCGCTTGCATCTATCAGCTTTACTGCATTGGATACAAGTCCCGGCATACCGGTAATATCGGTGACATATGTCAGCTGATAGGCCTTGGTTTTATCCGGGAAAGTAAAGGTCAGTTTGCGTCCGTCGTTGTCGTAGACAATACTTGATTTCAACGCGCTCAGTGCAAGCTCCGGCCCCACTTCGTAAACGCCGCTGCCGTCGGCCTTCAGGGTCAGCGGATGGACGTTGATGTTGCGGCTGCCGTCCTGTTCCCAGATCAGCTCACCGCTGGAATCGGTGCGCAGGTCTATACCTTCGGGCAGGATATCCTCAAGCCCGGTGCCGATTCCATGCTCAAAAGGTGTATATTTCACATTCCAGGTCAGGATGCCCTGTGTCTGTTGGCCCAAATCAAGAATTTTTTCCAACACCGTACTGTCCACCTTGACTTTTTGCTCGACACTTACGCCGGGCTTCCAGTTTGCAGTGTAGAGACTTAAGGTGTTGGTTTCGTTCCGGGTATTGGCGCCTAAAAGGTAGCCATCAAAGGTGTCGGCAGTGGGCCTTGCTTTTACCAAAATCACATAGGGCTGGTCCAGGTTGGTAAAGGTAAAGACTGCCGTGCGTGGATCCCCTGTGGCGGTGAAATCTGCGCTCAGGCCGGATACGGAGTTAAGAGGTCCTCCGGAAGTGCTTAAAGAACCAGTGGCAGGATAACCGCTGCCGGTATTCAGCGTTCCAGTGGTGTTGTAAATCAGGTAATCCTGTCCGTCGGAAAACTGTGCAAATTCCCAGCCGGCAGGCAGCGTATCGGTTACAGTAACATTGCCAAAGCCCCCGGTAAGATTGGTTTCCACTGCTGGAAAATCCAACCCGGCGGCATTGATGTTAAGGCGGAAGATGACTTCTTTGTAGCCGTAATGGAAGCCATCGGCCAGATTGATGGTGCGGTTGTTTGCATTGATGCTGTCAGCTCCCGCGGTATTGTCCACACCTACCTGGTCGCGGTGGAGCAGTTCCTTGGCAAGGATTTTGTTGTTAAAATTCACGGAATCCTTGGCCTGTCCGCGGAAGGAGGTATTTCTGTAAAGGGCGGCAGTGTTGTCCACTTTTTGGCTGGCTATGTTCCCGGCCAGAATAGCGGGGTCAAGGACCTGGCTTTTCAGAACAACTTGATTGCTGGCGCTGACATTCAGATTAGTAATTTCCACCAGTGTTGCGATAACCTGGCCGCCTTTTTTCAGTTCTGTGGGGGTTACACTCAGACCGGAGGCCTGGGAGACAACCGTAATAAATTTCTGGCCGTTATTGCGGGTTATGTTATTAGACCCGATATCGATGCCGCTTGGCCAGCCTGTGGCGCTGGTGAGATCAGTGTTGGTGGTGTTTTTGTCATGGACGAAAAGATCATAGATCTTAAAGCCGGTGGCAGACTGACCCTTCAAATCAGCGTTGATGGTCCAGGTGATTTGATGGGCAGCAACATCGCCGCTGGTTTGCGCGCCGCTTTTGGAAAGGGCGTCATATCCAATGCCGACGCCGGGATTGCCTGTCGCGGCGCTGCCGGTGGTTCCGCCGGCGCCGGTCCAGCTTACGGCGGCCTGATTGTAGTAAGTGTCTGTAACGACGGAACCATCAGTTCTATCGGGTACTTTGGTGACAATTACCAGACGTCCGACATAATCTACGCCTCCGCCAATCTTTTCGCTGATCCTATACTCGTTGTCGGTGGGAGATTCCGGCCCGTTCCAAACGGCGCCGCTCACGTTTTCCCAATTCACACCGTCGGCGGACAGCTTCTGCCACTGTGCCTTTATAAGGGTCAGGCCGCCCAGCAATTCGTCGGTGATGATCAGATTGTTCAGTGTCCGGTCTTCGTTTCTCACTTCGACATACCAGGTGATGGTGCGGTTGCTGGGGTCATAGGTTGTCCCGCTGATATCATCGTCGGTAATATAAGTTTTGTTCACTGAAGGCTTGGTGATAGTGACATCAAAGTCGTCAAAACATACTTCCTCGTCATCGAGATACAGCTGTGCGATATTGGTGATGTCGCCGCCCGCTGTAAGCACGCTGTCCGGAATTTTGGTTTTAAAAGTCAAAGTCTGGGGACTCATGGAGCCCTCGGGGAAAGTGTAGGCCAGCCTGGTTACAGGAGGCGCTGCGGAGGTGTCCGGGACCTCAAGAATGCCGCCGGACAGCGAGAAACTGCCGGCAACATAATCGCCGACACCTGCCAGGTCGTCTTCAAATATGTAGCCCTTTAAATCAATGGGGGTGGGGGGGGGCCGCATCAGTAGCAGCTTCGATTTCGACGGTCCATTCAATGGTCCCCGCATCCAGATCTTCAGTGCCGCTCTTCTCCAAAGTATAATTAATGATATCACCGGGAAGCTGCAGCATATATGTTTTGTCCAGAATGTTCACGGTTTTGTTGCCGTCTTCATCCTCCTCAAATTGGTTGTTAAATTTGAGGCTGGCACTAAATTCGCCGCTCACACCGGCATAGGCTGTTCGCCATCTTCAATCATTTCGGGGTCAAAAACATCCTCATCCCCGTTGAAGATAATCGTGGCTATGGCCTGGTCTGAGGAATTGTTGCCCAGAACGACTGTTCCTAATTTTTTTGCATCAAAATATAATTCAATGGGTGTGGAGGGGATGGGGTCAAAGTGAAAAGATTCGCTCAACAGCAGTGTAACCTCATCGCCATGCTTGAAGTAATCGCCAAAGCCGTCTCCCTGGACAGGGACGGCAAAGGTTACCTTTATCCCGATACTTTCAGATCCGTCAATGGTTCCCCCTGCCCCGATGCCTTTGACGACTACTTCTGCATCAAGGGAGGTGGGAGTGGAGCCCAGGGTTGCATTCAAGGGAGAAAATGCGAGCAGCAGCATTATTATCGCCATCGCCCAGGCCGTTCGTTTTCTCTTTTTAATCATATCTTATACCTCTCTTTTTCGTGGATTTATGCTATATTTCTTTCTTTAGAGCACCCCTTTCCTTAAAATCAACATTTATTATACCAAAACCTACTAAATATTACCACAGATTTGCCCGGTCAGGGCTTTAAAATCTGGGTCAATTTAATGAGATTATTACAATCAAATGCACTGCTAATCACCGACGAAATTGGTCCCCGCAGTTATCGGCCCGATAACCGGACTGAGAAAAATTATAATCTTCGCCGGGGGGAAGCCCATAATTTTATTACCTTATAATATACTAAAAATCGACAGACATTATTGAGAATCTGCGCAATATATTTAAGGGGGAGGGGATATTTTAAAAAGGGGAATGAAATAAGGGGTGTCTGCTATGTTAAAATATAGCCAGAAGAGTATCAGGGAGGGATTACTGTGGGAACGATCTTACTGGAACCCGTTGGACGGGTAATATCATCAGTCACTGACAGCAAGGCCATGCTGCCGGGGGGAGTTCCGGCCCAAATCGAGATATACCCTGGCTTCGTTCCGGCACTGGAGCGTTTGGAGGAAAACTCCCATATCTGGGTTTTATCCTGGTTTCACCAGGCAGATCGCAGTAAAACATCGGCTGTCCCTGGTGCCAGCGAGGAGAAGGCCGAATTCGGTATTTTTGCTATTCGGGTGGCCAGCCGTCCCAACCCCATTGCCCTGTCTTTAGTCCGGCTTCTTAAACGGGAAGGGGGTTTATTATATCTTGAACGTCTGGACGCGGTTGATAATACCCCGGTACTGGATATCAAGCCTTATTTTGAAAATGATATAATTTTTTCCCCCCGCACTTCCTATATAAGGGGGCGGGACCGTGAGCACCGGCAGGATCGGATGACGAGACGGGCAATTGCCCACCATCAGGAAGACTGCTTTGACCTTAATCTGGCGGTGCGGATGGCTTTGGTCGCGGAAGAGCTTTTCGGCCATCTGAATAATCCTGATTTAATGGTTACAGTCCAGGGGACACCCTGTCTGGCCGATGCCATCCAGGGACTGACCAATGCCCGGCTGGCCAATCCGCCCCGCTTCAGTTTCGTGCGCGGTTCCACACTGCAAACCATCTGGCAGCAGTCCGGCAAAGGGTCTTTGACTCTGACCTGGCAGGGTAACAAAGATATTGGGTCTGCGGAAGATGAAGAACTATTCATCATAGATTTTGACAAATAACCACCCCCAAGCTATTGTTTATGGAAGCAAAAGAAATAAGTTTTACTGAAAATGAGGTGTACCAATAATGATAGATAAGGAAAAAATAGCCCGTATAAATGAACTGGCCCGGAAAAAGAAAGCCGATGGCCTGACTGTAGAAGAGCAGGCGGAACAAAAAGTGCTGTACCAGGAATATCTGCAGGCAGTAAGGAGCCAGGTGACAGCTCAGCTGGAAGCTGCCGGCATCCCTAAAAAAGGCCAGGGGCATTCTTGCTCTGATGGCTGTAATCACCAACATCATCAACATGGTCCGGGATGTGGATGTGATCACAAACACTGATGCCAACAGTACAATGGTAAATCCAGGGGCAATGGTGCTCCAGCTGCGGTAATAATACTGATAAGACCTGTGTTATATCCGGGAACCTTCGGGGATGAGCTTTATAAAAACAGGGAAAAAATAATCACAGGGGAGGAAAGAGTATTGAAACGCATTTTGCAGGTCCTGGCGGATCTATGGCAGAGGATGCTGGTAACTTTTGCCCGTTTTCCCCTGACAATTATCTGTCTTCTGGGGGCTGTCAGCCTGATATTCTATCTGATCGCCAATGGGGGCGGGCTGCAGAGTCTGGATATGATGGTGCAAAAACTCATGTTTACTTTTCTGCTGGGGGCTTTTTTAGGTGTCACTGCTCAGTTTTTATGTGAAAGATTTGCCCCGGTCGCCAGGCGCCGCCTCCTGGTCTATTTACTATCCCTGCTGCTCATCGGCGGTTATTTTTTGATCCTTTATCCCGCTGCCGGTATTAGCTTTGAAGTGTCCATCCGCACTTTTGTAGCGGTTTTCGCCATGTTTTGTGCCTTTATCTGGCTGCCTTCCTTTAAAGGGAAATTTGATTTTAATTTGTCGGCCCTGATCCATTTAAAAGCGGCTTTGGTATCTCTGCTTTATGCTGCGGTCCTTGCTATAGGTTCTGCAGCCATTCTGGCCGGTATCGACATCCTGTTATTTGATATCAGCAGTGATTCTTATGCCTATCTTATGACGATTATCTGGGTCTTTTTTGCCCCGGTTTACTATCTGTCCCTTTTGCCCCATTTTAATTCTGATCTGGGGACCCACCGGGAAGCAGCCGCCGAAGCCAGTCACTACCCGGGATTCCTGGAAATCCTGGTATCCTATATAGCCATTCCTCTGGCGGCAGTTTACACCATGGTTTTTGCCGCCTATTTCCTCAAGATCCTGGTGACATTCAAGTGGCCGGCCGGACAGCTGGGGGGCATGGTTTTAGCTTATGCCGCTGCCGGCCTTATTATTTACATACTGGCCAGCCCTCTGGAAAACCGTTTCGCTGCCCTTTACCGTCGTCTGTTCCCCTTCTTCCTCATTCCCATTGTGATAATGCAGCTGATATCGGTGGGGATCAGGCTTAATGCTTACGGCATTACGGAATCCCGCTATTATGTGGCCAGCTTTGGTCTGTTCTCACTGGTCTGCGGGGTTTTGCTTATATTTAAACCGGTGAAAAGAAACGGCGTTATTGCTGTACTGGCGGGATTGCTGGCCATTGCCTCGGTGGTTCCGCCCCTGGATGCCTTTTCAGTCTCCCGCCGCAGTCAGATCAATCGGCTGGAAACCATGCTGACAGCCGAAGGCATGCTGCAGGAGGGGGCCATCAAAGCCCGGGCTGATGCGCCGGAAGAACTGCGGATCGAGGTCACCAATATTCTGCAATACCTTAACTCCCGCGATTATATCAAATATGTGGCCTGGCTGCCGGATGAATTTGATCCCTATAGGAAAATGAAGGATACCTTTGGTTTTGAATCGGCCTATCGCGATTCGGGTGTTGATGGCGGTTATTTTTATCTGACCAGTGAGAGCGGGGAGCCCTATGTGGTCAGCGGTTATGACATTATTTATAATCATTATTCTTATAACGGGGGAGAAAAGGTCACAAACAAGGACTTCACCATTGAGGGACAAAATTATGAATTTGTTTTGCACAGGACCTCGCCGCTGGAATTATTTATTGAGGTAATTGATGGAAATGGTCAGGTATTAGTGAGCACCGGTCTGTATGAATTCATTCAGCCGTTGCTGCCGGACAGCCAGAGCAGGAAAAAAGATATAACCGATATTGATACAATGACGGCCGAGGTTGAAGCGGATGGTTATAAACTGCGGGTGGTTTTCCAGAGCATCAATGGCTACGTAGGCAATGATCAGGAGCAAAGAATTGATTACGAAGTAATTGTTCTTTTCGGTGTCCCCAGGTAGTGCCTGTAAGGGCCGACGCCATGAAAGCAGAAAGAAGAAAGTAGAAAGTTGGAACTATGAGGGAGATAATGCCCAAGCGGCTGTAGGGGCCGACGCCTCTGTCGGCCCGCGGGGGCCGAGGAAACAGGAGCCACGGGGACTGAACCATTGTCCGGAGCGAAGCGGAGCCGAAGGGGAGATAGGGGTCTGTCCCCATGGCGGGCCGAGCAGCAACCCGGAGCCGTAAGGGATCTGTCCTTATGGCGAGCTGGTGCGTTGCCGGAGCAATCATTGTATTCCGGAAAAGCCCGGTCTTCTGTTGTTGGTATGGAGGGGGGCCAACTCTGACCAAAGGCTTTTACTATAGAGTTATCTGGTGGGTGGACCCTCGCCTTTATCTCTTTTCCTCCACACAAAGATCTGCTCCTGCTGTTATGTTGTGGTTAGTTGGACAGTTGGGTAGTTGGATAGTTGGTTAGGGGAAAGGAGAAAATTGAAAGTCGGTAAAA
>ENA-UOUL01002180-UOUL01002180.1-bioreactor-metagenome-genome-assembly--contig:-NODE-2180-length-23794-cov-12.057722_pt1 | contig 23794 bp, 13 predicted proteins | sample MGYA00249838_ERZ747220 | MGnify/ENA primary metagenome ERZ747220 (study PRJEB28778, sample SAMN05720191) | bioreactor metagenome | isolation source: Anaerobic biogas reactor | place: USA:Washington...
GATTTTTTTCGTATATCATGCCTTCTTATGGAATTTACCCAGGAACAGATAGACGCACTTGCAGTAAACGAAGTGGCGATTCTCAGACGGATCGCCGATGAACTGACGGTACAGCCCGCACAGGTTTCGGCTGTAGTATCGCTTGTGGCTGAAGGATGCACCATACCCTTCATTTCCCGATACCGGAAAGAACGCCACGGCTCGCTCGACGAAGTACAGGTCCGCGACTGCGACCACCTCTTCAAAAGCTACCATAACCTCGAAACCCGCCGCCTCGAAATAGTAAAAGGCATCTTCGCGCAGGGAAAATTGACCGAACTCCTGTACAACAACGTGATGAAGGCAAAAACCCTCACCGAACTCGAAGACCTCTGGGCACCCTTCAAAAAGAAAAAGAAAACCCGCGGCATGCTCGCCATCGAACGCGGACTCGAACCCCTGGCCGACCTCATGGAAAAAGAAAACGCCGCCGCCGTGGAAAAAGCCGCGGAGGGCTATGTAAAGACTGACGAAGAAAATCCCGAACTCACCGTGGAAAGCGCCAAAGACGCCATCGCCGGCGCCATGGACATCATCGCCGAGCGGATCGCCCAGAATCCCGAACACCGCGCCGCTGTCCGCGGCTGGTACATGAAAAGCGGCAAGGTTGTGGTTACCGGCGTGGGCGACGAAAACGCCCAGAAAACCAGCGTGTACCAGATGTACTGGGACTACAGCGAGCCCGTGAACCAGATCAAACCCCACCGTGTCCTCGCCATCAACCGTGGAGAACGTGAAGGCGTACTCGACGTCAAGATTGACGTTGACGCCGAAGAAGCCATCGAAATTATCGCCCGGGAGTACGCGATCGCGAACGACTACCACCGCGACGCCGTCGCCGACGGCGTGATCCGCCTCCTGTCCCCCGCCGTTGTGCGCGAAATTCGCTCGGACCTTTCCGACGCGGCGGACGACCACGGCATCTCCGTATTCAGCGAGAATCTCCGCAACCTCCTCATGCAGCAGCCCATCAAGGGAACCCGCATCCTCGGAGTCGACCCGGGAATCCGCACCGGCACCAAGTGCGCGGCGCTCGACGAAACCGGAAAATACCTGGGCAGCTTCATGATTTACCAGCACAAACCCGTGGAAGCCGCCGCCGCCATCCTCCGCGCCATCAAGGACTACAACATCCAGCTCGTCGCGATCGGCAACGGAACCGGCAGCCACGAGGTCCAGGAAGTAGTGGCTGCTGTCATCAACGAACACTGCAAAGACGTCATGTACACGGTAGTTGACGAAGACGGCGCCTCGGTCTATTCCGCGAGCGACGTGGCGCGCGAAGAATTCCCCGAGCTCGACCTCACCATCCGCGGCGCCATCTCCATCGGCCGCCGCCTCCAGGACCCCCTTGCCGAACTCGTCAAGATTGATCCCAAGTCCATCGGTGTCGGCCTCTATCAGCACGACGTAAACCAGAAAAAACTTTCCGAAATGCTCGACGAAGTGGTGGGGTCCGTGGTCAACAACGTGGGAGTAAACCTCAACACCGCGAGTTTTTCGATTCTCAAGTACGTATCCGGCATCAACGGGCCGCTCGCCAAGAAAATCGTGGCGTTCCGCGAATCGAGCGGCAAGATCACGAGCCGCGACGCGCTCATGAAGGTTCCCGGCATGGGCCCCAAGAGCTTCGAACAGTGCGCCGGCTTCCTCAAGATTCCGGAAAGTACCGATCCGCTCGACAACAGCTGGGTACACCCTGAAAACTACGAAGCCGCCCGCGTGGTCTACGAACTCGTGCAGCAAAAAAGCGACGTGACCGGCGACGTGCGGAGTACACTCAAAGCCCGCTACGAACTCGGTGACCAGACCATCAACGATATCATTGAAGAACTTAAAAAGCCCAACCGCGACCCGCGCGAAGACTTCCCCAAGCCCATCATGCAGCAGGGTGTCCTCTCCTTTGAAGACCTCAAGGAAGGCATGACCGTAACCGGCAAGATAAAGAACGTGGTCGACTTCGGCGCCTTCGTGGATATCGGCATCAAGGAAACCGCGCTTCTCCATCTCTCCGAGATGAGCGACCAGTACGTCCACGATCCCATGGACGTGGTCAAGGTGGGAGACGTAAAAGAGTGCCGCATCATCGGCCTCGATTACGACCGCCGCCGCATCAGTCTTTCCTGCAAGAGCGCCAGCGGTGGTTCTTCCGGTTCGCCGAACGGAGCGCGTTCATCATCCACCGGTTCCGCTTCTGGCGGCCCGCGTAAGGTCGTGGTACGCGCAGGCGACGGCTCGGGCAGTAAACCTGCCGGCGGCTTCTCCGGCGGTCGTGATTCGTCCAGCCGCGGCGCTTCCGGCAACCGTGACTCAGGACGCGGATCGTTCGGCAACTCCCGCGACGACGACGGCATGACCTACAATCCCTTCGCCGAGCTTCTCAAAGGCAAAAAATGAGCGGAAAGGGCGTGTGGAACGGGAAATCCTGGCAGGACCTTCTCCGGGACGGCCTTGCCGCCCTGGAAATCCCTGCGTCAGATACCGTCCTTGACGGTATCCGCGTTCGCGGCGCGGCCTCACTCGAAGGCCGACTCTCCCGCTATATGGACGAGCTCGAGCTGTTTAATCGGGTCTTCGACCTTGTCGGCGCCGATTCCCGGGAGGGCCTTGTTGTCCGGCATATCCTGGACAGCCTGTCCCCCTGGAAACTGCTCGTACCGCTTTTGTCCGGCATTTCAGCTCCCCATATCGCTGACGCCGGAACCGGGGCGGGCTTACCCGGTATTCCCCTTTCTCTGCTTTTCCCAGACATTCCGGTAACCCTCATTGAACGCATGAGCCGCCGGTGCTCCTTTCTACAGAACTTTTGCGCGTTATTGTCTCTTGATAATGCCTCTGTTCTGGAATCTTCCATTGAAGAGGCACCGGAAGGAGCCTATTCACTTGTCATTTTCCGGGCATTCCGTCCTTTGGATAAAAAAATGTACCAATCCCTCGACCGGCTTCTTGCCGAGAACGGACATCTTGCCGCGTGGAAGGGTAAAAAAGAAAAGATCGATGAAGAAATGAGTCAGATATCGGAAGTTACCGGGGACTGGAACGTGATTCCCGCGCCGGTTCCCTTTCTGGACGAGCATGAACGGCATCTTATAACCATCGCACGCCCGGAAAAGTAAAAAAAGTTTTCAACAATTTTTATAGCAGTACCTACAGTTTCCTCAGGGGCGTCCCCGAATCCACTGAATTCAGAATAGTATTCAGCCGGTCCTTGTCATAGAGATCGAGCGGACGTCCTTCGGCAAAGCGCCGTGATTCTTCCGAATAAATTCCCGCGGAAAGGCAGATCCCCTGACCGGCTTTGAGGTCCTTGATCCGCCCATGGAAGTCGCGCAGGAGCAGTTCTCCCACCGAACCCTGGGACCGGAAAAAGCGGAACAGAACCACATCGGACCATTTTGGCGTGTCAATTTCCGCGACAATGTCCGAATAGTCGGCAAACACCGAAATATCGGTAATTTTCACTTTCGCGCCGGGGAAAAACTGGATGACGATCTTGCGGCACAGGGAAATGAACTCACTCTGGACGGCAAGAAGGTACACCTGCAAGTTCTTGTTCTGGTTGAGTTCCTGATACCGGACGATGAGGCTTGGCGTGTCCTTGTATCCGGGCTTTTCCCGCTGGAGATCCTTGAGTACCATGAGCGCACGGGAAATATCCTGGTCTTTAATAAGCGTTACCGCGAGTTTGTAGCGGAGTTCATTCGCGATATCCTGGGGAATGTTCTCGTGTTTCAGGCCTATTTCAAAATCGACAATTGCCTTGTCATGCTGGTTGGTGGATGAGTGAATCATGCCCGAATAGAGTGCGGACTGAGGGCCGAGGGCCGGATCGGGGCGCAGGTGGGTGAAAATCTTCAACGCGCGGTCGGTCGCTCCCGATTCGTACAGACATTCGGCCATGGCGAAGAGGGCTTCCTTGTCGTCGGGCTGCAGGTCAATGGCTTTTTTCAGGTACGAAAGGGCTTCCCGGTACCGGTGCGCCTTGTGGAGGCTGAATCCCATATATCGCAGGGCGAGGACATTTTCCGTTTCTACCAGCAGGGACTGGCGAAGGTAGGGGATGGCTTTTTCGTAGTCTTTCTGGAGATAGCAGATGTATCCCAGGTTGTAGTTTACTTCAAAATGATTCGGCTGGAGTTTCCGTGCCTGTATGAAGGCCTTGACCGCTTCCTGGATACGGTTTGTTTTGACGGCTGAAACGCCGAGGCGGAGTGCGCATTCGAATTCGTCTATTTTCTGATGGCTTGGTGCGAGGTTTATGAGTATTTCATAGGCGGCATACGCTTTGTCCCAGGTTTGTTCAAGGTAATGAAGGTTGCCCATTGCGGAAAGGCCTTCAGGATCACGCGGGTTTTGTGAAAGACGTTTTGTGGCTTCCCGGATAATGGTGCCGCGGTCTTTGTTTTTTTTCTTTTTTGGCGCCTTTTTATCATTCTTCCTTCCAATAAAGCTCAACAGAAGAAGCACGAAGGAAACGGTGATGATGACAGAAACCACTGTTATACTGGTGTTCATATTCTTCCATTATGATGCCACTAAGTTTTGCTGTCAACAATCCGCGTTGACAAGACCAGTCCATGCGTACTACAGTTATAGGACACTATTGATAAAAGAGGTATGCACTATGAGCGCGGCCTGGATTGGTATCAAACTGGCAGACAGCAAGTTTTTCCCGGTAATGGAAGAGGGTGCTCCCGTCAGTAAAGTCCTTGAACTGACGACGGTGCGTGATGATCAAACCAGTGTTCAGATCAATCTTTTCCGAAGTGAAGATTCTTCCATAGACACCGCAGCCTACGTCGGCACGTTGATAATTGAGGATATAGCCGATAAAAAAGCCGGCGAACCGACCATAGAATTGACGCTTTCCCTGGATGACGACAACGAACTGTCTGCCGAGGCGGTTGATCTTGAGTCCGGATCCCGTCAGGCTCTTTCGGTGTCCCTTGAAACACTCAGCTCCGAGGACCAGCTTGGTTTGCCGGATTTTGACCTTACTCCCATTGATACGACCATCAGTCTTGGCGACGATCCTGATCACCGGAATTTGGTATTGGATTCCGACATACCGGGGAATGCTCCGGAAGGATTGTACGAAATGACAACTGAAGAAGAAACAAAGAAGAGCGGCGTGTTTTTACCTGCATGGCTTTGCGTGGTTATTCTTGTACTCGGTGTTGCCGCTCTGGCGCTGGCACTGATCGTATCTGCCCGGGTTATGCGTCTTGATCGCGCCGAGGGCACCGCCGATCAGACGGTAGCCGCTTCCCGGGTGGTCCCGGCAACCGAACCGGACCCGGAGCCGGCCCCCGCTGTCGCGGAAGAAACACCGCCGCCAGTTGAAACTGAGGAAGCACCGGTCGCAACACCGGTTGAAGAAGAAACCGTTGTCCCGGCAGAACCGGAACCGGCGCCCGCCAGTGCCGTTCAGTACAAGATTGTCTGGGGCGATACCTTATGGGACCTTGCCGATGCTTACTACCGTGATCCCTGGCTGTACACGCGTATTGCCGCGCACAACCGGATCAGAAATCCGAACCTCATCATTGCCGGAACAAGGATTGAAATTCCGCCCAAATAAGACGGCCGCGTTTTTCCTGTTTTGTCTGATTCTTCCTCTGTCCCTGCTCTCGTGTCGGGAGCGGGCTTGGGGTATTTCCCGGGAGGATATTCTTTCACGTCTTGAATCAGGCAACACGGCCTTCCTCGCGAAGGTATCCCCGGAAGAAGCCGCACAGGCGCTGAGAATTGGTGCCGAGGCGCCCTGGTACCTGGCCCGGTATGCGCGGGATGCGGGAAATTCCGCGTTGGCTACCGCGCTTCTGGAAATTGGCGCGCGGCATAGTACGGGACCGTTCCGCATCCTGTGTATCCGCGATATGGCCCTTGACCGGGATTCTCCCCGTCGTCTTGAGGCAGCAGAACTCCTGGCCGAACCTTCTCCGCTTTTCCCGTCATTTTCTTCGGACGCGCCCGGTCTCCGCGCGATGATTCTTGCCGAACAGGGTCGCTTCGAGGAAATTCCCGGGGGTCTTGTTGCGTTTTTCGCGCGGGCTCCTGCTTCTCCACCGCTTATGGACGCGGGCCAGACAGTCGCTCCCGGCCGCCATCCCCGTTTTGACGCTCTTTTCGCTTTTCGCCGCCTGATTGATTCCCGCGCGTACGGCCCAGCCTGGGAGGCTGCGCAGGAGCTTATTGACGGCGAATATCCGGAGCTCTTCTATCGGACCATGCTTTCCGAGCTCGGCCGTGCGGCGCTCTATGGCGCTACCGATCCCGCCGCGGCGATAGAGCGGCTTGATCTTCTTGCCGGCCGGATTGACGGCGGGAACACGCTCCCTGAGGAATTCGCCGCCGAATCGGTTCCCTATATGCTTTCTTTTTACCGGGGCAGGATTTTCGCGCGCCGGGGTGCGTCCCATAGTGAAGATGCCCGCGCTTCATTCCGGGAAGCCATAACCCGTGCAGAATCTCCCTTTGACCGGGATGTGGCGCTCTGGTATCTTCTTGATCTTTCGGGAGAATCGCCGGACCGGCTCATGGCGGACCTTGCCGAATTCGCATCCGGCTGGGATGATCCTTCATTTTTTTCCGGCATCCTGGACCGGCTCATTGTACGTCTGGTTCAAAACAGAAACTTTACCGGTCTTGCCGAACTCCACACGACACTCGAACCATATCTTGACCGGGAAACCAGGGCCCGCCTTGCCTACATCACCGCGAAATCCGGAGTGCTTTCTCCCGACGAGGCCGAATCCGCGTATCAGACCGCTTTTTCAGAGGATCATGAATCCCTGTACTACCGTATGCTCGCCTCGGCGGAACTGGATGCGCTTCCGCCTGCGCCGGTTCTGGGCACCAGTCATCCTGCCGGGAACGATGCCGAGGAGCTCGCCGCAGCGGAAGGTAATCCGGACCGGGAATCTGCTCTGGAAGCGGTATGCCGGGGATTTTTGCGCTACTCGCGGGAATCAGACGTATATCCCTTTGTCCGGGAGTATTTCCCGGACCTGTCGGTACCTCTCGCGATGGAGCTTGCCGGTTCTCTTTCCGCGGCGGGGCATCACACCGACGCGCTCCGGCTCATGGTTCTTGCCGTCGGCGCGGAACCGGGCCCGGTTACCGATGAACAGCTCGCCGGTCTCTATCCCCGTCCGTGGCTGAAAGAAGTTTCTTCAGCGGCAGAAAAGCACGGTATTCCGGAGTATCTTCTGTACGCCCTGATACGCACGGAAAGTTTTTTTAACGCGTCGGTTGTTTCTCATGCCGGAGCCGTCGGGCTTACCCAGCTCATGCGGCCAACCGCAGGCGACATTGCACGGAAACTGAAAGTATCAGAGTATGACCTCACCGATCCCGCGACCAATCTGGAATTCGGCGCTTTTTATCTGGCTGAACTTGTACGACGCCTCGACGGGAACGTAATGGCCGCGCTTTTTTCCTACAACGCGGGTATTTCCCGGGTCCGGTCCTGGTTCAGGGCGGGAAGCGATCTCGACCCGGTCCTGTTCCTGGAGAGTCTGCCCTTCGCGGAAACCCGGGGATACGGACGGAAAGTGCTTGCGGCATCGATTGTTTACGGCTATCTTTACTACCAAAAGTCACCCGGAGACATTATCCGGGAATTATTCTGATTACGGAGCACCATCATGACCATAGTACAAGCCGTTTTACTGGGCGCCATTCAGGGTCTTGCCGAGTTTTTACCCATTTCCAGTTCCGGCCATCTTGCAATAGCGTCCCGCTTCATTGCCGAACAACAATCACCGCTTCTTTTCGACATTCTTCTCCATGTGGCTACACTGGCGTCTGTATGTCTGGTGTTCCGGCGGCGTATTGCCGAACTTTTCATGGTCGCCGTCCGCTGGATTATCAGAAAGCCTCGTGAAACCGACAGTTCCGACCAGTCCATGCTGCTGGCGCTTATTGCCGGAACCGCCGTAACCGGTGTCGCAGGACTTTTACTCAAGGACCTGGTCAGCGACTTTTCGCCCTTTCTCATATCCTGCTGTTTTGTCATCACCGGTATCTTTTTATTCGTTTCGGGTCGTCATGTGTCTGTCCGGACAACAGCGGTTCCCGGTGTTGTACAGGGTCTCGTAATCGGATTGGCCCAGGGAATCGGGGTTATACCCGGTATTTCGCGGTCCGGAAGCACCATCTCCGCCTCGCTTTTTGCCGGCCTTGACCGGAAAACAGCCGGGGAGTTTTCCTTTCTTCTTTCAATCCCGGCCATCCTTGCGGCATTCATACTCGAGCTTAAATCTGCCGATACTCTTGGTAGCCATGTTCCCGTTGCCGCCCTGGCGGCCGGCATGCTGACCGCCTTCGCCGTTGGGTATCTGTCGCTGAAATTCCTTCTGGGACTCATTCAGCGCGGAAAACTCGGCTGGTTTGCGGTATACCTTATACCGGCGGGAATCGCGCTGGCGGTCTATTTCTTCCCCGGATAAGATAGCGCCGCAAAGAGAACTAATTCTGGAGTTTACATGATGAATGACCACACAAGCCGGCAATGGACGGTCCGCCTCACCATGATTGGCGGAATCATCCTGCTCGTTGGTGCTGCACTGCTGGCTGTCTCCATATTGCTTGCGATTTTTCCCCTGTACGGAACCGTTTCGGCGTTCGCTGTCCCCGGACACATGCTGTATTCCGTGTACGGATTTTCAGCGTTTCTTGTACCGCTCTTTTTTCTGTTTGCCGCCATCGTCCTCGTTATACCCGGCTGGAGCCCGCGGAGCGGTATCCTGCTCGCCGGATCCTTTGTACCGTTTTTTACGATTGCCGGCGCTGAGAAACTCTACGGCGCGCTTGGTCTTTCCGGTGCAACGTCTTCCCTGGCGCCCGTTGCCGGCGGCGGAATTGCCCTTACCGCCCTTGTCGCGGTCGCTCTTGAATATTTGTTCCTTCTTAACCTGACTGACCGGCTGCTGCATGGCGGCCGTCCGCGGCTTTTTTCACCGGGCAAATTCTTTACAAAGCGTGAGAAAAAACTCCGCAAGACGAAACTTGCGGTTGAACAGGAAATTCCCGCCTTTGAATACTTTGATGATGAACCGGATACCCTGACAGACACCGTGGAGGACTTTTCCGAGGAATTCCAGGAGGAATTGCCGGAAGAAGTGCCGGAATACAACGATTTTTCTTCCCGCGATCTTTTTGACGAACCGGCCGTACCTGCTGATGACGGCCAAAACGCCGGGCCTTTTGACGCCTACGATACCGCCGAACTCGAGACGTTTGACGATGCCGACGAACTCATGGATCCGGAGGATTTCACCGATCCGGCCGATATCTTCGATCCGGCCGATATCTTCGATTCGGAAGACGACGATTCCGATGAAGACACCCTGGTCGGGATTGACAGTACGGATACAACGCCGGAAGTGCTTACCGTGCCGCCTCTCGCCCCTACCGCCCCGGTTCCCGCCGCGCGCCGCTCAAAAAACTACAGCATCCCGTTCGATATCCTGAATACCTATCCCGACGGCGAGTACTGGGTTGTGGATGATACTACCCGAAAGGCCGCGGCGGCCCTCAAGGATACCCTGAACGAATTCCGCATAGAAGCCGACGTAACCGGAATCCGCAAGGGACCGGTCATCACCATGTTCGAGATTCTCCCCGCCCCTGGCGTAAAACTCTCAAAAATCGTCGGTCTTCAGGACAACATCGCCCTGCGCCTTGCCGCGTCCAGCGTGCGAATCGTGGCACCCATACCGGGAAAGCACGCCGTCGGTATTGAGGTACCGAACCAGAAACGGGCAATCGTCAGTTTTCGGGAAATAATTCAACATGACGATCCCGTATCAAAGAAAATGGAAATCCCGGTCATTCTCGGAAAGGACATAACCGGTGAAGCCCAGCTGCTGGACCTTGCTGCAACGCCGCACCTGCTCATCGCGGGCTCTACCGGATCGGGAAAATCGGTGTGCGTTAACTCGATAATTTGCTCGATTCTTTACAAACGCTCTCCCGAAGATGTCCGGCTCATTCTTATTGACCCCAAAATTGTTGAGTTGAAACTGTACAACGATATCCGACATCTCCTGTCGCCCGTTATCACCGAACCGAAGAAGGCCTTTCAGTCGCTTCAGTATTGTCTGTGCGAAATGGAACGGCGCTACGCCCTTCTGGACTCCATGGGCGTGCGGGACATCAAAAGCTATAACCGCCGTATTCTGGAACGCAAAATTGCCACGGAAAAACTTCCATATCTCGTCGTCATTATCGACGAATTCGCCGATCTGATGGCGACGACCGGAAAAGAACTCGAATCCACCGTCGCCCGACTGTGCGCCATGAGCCGCGCGGTGGGCATCCATCTCGTTCTGGCAACACAGCGCCCGTCCATCGATGTTATTACCGGGCTTATCAAGGCCAATATTCCGAGCCGCATTGCATTCATGGTCGCGTCAAAGATGGACAGCCGCATCATAATTGACCAGGTAGGCGCCGAAAAGCTCCTCGGACGCGGAGACATGCTCTATACCAGCGCGACCGACCCCTTCCCGGTGCGCATCCAGGGCGCCTATGTGTCCGAAGAGGAAGTTGAACGCGTTGTCGAAGTAGTAAAGACCTTTGGAGAACCCGACTATATTGACGAAGAAATCTTTGTTGACGATGAAGATGATGGACCGCTTGAAGGATCCCTCTTTAACGACGGAGATGACCCGTTATACGACAAGGCGCTGGAAATTGTGCTTCTCGCCGGCAAAGCGTCGGCCTCGTATATCCAGCGCCGGCTTAAGATAGGCTACAACCGTGCTGCCCGTCTCGTAGAGGAGATGGAGCAGCGGGGCATTGTGGGACCGGCAAACGGTTCAAAACCCCGGGAAGTTATCCATCACCCCTGATTTTTTTCAACAATTTTGGTAGCAGTACCTAGATGAAAAAGCGGAGTTCGCGGGTGCTGACCTGATTGAGCCGTTTCCCTATCACATACGATCCCATGATGGCCGTGAGTGCGTCGATTGCCGCGGCAACCGAGCCAATAAAGAACGCCGCAGGTTTCAGGATCAGGTAGCCCGCCTCAAATCCCCGTCCATACAGGGCGCATACCGCCGCGAGTGCAATATACGCTCCTCCGAACGGAATCCGTCCGAGAACAAAGGAAAGAAGAATCGCGATTCCCAGGAGCCAGAACATGTCCGGGAACGGAATGCCCCGGCTTGAATACGACTTCAGGATAACGATGAAACTGACGGTAACGGTAACCGCGGTGCCCGGCCGACCGAAAATGGAAAACATCGGAAGGGTAATCGACGAAATTCTTCGCCGGATTCCGAGGCTTTCATTCGCATGGCGGAAGAGGACGGGAAGGGTCATGTTGGCGTCCCCGGAGAAAAAGGCCGCAAGCATTGGGGCCAGGGACGCGTACAGTATCCGGTACGGGTTTCCCTTGCCGCATACAAAGCGGATTATGGCGGGATAGAGAATTACTGCCGTAAAAAAGAGTATGAACAGCAGAAGAAAGACAAAGTCGGTAAAGGCTCTGGATGCGAGCATGTCTCGAAACTGGATTACCCAGCGTACGGACAGGGCGATCATTCCGACCGCGACGATATCGACAAAGAACGTCATGACTGAATAGGCGACCCGCACCAGGGAGTCAAAGAGGGCGAGGGTGGCCTTCGCGCTCACCTTGTCCACGGCACAACCGGCCCCGGCAAAACCGGCCAGGATACACAGCGGAAGGATGTACAGCCCGTTCATAAAGGCTTCAAACGCGCTTGAGGGGAACAGGCTCATAATGGACTCGCCGAGCCCCACGGCGACCGTTTCACTGGCCCCTTCGACGAATATCGGAATTCTGGACGGATTTGTCACAAGAACGGAAACAAGGCCCGTGACGGCAAGAAGAATTGTGGTTATAATGATGACTCCGGAGGTTATGGCCCCCAGCCGCAACAGGGTTCTGTTTTCGCGTAATTCGAATACAGCAAGGGAAAATGCGAAAAAAACAAACGGATAGAGGGAATACCGTCCGAATTGTATCGCGAGCTCCGCGAGGTATTCAACGATGGATGCGAAAGAAGCGTTTTGGTGCGGTGCGACAAGGGCAAAGGCAATGCCGATAAGAACCCCTGCGAGGTATTTGATCCAGATTTTCATGGAGTAAAGGATACCTGAACCATTCCCTCCCGTCAATCGGAGCTGTAATGACGAGTTTGTTTTTCTTGATCAGCATAAGTCTGGTTATATTCATTCTCCTTGTGCTGGTGTTGCTGAATTTGCTGCATCGGGACCGGTCATCCGTACAGGCCCGTTTTGCCGCGCTCTGTTTGACCCTTGCCGGAACCGCTGCTGCTTACACGGCGCCCCGTTTTGTCCCGGAAGTAAATCCGCTCATGGGTGAAATGGTTTTCGCGCTTTTGTGCTGGACCGCGGCACTGACCTACCTTTCATTTCTGGTCGACATGACCGCGATTCGCCGATCACGCTATTTTTACCTGTCCTACGCCGCGATTCCGCCGGTGGCGCTTGCTTCGGTATTCGTATCCCGTCCTGCAGGACTTGCCCTGATGGTGATTCCGGGAATTGCTGTTGTTGTGTATTACTCAATGAACTTCCTGCGGATCTGGATTCGCAACGCTACTGACGACCGGGCCCGGCGGGACGGTGAATGGATGTTCATTCTCATTTTTTTCTTCACCTTTGGAACCATTGTGTCCTTTTTCCATTCGGTTTCCGGCCTGTTTTGGGTTCTCGCATTCTGGATGGTGGTTATTCATTTCTCGGTTAATCATCTGGGAATATTCAGGAATCTTACCAATACGGAAAACAAACTCATTCTTGATAACGTTTTTGACATTGTCATTATTGTCGATTCACAGGGTTCTATTGTCCGGATGAACCGACGCGGCTATCACGTTACCCAATTCAGCTCAATCGCGCTGATAGGGCACGGAGTTGAGATGCTCGTGATTCACCGTGATCTTTCGCCGCGTAACCGGGTTGAATGGCTGGAAGAGCATGCCTGGCACGATACGGGTGGCCAGAATCGGCGCAGTCCGTCCATAGACGCGATACTCGCAACCCGCAGCGGTGAGGAAGTCCCAGTGGATCTGCGGGTCGTTTGCCTTGTGGATCTGTCGCATGAAACAACAGGTTATATAATCTCCGCAACGGACATGCGGATTACTCAACAGCTGATAAAGGAAATCTCGGATCGGGAATATGCCGCGCGCGATTTGGCCCTTTCCGAAAGCAAGTTTTCACGTTTGTTCGTTTTCAATCCTACCGGAATTCTTATACTGGATATGGACACCCTCCGGATAACGGACGTAAATCCTGTAATGGAGAATATCCTCGAGATGGAAACGTCAATGCTGGAGGGAAGAACGCTCGGAGATACCGGACTTGATTTTGCGGACATGTCCCGCGAGGATTTTTCTGAACGGATCCGGCAGGAAGGAAGCGTATCAGAGTTCTCGGCTCAAATCACGTTCGAAAACCAGCGGGTTAAAAAGTGCCGTCTTTCCGCTGTTGCTTTTGACCTGAATGATTCCCGCCGGATCATGCTTTCGGCTTCGGATATCACCGCGGAAGAGGAAATGCGTGAAGCGCTCATGCGTCGGCAAAAAGTGGAAACGGTCGGAAATCTCGCCGGCGGGATCGCCCACGATTTCAACAATATTCTCGCGGTTATCCTGGGCCACATCGGGCTGGCAAAAATGCGGATTACGGACAAACAGGCACGGGATCCCGTAGAGCGCGCAGAACAGGCTTGTCTTCGGGCGCGTGAAATAACCGGGCAGCTTTTGGCCTTTTCCCGCGGAGGAGCGCCCGTTCTCGGGATTCACGACACCCGTGAACTTGTTACCGAGTTTTCCATGCTTGCCGTGGATGGGACCTCGGTCGCCTGTCTGTATAATTTTGAGCCTGGCTTGCCGCCGCTCCATGTGGACCGTATCCAGATTGGTCAGGTACTGACAAATCTGGTAAAAAACGGCGCCCAGGCAATGGACAACAGCGGATTTATCGACATCGCCTGTACTGTGTGCGACTACCGGAGCCGTTCCGCGCGCGCACGTCCCAACGGTCTCGACTCGAAACCGGTAAAGCGGGGCTTGTATGTTCAGATCGCAATACATGATCGCGGATGCGGAATTCCCGAGGCGATCGTAAAGAAAATTTTCGATCCGTTTTTCTCCACCAAGCAAACCGGAAGCGGTCTGGGGCTTTCCATCGTATATTCGGTAATTCAAAATCATGGTGGCGCGCTCGAAGTACAATCTGAACCGCATAAGGGTACTACTTTTACCCTGCTGTTACCCGCAATGGATGAAGAGCCTTCATCGGCGCTGCCTGAAATACCCGCGGCCCCGGACGGGGAGTTTCGCATTCTGGTTATGGATGATGACGAACAAGTCATAGCGACCGCTGTTTCATTGCTTGCATCGTTTGGATATGCGGTGGATATCGCGAAAGACGGGCAAGAAGCATGCGAAAAGTACGCCGCCGCCTTTGAATCGGATACACCGTATGATGCCGCAATTCTGGATTTGGTAGTACCGGAAGGCATGTCCGGGCAGGAGTGCGCTGCCGCAATTCTGACGAAGGATCCTGCCGCCGTGCTCATTGTTTCGTCGGGTTATTCGGATGATCCGGTTTTGGCGCACTGGAAAGAACACGGGTTTAAAGGAGCGCTTAAAAAACCGTATACCGTAGATGAAATGCGGCGCGCCTTGTTGAATGTACTTGTTCTATGACCAAAAGTCCCGCTATACTTGAAACCATGAGTGAACGCATCCTTGTTTGTGACAAAAGCATTCCCTTTGCCGGTATGGTTGCCGGTGAGCTTCGGAACAAGAACGCCGCGGTAGCGCTCGTTCATACCGCGGCTTCCGGGGAAGCTGGCAGCCTGGAGGCGAGCTCCGCTTCGGCAGTTCCCGCCCTGCACGAGATCTCCTGGACACGCCGGTCCCAACTATCCGCCAAAACAGTGCTCCTTGAAACACGGAACACCCTTTTGTCGCTGGACAGCGCTTTGCTGGTTTATGATGCCCAGGCTTTTATCTCCTCTCTTTCCGGAGAACTTGAATCAGTCCCCGCATTGCTTGATGACTATATTGACGGTTATGTCTTTCTGGTCCGTGAGCTTGCATCCTTGTTTCTTCATCAGAAAAAGGGACGGATATTCTTTGCCATTCGGCCTTTCCCGTCGCGTTCAGTTTTACCCGGTTCTTCCGAGACCGTATTTGCCCTGGCTGAAGCCGCTTTTATCCGGCTCGCGGAAGAAACATCGGCATATTTTTCTTCCTCGGGTTCGACTCATGTTTCCTGTCCCCTCATTCGCCTTGGCGACGGGGATGATACTGAGGATGCCACCTGGCTGGCGGATAAACTTGCCGACCCGGATGCGGGCAAGCTGGTTTCCCGGGGAGGCTCTCCGCGCTGGGTTAAAGCAGGTTCGAGGAATATTCTGGGGATTCTGTAAGTACTGCTATCAAAATTGTTGAAACGTATTCCTGCAGGATATGTGATTTAGTTACAGCAAAAAACTGAATCGTTTTATATACTTATAGTATACCAATCAAGGAGGCACAGTATGGCAGTTCTTCATACCGACGGAGCAAGTTTTAATAAGGTTATCAATCAGGATAAACCGGTTCTTGTAGATTTTTGGGCGCCCTGGTGCGGTCCCTGCAAGATGCTGGGGCCTGTTCTGGAAGAAGCAGAGAAGGAAATTGGCGACAAGGCGATTATTGCCAAGGTGAATGTGGATGATGAGCAGGATCTCGCGGTGAAATTCGGCATTTCAAGTATTCCCACCATGGTTTTGTTCAAGAACGGCGAAGCTGTAGAACGTTCAGTGGGTTTTATCGCCAAAGAAAAGATTGTTGAACTTATCAAGAGTCATATCTGATCGATGGTTCTCCCCAAATGAAAAGCCGCCCGGCAGAGCCGGACGGCCTTTTTTTATTCGACCATCATGCGGAACACTCCATCCCAGCCTCTCGGCGGCGGGTTCGCCGAAAAATGTTCTATGCGTTCAAGATAGACCTTCGAGGGGGTGTCGTCGTACAGGTCGACATTTTTCTGGAATGCGGTGGTCGCCTTTGCCCAGTTTCGTGATCTGTACGCTTCAAGTCCTTTTTCAAAGAGATTTTTTATCTCGACCAGTTTTGGCTGCGCCCGGGGAACTTCCTGAAGAAGTTCGTAGATCCTGACCGGTTCGTTTTTCCCTTTAACGGCGATGAAGTCGAGTTCCCGGCAAAGGAATTTGCCCTTTATCTTGTTGTATACGGTTTCGGTTATGATGGACTTCGATCCGTATGCCTTGTTCGCTCCTTCAAGGCGCGCGGCAAGATTGACGGTGTCGCCTATCGAGGTAAAGTCCATGCGGTCGCGGGCTCCAACCGAGCCGAAAACCACGTCGCCGCTGTTTATGCCGATACCGATTGCCACGATGGGAAGGCCGTCTTTTTCACGCCGTTCCTTCTCCTCCATCATCGCATGGCGGATTTGCATGGCCGCACGGCAGGCGTTCAGTTCCTTGAGCGGTCCTTCGAAAAAGGCCATCATTTCGTCGCCGACAAATTTATCCACATCGCCATGGTTGTTCAGGATTATTTCCGTTTCAAGATCCAGATAGCTGTTCAGAATTCCGACTACTTCTTCCGGCTGCATGCCTTCACAGAGGGTGGTGAATCCGCGTATGTCGGTGAACAGGAAGGTAAGTTCCTTGCGTGTTGTGGACGTCATTCCTTTTTCTGCCTGTTTGAGTGTTGATGCGGATATGTAGGGTACTATGCCGCGAATAACGGTGACCATGTCGTTGATCTCGGAGGAAAGAGATTTGATCTCGTCCCGGCTGGTAACGCAGTCCTTGTATACCAGCGACGATGATGAAACACGTGACTGTCCGCTTATCATGGTGGAAAGCACATCGGAAATCTTTCGTACATTCATTCTCAGGAACAGCAGGGGATTAACAATGTAGTTACCAACCAGGTAGGTAAGAATGATGGCAAGATACAGGAAGAGCATCGTAAAGACGATGACTGATATTTGTGTCTTGAAATACGGCCTGAGTATTACGTCTCCGGAGAAAATCATGACGGAGAATCCGAGCAGCCGTTCCCGCCGGATCTTGTCTTCGCCGGAACGGACCGTTTCCGTCATGGTAATGGGGCCAATGTAGCTGAAAGTGCGCGCGTCCACATCATGGACGGTGGTTACGCTCCGGGTGTCCAGGTACTGGCGAGCAAGGGCCTGAGCGTTTGTTCCCGGCAAGGCGGGCATCGGCGGGTACTGTTCACCGGGGAAGGAAAGGGAGAACTCCGCGGGGAAATCCGGGGTGTTGCCGTCCAGATCGTCAAGATACACCGGAGTTTTCAGATTGGTGTACAGCACGAGGCTTTCATAGGAAAACTCCGCGCCCTTGTTCAGTTCATTCTGCCGGTTCAGGTACTCGAACATCGCGATGGAGTCTCCGAGATTCACCCGGTAACTGGCGCTGGCCTGTTCAACCTGGCTTCGCGCGGTGTCTCCCACAGCCTGAAACAGTGTCGTACGGTAGTTGTTGAGGAGCAGGGTGCTCAGGAGAACGAGGATGAGGGATATTACGCCAATAAACGCGAAGAAGAGTTTTGTCCGTATCCGGAACAGTACTTCAACCGCCGACACCGCTTTGCGCTTTGACCCGTTGCTTGTGGCCGCAAACTCATTGTTCTTGAATTCGCGGTATTCCCGGTACACGGGATTGTGGTTGTTTATGGTCTTTGCCAGGGCGATAACCGAGATTATGTGTATGATGATCATGACACCGATGGAAATCAGGGATTCAAGCTGTATCCTGGCAAACCAGGTCATGGCATCCGCGTACAAAAGGAGCGGGAGTACATAGGTATAGAGGGCACATATGGTTGCGAGTATACGCAGTATACTGAGAAAGGTGCCTCCCGGAGTCGCAAGCCAGCCGAGTTTTTTGAGGAAGAAAAAGGAAACAAGACGATAGAGTCCAAGCAAAGGAACAAAGTAGATGGCGTACAGCAATTGTGTAAAGAGCAGCGGTGCGCCTAATTCCTCTATTTGCATGACCATCTTGTAGGGTACAAATTGAATGGTTTGTACGCCATTCTGCAGATCAACCGGTCCCGGCGCTACCGGAAAGAACAACCATGCAATACAAAGGAGTGCGCCCAGTCCGTCCAGAATAAGGGCAATGATCTGTTTCGCTTTCATGTTAAGCTCCGTTTGGCTCAGTTTGAGCCCGAGAGTGCACGCAATTTGCTGTTTGCTCTGTCCAGATACGCTTGAGCCTGCTCGTAGGTAGCCTGAATCTCGACGATCTGGGAAAACTTGTCCTGTGCCAGTTCATAGTCTTCTTCGTTGTAGGCATCAATTCCTGCGGTATATACCGGCTTCAACGCGGCCAGAATTTCTCTTTTCTTGGCTGCCAGCTTGTCCTGGTTTGTCTTTTGTTTCATGCGGGGGATGTTGGCGTTGCAGGTATCCCACGCTTCAAGGAGGTTGCCTTTGGTAATCGATGTGTCAATGCCGGAAATGATGGCGGAAATATTCCCGTCGTAATCGGGGGCGGATGCCTGTTGACGGCTTTTTGCCTTGAGGTTGACGGCTTCGGTGGTTCGTTGTATGGCCAATGCCTGATTCGCGCGGGTCACGGCGGCGTCAAATCGCCCTGCGTCGTAGTGGGCGGTACCCCAACGCATGTAGACGGTGTATTTCAGCTGGGCTATTTCATCTTTTACGGGGGCGTCAAATCCGGAGACGGTTTTTTCCGCCTTTATGAGGGACGCTTCCGCGTCGGCGTATTTTTTATTGCCCAGATGTGTTTTTGCGTTCTCCAGATCTTGCTGTGCCAGGGTTCCGATGTGGTCCCCGATCGTCGCCCTGGTTTTTTTTACCGTTCCGTTTCCGGGGTCCACGCTGTCAATTGAATGCATCAGGCGGTTTGCTTCGGGAACAAGGACGGCAAGGGTTTTCGGGTTTGTTTCCGCCAGGATCTTCTCTTCATGCACGAGCAAGGGGCCAATCCGCCGTTCAACGATGGCGTTCCGGGATTTGCGGGTATTCATTTTGAGGCGGAGGAGATCCTTGTCAAAACTCTTGATTTCCCCGGCACGGGCAACCGCGTAGACCATGTCGTATTCTTCCGTTGCGGAGCGGTTTTCCTTGTCCTGCAGTTTTTTCGCGCGTTCCATGTAGCGGTTGAACTGGCGGTCCGCGTAATCGTCAATTCGGGTTATGTAGGTTTGAGCCTGCGGATGCAGCGGGTCAAGAACAAGCGTATGCTCGAAAAATTTACGTACCCGGGAAATGGCGCCAACATCATTCTTCTGGACAATAAGGTCCTCGTAATTGTCTACGCCCTGCTTGTACAGAAAGTCGGCCTTTGCCTCATCGGAGACATTCTTTGCAAGATACATGTCCGATGAGCTGACACAGGCTGAAATGGTCAGGGCCAGTACACCAACAGATAAGAGCGTGCCGATAAACTTCATGAAATCCTCCCGTGAAACACTTTTCACTCTATATATACTGTATTTCAAATTGATATCGATATCAAACAAGTCCGTGAAAATATATTAAATAAATATTAAAAATCCATTGCAAGAAATACCCGGGTAATCTCCGGATCAAACTGGATTCCCGACCGGGCAGCAATGTATTCGCGTACTTTTTCCGGCGTCCAGGCGTTCCGGTACGGGCGATCGCTGGAGAGGGCGTCCCATACGTCGATAAGGGCAAATATCCGGGCAAAGAACGGTATGTCCTTTCCCGCAAGACGGCCGGGATAGCCGCTGCCGTCCCAGCTTTCGTGATGCCGCCAGGGTACGGTGATTGAGGGTTGCAAAAAATCTATGGGGGAGAGGAGATCATGGGCATATTGCGGGTGCAGCCGCATAATCTGCCACTCTTCTTCCGTCAAGGGGCCCGGCTTGAGCAAGATGGCGTCGGGAATGGCGACTTTGCCGATGTCGTGCAGGAGCGCTCCCCGGTACAGGGCTTCAAGCTCCTGTTCGCCGAGACCAAGTTTCTTGCCCAGCTCGACACTCGTTCTGGCGACCCGGATACAATGGCCTTCCGTTTCATGGTCCCGCATGTCCAGGGCGCGTGACCAGCCTTCGATAGTCGTGTTGTACGCGGAACGGAGGTTGTTGTTCGCGGTTTGGAGCCCTTCGAACAGCGTGATGTTCTCTATGGCAATGACGATTTGTCCGGTCAGTGTATCGAGGAAGGTGAACCAGTCCCGATCCTTGAGCAGCGGCGAGCGGTTGAACAGTTCAACAAGTCCGACGCAGTCCTTCTGAATCATGAGCGGGCGGGAGAAATAAGCCCGGATACCGGTTTCCCCCAGGATTTTCGCGAAACGGGAATCTCCCGCGGCTGTGGTATCGGGGAGGGATATTTCCTGATCATGAGGGGGCTGATGGTCCGGAGGGATAGGGACCCAGAGGCCTTTTGATACACTGAGGGTTTCTCCGCCCGTTCCGGAATCCAGCAGGGTAATTTTCGCGGCGGCTACCTGCTGTTGTGCGATTATCTGTTCAAGGAGTACGGTCATGAGACGCTCCATTGAACTCCGGTTGGTTATCGCGAGGTCGATACTCCTCAGCGCCGTGAGACGGTCAACCTTTTGTGCCATATCCCGGTTGAGTGCAGCTATCCGCTTGAATGAGTGAATATTGTTGAGCGTAACGCTTATCTGTTCACGAAGAGTTCCGGTAAGGGAGAAAATGATTGAATCGATTTCAAACACCAGCAATCCGAAGGCCTTGTTTCCAAAGTTGAGTGCTTCCACAATCCGTAACGGTGAGCCGGTGCTCAACGGCGGTTTTGTACTAATCTGATTTTCGGGATTCTCGACGAAACGGGCGCCTGTTTCACGGTTCCAGGATATGGCCGGTTTGAGGCCGGAATCTTTGGCTCCCGGTGTATGGAACAGTAGTAACGAGCAACTTGCTACTTCGGGGATTCGAGGAAGGCTTCCGGCGAGGACGTCGGAAAGCTGTTCCATTGTAGTGGTATTCATCAGTCCTTCACTGATAATGGTCAGAACGGCATCTCTTCGCTCTTCCCGGTCGTAGTCCCGGTGGAGTGACCGGCAGATGCGGTTCGCGTCTTCCACATCGTTCACATACTCGGGATTCAAGCCACATCCGCAACTTTCCCGTACGCACAGCTCGGTGGGAACGAACGTTTCATCGGGAACGGGATGTCCGTCGATGAGGCGGTCGAGCATGATGATTCCGTTTTCACCGAGCTTGCCGGGTGATTGCGTGATGGTGGTAAGCGGCGGGTCAAAGAACCCGGCTGCCGGTATGTTGTCAAACCCGGTAAGCAGATAGTCACGGGGACAGAGGCGGCCGTTTTTTTCCATGCCCTCGATAAATCCGAACGCCATTTCGTCATTCACCGAAATGACCGAGTCGAAGAGGATGTTGTGTTCAAGGATATATGCGGCCACCCGGTTGCCGGAATCTTTGTCCCAGTTTCCGGAAAAAATGCGGTCGGGCGGCAGGGTGACCCCGGCTTTTCCGAGAACACCGAGAGCCGCATCAAGCCGCAGTCTGGTTTCGGTATTGATTTCCGGACCGCCGAGGATAATGGGCGCCTTGCATCCATGCGTTTCGGTCAAATGACGGGTTACGGTTTCCATTCCCGCTGCGTTGTCAACAACAATGCTGGGGATCCCGGGAATCTTTACCCCTGCGCTGACCGCGGGAATCCCGTGGAACCGGGCGAAAAAACTGCCCATGACCTCAAGTTCGATGAAATTACCAAGCAGGGATGATATGACAAGCAGTCCGTCGGGTTTGTCGTATTTTACAAAGTCATAGACAAAATTTCTCAGGCGTTCAAAGCCGGTCTGCATCTCATAGAATCCGCCCGAGTAGAAAACAAGGTTGATCCCCAGTTTTTCCGCGGTTTTGGCTACTGCCAGCGAAAACTCTTTTTCATATGGGCGCATGGCTCCGCCGATATGGGTAGTCAGTACACCAATCGTCTTTGACATTGTTTGTACTGTACCCTGTGTTATGGTCAAACGTCAAATGTCAGGGGCGTCTTTTACCGCGATTCATTGAAGGACGGGCAGTTTCACCAGTTGAAAGAGGGCGTCATTACCGATAAAATGAACCCCTGATTGAGAGGTACCATACATGAAGATGTCCAGGATGTTTATGCCGACCCTCCGGGAAGTTCCCGCCGAGGCGGTTATTGCCAGTCACCGTCTGTTGCTCCGCGCGGGCATGATCCGCAAGCTCGGGAACGGCCTGTTTACCTACCTGCCGCTCGGGCTCCGCTCGTTCCGCAAGGTGGAGACGATAATCCGCGAGGAGATGGACGCGGCGGGCGCCCTGGAATTCAAGCCGTCTGTAGTGGTGCCGGGTGAAATTTGGCGCGAGTCCGGACGCTGGGAAACCATGGGCGCGGGCATGCTCCGCATCAAGAACCGGGTTGACCAGGAACTGGTGGTGAGTCCCACGGCGGAGGAAGCGTTTACCGCCATCCTGCGTGCCGAGGTATCGTCCTACAAACAGCTTCCGGTTGCCGTGTATCAGATCAACACCAAATACCGCGACGAAATCCGCCCGCGCTACGGACTCATGCGCGCCCGCGAGTTCACCATGAAGGACGCGTACTCCTTCCATACCGACGACGACAGTCTCGATGAAACCTACCAGGCGATGGGCGCGGCCTACCGCCGGATCTTTGCCCGCTGCGGGCTTTCAGTTATTCCCGTAAGCGCCGACTCGGGCGCCATGGGCGGCACCGGCAGCGAGGAGTTCATGGTGGAAAGCGAGGTTGGCGACAACAATCTCATCCTCTGTCCCTCGTGCGGCTACGCGGCGAATGATGAAAAGGCCGCCTGCGCTCCCGACCCGGTGACCGACGGCCCCGGAAGCGTTCCCGCGACCGCGGCGGTTACCCCCATCAAAACCCCGGATGTCCGCACCATCGATGAACTCTGCGACTTTCTCAAGACAACGTCGAAGCGGTTTATCAAAACCCTGATTTACCGGGCCGTCAACTGTGAACTCGATCTTTCCGGAGCGCCGGGATGCGCGACGCTCGAACGGATTGTTCCCGGAAACGCCGCCGCCTGGTATCCCGAGGCGTTTTTCGCCGTGTGCATCCGGGGCGATCTCGATGTAAACGAAGTAAAACTCGCAGCAAACCTCAAGGCGAGCGAAGTTGTGCTCGCGTCCGATCACGATGTCGAGCGGCTCACCGGCGCGCCGGTGGGATTCGCCGGACCCGTCGGTCTCGACGCGCTTCCCGTGCTCGCCGACAGTTCAGTGTCGGACATGCACGATGCGGTAACCGGCGCGCTTGCTGCCGATCTCCACTATGAACACGTTGAACCCGGACGGGACTTCACTCCCTGGCTCACCGCAGACGTTCGTACCGTAGTAGCCGGAGACAAGTGCCCGGTGTGCCAGGCGGAGTTTTACAGCAAGAAGGGAAACGAGCTGGGGCATATTTTCAAGCTCGGCTACAAATATACGAAGAGCATGAACATGCTCTATCTCGACGAGAACGGCAAGCAGCAGCATCCCACCATGGGCTGTTACGGCATCGGCGTGGACCGTACCCTCGCGTCAGTCATCGAAGAACATCATGACGACGACGGCATCATCTGGCCGATGAGTGTGGCACCCTTCCAGGTAGTTATTGTGCCCATCAAGTACGAGGGTGCCATGCAGGAAGCGGCGGACCGTTTGTACGGCGAGCTTGCAAGCTCAGGCATCGAAGTGCTTCTTGACGACCGGAGCGA
>ENA-UOUL01002181-UOUL01002181.1-bioreactor-metagenome-genome-assembly--contig:-NODE-2181-length-23791-cov-4.486084_pt1 | contig 23791 bp, 14 predicted proteins | sample MGYA00249838_ERZ747220 | MGnify/ENA primary metagenome ERZ747220 (study PRJEB28778, sample SAMN05720191) | bioreactor metagenome | isolation source: Anaerobic biogas reactor | place: USA:Washington...
CTCCAGCAGGCTTCTATCATACGCAATCGGCGTCTCGGACTCGTCGTTTGCGGTCTTCCCTTTGCCAAGGTACACGACGCTCGTCTCGGTCCATCGCGAATCCTCCACGCTCAGATACGGATCCAGTGCCAGTATGTCGTCGGGATACCGCCCATCGTGACTCTCCGCGTAGAGACGAAGGGCCAAGCCCAGATGCTTCATCCGTTCGCTCGAATGGTCAGTCTCGGAGAGCTGGTAAGGCTCAGGCTCAGCAGGAGGGCCGAATTGCTCTTCTATTCTCCGCGTGATCTCCTGAGCTTGGCGTTTGACCATTTCCTTGTATTGTCTCAAGGCCCCCAGTTTACGTGATCGCTCCGCTTCGTCCGGGTACCACGCTGAGCCGCCGGCCTTGTCGATTTCCTCGTCGACGTTTGCCAGTTGTTGACGCAGAATGGCCAATACCGTCTCCGCGTTGGCACGCTGCCTCTCTTGGTCGTCCGGCGTCGTGACGTAGGTTCTGTCGGCTCGGAATTCTTGCTCCAACCATCTGTGTCTCTTCTCCAGAAGAGTGTTCATCGCTTCCAGCAGTTGCTTCTTCTGGGCGATTTCGGGATGCTCCGGCAGGAACATCTGCTGCGCTTCCAGCAATTCGACCTCGATCTCCGCGATCCTTTTCGCCAACTCGCGGACCACCGGGTCGGCATTGACGTGTTCTCGACGCGCGTCGCCCAATGGCTCGGGGGTGATCCACCACACTCTGTTCTCCAGTGCGGGGTATAGTGTCGCTTGCAGGATGTCAGTTTGGCACATGACGTGCGAGATCAGAAAACCGGAGGTGGTGATGTGCACGCCGACTCCCTCAACGATCCTAAGCTGGTTTGGCTCGGGCGTTCCTTGTAGCTCGCCACAAGACAATTCCAGTCCTAGGCCGAGCAGTTCGTCACCGTCGGAAAGAAGACGAAAGGGTCCGGAACTGGTGAATCGCGTCTGCCCTCCTGAGAATGTGCCCTCGTCGAGGTAGAGTGTGCAGACACTATTGGCGTCGGGATTGATCGAAGCGGTACGAATGACCACGTGGTCCAAAAAACGCACGTTATCCGGGGCCACCTGCTGAATCATCGGATTGAACTGGAGTTCAGCGAGGTCGGCAGTGATGTGCCATCGCGTCTCCCCGATGAATACGTCCAGACGCGGATGTGCGACGATCCACCTGCCGCCTTCCTCGCGGATCAACTGCTCAAACCCGAACTCGCGATCGACCCGTCCGTCGATATTCCGATGTACGAATCGCGTCCTCTCGACATCACGGCTGCCCATCTGTCCTGTGGAATTTGCTTCCGGGCGCGGAAGTGTTGGCGGATTCGGTGCCGCGATGAGCAGGGCGGCGGGGATGAGGAGGGCGGCGACGACGAGCAGGGCGATCAGGCCGGGGAGCCAGGCGAAGCGGCGGTGGTCGACGGGCGGACGGCCCAGCAGGCGGGCAATGCGGCCGACGAGGCTGCCTCCGCTGGCGGCCACCGCCAGTTCAGTGCTATGGTGGCGCAGCTCTTCCAGGCAGGTCAGCGCGCGGGCGTAGCGCCGCGAATCGCCGCAGACCTGCACCGCCAGATCGTCGCAGCAGTTCTCCCGTTCATCGCGAATCCGGTGCGAGATCCACCAGATCGCCGGGTGGTAGAAGCCCAATATCTCCACCACCGTCTGGGCGAGGTTAACGAGGTAGTCGCAGCGGCGGACGTGGGCGAGTTCGTGGGCGAGGATGGCTTCGAACTGTTCGGTGGTGAGGCCGGAGAGCGCGCTGGCGGGCAGCAGAATGACGGGCTTGAGCCAGCCGACGACGGTGGGTACGTCGACGAGGGCGGATTCGAGCAGGCCAACGGTGCGCCGGACGCCCAGGCGGCTCGACAGCTTGGCCAGCGCGGCGTGAAGGGGTTCGGCGACATTGCGGACCATGCGGCGTTTCATCCGCTGCAACTGGGCCCAGCCGCCCAGGTGCCAGGTGGAGAGGCCGAAGACGCCCAGCAGCCAGCCCAGGACGAGCCAGGGCAAGGCGGGCTCGAGGGCGGTGGCGATGCGCTGCGTCCAGGGGATGCGGACGGTTTGCTGCGGCGTTTCGAGCGGCGCGGCATCCAGGGGTTCGAGGGGTAGATCGGCCAGTTCGATCACCTCGACGGGAGTGGGATCTGCGGGCGGGGGAGTGAGGATCGGGCCCGCCTCCGCGACGGGCCTCGATACCTCCACGAACGACATCGTCACCAGCGGCAGCGCGACGATCAGCGCCAGCGCCAGGCAGGAGGCAATGTAGCGGACATTCGAACTGCTCCGGCGAAGGCATCGCAGCACAACGGCCAGCAGCAGCGTAACCACCGCCGCCTGCCAGACGAAGTGGATCAGCGTCCAGCCCAGCCGCTCGATCATCTGCTGCGACAGCAGGGTTTCCAGTGTTGCCATGACTATGTTCCCTCCATTTCATCGAGCATCTCGCGAATGCGTTTGAGTTCCTCGGCCGAGACTTTCCGCGCCGATAGTGCCCGCATGACCAGCTTCTCCGCCGAACCGGCAAAGACTTTTTCCAGCACCTCGGCGACGACCTGATTCTGCGTTTTCTCCTGGGAAGCAACAGGGCGGTAAATGTGCTGGCGTCCGGCGTCTTTGCGCGACAGAAGGCCCTTGTCGGCCATGATCTGCATCAGCTTCAGCGTTGTGGTGTAACCTGTGTCGCTGTCTGCGTTTAGGGCTTCGTGGACCTCGCGAACCGTGCTGGGCCCGCGCTCCCACAGCACGCTGAGGATCGCCATCTCTCGGTCCGTCGGTCCGGGGCTCTTATGTCTGGCCATGAGCGTCTCCTGTATCCTGCGTCTTTGCGTCTACCGGTCTCTATCGGCAAAGATACGAACGAATTCGTAGTAAATCAACGAAACAATTCGTAGATAGAGTGGATTTTTCACGGGTGTCCGTCGGACCAGGGCAGGCAGGAAGACAGAAAGGCCCCCGCGCCGGTTTCAGCGGCGGGGGCCTTGCAGTTCGATTTGACCAGACCCTATCGGCAGGGCCAGTAGTAGCCGCGGGCGCTGCCGACGGCGTAGGGGTTCAGGCAGATCACCTCGGGGCGTTTGGGAGCTTCCTGAAATTGTTGACGCAACTGGGTTACCTCTTCCCGCAGGAGCCGTAGTTCGGTCTGCAGGGCCGGGTCCGGGCTCGGCACGCAAACCACCTGTGTCGGGCACGGGGCGGGCGGGACCGGTGTCGGACAGGGCACCGGCGGGACGTACATCGGCCAGCGGCGCGGCATCGGTTCGGGGAGGTATTCGGGCACTCGGCGGGCTTCTTCGAGCTGGGTCCGGACCTGCTCCGCCTCCTCTCGGGTCCGCTCGATGGCATGGCGGATCGCCTCTCTTTGCCGGTCGTTCTGTTCCATCCGTTCGGCGACGTGCCTTTGCATCCCCATCACTTCGGCCATGAGGTTGCGGAGTTGGGCTTCGATCTGTCGCAGTTGCTCCTGCGTCATCGCGAGGCGCTCCATATGCTCCTGACGCCGGCGGTCCAGATCGACGAGTTCCCTCTCAATGCTCTGCATCTGCTCATGGATGGCGAGCAGTTCTGCGGCAATCTGCCGGTGACGGTTGGCAAGGTGTTCGCGGAGTTCCCTCAGTTCCATCGCCTGCCGATTCGCCTGCTCGGCGAGCCGTTCTCGTCGGTGGTTCAGTTCTGCGATTTCACCGTCTCCGCCGTAGGCAGGTACGCAGACCGGCTCAGGTCCGGGTTGTGTGACCTGGCTCAGCTCGTGCAGCCTCTGCTCGGTCTGTTGGATCTGCTCCTGGAGCGAATCGAGGTGTCGGCACAGGTCGGTCAACTCCTCCTCGCAGACGTCGGGCCGTCGAACGGCGGTCGGCCGGCGCTCGCCGAACGAACGGGTATGGGCGTCGGCCATCAGTTGGGCGTGTTGATACGTGTACGCGCCGGGTTCGAGCTCGATGATCTGCGATTCGGCCGGTGCATTTGCCGCCGCGACCAATAGAATCGAGAGGCAGCACACGAGCGTCCTGCACCCCAGACGGAATCGTGCATTGGACCTTTGTGTGTGGATTGAAGTGTGGCTGTCCATAGCTTTCTCCTTTCACTCCGTTTGGACATGAATTCGAAACGAGAACGCTTTTCACCACACTCCTCTGAGCATACGGCCCCCCAACGACCTGCGTTCATCAGAACGCCCACTCCTCCTGCGGATCAGACCTCATTGCATGGTATCCCATTGGCGCAGGCATACCTCCATCCTTAGGAGGGGCGCGCTGCCGAGACGCCGTATACCTGATACAGCATACGATGAATGGCCGATTCGTCCAGCGGCTGCTGCGATTTCACAGTCATCAATCCTGATGACATGTGAGTCGCACCGCCATTGGGGCGGCGGCCTGAAGAAACGGGCCCCGAAGCGCAAGACCTCGGGGCCCGTCAAAGAGCCGATTCTTCTGTGTACCTGCTCGGGGGTTACTCGGCCTCCTGCGCCTTCTTGTGGGTGGCGACGATCTGCTGCTGCACGTTCGGCGGGACCGGCTCGTAGTGGCTCAACGACATGGCGTAGCTGCCGCGGCCGCCGGTGACGCTCTTGAGCTGGCTGGTGTACTGCGTCACTTCCGACAGCGGCACCTGGGCCTTGATCACGATGAAGTTGCCCGGCAGCATCTCCTGGCCGACGACGCGTCCGCGCTTGGACGACAGATCGCCGGTGATATCGCCGACGTTCTCGGCCGGAATGGTGACTTCCATGTTGACGATCGGTTCGAGCAGAGCGGGCTTGGCCTTGCTGATCGCGTCGATGAACGCGCCCTTGCCCGCGGCTCGGAAGGCCACTTCCTTCGAATCGACGGGGTGGTACTTGCCGTCATAGACCGAGACCTTGACATCCTGCAACGGGAATCCGGCCACGACGCCGGTCTGCATGACGTCATTGATGCCCTTAACGATCGCCGGTTCGTACTGGCCCGGGATGGATCCTCCGAAGATGTCCCAACTGAACTGCATGGGCGGATCGCTGTTGCGTTCGGCCGGTTCGACGCGAAGATAGACCTCGCCGAACTGCCCGGCGCCGCCGGTTTGCTTCTTGTGTCGGTAGTGGCCCTCGGCCTTGCCGGTGATGGTCTCGCGATAGGGGATCTTCGGTTCCTTGGTGTTGACGGCCAGTTTGAACCGCTTCTCCATCTTCTCAAGGACGATGCGGAGATGCAGCTCGCCCAGGCCGTGCGCCACCAATTCCTTGGTCTGCGGGTCGCGTGTCGTCTTGAAGCAGAGATCTTCCTCGGAGAGCCGCTCGAGCGCGCCGCCGATCTTCTGCTCGTCGCCTCGCGAAGCAGGCTCCAATGCCAGCGAGAACATCGGCTCGGGAACGGCCGGCATACCGAACTTTCCGCAGACGTGCCCATCGTGCACCACGTCGCCGACTCTCAGTTCCTCGACCTTGGCCAGAGTCACCAGATCACCGGCCACGCCGGCCGGAATCTCGGCGTATTCGGCCCCCTGGCTCTTGAGGATGTGCCCTGGACGAAGGCCCTTCTTTTCGTCGTTGTACATCAGGTTCGTATCCGATTTCAGCGTGCCGCTGAAGATTCGGATCGTCGAGTACTTCATGTTGGACTTCGGGTCGAAGCCCACGCGGAATACCAAGCCGGCCAACGGCCCGCTGCTGTCGGCCTTCACCTCCGTCGTAGCCTCACCGTTGACGAATTTGGCGGGGGCCGCTTCGCTCGGAGACGGCGTGCACTGGGTGATCACGTCCAGCAGTTCCATGACGCCCACTTCATTTCGGGCCTCGGTGAAGAGGATCGGCATCACCGTTCCGGCGTTGAGGGCCTTGACGAACACGGAGGCCACCTGCTCGGCGGAGATTTCCTCGCCGCCGAGGTAACGCTCCATCAGGGCATCGTCGGCTTCGATCACGCTTTCGATCAGATCGGTGTGGGCCTGGGCGACGTCGGCTACGGGAGAGTTGCCGCTGCTGTTGGCAATGCAGTCGATGATGGAGTTTCTATCGGCGCCGGGTAAATTGGCGCAGCGACACTGCGAGCCGAAGGTCTCCTGGATTGTGCCGATCAGCTCACCCATCTCGACGTTGTCGGCGGCCATCTTGTTGATGACGATGACGACCGGTTTGTTCGCCTCGCGGGCCAACTGGAACATCTTGCGCGTATTGGTCTCGATGCCGGCGGTGGCGCTGATGACCAGGATCGCGGTTTCGGCTGCGGGGATCGAGGTGATGGCCGGACCGGTGAAATCGGGATAGCCGGGCGTGTCGACGATGTTGATGAGTTTTCCGGCGTGCTCCACATGAACCACGGCCGAGAGGATCGAGTGATGGTGCTCCTTCTCCTCGTCATAGTAATCGCATGTGCTCGTCTTGTCATCGACGCTTCCCAACCGGCTGGTGGCGCCGGTCTTATGGAGCATTGCTTCGGCCAGCGACGTCTTGCCGCTGCCGCCGTGTCCGAGCAGGACCACGTTTCGAATGTCGCCCGTTGCTGTCACTTTGTAACCTCCAAAAAGGTCCTTGACTGCTTACGTCTACCTACCTCCAAAACCAGACATGTTATAAGAAGACCGGGCGGCTTCTCAAGAGGTTTCTGTTCAATTTGCCGACTTCGCCCCGTTTTGCGGCGGAAAAGGCCGATCCCGGCCCCGATGTGTGTCTGCCGTCCGATCAAAGGGCCTGAAGGATGCGGTGGATCCGTTCGTAGTACGGGATCAGCGACGGTGTGATGACGCAACCTCGGCATGTCCAGTGGAACAGAATCGCTTGCTGCTGCATGGGGAACTCGTGGGGGGCATAGGGTTGCCGGACATAATGCGAAACGCAGCAGGGGGGATAGCCGAAAAGGAACCCCTCGACTCTGACCGTCTCGGCAGACTTGTCCACGGGCCGGTCTCGGAAGTGCGCGGCGTAGATCTCCAGATGCATGCAGGTTCGGCTGAAGATCGTCTCATCGAAAGCCTTGCCCAAACGGACTTTTCGTCGAATTCGTTCGGTGTACAGGCCCATCCCGCGCAACGCGATCAATGTTCGGTCGTCGGTCGGCTTCTCCCAACGGCTGAGAGGCTTGATTCCTTCGCATGTCAGCAAGGCCAGGTACGCCAACTCGAAATCGACGGCCTTCAGGTCTCGGATCGTTGCTTGGATTTCCCTGTTGCACCGCTCCGCCACATCCATGAGCTTGCCTCAATCGGTTATTTGGTTGTCCGGCTCGGTTGAGTTCAGCCACCAGTTGACCAACTCGACGAAGTCGTCCGCATCCACTCTGCAATCCTCGTTCAGGTCGCCGGGCGGGTATGTTGTGCCCAGATCCCCGCACTCGATGGGCCATCCGATCGTCTCCAGCAAGGTGGCGACGTCGACGCGGCTGCCGCCATGCAGGGTCCCCAACGAACTGAACGAGCCGTGTTCCATGAAATGCCTTGCGATCTCCGGGACCTCGACGGTCTTACCGGCGGCGGTGTTGACGATCTGCCAGTATCCCATGTTGACAGACTGGCCGCAGACCTCACACCATTCCAGTCCCCTCATCAGGTAACTGACCTTGTATACGCTAACCGCCCTTGACTCGTCCGGCTCGACGGCAGGCAGCCGGTCGATGATCTCGGCGCACCGACGGGCCAATTGCATGCCGTCAGGCACGAGATTGCGGTCCTGATCGACGTCATAGAGATTCAGGCCGGCGGCCAGTTCTTCGCTGTCGGCCAGCAGGTCGCCATCCAGGTCGTTGGCGTCGGGCGCGATCCGCCCAAGCCCTTCGATCCCGTGAGCGAGCGGCAGTTGATGCTCGTTGGACTCACAGGGGAACCGAACGCCCAGCGCCCTGGCCAGCCTGACCACATCGACGCGTCCCTCATGGATCTGGCCGCTGTAGCTGAACGAGCCATGCTCCATGGAGTGCGACGCCATCAAGGGGATCTCGACGGTCAGGCCCAGCGCGGGGTTGACCACGCGGATAACGCCCATGTTGACCGCTTCTCCGCACACGTCACAGATCTCCAGTCCGAAAACGAGCATCTCCTGTTTGAAGGGCTGCCTGTCGTCGGTGACCTGCGTGTGAGACGGCAACTGCGCGAGGGCCCTGGCACAACGCGTCGCCAGTTCGGCGCCATCGGCCACTTCGTTTCTGTTCTGATCGGCTCGGAACGGCAGATAGCCGAGCACCAGCTCCTCGCGGTCGGTCAGAAGGTCCTTGTCGGCGTCTTCGGCCACGGCAATCCGGTGCGGGTCGCAAGCGGGCGTTTCGGCTGACCGGGCCGGGCCAGTGAAGGGGGCAAGACAAAACGTGCCGGCAAATGCGCCCGTCGTCACGATGCGGCGTGCCAGACGACGAGCCGTCCGGATGTGTCTGTTACGCGCCCGTCTGAGCCTTCTCATTGCGGTCCTCCAGTCGCATTCCATCCGGCAGACATTGTCCGGATCGCCTTGAAGTATACTTCATCGGCCATTCGAGGTCCAGACCTCGTGCGAACATCGTAGCACACGGACCGGCGGCAGACGGCGGGGACGCAAAATGCGGGAAGGGTGGAAATTTCCGCCTCCTGTGCCTTCACTTCACAACGGCTTTTATTGGACAATCGTTCGTCTCGATTGGCGGCCGACGCGTCGCGTTCAACATCTTGTGGTCTCCGCGGTTGGCACAAATGCATATCGTGCGCGCGGTTATGGGGCATTGGGAATTTGAACTGGGCCGGCGTTAAAGTAATCGGGTCAATTCTGCCGATATGCCACAAGTCTTCAACGAGAGCCCTGTTCACCATTTAGGATATTTGGGGATGGACAAGAAGGAACTGATTGACCGCATCCGTGAGATCAACGCGACCGCCAAGACCGAGTTTCTTACCGAGTTCTCCGAGAAGGATCTGGCCGCCTATCTCGAGCACCTGATGGAGCTGGAGGTGGAGGAACTGGCGGTCTGCCATTGACGTTCGGTTCCTTGTTTCGCTCCTGTCGTCAGCACGGCGACGGGAGCCGCCGTCACGACCTGCCGCAGGAACATCCCCACAGGGCTTGCCGTGTCCTTTCCCCCATACCCCGCTTGCGATATCGTCGCGCGTAACAGCATAGCCGAATCCTCTTCCTTGTGATGTCCCAAGGCTGGAGCCACAAGCAACGACGCGGTCGTGTACTGCCGACGTCACATCTCCTGGTCGTCCGGTGTCGTGTCCGTGTCCGAGGTCCGTTCATCGGGTGTGGCCGTGGGCGCCGCGCCTTCGAACGGCAATGCCTCGGGTGTATCTTCGCCTGAGACGATGGCGGAGACCCGCGCGACGTTGTTCTGTTTGAACTGGACCAGCGTCGGCACCATGTTGGACGGAACATAGAAAGCGAAGTCGATCTCTTTGACGTTGTCCGGCACGTCGGCGCTCTGGATGGTGATGATCTCCGTCAGTGTTTTTTCCTCCAGGCGACCGCCACGGCCGACAAAGCCGATGGGATGGACGCCTGTACCCCGTCCGGCCAGCGGGTGTTCACTGCCGCCCTTGGGGGTGCAGACCAGACGCAGTTGCGACAGGGTGAACTTGCCGGCGTCATTCAACGCGTTTTTTTTGATCTCGATCCGAACGAGCATGAGACTCTCTCCGGGACGGGCCGGCAGCGGTTTGCCCTCGGCGTCGCGCAGCGAACTGGGGGCCTCCCAGACTCCTCCCTTCGACGGGATGCCGATCGCTGGTGTGCTGGTCCGGATCGACACGTCCTGCGAGCCTTTGATGCGATTCATATGGACTTGATCCAGGAAATTCGCGTGGAGTACTGCGAAGCTCTTCGGGTCTCCCATCGTGGCAAAGCTGCCCTCACTGATCGTTCCGAACAGCCCGGTCACGAACCCGTCGGGGCTGAACAATGGAGCGCTCGGCTTGGACGGGTCCGGATTGCGATCGGCGAACCTCGGGTATGGATACTGGCTTGGCAGTGGGGCGACGGCGAGAGCCACGAGCAGTTGCCCCGTGATGACGTATCCGAGAATCACGCCGCAGACGACCCTGCCGACTCGCTCGGGCCAAAGGCCCATATCGACCTTCTCTTTGCCGATCTGAAGGGCGAACGTTTGCAGCACGGCCAGAGTCAGGACGAACAGCAGAAGGAAGCAGATCGTTTGCGACCATGCGGCAACGCCCGAGGCATAGCCGACGAGCATTGCGGCCAGGGTCTCGAAATAGGCCATAGCCACGAACCCGGCGATGATCGCATTGAAGACCATGGTGATTCCCTGGACCAGGGTCCCCTTGAGGTACAGCAAGGCCGCACAGGCCAAGATGATGACAAGCATTACCAGACTGGCCATTCCACGTTCTCCGATTCTCTGAGGGGCCGGCTTCCGGGGGCCGATCCCGATTCTTGGCTATTGCGCTGCCGAGTTGCTCTGCTGCTTGGCGCTGGCGAGGACGCGCAGCATCTCGTTGATCGAGGTCTTTCCCGCCATCACCTTTCGCAAGGCCTGTTCCTGAAGGTACAGCATCTTGGTCCGGCGGAACTGCATTCCGAGTTCGGGCAACTGTTTGACCTGACGGACCGCGGCGCGCAGTTCCTCGGTCAATACGATCATCTCGAAGACGCCCATGCGCCCGACGTATCCGGTTCCCTGGCAATTCTCGCACACGGACGGCTTGCCCCGCTTGTCGTAGACTTCCTTGCCGGGGCGGTACAGGACCTTGGCCTTCTCCGCCGGCAGATTGAACTTCTTCAACAACTCCTTGTTGGGCGCATATCCCTGCTTGCACTCTTCGCAGAGCGTACGCATCATTCGTTGGTTGCAGATGCCGATCAGCGTTTCGGCGATCAGTTTCTTGTCGCCGACCATCTTGATCCATTTGCCGAGGGTCTGAAGGACGTTATCGGCGTTCATCACGACATACAGCAGTTTGCCGTCCTTGGCCGCAATGCTGGCCATCTGGGCGGTTTCGGCCTCCTCGCATTCCCCGATGCCGACGATGTCGGGTCCCATGCGGACGATGGATTGCAGCTTCTTGGCGTAGGTGGTCGTTCCGGTGTCCGTCAAAGCAAAGACGTTCTGCGTGATGTTCAGTAGTTCGGTGGCCGGCTGTTTCTCAAGGGTGTTGATGTTGTTCAGGAAGGCATCGTGGTTCCTCAGCAACGCGTAGAGTGTGGTCGTGACGCCGCTCTTGCGGGGCCCGGAGATCAGGAAGACGCCCTGGTGCGTTTGTGTCAGGTGTTCGAAGTGCTCCTGCTGGTCGGGGGTTAGCCCCAACTGGTTGACTCGCAGATCGTGCTCTTTCGAGATGTGTTTGAGCCGGACCTGTTCGCCGGCGGTCGATCCGGCGGTCACAACCTCCCAGTCGGCATTCTCCTTCTTGTGCCGTGTGCGGAACTTCCCTTTCTGGGGTTTGCGCCTCTCGTTCGAATCGAGGGCCGCCAGCTCCTTGGCGAAATGGATGAAGTGCTCCATCTGCTCGCGCGGAACGGCGGGCTGCTTGGTTGCCGCACCGTCGATGTAGTACGTCACCTCGTAGTTGTCTCCCTTGGGCGCGAACGTGATCGTGCTGGCGCGGCGCCACAAGGCGTCCGTGAGCAGATCGTACGCCGTGCGATAACCGAAGAACATCGGCGTGCGAGGCTCGGGACTTGGCACTTCGTTGTTGTTGGCCGTGATGAACAGGAAGTTCTCCATCGCCTCGAGCTTCTCCGAGCCCGCGACGAGACTCTTGAGATGCTCGAAGGTGAGCACACGGTTGAAGTCGAGGACACGTGTGTTGCGGTGCCGGACATAGGCCAGGCCGGTGGCTCCGATGGCGAGGAGGAAGATCAGCAGACCGACAATGAAGACCGGGATCAGCCACCAGAGCAGAATGCCCAGGGCCCCGGCCCCGAGAATCAGGCCGACCCACAAGCCGACGTTGGTGTCAACGCCCTTGGCGTCGGCGGCGGACCAGCGGACCAGGAGAAGCCAGAGAAGATACAGCAACACAAAGACGACGAGTTTGACAATCGAGACGTACCCCCCGTACTCGATGGCCATCAGCAGCATATCCGGCATTGAATGCTCCATTACCATAAGGTTACGATCGTATGGCCGGCGACGAATGCGAGCGGGCCGCCCGATTCTACAGAATCCCTCCGGCCGTCGTTCGAATCCCCTTCAGGGCCATTTTCAACTCCTCCGTATTGGGCGCCACGGGATAGGCGTCCTTCGGATCGACCCATCCGTCCTGGATGAGGCGGCAGAGGCTGTCGGTCAGATCCACCATGCCTTCTCTCTGAGCTCCTCGGATGACGCTGGGCAGGTCGGCCTCCCGCCCCTCGGAGATGAGTTTTCGTACGGACGGATTGGCCAACATCACCTCCATGGCCGGCACCCGGCTGATCTCTTCGCGAATGCACGGCAGCAGGGCTTGGCTGACAATGGCCTTGAGGGCCAGCGCCAGGGACTGTCGGACGAGGTCCCGTTCCTCCTGTGGAAACAGATCCAGCAGGCGGTGGACCGCCTGGGAGGCGTTCGTCGAGTGCATCGTTCCCATGACCAGGTGCCCGGTTTCGGCCGCCCGCATTCCGGCCGTGACCGTTCGGGCGTCACGCATCTCACCGACGAAGACGACGTCGGGATCCTGGCGCATCAGATAGGTCAACGCTTCCTCGAAGTTCGGCACGTCGATCCCGATTTCCCGCTGCGAGACAATGGCCTTGTTGTCGTTGAAAAGGTACTCGATGGGGTCTTCCACCGTTACGATGTGGCAGGCCCGTGTCCTGGTGATGTAATCGAGCATCGAGGCGATCGTGGTGGTCTTGCCAGAGCCTGTGGCGCCAACCACGAGAATCAGGCCCTGGTGCGCCTCGGCGATTTTCGCAAGCACCGGTGGCAGGTGCAGGCTCTCGAAGGAAGGCACATGAGCACTGACCCGCCGGCCCACCAGACTGACCAGGCCACGCTGGCGAAAAACGTTAATACGGAACCGATGTTCTTTGCCGATTTCATGCGCGAAGTCGAGCGTTCCGTTCTGTTGGAAGAACTCCCTCTGCGCCGGGCTCATGATCTCGTACGTCAGTTCCTCCATGCGTTGCGGCGTCAGGATCTCCCCGGTGGTGTTTTTGAGCGTGCCCTGTAGCCGGAGCTTCGGGGCCTGGCCCACCTTCAGGTGGATGTCGTTGGCCAGCGTCTTGATGGCGACTCGGAAGTACTTGTTGATCTGAGGTTCGTGGTCGAGGGCCTTGTGGGCGTCCAGAGGTTGGTCTGGTGTCATCGTATTGCGTGCTCCAACAGACGAGAACACCGACCCTCACGCGGCAACAGCCGCAGCGGGCGGACGGGTCACTCGCCGACTCCTGTCTTACGGTAAGATTTGTGGAAACAAACCCTTACAATACTGCATTATAAGACAATCCCGGCCGTTGTCAAGCGTGATGCCTTTGCTGCTCGGCTAATTCCTCGCCCGTTTTAACACGACCTCTGCACGGTGTAGCCGGCACCCTGTCGCAAAGGCCCATAATGCTATTTGTGCCGTGCTTCAGTGCCCGTTGGGGCCGGGACGGACCTTTTGCTTTGATTGCCGTCGGCCTCGACGCTATAGTGCGTGCCGGACGCCCGACGGGCGACGTACTGATAGCGGTGCTGTTTGAGAGTCCCAATGTGACATATGTCCGGCGGTCTGTTTTACCATCTCGGCAGGAAGGTTGCTCCCGGAGTCCGTAAGGCCAGGTGGCTCTGGGGTTCCATGACCGCCACGGACAGCGAACTCGTCCGACTCGAGCATGATGTCGGCGTCGATCTGGCCTGCCAGGCCCGCGAGCAACTCCAACTGGACGCCGATCCGGAGGTCGCTGAGGCGGTCCGGGCCGTGGGGATGCGACTTGCCGAGAAGGTGGCAAACAAGCAGCGCTCGTTCCGTTTCGAGATGTTTGCCGCCGACGAGCCGAACGCCTTTGCGTTGCCCGGGGGGTTCGTCTTCGTCAGTCGTCCCATCGTCATGCTGTCCGAGGGGAATCGTGACGAACTGGCCTTCGTACTGGGCCATGAGATGGGACACATCATCAGCGGACATGCGATCGAACGGATCGTGGCCAATTCGGCGGTCTCGATGGCTTCGCGTGCCACTGCCGTGCGAGGCCCTCTGGCTGGCTGGCTGCGGCGGGTGGGGGTGCAGTTCCTGGAGACCGCGTATTCGCGCGATCACGAGTTGGAGGCGGACAGGTTGGGGGTGCGTCTTCTGGCGGCCGCGGGCTACGACCCTCAGGCCTCCGTACGGTTGCTCGGGCGACTGGCTGAACTGAAGGCGGCGTCCGCTCCGAGCGATCTCGGCGAGTACTTCTCCACACATCCGACGTTCGAGATGCGGATCCGCAGCATTCGCCAGTACCTGCAGCGTCGCTGAGTCAGCACCGCACTTTTTCGTCCGGCGCCATTCCACGACGTCGAGGCGGTCAACCGGCCAGGCCGATGGCAAGCATCATGAAGATTGTCACGCTGATCGAGTCGTTGGCCGTGGTTACCAGTGGTCCGGCACTGATGGCCGGATCGATGCCGATCTTTCGGAAGACGAAGGGCAGGAACAGACCAAGAGTCGTCGCAACCATGATGGCGGAGAACATGGCCATGCCAAAGGCGAAGACCAGCCGAGCCGGCTCGATTGTGTTCTGGGTCGGGCGGTAGTGGATCAGGACACTGCATATCACAGCACCTACCAGGCCGCAGGCGGCGGCCACCAGCAGAGCGATTCGCACCTCTCGGCTGAACACGGTGCTGAGCTTCAGGGCCACCAGGTGGCCCGTGGCCAGCCCGGAGACGACGATCGCGGATGTTTGTAGTCCGGCGTTGCCGCTGATGGCTGCGATCATCGGAACGAACGCCGCCGCTGCCAGATAGACTCGCGGATCGCGCGTGCCGAAGAGATTCATGACGATCGCCGTGACTCCCGTGCCCAGCAGGCAGGGCAGCAGCCAGGTCATCCGAATGCGGGCCGCCCGGAACGCCGAGAACGTATCGAGTTCCTCCGGGTCCGTGCCGGCCATGGTGTAAATATCTTCCGCCGCCTCCTCTTCGGCCACTTCGATCACGCGATCGGCCGTGATGCGTCCGACGAGCTTGTGACTCTCGTCCAGGACCGGAACGACGATCAGGTCGTTCTTGCGAAAGACGTTTCGCACTTCTTCCTGGTCCATCTTCGTCCGGACGTAAATCGTGTCCCGGTCCACGAGGTCCCCGATCCGCATGTTCTCGCGGCGCGTCAAGAGAAACCGAAGACGAACCTCTCCGATGAAACGACCGTCGTTGTCCACTACATAGACAGAGTAGAAATCCTCGTCGATCTCCGCCATACGGATCTTCTGGACGGCTTCCGCAATGGTCGCGTCCTCGGAGACGCTGATAACGAGCGGGTCCATGATCCCGCCGGCCGAATCCTCCGAGTATCGCATCAGCTTGTGGACCTGGAGGCGATCCGCCAGAGACAAGCTGCGGATTGCCTTATCCGCGACGTCCTCGGGCATCTCCGCGAGAAGGTCAGCAGCGTCATCCCAGTCCAATTCTGAGAAGACGCGATGGATTTCCTGCTCGGTGAGAATCTCGAAGAGGCGATCCCGGGTAGCCTCGTTGACTTTCTCGAGGACCTCGGCCGCGACGGGAGGCTCCAGGACATCAAAGATCAGACGCCGTCGATCATCGTCAACCACCTCGACGATCTCGGCAATATCACTGGGGCGCCAATCGTACAGCAGTTCGCCCAGCGTAGCCTGCCTGTCCCTCTCCAGGAGCGGGGCGATTTCCTGCAACAGTTCTTCTCGCATTTCACTCATCGTACGAGCGCACACCCCTTGCCGTTGTCGCTGTCTGCGAATGCATGTCGATTCATCCAAGGCGTAGAAGAAGACTCTGTTTGATCCCAAGCCTAATCGAACCGGTGCGTGAGAGCAATGGTATTTGCTCGAAAGCCGGTCAAATCGATGCAAGACTCGATTTTTCGTTGGGATTTTGGTATACTCAAAGAGGCGTCCGCAGTGTCCGTGAGGAGATGTGACAACAGGCCAGGGGGGGGCTATGCGGCGGCCTCGGCCGTCCGATATTCCTTCAGGGGCAGGCGTTCAGGGCCATAGTGATGCCTGTGACGGTGTATTGTGCCACGCAAGGACCAAGCGATGTTGAAACCGATTGTGTTGTACCTGGTTTACGGAGTTCTGCTTGCCGGCCTGGTCCATCGGGTGGAGGCGACTGAGGGCTCGACTGGTCTGACAGAGGAGATCCGGCCGGTTCGAACCTTGCTGTTTGTCAACGAGGTGATGGCGTCCAATGCGACGATCGTGACAGACCTGCAAGGCAATTACAGCGACTGGATCGAGATCTACAACGCCGGTCGAACACCCGTGGACGTGGCCGGGATGTACCTGACCGACGATCCCGACAAGCCCACCCAGTGGCGGTTTCCCGACAACGAACCGACCAAGACTGTCATTCCACCTGAAGGGTACCTTATCATATGGGCTGATGGTGGGGATGGCACGCGATGGCTGCACGCGAACTTCAGGCTGGACGCCTCAGGCGAACAGGTCCTCCTGGTCGCCACCGACGGGCGGACCCTTCTGGACAGCCTGACCTTTGGACCGCAGAGTCCCGACGTGTCCTTCGGACGCTATCCGGATGCCGGCGATACCCTGCGCTTCTTCGGCGAGCCGACCCCCGGAACGCCGAACAATGACGGCTATCTGGGCGAGGTGGGTCCCCTTCATTTCAGCCACGAGCGGGGGTTCTACGACGAGCCATTCATTCTGACAATCACATGCCCGACCGAGGACGCCCAAATCCTGTATACCACCGACGGCGCCGTGCCCGACGATGAGATCGGTCGGCGTTTTGCGCCGGGCCGGCCGTATGCCGGACCGATGCTGGTGCGGACGACAATGTGCCTGCGGGTCATGGCCGTCAAGCCGGGATGGAAACCGACCCGGGTCTACACGAATACATATATCTTCAATGCCCCGCCGACCGTTCGCTCCCTGCCGATGATCTCGATCGTCGGCGACTCCGGCAAGTCGCTTTATGAACCCGACGGCGTCATGGCTATCGTCGGTGGCAGCTACGTCAATGAGGTCTGGACCTCAAGCGGGCCCGACAGCCATAACAATGTCCTGAACCGAAGCCTGGAACGGCCCGTCTCCTGCGAGTGGATCCTGCCCGAGGACAACGCGGGTTTCCAGATCGACTGCGGGCTGCGCATCCACGGCAGCGACTACACGCGTCCGCGATATGAGCGTCAGAACGGGTACTGGTCGGGATATGGCAAGTTCAGTCTGAGACTCTATTTCCGAGGCCGCTACGGATCGAATCGGCTCGAATATCCCCTGTTCCCCGAGTCGGACATCGAGCGGTTTCCCAGTATCGTTCTGCGTGCCGGACACAACGACCGGAGCAATCCCTTCGTCAAGGACGAGCTTCTGCGCCGGCTGCACTCGGACATGGGCAGCCGGGCCGCCGTCGGGCGTTTCGCCAATCTCTTCATCAATGGACAGTACAAGGGATACTTCAATCCTACCGAACACATCAAGGACGAGGTCTGCCAGGAGTGGTTCGACAGCGATACGCCGTGGGACGTGATGACCATGAGCGGTATCCGCGACGGCAATACCGCTGCGTGGAATCGAATGCTTGACTTTGCCCGTACACAGAATCTGAGCCTTGCGGGCAACTATGCAGAGATGGCCCGCCAGCTCGATATTCCATCCTTTATCGACTACCTCATCATCCGCCTTTGGCCGAACGACTGGGACTGGCCGCAGAACAACTGGGCGGCCGCCGCCGAGCGCTCCGAGACCGGGCAATGGAAGTTCTTTGTCTGGGACGCCGAAGGCACCTTCGAGTCCGGCCAGCTCTATGTCGACCGGATCGGCGAACTCAACTCGCAGAGCAATGCCAACGGCATTCTATTTCGAGCCTTGAAGGCCAACGACGGTTTTCGCCGACTCTTCGCCGACCGTCTCTACAAGCATTTCCACAACGGCGGCGCCCTGACCGAAGAGAACGTCCGTCGACGCTTTCTGGAGATGCGCGACGAGTTGCGCAGCGTCATTCCGAACATGAACACGTACATCATCAGCGGGTGGACCCCGAATCGGCAGCGGGTCTTCCTCGACGCCTGTATCCGTGAGGGGCTGTATACGTATGACGGCCCGACGTTCGTTGTCAACGGGGCCCATCAGCAGGGTGGGCACGTGGCCGCCGGCGATTGGCTCGCCCTGGCCGCACCGCGCGCAGACATGCCGGTCTACTATACGCTTGACGGGACCGATCCGGCGGGCACTTCAGCCGTCGTCGAGCCGGCCGTGACCACGCTGGTCAAACGCGGCGACCCGAAACGGGCCCATGTTCCGACCGGACCGGACGGGGGCGACTGGACTGCATTGCGCACCTTCGATGATTCGACATGGCGGCCCACCGACGGCCTGCCCGGCGGCGTCGGCTACGAACGCAGCACCGGGTATGAGCCGTATATCGGGATCGATGTGGGCGACCAGATGGACAACATCAACGGCTCATGCTATATCCGCATTCCCTTTCAGTTCTCCGGCAACCGGGATGCTTTGCGCACGATGACGCTCCGGGTCCAATACGATGACGGGTTCATCGCCTATCTCAACGGAGTCGAAGTGGCCCGGCGGAACTTCCAGGGGGAACCGGCCTGGAACTCCCTCGCCAGCAGCTCGCATGCCGACGAGGCCGCGATCGTCTTTGAGTCCATCGACATCTCCTCGCACATCGACCGTTTGCGAGGCGGCGCCAATCTGCTGGCCATTCATGGGCTGAACAACTCGCCGACCAGTTCCGATTTCCTGATCGTCGCCGAGCTGGATGTGGCGGACAAGGTGGCCGCCGAGCCGCCGGAGGAGGCCGTCCTCTACACCGAGCCGATCCCTCTGACCGCCAGCACGCATGTCAAAGCCCGTGCCCGGCTCGACGGCGTCTGGAGCGCCTTGAACGAGGCGACCTTCGCCGTCGGCCCGGTCGCCGAGAACCTGCGGATCAGCGAACTGATGTACCATCCGACCGATCCGAACGCCGAGTTCGTCGAACTGACCAACATCGGTGACGAGACCATCAACCTGAACCTGGCCCGGTTTGCCGACGGGATACAATTCACGTTTCCCGATGTCGATGTGATTCCGGGCGAGTATGTGTTGCTCGTTGAGGACATTGCCGCCTTCGATGCGGTGTATGGGCCCGGCTTGCCAGTCATCGGACAGTATTCGGGCGGCCTGAGCAACGCGGGCGAGCGGATCGAACTGAGGGATGCCGCCGGCGCGATCGTGCAGAGTCTCACGTACAGCGACGATTGGTATCCCATCACCGACGGCATGGGCTTCTCCCTGACGGCTACCGATCCGGCCGGGACCGCCGCCAGCGTCTGGAACTGCCAAATCGCCTGGCGGCCGAGCGCCGCCATGGGCGGCTCGCCGGCCTTCGACGACGCCGGACAGCTTCCCGCCCTCGGGACGGTGGTTATTAACGAGGTCATGGCTAACTCCCAGGGCGTCGGACCCGATTGGATCGAGTTGCACAATACGACTGATCTGGTCATCGACATCAGCGGCTGGTTCCTCAGCGACAGCGGCAACGACCTGACGCGTTATGAGATTCCTTCAGGCACGGTGATTCCGCCCGATGGGTATGTCGTGTTTACGGAGGACCAGCATTTCGGCAATGAGAATGACCCCGGATGTCGCAGTCCATTCGGTCTGAGCCGGTACGGAGAGACGGTACACCTCCACTCCGGCTGGGACGGCGTCTTGACCGGTTACGCCGAACGACAGACGTTCGGAGCCTCCGACAGGGGCGCAACCTTCGGCCGCCATCAGATGAGTACCGGAGTGGTCGAATTCGTTGAGACGGCAGAGCCGACGCCGGGAGAGGCCAACAGCGGTCCAAGGATCGGGCCGATGGTCATCAGCGAGATTATGTACCATCCGAGCGTCTCACAGGGCGTCGAGTACGTCGAGCTGTTGAACATCAGCGATTCCGATGTGACTGTCTACGATTTCGATCGGAACGCTCCGTGGCGGTTTGTCGGCGACGGTGGTGCCGCGATCGAACTGCTCTTCCCGGACGAGTTGCCCATAACGCTGGCGCCGGGTCAGTACCTGATGGTAGTCACGAATCGTGCGGTCTTCGAAGCCACCTATCGTATCGCGGGCACGCCGGTGATTCTCGAATGGGGCGCCGGCTCGCTCGACAATATCGGGCAGACGATCCGGCTCGACAGGCCGGGTGATCTCGACGATGACGGACAGCGTCGATGGATCGTGGTGGACCGCGTCAGCTACAGCAACGGTCTTCAGCATGAGACCTTTGCCGATGGGCAGGACCCATGGCCTGCCGAGGCGGCGGGAACGGGCCTGTCACTGACGCGCACGGCAACCGGCGCATACGGCAACGATCCGGGCAATTGGCACGCCGCGATCGATTCGGCCGGCGCCGCCCGGCGCCGGGTGGGCCTATAACACTCTTGCGTCAGTGCTGTTGCACGGCCAGCACGCGCATTGCGTGACGGGCCAGCGAAAGTGGTTCGTCGCCTGTTACGGACCTCTGACTCCCGGTCGTGGGATCGAGCAGTGTCCGCCTTCCCTTCGCCAGAAGTCGCAGTCGTACGTTCAGATTGCCTTCGCCTTCGTTGAACAGCATGTAGTAATCGGTGTCCTGCTTTCGCATATGTCGGACTCGCAGATCCGGTGTTTCCGGCGAGACCTCGATATCGGGCGGAATCAACCTGTCGATGGCGTCGACAAACTCGGTCGGCTCCGTCACCTCCTTCCAGCGGATCAGCCTTCCGGCCTGGGCCATGACATCCATGGCGTTGTTGGCCTGTGAGGGCGGATCATCCTCAACGATCAAGGCGAGGTAGTGCATTCCCGCCAGATGGATGCCTTCGGAGTCAATGCGGGCGTCCTCCCACAGGTGTCGCGCTTCGAGGTAGTTGAAATCGCGCTGATGCTGGAAGCAGACCTTTGCCGCCCGCCAGGGCAGGTAGTCGTTGGTTCCCAGGATGGCCAGCGAGCAGACGTGAACGCCGTCGGTGTTCAGCCAGCAGAGTCGCGACGTCGCCTGTGCGAACGGCTTGAACTGCGCCCACCACGGACTGTTGGGCCCGACATCGGGCGGCCGCTCGTCGATCCGGGGTCCGCGAATGGAGTAGTAGAACGCGTGTGGAACGAGCAGGTTGCACCCGCGAATCAGCAGCCAGTTCGCCAGCCACTGCATCTCCTCGAAGGTGAAGTTGTGCCCATAGGCGCCGCAGAATTCGTTCAGGTTGCGGCGGCGTTTGAGGTGGATCATTGCTGAGGACGCGCATTTGCCCTGCGTGGACTGAGCGCCTTCGAGCGCGCTGGGCTTGCCCGGTTCGATATAACGCCAGACGATGTCCTGGCCGGGGATGTGGAAATGACGCAGATGGCCGATGTCGTCCGGGGCCATCGGATGGCCCGTCAGAGCGACGCCGTGCGCGCCGCACCACTCGGAGATGGGGCGATAGAACGTCTCTTCCAGCCGCGCCTGGATCGCACGGTTGTAGTCGCGACGGCGCCGCTCGGCATCGGGCTCATCTGCATACCACAACGTTGGCAGGTGCTCGGTGAAGTCGTGACCCAGGAAGCGATTGATGTGCTCCAGAATGCCGGTGGTTCCAGGGACCATGCCTCGCTCGGCGCCCCGGGCCAGCAGCGACGGTTCGTCGGTGAAGATGGCCTTTACCGTTTTGCCAAAGCGGTCGCCAAACTCGTCGTAGAATCGTTGGTAGACGAGTCGGATGAAGCACGCCACGGATTCGGGATTGAGGATGTCCGCTCCGGGCGGCTGGTTCTCTGGAACCTCTCGCCGGTCGGCCCGGCGGGGTGGGTCGTCCTGGACGAAGTGAAGACCTCGAATGGTCGAGCGGCCCTCGCGCGCCGGGCGGTCGACGATGGCGAGGCGATGGCCGTTGCTCTTGCGACGGGTCAGGGCCACGAGCGTCTGGTCGGCCGCCAGGTCGGGCCTGCCCTCGACATCGATGCGCACGCCTTGCACCTCGGTCCCCGGCGTCGCTTCGTCCAGGTCGATGCAGACCAGACCCCGTGTGCGGAAGGCGGGGTTCTCCGCGACCACCTGTCCGCTCGATGAGCCGCTGGGATACATCCCTTCGTCGTAGAGGATCACCCACATGTCGCGCTCGGCAGCCCGCTCGATGGTAAATCGCATCAGGTCGATCATGCGATCGCTCATCCAGCCAATAGATCGGGGCAGCCCGGCTCGTGGATGGATCAGAAAGGCGTGAACGCCGTGCGCCCGAAAATCCTCGATCTGCCGAAGCAACTCCTTTTCGGACAGGTCATCATTCCAGAACCAGAACGGCGCCTGCGAGAACTCCACGGGCGGATTGTACCACTCGGCGGGCATGCCCATCGGCACATCTTGCGCTCGCAGCGTCCCTGTGAATGGCAGGGCGAGAGCCGCCGTACCAGCGGCTCCGAGAAAGTCACGGCGATTCAGCTCTCCGGTCATCGTCCTATCCTCGCGAGAATCAACATGGTAAGGGCGAATGGACATTCGCCTCTACGTATTGATGTCCAATTCCTTTGCGACTTCGGTGAACTTCTCGACCGCGAAATCCAGGTCGTCTCGCGTGTGCGCGGCCGAGACCTGCGTGCGAATCCTCGCCTGCCCCTTGGGGACGACCGGGAACGAGAAGCCGATCACGTAGAGGCCCTTGGCCAACAGACGCTGAGCCATCTCCTGAGCCAGCGTTGCCTCTCCGAGGATGATCGGCGCGATCGGATGGTCGCCGGGCAGCACCTTCAGCCCCGTCTTGGCGATCCGGTCGCGGAAGTACCGCGTGTTGTCGGCCAGCCGCGCGAGTAGGGGCGACGCATGCGTCGCCCCTGCGTGTGCCGATGGGCTTAACAATTCGATCGCCTTGATCGAGCCGGCCGCCACCGCCGGGGCCAGCGTGTTGGAGAACAGATACGGCCGGCTGCGTTGCCGCAGCATCGCGATGATCTCCTTGCGCCCGGAAGTGAAGCCGCCGCTGGCGCCGCCGAGCGCCTTGCCGAATGTGCCCGTGATGACATCGACGCGCCCCATGACGCCCCGATACTCCGGCGTACCCCGGCCGGTGGCGCCGATGACCCCTGTGGCGTGGCAGTCGTCGATCATGACCATCGCGTCGTAGCGGTCGGCCAGCTCGCAGATGGCGTCGAGCTTGGCGATATAACCATCCATCGAGAAGACACCGTCAGTGGCAATCAGCCGGAATCGCGAGGATCGGGCCGCCTTGAGCTGCTCCTCCAGATCGGCCATGTCGCTGTTGGCAAAGCGCAGCCGCTGGGCCTTACACAGCCGGACGCCGTCGATGATGCTGGCATGGTTTAACTGGTCGCTGATGATCGTGTCTTCGGGGCCCAGCAGCGTCTCGAACAGGCCGCCGTTGGCGTCGAAGCACGAGCCGTAGACGATCGTGTCCTCCGTTCCAAGGAATCGTGTGACGGCGGCCTCGAGGTCCTTGTGGATCTGCTGCGTGCCGCAGATGAATCGCACGGAGGCCAGGCCGAAACCCCACTTTTCGTAGCTTTCGCGGGCGGCGCGGATCACCTCCGGGTGATTGGCCAGACCCAGATAGTTGTTCGCGCACATATTGAGCACCGTCTGGCCCGCAGTGGTGGTGATGCGGTTGCTCTGTGGGCTGGTGATGACCCGCTCGGGTTTCTCCAGGCCCGCTTGGCGAATCTCGGCCAACTGCTCCGAAAGGTGCGTCTTCACATCCCGATACATATCTGTATTCTCCTGCGGTCGCGAGGGCAAAGAATGATGATTGGCCCCCTGCGAGCGAATGG
>ENA-UOUL01002182-UOUL01002182.1-bioreactor-metagenome-genome-assembly--contig:-NODE-2182-length-23774-cov-4.509305_pt1 | contig 23774 bp, 17 predicted proteins | sample MGYA00249838_ERZ747220 | MGnify/ENA primary metagenome ERZ747220 (study PRJEB28778, sample SAMN05720191) | bioreactor metagenome | isolation source: Anaerobic biogas reactor | place: USA:Washington...
CTTCCGCCTTTGCATAGTCAACGTTTGCGCCAGAGAGGTCGGCGAGGGTTACACGGTTGCCCCTTTGGAGGAAGTGGAGCGCGTAACGCCCGGGACCACCGCCGATATCCAGAATGGAATCTTCCGGTTTGATATAACGCTCCATGAAGTGGGAGGTGACCCTGAATTCAAATGGGTTACGGGTCAATCGGTCCCATTCAAATTGTGGGTCTTGATCATAAAATTGCTTGATTATTTGGCGCGAGTTATCCATTTATTGCTCCATGTTGTAGGAAGATTATACCGGATAACTATTCAGCAAAAGGTGAATGATCCTGACCGGAGCGCCCAGCCTCCCGACCGCGTCGGGACGTGGAACCGGGAACCTAACGAGGGGTTAAACAGAAAAATGATCCTGCCCGGAGCGCGCAGCCTCCCGACTGTGTCGGGACGTGGAACCGGGAACCTGACGAAGGGTTAATTAGAAAAATGATTCTGCCCGGAGTGCGCAGCCTCCCGACTGTGTCGGGACGTGGAACCGGGAACCTGACGAGGGGTTAAATGAAAAAATGATCCTGCTCGGAGAGCGCAGCCTCCCGACTGTGTCGGGACGTGGAACCGGGAATCTGACGAGGGGTTAAATGAAAAAATGATCCTGCTCGGAGAGCGCAGCCTCCCGACTGTGTCGGGACGTAGAACCGGGAACCTGACGAGGGGTTAAATGAAAAAATGATCCTGCTCGGACTCGAACCGAGAACCTAACGCTTAAGAGGCGCTTGCTCTGCCAATTGAGCTACAGGACCATTTTGTGGCTGATATTATAGCACAGCCTTCTCGAAAAAAAGATCCCTGAATTAACAGAGATCTTTCTTCTCAGCTCCCCGGAGAGGACTCGAACCTCTAACCTAGCAGTTAACAGCCGCCCGCTCTGCCAATTGAGCTACCAGGGAAGGCAAGTGCTTATTATAGGCAAAAGCTGGTTGAGTGTCAAGCATCCCAATTCAGATTTTGTCCAAAACAGAGTAAGAAGTAACCTTTACAAAGGCCTGTCATTCGGGTTAAATAACTTGCTTAACTACCCGTTAAAAGGAAAACCCCGCCTGTTTATCAGGCGGGGTTTATTTTGATCTAAACTACTTCTTAGTCGTCGATGCAAGAGCCGTCGTGCAGACCTTCGCCATCATAAAGACCTTCTCCAGGTCCCATGCCGAGTCCAGCACCACCGGCACCGCGACCGTTACCAGCACCTTGTCCAGCGCCATAGTTTGCGCCTGTGCCAGTTCCAAGACCCTGACCTAAACCAGCGCCTTGACCCATGCCATATTTCATGCCTTCACCAGTACCATCTTGCAGTCTCAACTGATCGGGCTCGCCGTCACCGTCAAGATCACAGGTACCGTCACCAGGGCCGAAGCCAAGTGCTTCACCGTCACAGGTTCCATCACCAGGACCGAAACCAAGTGGTACTTCGCCTTCTTCGCCTATAATTTCCTGGCGATACTGATAGCCACGTCCATAAGCCTTGCGGGTTACTACGGGAGCGGTCAAACTCTCTTCAGTAGTCTCAACCTCAGGGGTCTCTGACTGGGCAAATACGCCGCCGGCCATTCCGAAAACGAAAACTCCAAGTACCAGAGCGGTGATTACAATTGTTAAACCTTTTTTGTTCATTTTATTACTCCTTATTCATATTCTCATCACTCTTTTGTGATGATGTCCCTATAATAACGGGGACTTATTGAAATAATAAGTAGAATTTATTTAGATTTGGAGTATTTTTCTTGTGAGATAATAAAGCTGATATTCTTAGACCATTGATAAATACTATGTACCGTATCTTGATCATTGAAGATGAAAAGAACCTAAACAAAATCTTGCAGGATTATCTCCGGCACAATGGTTTTGAAATTGTCAGCGCTTTTACCGGAAAAGAAGCTTTGTTTCTCTGGCAGCGCGAAGCTCTAGATTTGATTTTGCTTGATCTAAACTTGCCGGATATGGATGGCTTGGATTTGCTGCGTGAAATTCGTAAGACCGATCAGGTTCCAGTGATCATGGTGACCGCGCGGGCTGATGAAGTTGACCGCCTGGTTGGTCTGGAGCTGGGCGCGGATGACTATGTTTCCAAACCTTTTTCCCCTCGTGAGGTGGTGGCCCGGGTCAAAGTCGTTTTACGACGAGTTAACCCACCGATAGTTCAACCAACTCAATTAAGGTTGGGTTGCCTGCTGATGGACTTGCGCAGCCACACCGCTACTATTACCGGCCGCGTGCTTGAACTGACTCCTGCTGAATTCCAATTACTGGCAGCGCTCATCGCTGAACCCGAACGGGCTTTTACACGTCTGGAATTGCTAGAGGCTACACAGGGAAGGAGTTTTGAAGGCTATGAGCGCACTATCGACATCCATATCAAAAATATTCGCCATAAACTAAAACAACTTGATTCAGACACCCCCTATATTCAGACTGTGTTTGGGGTTGGCTACAAAGCCGTGAGACTGGGCAAATAAGATGCGAAACCGATTGATTCTCAGTTATTTGATAGTCGTTATCGCTTCTTTGATTGTGACCTACCTTGTGGGAATTTTTTTGGTGAGACAGACCCTGATCGATCATATGCAGTCTGATCAGATCAATGACTACCAAAAAGTCCAATCCTACTTTCAAGGCTATTACAGCTCACATGGAGGTTGGGCTGGTATTGAAGAAGCTACTCCTGATGATCTGGTCAACAAAGATGCTCCTCCCGATGAAAATGGATTTGTGCTTGTAGATTTAGATCGGATAGTAATTTTTGCGACCGAAGAAAGCCTTTTGGGGCGGGAAGTGAGCAAATTTACCACTCTGATTGGCGCGCCTGTCCAGGTGAACGGTCAAAGTGTTGCTTACTTAGTCTCTGACAGCATTGTTGGTCGGACTCTCAAAAATTTTGATGATGACATCCTGATTCGCACAGCTATAGATGCTTTTGAAGCTGTCCTATTGGGATTATTGGTTGGCACCATCATGTCCCTTTTTATGATCCGGACCATTCTCAAACCAATTGGCGTCACAATTTCAGCCGCAAAACGCATATCCCAGGGAGATCTGACCATGCGGGTTCCGCTTGAACCCTACCGTGATATGGCTCAGCTGGGGGAGGCTATCAACGAGATGGCGGCTGATTTGGAGAAAAACCAGCAAATCCAAAGAAATATGCTGATGGATATCGCTCATGACTTGCGCACACCCTTGAGCGTCCAGCAAGCGACATTAGAAGCCTTTGAGGATGGTATTTATGATTTCGACAATGAGGGTTTGACCTTACTGAAACAACAGAACACCCAACTTATACATCTGGTTGAAGATCTACGTCTGCTTACCCTGGCAAATTCCAGAAATTTCAAATTATTTAAAGAAAAAGTTGAACTGGGCGGATTTCTGAAAAACATCCTCAACAGTTTTGAGAGCGTATATGCCAAAAAAGGAATACAAATTAACTATAAGACTCAACCGGTGGATTGTATGGTTGAGATAGATGCACACTTGATGCAGCGGGTTTTTGAAAACTTGTTGCAGAATGCCTATCAATATTCGCCGGAGGGGGGTGAGGTTGAATTGCGCCTGCAGCGGATGATCAACCGCATCGTTGTGATCCTGCGGGACCAGGGACCTGGCATTCCGGAAGACAAACTCGAGACCATTTTTAAACGCTATTACCGGATCAAACAAGACGGTGAGAACAGCCCGGAGGGGTTGGGTCTTGGCTTAACCATCTCGAAACACATAACCGAAGCTCATGGAGGCAAGCTTTTTGCCCAAAATAACAAAGAGGGCGGCGCTGAATTTGTACTTGAGCTTCCTTATCCAGGCTAATCAAAAACAAGCCTATCTCAATCAAATACTGGCTGTGATGGTTGGTATAATTCCTGTCACTAACATAGAAAGCGGTCGAAACTAATATGCTTAAACTTCGCGTCATGACTCTTAACCTTGGGGGAGGAGTGAAAAACTTCACCGGCTCACAAGAAACCACTACAGGCAAAGCGCAGGCACTGATTGATCTGATTGAATTGATCAACCCCGACTTTTTGGGTGTTCAGGAAATTGCCCAATATATCGACGCTGACGGTGGGCTGCACAGCATGACCGAGCGTTTACGGCTTGAATCCGGGTTTGACTACAGCTTTTATGGCGAAACCCTTTCAATGAAAAAGCACATGCAAATCAAAAAAGATTTGATGATCAATGGCCTTTTTAACGACTGGTGGGATTGGTCAAAAGGCAACGCTGTCTTTTCGCGTAGCCCTTTCAGCCGCCTGGGAAATGTGAACAAAGACGGCGTCCCCCGGAATGTTCCCATTTTTCAACCCTTGAGTTATGAGGGTTCACGGGATACCGACCCGCGCTATGTCATCCTCACCCGCTTGAAGCAAGACCCTTATCCCTTTGTGATGAACTTACACCTGACCACATTGGTGGGTGAACGGGGGGATCATGTCTGGTCTGAGGTGGCGGATGCGGCCAGGCTGACCCGCTCCCAACAAATCAGCCGGGTACTGGGTTTGGTGGAGCAGCACGTGCTAATCCCGGAAATGCCCCTCATCCTGATGGGCGATTTCAATGCCAGGATCGATGAGTATTCCTTAAAGGAAATACTTGAACGTGATCAAAAATTTGTTCATCTGGCTCCCAAAGAAGAAATCCCAACCCATCCAAATGCGGGGGCCGTGGATCACATCTTCTTTTTTCCCGCCAGGCGTCTGATTGAATACCAGGCACATGTAATTGACACGCCCCTGGCACATTCTGTTTCCGATCATCTGCCGGTTGTGGCAGATTTAGTGATTGAATAAAAAGGTTAGGTAAAAATATGACTGATAATCGATATTTTGGTACTGACGGGATCAGAGGCACCTTCGGGACCTCTCCCATGACTCCTGAATTTGTTTACCGGCTTGGTTTGGCGGCCGGCCAGTCCTTGAGCGCTCAAACAGACACGCAGGCTTTGTTTGTGATTGGGCGCGATACGAGAGTTTCGGGTCCGGAATTGCAAAGGGCCTTGGCTACAGGCTTGCGCAAAACCGGTGCCCGCGTGCTGGATTTAGGCATCGTGCCAACTCCCGGAATTGCTTATCTGACCCGTTTTGTGGGCGCGACCGCTGGGGCAGTCATCTCTGCTTCGCACAATCCCGCCAAGGAAAATGGCATCAAATTTCTCAATAACGAAGGCATGAAACTGAACCAGGAACAGGAAGCAGCCATTGAAGAACTGCTCGAGGAAATCCCGGAAACAGTTCCCGACCTTGAAGATGAATGCCTTGGTGAAGATTCTCCCCATTTGTTTGAAGCCTATTTGCTCGATTTGCAACAAACCGCACCTGGGCTTGATCTGAAAAACCTTAATATTTTGATGGATTGCTCCAATGGGGCTGCCTGGAAAGCGGGTCCGGAAGTGCTGCGGCGTTTGGGGGCCAACTTGATGGCCATCCATACAGAGAATGACGGCATAAACATCAACGTTGATTCCGGGTCTGAACATTTGCGTTCCAAACCGGCTGTCTTAGCTGAACGTTTGGCTGAACAAGGCGCTGATCTGGCAATTGCATTTGATGGTGACGCAGACCGTGTTATCCTGATGGATGAGAAGGGCAACCTGATCGATGGCGACCACGTGCTGGCGCTGCTGGCGGATGAGCTTCATCGTCAGGAAAAGCTTTTGGGAGATAACCTGGTCACCACAGTCATGGCAAACGGAGCGCTCAAGCAATTTGCAGCAGAAAAAGGCTTCACGCTCCTGGAAACGCCCGTTGGGGATAAGTATGTTACCGAAGCATTGAATGAACTTGCCTCCAAAGAGCCAAACACCGGCAAATTTGGCCTGGGCGGAGAGCAATCCGGGCACATCATCCTGCTGGACCAAGATCACCGCACCGGGGATGGCATCCGCACAGCTTTGTTCGTCCTGAAGATGCTGACAGACACACCCGGAATGACCCTTTCCAAATTAGCCGACCGGATCCAAAAATACAACCAGGTGGTTGCCTCCTGTAATGTGGCTGCCAAGCCTGATCTGAAAAGTTTGCCGGAATTCCAGGACCGCCTTGCCCGTATGAAAGATGAACTGACAGGTTTGGTGCAGTGGAACTCACGTTATTCCGGTACAGAACCAAAATACCGTCTGATGCTTGAAGCCGACCCACGCACAAGCGCTCAGGAATTAGCCAAAGTTGCCTGGGATGTCTGCGATTTGATCCAAAAACTGACCGACACTCCTGCCGGGGCAAAAATTGAAGTGTTGAATGTCTCTCAGGGCGGACTCATGCCCAGAATGGAATAAAAGGAAACGAATAGGAGAGTAATGACAATAGATAAAACCGATCCCACCTTCAAAGCGCAACTTGCTGTGATATTTAATCAGGTCAACCGTGAGTTGATGATCGCTGATAAGCCGGAAACCTGGCAGCCTGCGATCAAAGCCATGTCAGCGTTTTTGGATGAAGTTGCTGATTTGCTTAGTGATGAACCGGAGCTGATTGGGGAGGATCTGGTCCTCTCCTCGCGTATTTTCAGTCTCTTGTTGACCGTGACCGCGACCGCAACTCAGGGTAGGTTGGAATTATATAAAGGCAAAGATGAAAGAGGGCAGGAATATCAGGCACAGATCGAAAACGACTATTTGCCTCTTTCAGGCGACCTGCGCCGCAAAGCTATTGACTTGGCAAAAGTTTATTTATCCAACCCGGTTTTTGATTCTTTGAAACAAAGCATCATCCAGGAAATTTTCCCCTTATTGGATAGCCTGGATGACCAGCTTGACCCGGACCGCTTTATGCCTTATCGCGTGATTCAGATCGGCAACATTTTTGAGCGCATGTATGCTTTCCGCTTGCGAACTGCTGATCCAATTCTGCTTGACCTGGCCGGAAAGAAAGGTTTGCTGCGCGAGCTCTATGACCGCAAATATTTGCGTTTTGGCACCTCGGGTGTGCGAGCACGCTGGGGCAATGACTTTACAGAAAAACGCGCCCGCCAGGTGGTTCAGGCGGTCTGTGATTTTCTCAATAATAAAAATGTGCCGGCTTTTGTCGGTGGAGAAGATTTGTCCGGTAAGGTAGTTGTTTTAGGGCACGACACCCGACGCAATTCTGATGTGGTCACCCGTTGGGCGGCTGAGACCTGCCTGGCCAATGGCTTTAAGGTCCATATTGGAGACCGGGATGTCCCCACTCCAGCTCTGGCCTTTTATGAAACCGAAGTGGTGCCGCCTGATGAGATCGCGGGTTTGATCATCGCAACAGCCAGCCACAATCCTCCCGAATGGCAGGGTATAAAATTCAACCCCCGTTTGGGCTATCCTGCCCCGACCAATGTGACCGATTTCATCGCTTTCCGCATCAATGAACTGCAATTGGAGGATGAAGCTGGTGGGCAGACTGATGTTGAAGACTCCCGCGCCCGCGGTTTGGTTGAGGGTTTTGATCCCCTGGATCAATACGTTGCCTGGGTCAAAGACAATGGCAACGGCAACGCCCGCATCCCGATCGACTTTGACCGCATCCGGCGTTATTTTGCTGACAAAATGATCGTGATCGATGAAATGCACGGCTCAGGGCGCGGTTATCTGACAAGATTGGTGGGTGAGGCCGGTATTCGCTATACTGTCATCCATGCTGAAGTCGATCCGGATCTGGGCGGGCAGGATTATGCCAACCCGGAAGAGCCTTTCAACGCCCTGCTCAAACAAACTGTCTTGGAAACTGGCGCTCATGTGGGTATGGGCATGGATACCGATGCCGATCGTTATGGCATCGTTGATAAGGGTGGTGTCTACTTCCGCCCCAATCAGATTTTGCCCATTTTGATCCGCTATTTGGGTATCGATCGGGGTCTGACCGGACGGGTCATCGCTACCCAGACAGGCTCCCCCCTGATTGAAGAATTGGCGGGAATGATCCCCGGCAACGAAGAAAATAAGCCCGCGCCGGGAGCTTTGCCCGGGTACATTGGCCAGAAGATCTACCAGGCCAGATATGGTGATATTGCCACCCGCGCGCTGAAAAATGCTTTTGCTGTGCCGGTGGGCATTAAATATATTGAAGAGATCCGCCGAACAGACAATGCCTACAACAACCTTAAAGAACTTCCGGATGACTGGCGCGACCGCATCCTCATCGGTGGTGAAGAGTCCAGCGGTCTGACCAGTCGGGGACACGTGACCGATAAAGACGGACCCTGGGCGAACATCCTGGTGCTTGACATGCTGGCCTATTACGGTACAAGGGAGCAGAACCCCCTCCACAGTCTCAAAGAAATCTGGGAAGAGCTGATCAATTTGCCCGGGCTGTGGCCTTCTTACGGGACCTCAAGCGACCCAACTTCACACGCCGGGCGCTCTGATGTTGACGCCCCCCTGGAAGCCAAAGAAGCCTTCATCAATTACTACCTGGACATGCCCCTGAACCTGCCAGCCGAAAATTTAAAAATTGCCGGATTATCCGTGGATTACCTGGGTGGGATCCGCTATGAATTGGTGGAAATGCAGCTTTCAGATGAGAGCGGGGATGACCATTACTACCTGCGCCTGCGCGCTTCAGGAACAGAGCCGATCAACCGCATCTATATTGAAGCCGCTAATTTGGAAACAGGTCAACGCATGATGAATGAGGTTTTAGCACGTCTGGAAACACTCACCATCGAGACCCTGCAAAAGGCCTGGTCTGCCTGGCATTTGGTGGACATGCTGGCTCAATCCAAACTCAGCCCAAGAACGCTCGAAACAGTAAAAGAAACCATTAAAGAAAAGGGCTGGCAAAAGGCTGAGATCATCACAAAAATCCAGGAAATGATGCAGACGCTCGAAAAACGCAACCGCAAAGTTATTGGTGCCTGGGAAGAGGCTTTAAGAGAATAAGCCTCTATTCAATTCACACTTTCGAAATTCAGGCGAAGATCAGCTTTTTCGCCTGTTTTTTATTTACCATTGGCGGCTAAGGCTAATGATAAGAAATTTCCAACCTTAAATTAATAAAACTCTTGCACTCCTTCGTTATAGTAAAGCTAATGAGAAAAATAGCTGTGAAAACAGATAAGGAGAAAATATGGCAAAGATTATTGGAATCGATTTAGGAACAACCAACAGTGTCGTTTCCGTCATGGAAGGCGGATCGCCAACTGTTATTACAACATCAGAAGGCTCACGCCTCTTGCCTTCAGTGGTTGCTTTTAATAAAAATGGCGAAAGAATGGTTGGCATCCCTGCCAAACGGCAGGCTGTTGTCAACCCTGAGAACACGGTCTCTTCAGTTAAACGTTTTATGGGACGCCGTTATGATGAGGTAGAGCAGGAACGAAAGATCGTCTCATTTAAGGTCATTGAAGGACCCAGTGGAGACGCGCGTATTGAGATTCCTGTCAACAATCAAACCTACACCCCGCAGGAAATTTCAGCCATGGTTTTGGGCAAACTTAAGGCAGATGCTGAAGCCTATTTGGGTGAAAAAGTTACCCAGGCGGTCATTACCGTGCCGGCTTACTTCAACGACAGTCAGCGCCAGGCCACCAAAGATGCCGGCAAAATCGCTGGGCTTGAGGTCATGCGCATCATTAACGAGCCTACCGCTTCTGCTTTAGCCTATGGGCTTGAGAAAAAAGACAATGAAATCATCCTGGTATTCGACCTGGGCGGCGGTACTTTTGACGTCTCTCTGCTTGAAGTTGGCGGCGGCGTGGTGGAAGTGAAAGCCACCAATGGCGATACCCACTTGGGTGGTGATGACTGGGACAACGTTGTGGTCAACTGGGCGGCTGATGAGTTTATGAAAGAACAGGGCATTGACCTGCGGAAAGATCGCCAGGCTCTGCAGCGTCTGCGTGAAGCGGCTGAAAAAGCCAAGATCGAACTCAGCACCATGCTGGAAACAGAACTGAACCTGCCCTATATCACCGCTGACGCGGGTGGACCAAAGCACCTTTTGCTGAAATTGACCCGCTCAAAATTTGAACAAATGACCGAAGATTTGCTCCACCGTGTTAAAGGACCTTTTGACGCGGTCATAAAAGACGCCAATCTGAGCGTCGATAAAATTGATGAAGTTGTGCTGGTGGGTGGCTCAACCCGTATGCCCATGGTGCAGGAATTCGTCAAGAAAATGACCAATGGCAAAGAACCCAACAAAGGCGTCAATCCTGATGAAGTTGTTTCAGTGGGCGCGGCCATTCAAGGCGGCGTGCTGGCAGGGGATGTCAAAGACGTTCTGCTGCTGGATGTGACCCCGCTCTCCCTGGGTTTGGAAACCCTGGGCGGTGTCATGACTCGTTTGATCGAGCGCAATACCACCATTCCGGTCAAGAAGACCGAAACCTTCTCAACGGCTGAAGACAGCCAGACCGCGGTGGATATCCACGTGCTGCAGGGCGAACGCTCCATGGCAGCCGACAATATGACCCTGGGTCGCTTCCGTTTGGATGGCATTCCCCCGGCGCCGCGCGGTGTACCGCAGGTTGAAGTTACCTTTGATATCGACGCCAACGGCATTATCAACGTGACCGCCAAGGACAAGGCTACCAATAAGGAGCAAAAAGTTACCATTACCGCTTCGACCAACCTGGATAAGAGTGATGTTGAGCGTATGGTGCGCGAAGCCAACCAGAACAAGGCTGAAGATGACCGCCGCAAAGCGCTGATCGAAGCACGCAACATGGGCGATAGCGTGGCCTATCAATCCGAAAAGAGCCTGCGTGACCTGGGTGAGAAAGTGGACGTTGCCATGCGTAACGACGCCGAAGCCAAGATCCAGGTTTTGCGCGGAGCCCTGGCCGGGGATGACGTAAGTGCTATTACCAACGCCAGCAACGCGCTGCAGGAAGTTATGCAGAAGATCGGTTCATCCGCTTACCAGCAGGCAGGTCCTGCTGAGGGTGGGCAGCCTGGCGAGCAGTATGGCGGCCAGCCTGGTCAGCAGCCCAGCGGCTCTGATAGTACTGATGACGATGTGGTGGATGGAGAATTCCACGACGCCTAACCTATAATAACAATCAAAGAGCTGACTTGAAGTTGAGTCAGCTCTTTTTTTATAGGGTTGAATTGCTTGGGCAGTTTATTGAGAATTTAATTCATCTGCCAGGGCTAAGAGTTCTTCGTTGGGTGGGATATCTGTCATGTCGTGCCCATAGTGTACATAGCGGGCGATGCCATTTTTATCGATCAGGACCTGGGCGGGCATGCGGCCTAACTTAAAGAGGTTCACTTCCTGACCATAAAGTTTCAAAGTGCCGGCTTTTGGATCTGGCAAACCGATAAAGGGCAATTCTTCTTTCTGCCAATATTCTGCAAAAGCCTGGGCGTTTTCCGGCCCCAGAACGATGATCTGGACATCGCGCTCAACAAATTTTTGGTGGTCATGACGCAACTGCGCCATATGCTTTTGGCAAAATGGTCAGGTAAAACCACGGTTGAAGACCAGCAGCACGTTCTTGCTACCGGTGAAGTCGCTCAAACGGACAATTTTGCCAGAAAAATCCGGCAATTCAAAATCCGGAGCAGGTGTATTGATGGCTACTCTGGGCATGTTTCTCCTCTACTTGTCTGGAAGTATTGTATAAAGAAATTATATCTTACCTGTCTCTTCACTCTTTCTCTATTAGCAACTATTTTCAAAACTAATAGTAACTAGTTCCTTGGCGTAAAAGCGCGAAATTGCTGATGCTTGAGCCCCTGATATAATCAAAAAATGCAATTCAAGCTATGGAAATTGATTTCTTTGATTCTTTTGACAGCTGTGCTGTTTGCGTTGACTGGCTGCCTGATCGAGATTGAATACCTGCCAACCCAAACGCCCGCCCCTACGACAACTGTGCTTGATTTACCCAGTTCCAAACCAACAACGTCCTCAACCGAAACACCTTTGCCCACCGCTACAGCCATTCCCAGTCCAACTGCCACTCCCGAACCGGTCACATTCACGGTCAAGGAGAATACGGATATGTTCAGCATCGCCCTGTATTACGGCATCACGTTGGACGAGTTGAAAGCGGCTAACCCGGAGGTCAATCCCAATGCTATGAGCCTGGGCACAGTGCTGCTGATCCCGGTCACTCCAACCGCGCCATCCTCTCAAAGAACCCCCGCTTCAGGTCTTACTCCGGCAGCTGCTGACGGCTCTGTGGTGATCATGGGTGAGCCTGTCTGTTATCCTGAGCCATTAGGGGGCGTTTACTGCCTGGTCAGTGTTGAAAACAACGGCGAGGAAAGGGTTGAAAACCCTTCTGTTTATTTTGCGATCAGCAACCAGCTGCAAAGTTTCAGCAGGGAAGCAATCGTCTTTAGCCCATTGAATATTCTCCCGGCGGGCGCAAGCTTGCCCGTCATGGCCTATTTTGCCGGTCCGGTACCAGCGGATGTGTCCGTTCTGGCAGAGGTGGAAAATTGGCTGCCGGTCATGCCGGATGACAGCCGTTATGCCCAGGCCGAGGTGGGCGAGAGCCAAATTGAATTGGCTGAAAATCAGCTCTCCGCCCAAGTCAGCGGAGAAATTATTGTCAAAAGTATTGATAAAGAACTCCATTCCCTCCGGCTGCTTGCCGCCGCTTATGACCAGGCTGGCAATGTCGTTGGATTGAGGCTTTGGGAAGCCGATTCGCCAATCAACGCCGATGCCCCCATTCCATTTTCAACCTTTGTTTATTCTATATCCCAGCCAATCGACAAAATTGAATTATTTACGGAAGCCAGATTCCAAACACCCTGAGGTGAGCATGCGATCCTACCTTTTCCCTGAACTTGGCAAGAAAACCTACATCATGGGCATCATCAATCTGACGCCTGACAGTTTTTCCGGCGACGGCTTATTCAAACAAGACGATGTTGAAACTGCCGCCCTGGAGCAAGCCCTTGGCTTTGTGCGGGATGGGGCAGACGTATTGGACCTGGGGGCGGAATCGACCCGGCCTGGTTCACGCAAGCTGGATGTGAGCGAGGAGCTGGACCGTATCCTGCCTACCCTGTCGCTTATCCGTAGGGAACTGCCAGAGGTCTTAATTTCGATCGACACGTACAAAGCGGCAACCGCGCGGGTGTGCCTGGAGTTGGGGGCAAACATCATCAACGATGTCTGGGGTTTCCGGCATGATCCCGCCATGGCGGGGGTGGTGGCTCAGTTTGGCGCCACGGCAGTGCTGATGCACAACCGCGAGCTGGGGGCGCGGGCAGTGCAGAGCGAGCTGGGCGGACATTATGAGGATGTGGTTTATGAAGATGTTTTGGCTGAAGTGAGTGAGGTTTTATCCCAGTCTGTATCCATCGCTCAGGAAGCTGGAGTAGGCGAAGACAAGATCATTCTCGACCCCGGGATCGGTTTTGGTAAAACGATTGAACAAAACCTGTATTTACTCAAGCATCTGGACAGGCTGACCTCGTTGAACTACCCGATTTTGTTGGGCATCTCGCGTAAAGGTTTTATTGGTCACACGCTTAATCTGCCCCAGGGAGAGCGGCTTGAAGGCAGCCTGGCTGCCAATACCTGGGGCGTGATGATGGGGGCAAACATTTTACGGGTGCACGACGTCAAAGAAACTGTTCGCCTGGCACAAATGCTGGACGCGATCCGGGGTGCAGCCCTGTAACAAGCCCAGCATGGTTGGAACATTCCAACAAAGAATTCGTCTTAAGCATAACCGGCGTATATCTTTCTGCGCGGGTGTGGAGTTACGATGAAAACAAGAATTTTCTTTGTCTTTTTAGCGCTTCTGGTTGTCCTGGTTGGCTGCCAGATGCCTACCCCAGGCTCTGATCCTGAGATCGAGCAACTCAAGCAGCAAAACCAACTTCTCTCACAGCAACTTTTGGAAGCCGAGCAGCAAGCGCTGGATTTGCAAGCTCAAGTGGCGACGCTTACTGCACAAATTGCCTCTTGGGAAGAAACCGGCAACCCTCTTCCCACGACCAATTTAACCCCTGAACCCCAGGTGGTCAATTTTGATGGATTGACCAGCCAGATCCTGCCCATCCTGATGCGCAAAGATTACGGCGCTCTGATCCCCTATGTTCATCCGAAGATGGGCTTGAGGTTCTCGCCCTATGGCTACATCAATGTTGACAGTGATCTAGTCTTCTGGCGCGACGAAATTGCCGATTTCGGAGAGGATCAGAGCATTTATACCTGGGGCAGCTACGCCGGCAGCGGTCAGGAAATTATGCTGACGATTGAGGAATACTGGAACGAGTTTGTCACCCCGAGGAACCCAGCCCAGGATTGGGAAGTTCTGACAGATCCCACCCAAAAAGCCAGCAACTCGATCGACAACTTTTATGAGATCTATCCAGAGGGCGCTTTTACGGAATTGATCCAGGTTGGTACCGAAACTTATGGCTTCATGGATTGGAATTCGCTCAGGTTTGGCTACCTGCAGGACGATAATGGAGCCTGGTATTTGGTTGCGCTGATCCACGATGAGTGGACGCCCTAAACCCACTCATCAATTCACTCAAAAAATCTGCTCTGATCGTGCTGAGGCTGACAACTATAAAAATTTTGGCTGTCCGGTCTGCTATTCTTCTCCGCTGTGAACCTGACTGATGATTTCCTGTGCCAGGAGATGCAGCTTTTCGCGGTCGCTTTCCTCTTCATGTTTTTCTTTCCAGAAGAGGTCAAGCAGGTCGGATTGGCTTAGGTTGCTGGTTTCCAGCCCATCAGGCAGGCGGCTGCGTGCTGATGAGACCGTGTTCTTCTGGATTTTGAACTCAAATGCGCCTTTAGCATAGCTGTGCAGCCGGGCTTCATCGATCAGCACTTCGTAGCCTTGTGGATAGGTGACTTTCAGCCGAACGATGGCATCTTTCAGCTCTTCCTCCGCGGGGAGGGCTGCCAGCAGCTTCTCGTTCACATCAATTTCATCCTCCAGAATTACGCTCCGGTCGATAAATTTGCGGATTGGCAGTTTGTGCCATTTGTACTTACAGTGACCCTTTTCGATTTCAGCGATGATGTAGCCTTTTTCTTCGTTGACCTCGCCAAAATCGACCCGTTCAATTGAACCCGGATAGACAACTGGAGGATGAGCGCCAGGGTTGAGGTCCTGAAAGCGGTGGATGTGTCCGAGAGCGACGTAATCAAAACGTTGGTCGCGCACCAGGCCGAGAGGCAAAACCACATCCCTCCCAATTTTGATATCCTGCTCGTTGCCGTACTTGGCTCCGGAAACAGAGGCGTGCGCGGTCAAAATGACCGGCAATTCCGGGTCGGCTTTGCTGAGTGCGTCGCTGATCCAGTCGCCAATGGCTGTTTCAATGGCTTTGAGAGGATCGTCTTCGTCTGACTGCCCGGCAGTGATTGCTTGCATCACGCCTGCCCGGGTAATCCAAGGCAAACCCAGGACCTGAACTGGCAGGCCTTCCAGTTTGTCGGGGGTAAGCAAAACCGGACTGCTGATCACAATCATGTGCTCGGGGGCTAGTGTATCGAACTCCTGCAGGGCATGTGCCTTGCGTTGGGAGGGGGAAATGTCGTGGTTACCAACCAGAAGAATGGTGGGGATGTGGGCTTTCGAAAGCCGCATCAGCCTGCGACCCCATTCGCGCTGAAAAGTAGGCGCGGGAGAGCGGTCTTTGTAGGTGTCGCCGGCAAAAATGACCAGGTCCACTTTTTCAGCGATGGCAGCCTGGATGATGGCGTCAAGCGAACGCAAAAAGTCCATCACGCGTTCCGGGAGACCGGTTTCGGGGTCGTGTTGTCCGAAATTGGTCATGTCGATGTGGGCGTCAGCAAAATGAAGGATTTTTATCATGGCCTAATTATAACCATGCCTGCCAGAGCTTTGCATGTTGAATCAGGAAATGGCTTGGTTTGCTGAACCAAAAGCTTGAATAAACACTTTTTGCTTTGCTTCCATCGGGTAAAATTAGCCTATGACAGAAAATAAACGACCTCAAATATTATTGACCAATGATGACAGCATCAACTCCCCCGGGCTTTGGGCGGCTGCTGAAGCGCTCTCAAAGCTGGGCTTTGTGCACGTGGTGGCCCCACGGGTGCAGCAAACCTCCATGGGACGCGCTCTGCCGCGTGAATCCGACGGGGTAGTGGATGTGCAGCCCCTGGCAATCAACGGACAAACCTGGCAAACCTACGCTGTTGGCGGGTCGCCAGCCCAGGCTGTGCTGCACGGCTTATTGGAAATCATGGGAATCGAACCTGATCTGGTAGTTTCAGGCATCAACTACGGCGAAAACGTAGCCTCAGGGGTGACCATCAGCGGAACCGTTGGCGCGGCGCTGGAAGCAGCCTCCTTTGGGCACCCTGCCCTGGCAGTCTCTTTGCAAACTCCGGTAGGCGAGCATTTCAACCTCTCCGACAAGGTCGATTTTGGAACGGCAGCCTGGTTCACGGGCTATTTTGCTGAAAAATTACTGCGTCTGGAAATGCCATTTGACGTGGATGTGCTCAAGGTGGATGTGCCAGCCAGTGCCACGCCAGAAACGCCCTGGGTGATCACACGCCAATCGCGTCAGCGCTATTTCTATGTGACTTCGCAAACCGACCCGCTTACAGGCGAAAAGAAAATTGGCTATGAACCGCGCGTGGATGAAGCAACGGTCGAATTTGACAGCGACCTCAAGACAGTGCTTTTGGATAAGAAGGTTTCAGTCACACCCATCAGTCTGGACCTAACTTCACGGGTGAGTTTTTCAGACCTTAAATCCATCTTAGAAAAATAATTTTTACAATAAAGGAACAAAAAAAGCACGCGTAAGCGTGCTTTTTGACTGATCGAGAAAAATCAGATATTGAAGCGGATTTCGATGATGTCGCCATCTTCGATGATGTAATTTTTGCCCTCCACGCGCAGCCGTCCTTTGTTGCGGGCTTCGGCTGTGCTGCCATAGGTGAGCAGGTCGGCAAATGAAATTACTTCCGCGCGGATAAAGCCTTTTTCCATATCAGAATGGATCGTTCCGGCGGCCTCGCGGGCATTGCTGCCTTTGCGCAGAGTCCAGGCGTGCACTTCCTTATCCCCCGCAGTGAAGAAGCTGTGGACGTTGAGCAAATCGTAGGATATTTTGATCAGGCGGGACATACCCAGCTCGGTCACGCCAAACTCTTCCATGAACATGGCGGCGTCATCCGGTTCAAGCGCCATGATGTCGGCTTCCAACTTGGCAGGAAAACTAACAACAGTAGTGTGTGGGTGGGGGCTGGTGTAGGCTATGCTTTCCTGATCCTCCGATTGATTGAAGACAATGATTTGCGGCTTACGGCTCAGGAAGCCGAAGCTGGCAACGATCTTATCTTCTTCAGCTGAAAAATTGAAATGTCGTAGAGGTTTTTCAGTATTGAGCAGAGCTTCAAGTTTTTCAAAGAGATCGATTTCGGCTTGGATGACATCGCGCGGGCGTGAAACACCACGGCGGTGTTCCTCGCGCAATTTTTCCATTCGGCGCTCCACCATCACCAGATCATTGAGAATGAATTCAGTATCCATGGTTTGAATATCCCGAACCGGGTCAACATCCCCAGACAGGTGGGGCACGCTGGCGTTTTCAAACTGGCGCACAACGTGTAAAAAACCGTCCATTTGGGCTAACTGATTGATCATCACCCCTGGTAAGCCAGCCCGGCCGGCACTGCCGTCCAAACCAGCAATATCGGCATAGGTCACCTTGGCCCGGACGATCTTTTTTGGTTTGTAAATCTGACAAAGTTTATCGACCCGGGGGTCTGGCACATCCACAACCGAAGTGTGCACTTCCATCTGTCCGGTGGACATTTCAGCCGCTATTTCAGCGCCGGTCAGCGCTTTGTAGACAGTTGTTTTGCCTGATTGTGGTAAACCGATAATTCCTAATTGCATTTCTTGCTCCTGGCTTGGACTTTTTCGGGTCATTTAGCTTTTTGATTATATCCCAATGCTCCTGTCCCATTTAATTTTTCAATTCGTAATAATTGATGGCAAATCCAGCTTTAATGGTAAACTTGCGCTAATTCTACTAGTTCCGGAGAAGTTTAATGAAAAGAATATTGTTCGTTTTGATAAGCCTGATGATGACTGTCTCTGCTTGCTCTGCACCAAAATTGGTGAAGGTAGAAAACACCTCCGAACCCTCGGCTGTACTAGTTCCTTCAGCCACTTCTGTCCCTACTGTGGAGCCTGTGCCTACCAACACAGCCCTGCCCACAAACACTGCTGTCCCGCCCACAGCTGAACCAAGCCAAGTTCCACCTACAGACATTCCTCCGACTGAAGTTCCTTCGACTGAAGTACCCCAGGAGGCAAACGCGGTGGAAAGCGTTCTGTTTTTTGATCGCTTTGATGTAGATCATGAACGCTGGAATACGGGGGAATGGTCCGATGGAGTAGGTGATGACATCATTGCTGACGGCTTCTATCAGATGAACCTGCATGCAGACAATCAGCTGATTTGGAGTGAGACCTTTGATGTTGGTAGTGACAATCTTGTCATGGAAGTTGACACCTTGCTGAATTCAGGAACAATGGAAAACGCGCAAGGTTTAATCTGCCGCTTAACAGATTTAAACAATTTTTACCTGCTCATGATTGGAAATGACGGCTGGTATTTTATTGATAAATACGTTGATGATATGCGGGAAACACTGATTTCCGGATTTGCTCCTGAAGGAGTGATATCGCCTGAATTCAACCAAATCCAGGCGCGCTGTGACGGCACGAATTTATCACTGACAGTAAATGATGAGCTTGTCGCGGAAGTGGAAGACGATTCACACCCAAGCGGAGAGGTGGGTCTGGCAATGCAATCTTATGATGAGGGGGAGGTGTCGATCTCTTTTGACAACTTTATTGTCTATGACGCGGCTATCTATGATGATGTCTATTTCATGCCAATGAATTTGGCCTTCTCAGATGATTTCAGTGTTGATAACTACAACTGGATGACAGGCGACTTTCAGCAGTTAACGATCGATTTGGCTGATGGTTCCTTGAATTACAAAATGAAAATTAAGGATTGGGTTGTGTGGGATGCGATTGACAATCTCACATTTCAGGATGTTCTCTTGCGGGCAAGCTTTGAAAATGTCAATAATTCTACTGAAACGGTCATGGGCTTTATCTGCCGTTATGTTGACGATACCAACTTTTATTACATCTCCTTTGGTAATAACAATCGAGTCCAAGTAAATGCCATGTATGAAGGTGAATGGATTACTTTGTTTGATCAGACCGTTGAGACTGATGCCATCAATTTGGGGTTGAACCAGGCTGAAGCATCTTGCATTGGCAAACAATTTGACCTTCATATCAACGACGTATTGATTGCTGAGGCCAGCGATCCGGACAATCTATTTACCCATGGTGGAGTCGGCATTACCGCGGGAGCTTATGACGAGTTGGATGTTATCATCAGTATCGATGATTTTGAAGTTTTGACTTATCAATAGAATTCAAAAGTAATTCTTTGATTAATAAGAAGAACGTAGTTTTGTTACTTTAACCAATCGCGAAGTGAGGAAAAAATGAAAAAGATAGCGTTGATTTTTATCATTGTTCTGTTAGGTTTAGCGGCTTGCTCCACCCCCAGGCTTGTAAAAGTTGAAGAAGAGCCCGACCCTACCGCCACAGCAACGCTTGCTGCAAACGAAATTCCAACTGAAATTCCAACTGAAAATCCGACCGAGATCCCAACTGATATTCCAACGGAGATCCCTGAACCAACAAATGCGGCTGTGCCGGAACCAACAGAAATACCTGAAGTCGTTCCAACCATAGAAGAGCCGCCCGCATCACAGGTGACAATTCCTGTCGGGTCGATTCTAATGGAAGATTATTTTGATTCAGACGACGGCACCTGGAATCTCGGTTTCTGGGAAAATGACGCTGGTTTTGATACTATCACTGACGGCGAATATCAAATGACCATTCAACGCGATGAATACATGCTTTGGAGTGAGACTTTTGACCTGGGCTCTGATTTGGTCATGGAAGTTGACACGCGGCTTGTTGATGACAGCCTTGGGAATGGTCACGGCTTTGTTTGCCGTTACGTTGACGAATATAACTTTTACTTTCTTACCATCGGCAACGACGGTTACTACTCCATCGACAAATACGTGAATGATGTTTATGAAAATCTGGCCGCGGATTATGCCCCGGAAGGGATTATTGACCCGGTTCAAAATCACATCCAGGCTCAGTGTGTGGGGACAACCTTGACACTGGTGGCAAATGGATACCTTTTAGCCGAAGTTGAAGATGACTCACTTTCATCCGGGCTGATGGCACTCTATTTGCGCTCTAATGATGAACCCGAAAGCACTATCGCTTTTGATAACCTCTTTATCTATGCTCCGGGAGAGGAAGTACCGGGAATGCTTCAAAATGGGGAGTTGGTCTTTGAGGACAAATTTGATTCAGATAAAGGTGTCTGGTCTATTGGTGATTTTGAAACTTATAATGTCCAGCTAGCGAACGGCTCTTTGACGTACACAATGAAAAACCTTAATTGGAATGCCTGGGATTACCTGCCTGATCAGGAATTTGAAGATGTGGCTTTAGAAGCAAGCTTTGAGAATGTTGACCTAATTGGAGACGCAGATCAAGGCTTTGTCTGCCGTTATCAAGACAGTTCAAATTACTACATGCTTAGTTATAGATACGATAACTATGTGAGCATTTATGCCTTGGTCGATAGTGAATACACCTCCTTATATAAAGGCTACGTTGATACTGATGTTATTCAGATGGATGTCAATACAGCCAAGGCGGTTTGTGAAGGGAATCAACTTTCTTTGTATGTCAATGGGGATCTGATGGCACAAGCCGTTGACCCAAATAATACGTTCCCGATTGGGAAGGTAGGCTTTGTGATGGGGTCTAGTGACACTTCTGATGTAAAAATAAGCATCGATTATTTCAAAGTGTTCAAGCTGGACTAAAATCACTTAGATTAGTTAAGCAAGCCCTGCCCAAAAACCAAAAAACAGAAGTTGAACACAACTTCTGTTTTTTATCCACATACGGGTTCTGTTTTAGAAGGAGCCAAAGGGAGAAGGCTCAACCCAAAAAAATTGCCTGAGGATCAAAGAAAACCTCACTGGTTTTTGGACTTAATCTTGACCATTAAGCTTGTTTACGAGTATACTTTGTCCACTCGCCGAAGTGGCGGAACAGGCAGACGCGCACGACTCAAAATCGTGTACCCTCGGGTATGTGGGTTCGATTCCCACCTTCGGCATAGAGAAAGCCCCTCCAATTTTGGAGGGGCTTTGTTTTTCCAGCTCAGGTCTGCGCTTGCTGGGTTGAATTAGTTCTGCCTGGCAATGTAATGCTTGCTTTTACATTGCCTTACTTTACAGTGGGGATCCTGGCAAACATGCCAGGTGGCGTTTGATAGCATTTGCCTGCGGGTTAGATTTGCGCTCGCAGGTCCGAGGGATTTGTGAAGGTTTTTGGCCGAACTCCTGACGAAACAGTTGCGCTCGGTATCGAATACGTGACAGCATTGATTGATTTTGGTTAAATGGAACATCCCTTTTCCTTTCTTGTTAAGGTGCGCAGACCCAGGCAATCGAAAACCCGGTCAGGTTTGCGATGCAACTTAAGGAATTGGGATGGTAGATGGTTGTAACATATTTGTTTGCGTCTTGGTAACGCAACAATTAGTTTACCACGAAGCTTTTTACCGTCAAGAGTTTTCAACGTTGGTTGAGTATTCAACCAAAATCATATATATTCTTTATGAAGATAGCATAATTGCGAAAAAGTGATGGAAATTACTCAATTATGTGAATAATTTGTAATTATTACAAGTTTGTGCTATATTTGTGAAACAATTGTAGGATCATTGGCGGCGTTGGCAGGGGACCGCTGCAGAAGGATTGCCAGTAATGAGGGAGCGGATTAGTGGCAATCTTTTTTTAAAGCGAACTGTGGAAAAACACCACGCTGACACCATCTCCGCCTTCGTTTTCCCCGCCTCTTTCCCAACGTTGAACATAAGAAGAATGACGCAAGGCGTCCCGGACGGTTTCGCGTAAAGCGCCTGTGCCCTTGCCGTGGATGATGCGACCAAAAGGCAAACCAGAACTGTAGGACTGCTCAAGATAGCGGTCAAGCTTATCCAATGCGTCTTCAACACGCAGACCTCGCAAATCCAACTCCATCGGAACTCCGGAAATAGTCGGAAGGGTTATGCATCCCTTTTTCTCGTTTTGTTTTTCTTCTGGAACCGCGTTTTCGTAAACAACGCCTTTCCTGGTTACATCCTGAGGAAATAATCGCAATCGAACCGCACCTGCCTGGACTTCAAATTGTTCTCCTTCGATGGCGGTGACGGTTCCTTCAATACCTAATTTTTTTATCTTTACTTTTTGCCCAACCTGGATTGGACCGGTGGGTTTGTGGGGCAGGCGGGTTTGTTTACGTCGATGGAGCTGTTTTTCTGTTTGGATTTGCTCCAATTCAATCAGCTTTTCCTCGACTTCTGCCAACTCGACCTTGCGTTCAGGTTCACTACGCAAGCGCTTGATGGCCTTTTGCAGCTCCCGCACCTGGTCGCGCAGGGCTTCCAGCTCTTCTTCAGCTTGTGTGTGAGCCTGGTCCAGGATTTTTTCCCGCTCGCCCTCTATCTTTTCAAGCTGGTTGTCAAGCTCTGCTTCTTTCTTCTGGACTGCCAGTAGGGCTTTTTCCGAATCAGTGAAATTTTTATTGGCAAGATTACGTTGTCGGTGGATCTCTTCCAACAGGTCATCCACATGCAGATCATCAGGGTTGATCTCTTTGCGAGCAGCTTCCAGAATCTCAGGGTCCAGCCCTAGCCGTTCGGCGATTGCCAATGCGTTGGAACGACCAGGCAAACCGATCATCAAGCGATAGGTGGGCATAAGCGTTTCGGGGTCGAATTCAAGGCTGGCGTTGGTCACTCCAGCTGTTCCATGCGCGTAGCTTTTGAGTTCAGGGAAGTGGGTGGCGACAAAGCAAGTGATCTGGCGCTTAAGCATGGTATCCAAAACAGCTCTTGCCAGGGCTGAGCCTTCCTGCGGGTCAGTACCGGAGCCTAATTCGTCCAGCAGAACCAAAGAGCGGCTGTTTGCCCGCCGAAGGATACGCACCAGCTGGCTGATATGCCCTGAAAAAGTGGAGAGTGATTGTTCAATCGATTGTTCATCACCGATGTCAGCAAAAACATCCTGGAATACGCTGATGCGAGAGCCGGAGCGGGCTGGTATCTGCAGACCTGCCTGTGCCATCAAGACCATCAACCCGATGGTCTTCAGTGTTACAGTTTTGCCGCCGGTATTGGGTCCGGTCAGGACAACAGCAAATGTATTGCGGTCCAATTCAACATCAATTGGCACTACCTTATCGGGTGCCAACAAGGGATGACGTGCCCGGATGAGGTGGATCAGACTGCCAGGATGGTTGGAATCGCTTCTTTTCTCAAATGCGATCAATTCAGGCTCACTGGCATGCAAATCGTCGGCATAGCGGGCTTTCATGAGGATCAAATCCAGCTCTGCCATCACATTACTGGTTTGAATGAGTTCCTCAGCGTAGCTGGCGATTTCCCCACTCAGGTTATGCAAAACGCGCAGCACTTCGTCGCGTTCATCCAGCTCGAGCTGTCGATATTTGTTGTTCCATTCCACCACTGCCAGGGGTTCCACGAAAAGGGTGGCGCCTGAGGAGCTCTGGTCATGCACGATTGATTTGATCTGACCTTTGTGCTCAGCCTTGAGAGGTAAAACGTAACGTCCGCCTCGTTGGGTGATAAGGGATTCCTGCAGCATCCGGGCGCTGCCTGGATCGGTCAGATAACGATTCATGCGATCCATCAGGCGCGA
>ENA-UOUL01002185-UOUL01002185.1-bioreactor-metagenome-genome-assembly--contig:-NODE-2185-length-23742-cov-18.791760_pt1 | contig 23742 bp, 1 predicted proteins | sample MGYA00249838_ERZ747220 | MGnify/ENA primary metagenome ERZ747220 (study PRJEB28778, sample SAMN05720191) | bioreactor metagenome | isolation source: Anaerobic biogas reactor | place: USA:Washington...
GCTCCAGACCAATTTCTTTGCACGGTCCCTCATGCTAGCATTTCCGCTGGCGTCGCCATATTCCGGGATCGCACCCTGTGACGATCACGTCGGCCGTGGCGGACACGGCGAGCACCGGCGAAGACATGCCGGTCAGCGTGGCGGTGCTGGCCAATGACGTGTTCGCCGGTACGCCCTCGGTCAGCGGGGTGACGCAGGGCGGGCATGGGACCGTGGTGATCAACGGGGACAGCACGGTGACCTACACGCCCGCGGCCGACTGGCACGGGACGGACAGTTTTGCCTACACGGCCACCTCCGGAGGTGTCACGGACACGGCGACCGTGACGGTAACGGTGACCGCGGTGGCAGACATCGTGGACGACGCTGCCACGACGGACGAAGACACGGCGGTGACGATCAGCGTGTTGACCAATGACACGTTCGAGGGCGCGCCTTCGGTGACCGGGGTGACGCCAGGTGCCCACGGCACGGTGGTGATCAACGCAGACAACACGGTCACCTATGCCCCCGCGGCGGATTGGCATGGCACGGACAGTTTTCAATATACGGTGACCTCTGCCGGTTCGACCGAAACGGCGACCGTCACGGTGACGGTCGCGGCGATAGCGGACGTCGTGGATGACACGGGCAGCACGGACGAGGACACGGCGGTAACGATCGGCGTGTTGGCCAACGACGCGTTCGCGGGCACGGCCTCGGTGACCGGGGTGACGCAGGGTGTCCACGGCGCGGTGGTGATCAACCCGGACAACACGGTCACGTACACGCCCGCGGCGGACTGGCACGGGACGGACAGCTTCAGCTATACGGCGAGTTCCGCCGGTTCGACCGAAACGGCCACCGTGACCGTGACGGTGGCGGCGGTGGCGGACATCGTAAGTGATGCTGCCGCAACGCCGGAAGACACGGCGGTCACGATCGGCGTGCTGGCCAATGACACGTTCGAGGGCACGCCTTCGGTGACCGCGGTGACGCAAGGCGCCCACGGCACGGTGGTGGTCAACCCGGACAACACCGTCACGTACACACCGGCGGCCGATTGGAATGGCGCGGACAGTTTTCAGTATGCGGTGACCTCGGCCGGATTGACCGAAACGGCCACGGTCACGATGACGGTCACACCCGTGGCGGATGTGGTGAACGACACGGACAGCACGGAGGAACACTCGCCGGTCACGATTGCGGTGTTGGCCAACGACACGTTCGCGGGCACGCCGTCGGTCACGGCGGTGACGCAAGGCGTCCACGGCACGGTGGTGATCAACGGGGACAGCACCCTCACCTACACGCCCGCGCCGGACTGGTACGGGACGGACAGCTTCAGCTACACGGCCACCTCGGCGGGGCTGACGGAAACGGCGACCGTGACGGTGAGCGTGGCACCCGTGGTGGATATCGTGGACGACGCGGACGGCACGGACGAAGACACACCCGTGACGATCGGCGTGTTGACCAACGACACGTTCGAGGCCGCAGCGTCCGTGACCAGCGTGACGCAAGGCGCGCACGGCACGGTCGCGATCAACCCGGACCACACGGTCACCTACACGCCAGCGGCGGACTGGCATGGGACGGACACCTTCACCTACACGGCCAGTTCCGGCGGAGTTCCGGAGACGGCCACGGTGAGCGTGACGGTCGCGCCGGTGGCGGACATTCTGGGCGACACGGCCACGACGAACGAGGACACGGCGGTGACGATTGCCGTGCTGGGCAACGACACGTTCGAGGGCACGCCCTCGGTGACCGGGGTCACGCCAGGCGCGCACGGCGCGGTGGTGATCAACGGGGACGGCACGGTCACCTATACACCGGCGGCGGACTGGAACGGCTCGGACAGCTTCAGCTACACGGCCACTTCCGGCGGGCGCACTGAGACGGCTACGGTGAGCGTAACGGTCTCGGCGGTAGCCGACATTGTGGAGGATGCGGCGGAGACGACGGAGGACGGCGCGGCGACCATCGCCGTATTGACCAACGACACGTTCGAGGCCGCGGCGTCCGTCAGCAGCGTGACGCAAGGCGCGCACGGGACGGTCGTGATCAACGCGGACAACACGGTCACCTACACACCGGTGGCGGACTGGAACGGGGCGGACAGCTTCAGCTACACGGCCACTTCCGGCGGGCTCATGGAGACGGCCGTGATCACCGTGACCGTGGCAGCGGTGGCCGATATCGTGGCGGACACGGCCGCGACCAAGAAGGACACGGCGGTGACGATGGCCGTGCTGGGCAACGACACGTTCGAGGGCATGCCCTCCGTGACGGCGGTGACGCAAGGCGCGCACGGCGCGGTGGTGATCAATGCGGACAGCACGGTGACGTACACGCCGGTGTCGGGCTATTACGGCTCGGACAGTTTTACGTACACGGCCAGTTCCGGCGGAGTCACGGAAGTGGCCACGGTGAGCGTGACGGTCACGTCGGCCGTGGCGGACACGGCGAGCACCGGCGAGGACACTCCGGTCAGCGTGGCGGTGCTGGCTAATGACGTGTTCGCCGGTACGCCCTCGGTCAGTGGGGTGACGCAGGGCGGGCATGGGACCGTGGTGATAAACGGGGACAACACGGTGACGTACACGCCCGCGGCCGACTGGCACGGGACGGACAGTTTTACCTACACGGCCGCCTCAGGAGGTGTCACAGACACGGCGACCGTGACGGTAACGGTGAGCGCAGTGGCGGACATCGTGGACGACGCCGCCACGACGGATGAAGACACGGCGGTGACGGTCAACGTGTTGACCAATGACACGTTCGAAGGCGCGCCGTCGGTGACCGGGGTGGCACAAGGTGCCCATGGCACGGTGGTAATCAACCCAGACAACACGGTCACCTACACACCCGCGGCGGATTGGCATGGCACGGACAGCTTCAGCTATACGGCAAGCTCCGCCGGTTCGACCGAAACGGCCACCGTGACCGTGACGGTGGCGGCGGTAGCGGATGTCGTGGACGATGCAGCTCCAACGCCGGAGGACACGGCGGTAACGATCGGCGTGTTGGCCAATGACACGTTCGCGGGCACGGCCTCGGTGACCGGGGTGACGCAAGGTGCCCACGGCGCGGTGGTGATCAACCCGGACAATACGGTCACTTATACCCCCGCGGCGGATTGGCACGGGACAGACAGCTTCAGCTATACGGCAAGCTCCGCCGGTTCGACCGAAACGGCCACCGTGACCGTGACGGTGGCGGCGGTGGCGGACATCGTGGGTGATGCCGCCGCAACGCCGGAAGACACGGCGGTGACGATCGGCGTGCTGGCCAACGACACCTTTGAGGGCACAGCGTCCGTGACTGGCGTGACGCAAGGCGCCCATGGCACGGTGGTGGTCAACCCGGACAACACCGTCACGTACACACCGGCGGCCGATTGGCATGGCGCGGACAGTTTTCAGTATACAGTGACCTCGGCCGGTTCGACCGAAACGGCCACGGTCACGGTGACGGTCACGCCCGTGGCGGATGCGGTGAATGACACGGGAGGCACGGACGAGGATACGGCGGTGACGATCGCCGTACTGGCCAATGACGCATTCGAGGCCGTGCCGACAGTGACGGGGGCCATGGCCGGCTCGCACGGCACGGTGACGATCAACGCCGGCAATACGGTCACCTACACGCCCGCGCCGGATTGGTACGGGACGGACACCTTCACCTACACGGCCACTTCCTGCGGCGTGACGGAAACGGCGACCGTGACGGTGACTGTGGCACCGGTGGCGGACATTGCAGACGACGCAGCCGTCACCAAGAAGAACACAGCGGTGACGATCGCCGTGTTGGCCAACGACACGTTCGAGAGCACGCCGTCGGTGACCGGCGTCACACCTGGCGCCCACGGTACGGCGGGGATCAACACCGACGGCACGGTGAGGTACACGCCGGCGGCGGGCTACTACGGTCCGGACAGCTTCACGTACACGGTCACTTCCGGCGGCGCCACGGAAACGGGCACGGTAAGCGTCCTCGTGACGTCGGCCGTGGCGGACACCGCGACCACTGACGAGGACACGGCCGTGACGATCGCCGTGCTGGCCAACGACGTTTACGTCGGCACCTCATCCCTCGTGGCGGTCACGCAAGGCGCGCACGGTACGGTGCTGATCAACGCGAACAACACGGTCGCTTATACACCGGCGGCGGATTGGCACGGCACCGACAGCTTTACCTATACGGCCGTCTCCGGGGGCGTTCCACACACCGCGACGGTGACCGTCAGCGTGACCTCCGTGGCAGACATCGCGAATGATGCAGCCAGCACCAACGAAGACAGGGCGGTGACGATTGCCGCGTTGGCCAACGACACGTTCGAAGGCGTAGCGAGGATAACGGCCGTCACGCCAGGCGCGCACGGGTCTGTGGTGATCAACGCCAACAACACGGTCACCTACACGCCGCTGGCCGATTGGCACGGCTCGGACAGCTTCCTGTACACGGTGGCTTCCGGTGGCGTGAACGAAGCGGCAACGGTGACCGTGACGGTGACGCCGCTGGCGGACGCGGTGAACGACGCGGTCAGCACGAACGAAGATACGCCGCTGACGATCGCCGTGTTGGCCAACGACACCTTCGCTGGGACGGCGTCGGTGACGGCGGTCACATCCGGCGCGCACGGCGCCGTGGTGATCAACGCCAACAACACGGTCACCTACACTCCCGCCGCGGATTGGTACGGCGTGGACAGCTTCACCTACACGGCCACGTCCGGCGGCGGGACGGAAACAGCCGCAGTCACGGTCAGCGTGGCGCCGGTCGTCGACGTTGTGGCGGACACGGCCGTCACCAGGAAGGACACCCCCGTGTCGATTGCCGTGCTGGCCAATGACAGGTTTCGGGGCTCGCCCGCATTGACCGGCGTGACTCAGGGCGGCCACGGTTCGGTGACCGTTAATCCAGACCAGACGGTGGCGTATACGCCGGTCGCGGGCTGGTTTGGTACGGATAGTTTCACCTACACGGCCATTTCGGCCGGGCTGACGGAAACGGGTGTGGTGACCGTCACGGTGACGTCGGCGGTGGCGGACACTGCGACGACCGACGAGGACACGCCGGTGACCATCACGGTATTGGCCAACGACGTGTTCACGGGGACGCCGTCCGTGACGGGCGTCACGCAAGGCGCCCACGGTATGGTGGTGATCAATGCGGACGAGACCCTGACCTACACACCCGCAGCAAACTGGTACGGCACGGACACGTTTACCTACACGGCCGCCTCGGGCGGGGTGACGGAGACCGCGACCGTGACGGCCTACGTCAATCCGGTCAATGACGCCCCGCTGCTGGGGCCGATCGGTGATCGAAGCGTAGACCGTTTGGCCAGTTTGACATTTACGCTCAGTGCCAGCGACGTAGATCTGCCATTTGATGCTCTGACGTTTAGCGCGACGGGGCTTCCGAGAGACGCCCTGCTGGATCCACAAACGGGCGAATTCGCGTGGAGACCGGCGCTCGACCAGCCACCGGGCGACTACGTGTTGACCTTTGTGGTGACGGACAGCGGACTGCTGTACGACTCCCAGACGATGACGATTACGGTGACGGCGGCCGCGGCTTCCAAGTTCTTCGTCGTGGACCAAAGCCACCAAGGCGGCGAAAAACGTTCGTTCTTCTACGGCGATGCGGGCGAGTTCGTGCAAATGACGAATCTGTCTCATGTCGCGCCGCGCGGCGTCGCCAGCAACGCGGCGGGGGATCGGATCTGGGTGATCCATTCGGTAAGCAACGCGAATAACAAGCAGGGCCGCGCGGTATCCGTGTATGACGGCGAAGGACGTCCGCTGGGCCAATGGGAGGCGGAGGGCCTCAATCAGCCGCAAGGCATCACCACGGACGGAGAGAACCTCTGGATCGTCGACAATGCCAAGCAAGAAGTGCTCTACTACGCCGGCGCGGCGGCCAATTTGTCGGGCAAGCAGTCGCCCACGTCCAGCTTCTTGCTCGACGAAGACAACGCCTGGGCCTATGACCTGGTGACCGATGGCACGAAGCTGTGGGTCCTCGACGACCATAACAACGACGACGGCGTGTTCGTGTACAACACCAGCGGCAGCCTCTTGGGGCAATGGTCCCTGGGGCCGGAATCCAAGTCCCCTTCGGGAATTACGCTCAATCCGTCCGACCACACGAATCTTGACCTATGGACGGTGGATCGTCACACGGACCGCGTCTACCACTATCCTGGCGGCCGGCAGTGGCTGAGCGGTGAACATGCTGCCGCCGGCAGTTTCGCCCTCCACGAGGACAACAAACACCCGGAGGGCATCGCCGACCCCGAAGGTGAAACGCCGGAGGTGAGCGTCACGGCGACGGACTCGACGGCCAGCGAAGCGGGACCGGCCAGCGGTCAGTTCACCGTCAGCCGCACCGGCCCGACGACGGCCGCCTTGACGGTCTACTACACGATTGGCACGGAGAGTGGCGCCGCCACGTGGTCGAACGACTACACGGGGCTGCCGAACTACGACGGGATGTATCCGGGCTACGTGATCATCGCGGCCGGTTACGCCAGCGCGTCGATCACCATCACGCCGGTGGACGACGGCGAGGTCGAAAGCAGCGAGACGGTGACGCTGACGCTGACCACGGACTGCTGCATGGGCTCGAGTTACACTATCGGTTCTGCGAACACGGCCACGGTGACGATTGCGGACGACGACGTGCTGCCGGAGGTGAGCATCGCGGCCACGGATGCGACGGCCACTGAAGCCGGACCGACCAGCGGCCAGCTCACCGTCAGTCGCACCGGCCCGACCACGGCTGCCTTGACGGTCTACTACACGGTCAGCACGGCGAGCGGCGCAGCCACGTGGTCGAGCGACTACGCAGGGCTGCCGAATTACGACGGGATGTATCCGGCCTACGTGATCATCGCGGCCGGCAACTCCAGCGCGTCGATCAGCATCACGCCGGTGGACGACGGGGAGGTCGAAGGCAGCGAGACGGTGACGTTAACGCTGACCACAGACTGCTGCATGGGCTCGAATTACACTATCGGTTCTGCGAACACGGCCACGGTGACGATTGCAGACAACGACGTGCTGCCGGAGGTGAACATCACGGCCACCGATGCGATGGCCACCGAAGCGGGGTCCAACAGCGGGCAGTTCACGGTCAGCCGCACCGGCCCGACCACCGCCGCCTTAACGGTCTACTACACGGTCAGCGGTTCAGCTGCGTGGTCGGACGACTATACGGGCTTGCCTGACTACGAGGGGATGGGCTCCGGCTCGGTGACGATCGGGGCGGGCTCCACCAGCGCGGTCATCACGATCACGGTGGTGAACGACACGGAGGTCGAGAACAACGAGACGGTGACGTTGACGCTCGCCAGCGACAGCGATTACGCGATCGGCTCCGGCAGCAGTGGCACGGTGACGATCGGCGACGATGACGGGTTGCCGTCCTTGTCCCTAAGTCCCAGCAGCGTCTCGGTGAACGAAGGCGCCGGGACGTTAGTGTTCACGGTGACCGTGTCCCGCGTGTCCGCGAGCACGGTCACGGTCGACTACGCAACCGGCGGCGGCACCGCCACCGTCGGCGCAGATTACACGGCCACATCCGGCACGCTGACCTTCGATCCCGACGAAACCAGCCAGACGGTGACCGTACCCATCCTGGACGACACGACGAAGGAGCTGAACGAATCCTTCCTGCTTAACCTCTCCAATCCCACGAATGCGACGATTGCTTCGTCCCAGGCGACGGCCACCATTTTGGACAATGATGTGCCGTCGGTGAGTTTCAGCAGCAGTTCTGCGTCGGTCAGCGAAGACGACACGCTCACGGTGACCGTCACCCTGTCGGAACCTTCCAGCGACACGGTCACGGTGTCCTACACCAGCACAATGGGCACGGCATACAGTTGGGATTTCGTCAACACGTCGCAACTGTACGGCACGTTGACGTTCGCCCCCGGCGTGACCCAGCGGACATTTGACATCGACATCCAGCGGGACGCGGCGGTGGAGGCAGACGAGACCTTCTCCTTGTCTTTATACAGTCCGAGCTATGCCCAACTGGGCGCCCCGAACGCGCTGGGCGTCACGATCCTGGACATCAGCGACACGTTCCCCACGGTCCAGTTTGCTGAAGCCACCGCGTCGGTCGACGAAGACGACCGGCTGACGGTGACGGTTACTTTATCGGAACCGTCCAGCGACACGGTCACGGTGTCCTACACCAACACCATGGGCACGGCATACAGCTGGGACTTCGCCAACACGTCGCAACTGTACGGCACATTGACGTTTGCCCCCGGCGTGACCCAGCGGACGTTTGATATCGACATCCAGCGGGACGCGGCGGTCGAAACCGACGAGACCTTCTCGCTGACCTTGTACAATCCGAGCTACGCGCAACTGGGCACGCCGGACACGCTGGGCGTCACGATTCTGGACATCAGCGACACGTTCCCCGAGGTTCGATTCGAGACGGCTTCTCTCTCGGTGGACGAGGGCGCTTCGCTCGCAGTCCGCGTGCAACTGGCGGAGGTTTCGCCCGACCAAGTCCAAGTGTACTACAAGTATCAATTGGGGACGGCGGAATGGAGCGACCTGAACACGGCCACTGCCAGCGGCTGGCTGGTTATTCCGCCGGGCACCTTGGAAGCCACTTTCACCGTGCAGACGCAAACGGACTCGACGTCCGACGATGAAACCTTCCAACTGGAATTGTACAACCCCACCTACGCCCGGATCGGCGAGCCTGGCATCGTCGACGTGACGATTCTGGACTACGATCCGCGGGAAGTCAGCGTCCAGGACGTGATGGTGCGGGAGACCGCGACAACGGCCTTGGTGCCCGTGGCTCTCGTCTCGCCGGCCCATGAGGTGCTGCAGGTCAATTACACGGCCGTGGCGGGCTCCGCCGTCGCCCCTGACGATTTCGTGGCGACTTCGGGAACGCTGACTTTCGGCGTGGGAGAAACCCTCAAGTACATCGAAGTTCCGATCGTCTACAACGCCGCCCTCGAGCCCGAAGAACAATTCCAGGTGGTGCTCTCTTCTCCCGTCAACGCCGTCCTGGGGAGATCCGCGGCCACGATCACCATCGTCGATTGGAACGACGCGGCAGAACTGGATGTGCCGGGCGATCAACTGTCGACCGCCTACCCCATGAACTTGACCCCCGGTGTCTTGGCACCGCTGCAAGCTCAAATCGGTGACGGCCGTTACTCGTACTGGGACGTCGATCTCGTCGAAGTGTCGCTGGCTGCCGGTCAGAATCTCTACGTGCGTTTGGACACGTCGAGCAGTGCTCTGAACGGGTACGTCCGGCTATTCGACGCTCTGGGTGCAGAGTTGGCCGCGGGCAACGACGCCTGGTTCAGTTACACGGCTCCGGTGGACGGCACGTACTACGTCGGGATCTCGGGTGAGACCAACACCGACTACGATCCCGAAGTGGCGGATAGCGGATCAGCTTCGATTCCCAAAGGAGCGTACACGCTGACGCTGGGGATTTCCGCCGCGGCGCTGCCTCCGGACATCGGCGTCTTTGGCGACGCGAGCGCGACGATTCCGCTGTCCACCGGCGACACGCCGCTGGATTTCGGGACCCTGCAGCGGGGTGAGCAACGCGAGCGGGTGGCGGTTCTCAAGAATACGGGCGGCAGCCCCTTGAGCATCGACGACATCTCTTTCCCGCCGGGCGTTTCGACCACCGACGATTGGCAGGGGCTCGTTCTGCTCCCGCAAGCGAAGGAGTTTCTGACGCTGACGTTCGACGCCAATACGCTCGGCGCGTATTCCCAGGACGTCGTCATCGACTCCAACGATCCGGACGAATCCGAGTTCCGTTTCACGATCACGGCCTCGGTGGTCGCGGCTCGGACAGATGCCGTGAACGACACGTTTACGGGGGCCATTGCCGGCGTCGCCAAGAACCTGGACGTCCTGGCCAATGACTTGGGCAGCCTGTTGTCGATCGTGGGTGTGACGCAACCCGCTTCCGGCAGCGTGGCCATCCGTCCCGATCAGAAGCAGCTCCTCTTCACCGGCGCAGCCGGTTTCGACCTGGCCACCTTCCAGTATACGGTTTCGGACGGATACGTATCGGATACGGCGACCGTGACGGTCCAAGCCAACCTGGCTCCCGTGGCCGTCGATGACATCGTGAAGGACGTCGAGGCGGGAGTGCGGATGTTCCTCTATCCGCTGGATAACGACTCCGACCCGGACGGCGATGCGTTGACGATCGTCTCCGTCGGCGGCACTCCCGCGGGCACGGTCACACGCTCCGATGGGTACCTGGCCTACGAGGCACCCACCGGGTTTGCGGGCGATACGTTCCAGTACACCATCCAGGACGCCGCCGGCCATCAATCCACCGCCACCGTCACGCTGGCGGCCCCGCCGGGACCTCGCCCTCTGCTGGACGTCGACTTCGAGCGCTTGACCGATGTGACGACGGCGGTCGGGGTCACCTACCGCTGGACCTCCTACCACGATGCGCCCGATTTCCTGTACGCCCACGTCGATCTGGCCAACGTCAGCACGTACTCGGTCCGCGGTCCGATTCTGCTGGGCATCAAGGACCTGGACAATCCCGCGGTCACGGTCCGCGATCTCGACGGGATCTCGCCTGGCGGCATGCCGTATTACAACATTACGGATCGGCTGGTCAGCGACACGGATGTGTTCTTCTCGCCCGGCGATTCGGCCCAGGTCGAACTGAAGTTCCACACTCCAGCGCGCACGCGGTTCCACTATGAACTGGTGGTCCTGGGGGTCCTGAACGACGCGCCGCGGTTCCAGACCGAGGCGGATACCGAAGCGGTGGCGGGGACGATCTACCAATATAACGCGGATGCCCCCGACCCCGATCGCGATCCGGTCACCTATTCGCTCGTGTCCGGGCCGGCCGGGATGACCGTCTTCGCCGCCAGCGGATTGGTTCGCTGGTCCACGGCCGGCGGCGACCGCGGTGACCACACGGTGGTCATTCGCGCCACCGATCCCTACGGCGCTTACGAGGACCAGCCGTATACGCTGCACGTCGTCGATTCGGCCAACCGGCCGCCGCGGTTCACCTCGACGCCCGTCACCGACGCCGAAGTCGGCGTGCCCTACCAGTATCCCTTGGCGGCCCTCGATCCGGATCTCGACCCGCTGACATTCTCGCTCTCGGGCGACTATCCGTCGGGCATGGCGGTGGCCGATGCCTCGCGCGGCTTGATTGCATGGACCCCGCCGGCCGAACTGGTGGGACAGACCGTTTCGGTCACGGCCCAGGTCGTCGATGGCCGCGGCGGCGAAGCGCTGCAGGTTTTCGACATCTACATCCATCCCCAAGACGGCAATCATCCGCCGATCATCGTGAGCGAGCCCGAAAAGCGATTGATCCTCCCCACGCTGGACGCGAACTCGGCGCTGGGTGATGTCGCTCCGGGGACGATCGATCTGGCCCTGACCGCAGGACAGACGCAGACGCTGACGGTGAGCATCGCGCTGCCGGATGACGCGATCGTGGTCTCGGCCGCCGACGTGTTCCTGCTGTTCGACGATACGGGCAGCTTTACCAACACGGCGCCAGCGGTTACCGCGGCTTTTCCAGAACTGATCGCCGATCTGGGGACCGCGTTCCCGAACGTCGATTTCGCCTTCGGCGTGGGACGTTTCGAGGAATATGCGGGTTTGTACGGGGAAGATTCTGTCGGCCGCCCCTATATTCTGAACCAGCCCATCCTCACGACCGGCACCTCCGGGTTCACGGCGGCGATCAGCAGCGCGCTCGATCGCAGCGCCCCTGGGGGTGGAGGCGACGGCCCAGAAACGGCCATCGAGGCCCTGTACCAAGTGGCGACCGGATTGGGCTTCGACGGGAATCAGGACGGCGATGCGATCGACTCCGGACCGGCAGGGATTGGTCCGACCCAGACCGATCCGGGCAGTAGCGGCGATGTGCCGCCGTTTGCCTCGTACTTCGCCGATCCGACCATCGGGACCTTACCTGCCAGCGGTTCGCTGGGAGGCGTCGGTTTCCGGCCGGGCGCGTTGCCCATCATCATTCTGGCGACCGATATCGGCACGGCCTACCGCCCCTCCGACCCGCAGCCCGAGATCATCACCGGGCGAAACGGAGTGACCGTTCCCCTGGCGGAGTTCCAGGGCTTCTACCGCGACGAAGCACCCCCGGGCGGCGCGGAAATCCAAGAGACCGTGAAGGCCTTGAACGACTTGGGGGCGCTGGTGATCGGCCTGGGACGTGACTGGGGCAATCCAGATCCGCGGCAGTTCCTCGAAGCGCTGGCGAAACTGACGGGAGCCGTGAATGAGTCACCCCAGACGATCGATTCCGGCATTCCAGGCGATCCCATCGAGCCGGGAGACCCCCTGTACTTCGATATTTACGGGCAGGGGGATCCGGCAGCGGGTATCGGTGCGGCCATCCGGGCGGCGCTGATCAACTCGTCGTTTGCGCTCAACGTCGAGGGGACCGAGCCGGGCATCGTGACGAACTTGACGGGCATTCAGTACGACGCGATCTCGGGCACGACGGCCACGTTCGAGATCCAAGTCACCGGCGACGGGCAGGCCCATTCCCTGGATCTGCACTTCCTGAACATCGCCACGGTCCTGGGCTCCATCCCGCTTACGATTCGTGTTCCGTACCAATACGACGTCGATGCCCTGGATGCCGACGACGACCCGCTGGAATACTCACTCGTCGGCGAAACGCACGGGGCCACGATCGATCCGCACACCGGACTGCTGCAGTGGGCGCCCCAAGCGTCGGGCGACTACCAATTCACGGCCCAGGTGATCGACGGGCGCGGCGGCAGCGACCTGCAGCCCTGGAAGGTGTCGGTCCTCGATCCTTCCGAGGTCAACGCGAACCCGGTCTTCGAAGCGGTGGCGCCTCTGACCTGGGAAGCCGATCGCGAGTACTCGCTCTCCGTGTCGGCCACCGACGCCGACGACGAACCGGTCCGTTATCAGCTCGTTGACGATCCCGCCGGCAATGCGGCCTTGCCGGACGGCGTGACCATCGATCCGCTCACCGGCATGCTCCGCTGGCGGCCGGAGCCCGGCCAGGTCGGCTCGCACTCGGTCAAGGTCCGGGCCAACGATGGGCGCGGAGGCTCGGGTACCATCACGCTGGCCATCGACGTGGTCTTGCCTGCCGGGTACATCAATCAGCAACCCGAAATCACTTCCACGCCGCCGGCCGCCGTGGCCGTCGATGAAATCTATCGCTACGACGTGACGGCGACCGATCCTGACATGGACCGCCTGTCGTTCGACCTGGCCTATGCGCCGGCGGGCATGGCCATCGACGCGGACAGTGGACGCATCGCCTGGCGGCCGACCAGCGAGCAGGTCGGGACGCATCCCGTGTACGTGCGCGTGACCGATTCCCGCGGCGGCATGGACCTTCAAATCTACGACCTGGTCGTCACCTCGACCAACGATCCGCCCGCGTTTCGTTCGACGCCGCTCACCACCGCGGCGACCGGTCAGCCGTACGTCTATGCGGCGCAGGCCACCGATCCCAACGGGGACGTGCTGACCTACACGCTCGATCCCGCCTCCCGGGCCCGCGGCCTGACCATCGCCGCTTCCACCGGGCAAATCAACTGGGCCAATCCGGCGGCCGGGGATCACTTGGTCACCGTCACCGTGTCCGACGGCCGCGGCGGGCAGGATGTCCAGATCTACTTCCTGACCGTCGATCCCAACTCGCCGCCGCTGATCAGCAGCAACCCGCCGTCCCCGGCCATCATCAACCAGGCCTACGCCTACCCGATCGCCTACAGCGATCCGAACCCCGGCGATACGCTCACGCCCTCGCTCGACCAAGCATCGCTCGACCGCGGCTTGGAGATCGTGGTGAACGCCAGCGTCAGCCCTGCGACTTGGACGCTGCAGTGGACGCCGAAGCTGCTCGGCAAATTCCCCGTCGCGATCACCGCCACCGACCAGGCCGGGGCCTCGTTCACCCAGAGCTTCACGCTGCCGGTCATCGCCCAGACCATGCCCAGCGAGCCGCCAAGGATTTCGTCCACGCCCACGGGCCCCGCGTACCAGGGCCAGCAGTGGTCCTATCTGATCAAGGCTTCCGATCCTGACGGCGATGACAACCTGTTGGAGTACTTCGTCGTTTCGCACGACCTCAACAATCCACTGTGGGAACACATCACGCTTACCGAAAAGACGCTCCGCTGGACGCCAAAATCGGGCGAAGTGCCCGAAGGCTTGATCTTCAAGGTCCGCGTGACAGATACGGATGGCGCCTACGCCGAGCAGACTTTCGAGGTGCCCGCCCAAGCCGACGTACCACCCAATGCTTCGCCCCGCTTCACCTCCGTCCCGACCGGACCCGCCGTCGTCGGTCAGACCTATCGCTACCAGGCGAACGCCGTCGATCCCGACGGGGATGCTTTGACCTACGGCATCGATACGGCTACCCAAGCTCTGGGCGCAGACATCGATCCGGCGACGGGGCTCCTGACGTGGCAGCCCACGACGGCAGGCAACACCGACCTGGTCGTCACGGTCACCGATGGCGTGAACGGGCTGATCACCCAAACCTTCACGCTGCCCGTCGTCCGCCAGAACACGGCCCCCGCGATCACCTCCGTTCCGGCCGGGCCGGCGCAGGTTCAGTCAGCATGGACGTATGTAGTCCGGGCGACCGACTCCGATCCGGGCGACCAGGCCCTACTGCAGTATCGGCTGACCAGTCCGACAGAACAGGCGGGTATCATTGAATTCGACGAAGCCAGCGGAACTCTCACCTGGACGGCAGGCGCCGCCGGCTCCCAACCGTTTACCATCGAAGTCGACGATACCCGCGGTGGAGTTGCCACGCAGACGTTTACGATCGGGGCTCAAGTCCCGGCGGGCACGGGAAATGCGCCCGCCATCACGTCCAGCCCCCAAGGGCCGGCCTACGTCGGCCGCGTCTGGACGTATCTGGCCACCGCCACCGACGCGGACGGCGATCCGATCTCCTGGACCGTCGCCAGCGCCCCAGCCGGACTGACGCACGAGACGTTCGCGGACAAGCTGCGGCTGACGTGGACCCCCACGGTCGGCGACTTGGCGGCGGCTCCGCACTCGATTACCCTCCAGGCCGACGACGGCGACCCGCTCAGCGGCTACGCGACGCAATCGTTCCAACTAGGTGTCGTGGATGTCAATCAGCCGCCGACAATCACGTCCTTGCCCACGGGGCCGGCGTACAAGGACGTCGCTTGGAGCTATGCGGTCACGGCCAGCGACACGGATGATCCTCCACAAAACCGGACCTACGCGCTGGACCCCGCCTCCCAGATCCCCACCAACGCGATCGGCAGCAGCACCGGGCTGATCACTTGGACCGGTACCGTGCCCGGCAGCTATGCCGTGATCGTCAAGGTCTCCGACGGCCGGGGCGGCGAAGCGACCCAGCGGTTCACCCTGAAAGTGGTCGACCAGGCCGTGCCGTCCAACCTGCCGCCCGTGATCCGCTCGCTGCCGCCCAACTCCGTGCGTCAGGGAGACGTCTACTCCTACGCCCTCGATGCCTACGATCCCAACGGCGACGCTCTCCAATACCAGTTGACGACCGCGCCGTCCGGAATGACGGTCGACGCGTCGGGCGTCCTCCGCTGGCGCGCCGGGATGATCGGCGACTACGCCGTAACCGTCTCGGTCAGCGACGGGGTCAATGCGCCCGTAGAACAGCATTTCCCCCTGGAAGTCCTGCCGCCGGTGGCCGCCAACGAGCCGCCCGCGATCGTCAGCAACCCCACGGGTCCGGCGGTGCGCGACCGGCAGTGGACCTACGAAGTCATCGGGGAAGATCCCAACGGGGACGCCATCACCTTCAGTGTGACGGCGACCGATTCGGGCGGCGATCCGGTCGCGATGAACATCATCCCGTCAGCCACGCACCCGGCAACGCAGGCCGTGATCACCTGGACTCCCACGGCGGGCGGCAACGTCGATGTGGTGGTGACGGCCACGGACGGCCAGCGCTCCAGCAGCCAATCGTTCACCCTCCGGGTGCTGGACAACGCCCCGCCGGTCATCGATTCGACGCCCACCCAAACCGTCAACCTGCGCGCATTGCACCAGTATACGGTCCACGCTACCGATCCCAACACCACCGATGTGGTCCGCTACGCGATGCAAGACCTCCGCCAGCTTGTGGCGATCGGCGGCTTGCAGCCGACGAGCACACCTGGGGTGGTCGCCAGTACCGGACAACTCACCTGGACGCCCGATGCGCCGGGCCTGTACGAAGTCACCGTTTCGGCCGATGATCAGCGCGGCGGCACGGACACCCAGACGTATCACCTGCAGGTCATCGACCCCAATAGCAACAACCCGCCCCTGGTGGATTTCGCGCCGCGGCGCGAAGTGCCCTTCGGCGTGGCGATGATCTATCAGGTGCCGGCCAGCGATCCGGAAGGCGATCCGCTGACGTTCACGCCCGTGCTCAGCTCGCTGCCGCCCGGCATGAACCTGAGCCCCACGGGCCTGCTGACCTGGACGCCTACGGCCGAGCAACTCTCGCCCCCGGAATACACCGTCTCCCTGAGCGTGTCCGATGGGGAAAATATCGTCCCGGTCCAGTCGCAGTTGACGGTCGTGCAGCAGCTTCAGAACCAGCCGCCCGAGTTTACCTCGACCGCTTCCACCTCGGCCATCGCCAACTACCGCTACACCTACGATGCCGCCGCCGTCGATCCGGACGGCGACAGCGTCGTCTTCTCGCTAGCTGGGCCAGGGTCTCCCGACCCGGCCCCCGCCGGCATGACAATCGATTCTCTGACGGGGCTGATCCAGTGGCGCCCCACAGTCAGTCAGGTGGGCTCCCACACGTTCACCGTCGTGGCCAGCGACACCTTGGGGCTCCGCGACGAGCAAGTCGTCACGCTCACCGTGGCCGGCGCCAATCGCCCGCCGGTAATCGAGTCGGATCCGCCGGTGATCGCCGTGCGCAACGAGCTGTACGACTACACGATCCGGGCTTCCGATCCGGACGGGCACCGGCTGACGTACTCGCTGGCCCCGAACTCGGAGATTTCGGCCAGCGATCCGAACGTGGACTTCGATCCGACCACCGGCCGCTTGCAGTGGACGCCGGACGCGCTGGGCGTGTTCTACGTGCAGATCAACGTGGTCGATGAATTCGGCATGGGCGTGGGGCAGGGCTACAGGGTACAGGTTCTGGCCACGGCTCCCAACGCCGCCCCGCGCATCACTTCGTCGATCCCCGAACCGCTGATGGCTGAAGTGGGCAAAACTTTCGCGCTCACCGTGACGGCTGACGATCCCAACGCGGGCGATACGGTCTCGATCAGCATGGTCGAGCCCAGCACGCTGCCCGGCAGCGGGACCTTCACACGCAGTGACGGCAATCCGGCCTCCGGCGTGCTCGCCTGGACCCCCGCCACCGTGGGCCTGGTCTGGTTCCAGTTCCAGGCGTCCGACGGCCAAGCGACCGCCAGTCAGCGGTTCGCCATTCTGGTGACACCGGCCAACCACCCGCCTACCGTCGAGGCCATCGACAACCAAACCGTCACCGAAGGCGCGGAACTGCAGGTCGACGTCAACGCTACGGATGCCGACGGGGACAGCTTGGAATACGCGTTGGATGCGGCCTCGCTGGACCGCGGCCTGACGATCGACGAGTTCGGCCGCATCCGCTGGCAGACCGACCCGGGGGATACGGACCAGTTCGACGTGATCGTGTCGGTCACGGACAACCGCATCGCCGCACCCTTGGAGACAACCTTCCGCGTGTCCGTTGTCGCGGATAATACGGGTCCCAGGGTCACGATTCTTCCCGACCGGACGGCGGCCGAGATCGGCGAGACGGTCGCCATCCTCGTGCATGCGATTGACGACGTGGCGGTGGCCGCCGGTTCCAAGACGCTGACGCTGGTCAGCGTGACTCAAGGGGGCGTTACCACGCCGCTCAACCAGGCGTTGGCGTTAGATGCTGCGGGCCGAGCCCAATTGACACTGACCGCAGCGCATCTGGGCGAGCTGCGATTCGAAGCCACCGCCAAGGACGTCAACGGGAAGTTGAGTCCCACCGCCTCGGTCTCGGTATTCGTGGCCGACCCGACCAATGTCGCGGCCCCCACGGCCGTGATCGCGCTGCCGACCGACGGCCAGGCCGTCACGGAACCGGTCGACGTGGTCGGCACGGTGGCCGACGACGTGGCGATCCGCGACTGGCAGTTGACCTATACGCCGCTGGACGGCGGACAGGGTGGCCTGATCGCCGAGGGCACCGGCACGATCGATAACGGCGTGCTGGGGCGTTTCGATCCCACGATCCTGCGCAACGGAATGTACCGCCTGGACCTGGTCGTCACAGACACCGGCAACAACACGTCCAGCGACAGTGTGACGGTGGAAGTGGAAGGCAATCTGAAGCTCGGCAATTTCACGCTCAGCTTCGTGGATCTGGAAGTACCGGTCGCCGGCCTGCCGCTCACGATCACGCGGACCTACGACACGTTGGACGCGGAGATTCAGGGCGATTTCGGTTACGGCTGGCGGCTGGATCTGAGCAACACGAAAGTATCAGTCGACTTCGGGGACGGCACCCAGGGCGGCGGCCTATTCGGTCATCGGCCCTTTGAAGATGGCACGCGCGTGGTCATCACATTGCCGGATGGCAGCCAACAAGGCTTCACATTCGCGCCCGAGCAGCAGAGTTTCGGATTTGGTTTCACCGCCGACTACGTGCCGCGTTTCCTTCCGGACTACGGCGTGACCAGCGACCTGATCGTCGAGCCGTATTACCTGCGCAAGCTGAGCTACAACACGTATATCGACATGAGCACCGGGCGCGACTACACGCCCGCGGACCCAGTGCTGGGCGGCGCGTACACCCTGAAGCTGCGTAACGGGACCGAATTGGCGATCAACGCCGAGACGGGCGAACTGTCGACGATCACGGACCTATCGGGCAACACGCTGACGTTCACCGGCATGGGCATCGAACACAGCGCCGGCCGTAGCGTTCAGTTCGAACGCGACTTCCGCGGGCGGATTACGGCGTTGATCGATCCGGCGGGTCACCGGATTGAATACGCCTATGACGCGGCGGGCGATCTGGTCTCCATGACCGATCGCGTCGACGCAACGACGACCTTCAGGTACCTGACCGGGGCCGACGCCCCGGAGCACTATCTTGACGAAATCATCGACCCACTAGGCCGAAGCGCGGCCAGGACGGAATACGACGAGCAGGGCCGAGTCAAACGCGTGACGGACGCCGACGGAAAAACGATCGAATACCAGTGGAACGGCGAATCGAAGATCCAGCATATCACCGACCAACTCGGCAATACCTCCATTGTCCAGACCGACGCTCACGGCAACGTGGTTCGCGAGGAAAACCCGGAAGGCGGGATCGCGCTTCGGACCTACGACGCCAAGGACCGGGTGCTGACCGAAACGACCGTCGTCGGCCTGATCGATTCCCTGGACAACGGAGAAACGAACGATCTGACGACTCGATATCGGTACGACGAGCAGACGGGCGATCTGCTGGAGACGATCCATCCACGCGGCACGTCCACGGCGACGCACTACAACGGCCACGGCCAACCGACCACGACGTTCGACGAATTGCAGAACCCGACGACCAACGTGTATGACGAACGGGGGCTGCTCTCCGCGACGTACGCACCGGCGCTGGATGCCAACGGCCAGCGGACCTCCGTGGTTACTCGCATGGACTACGACCCGAAGGGCAACTTGACCAAGGTCTACAACGACGCTGGTATCCTGTTGGTCAACAGCACCTACAACCAGTACGGTGACGTGACCAGCACGACGAGCGCCGCAGGCCGTACGACTTCCTTCGCCTACGACATCAATGGCGATCAGGTCGGCACCTGGTACTTCGACACGAGTACGGGTGGCAGCGTCCAAGTCCTGGACGTAACCCACTATGACGGGAACCGGCGAGTGGTCGAGTCTGGTCGGCTCGAATTGTCCGCCGGTCAGTACATCACCGACGCCAGCGCCATCGAGGCGGTTCAGTTCGACGCCGCGCCGTATCAGGACTTCGTCCTCTGGAGCAGCGGGACCGATTATAACGCCGCCGGTCAGGTCACATCGAGCACCGACCGGAATAAGGACGTCACGGAAAACACCTACGACCTGCGCGGCCAGCAGATTCAGACCCGCAGCGAAACCCGAAGCGTCAGCGAGGGAACCCAGTATCTGGTCTCGCGGACAGTCTACGACGCCGCGGGCCGGGCCGTGGCCACCACGGACCAGTATGTCGAGGGCACAACCGAGCCGATCGGCGGCACGATCACCACCTACGACGGCGCGGGACGCGTGATTCAGACCGAACGAGTCAAGGGCATCGTAATCGACCTGATCGGTACGGGTGCCCTGGTCACGTCGGTCCTGACTAGTCGCGGTACGACGGTCAGCACGTCCCGCACGGACTACGACAATGCGGGACGCGTTGTCTCCTCCTTCGACCAGTATGGCAACGAGTCTCGCACCACGTACAATCGGTACGGCGAAGTCGTGCAGACGGCCACCCAAGCCCGACGTGCCAGCGAGGGAGGCGGCACCGAGGTGGTTTGGCTCGTCAGCCGCACCGTGTACGACGACTACGGCCGGGTCGAAGTCGCCACGGATCGCTACGTCCTCGACTCCACCGCCACGGTGTACGGCACCAAGACCATTTACGACACCCTCGGCCGCGTCGTGAAAACGGAGCGTCTTGAAGGCGTACAAATCGACGTCATCGACCCGGCTACGGGGAACCCCGTCGATCCGCTGGATCCGGCTTACTCCGGACCCTCAACGCTCAGCTCAAACCTGTCAACTTCCGGGAGCGTGCTCTCGGCGACGGAAACCGTCTACAATGCTAAGGGCCAGGTTGCCCGCTCGATCGCCGCCGATGGGCAAGTCACCCAATACGAGTACGACTCCCTCGGGCGTCAAGTGGCCACGATCGGCCACATCGTGCGAGCCGACTCCGTCGCCTTGCCTGAGTCCGTACTCTCCGCTCTCGGCTCTCCGCTAACTGCTTTTCACGTCCGCTTGCGCAGCGAGACCGAGTATGACGACCAGGGTCGCGTCGCGGAGCAACGCACCAATCTGGTCGAGGTCGTGGGCGAGAACGGCGACCGTCTCCCTGGCTACCCCGCTCCGCTGAACGCCGCCGCCCAGCGGACCTCGTACGAGTACGACGAATTCGGCAATCGCGTGAAGACGACCTATGGCGTCGGCACGCCCGTCGAATCGTTCGTCTTGGTCCACTACGATAAGTTCGGACGCCAAGAGGCGGAGACGCAGCAGACGGACACCTTGTACCTGGCGGATTGGAACGTCGATGCCGACTCCTTTGTGGTCACCGGCTGGGACGCCGACGCGGACGGGCAACCGGATGCCACACAGCCGCTAGGTTCGCTGGCCGTAGGTGCGCCGCTGCCGACCAAGTTCTTCGAGTACGACGCCAGTGGCCGCTTGAGTGCGGTCGTGTTGCCCGCCGTCGCGCATTGGCAGACGGGCCAGCTAGTGCGGCCGCGCTACGAATATGGTTATGATGCCAACGGTAACCAAACGCTAATCCGCGACAACGTGGCCCAAGGAACCGACGGCACGATTGCCTACGACCACGAAACGGGCGTGGGTTACGAGGGCGCCGACGTTCGCGAGACCCGCTTCACCTTCGATGCGCAAGGCCGCCAGCTGACGCGCACTTTGCCGCTGGGCATGCCCTCGTTTGATCCCAATGCCAGCGGCATGGGGGTCTTGGACGCCAGCGGGCACATCCCCACCGCCTTCATGCCCCAGCCGTTCACGGAGTACTTCTGGTACAACGATCTGGGTCAGCAAGTTTACCACGTCTCCTTCGAGGGCGTGGTGACCGAGTTCCAGTATGACACCGACTCCGGTGGCACAGGACGCTTGGAAGAGACGCGATTCTTCCAGAATCTGGCGGACTACCGAACTTGGGTCGCGGAACCTGCCACGCAGAACCCGGCCGAGGTCTGGGTCTACAGCTACGATGCCTTCGGCCGCCAGACCGAGGTGGTCGTCTCTCGTCGCGACGCGAACCAGATGGTCGTGCACCGCACGGAAGAAACAGATTACGATGCCCAAGGCCGAGTTGTCGCCGAGACGGGGCCCGAAGGCGTGGTCCACTATGTGTTCGACACCGTGACCGGCCGGCACACGGAAACCTGGACCGGCAGCGGAACCGACGCGACGGCGGCCACAACCCACACCATGTACGTGTACGACACCCTGGGCCGGCTGGATGAGGTCCGGGCCGTACGGCGCAACGGTCAAGTCGTGGATGCCAGCACTGACGCCGGCAACCAACCCGATGTTACCGACTACTTCTACGACTTGTTGGGCAACCTGGACCAAGTACGTCAGCGATTCACCCGCGTGATCGCGGACTACGATTACGACCAACTCAACCGCCTGGAACTGCTCCGGCACTTCGAGGACGCCGACAAGGACCGGGTGTGGGACGCCGGCGAGCCGCTGCTGGCGGAATTCGACTACGACCTCCTCGCTGACGGCCGCCGGCGGGGTGTGACCGAAACGGACTCGCAGGGGTACACAACGCGCGTCGATTGGTTTTACGACGCTGTGGGCCGTCTGACGCGCGAGGTGTACGACGATCCCGTCATCAACAACGACCCGCTCACCGAGGACGATTTTGCTACGGATTACCGCTTCGATCTCGTTGGGAATCGACGCGAAAAGCTGACCGACACCGCTCCGGCCGCGGCAGCGTTCACGGCGTACCGCGACGGCGGAAACCTGACTCCCGATCAGGCGATCAAGTACGCCTACGACGACAACGATCGTCTGCTGACCGAGTTGGCGCAAAGCATTGCCGCAGACGGTGCGCGCACCACGGACCAGACGACGTGGCACGAGTACGATCCCGACACAGACGGCCAACCCGGCACGGGCGGCAGTTGGACGATGGAGACCCGCAAGACGGTCTTCCAAGGCGCCAACACGAGCGAGGGGCGAGTCATCGTCAGCGACGCCAAGTATTCGTTCAACCTGCAAAATCGGTTGGCGCAAGCCGAGATCGACACCAACGGCGCGACATCCGGCGGCGTAGAAACCAGCCAGTACGAGTACAACACCTCCGGCATCCGCGTGCAGAAGGTCGAAGGCACGGACAAAGTTCTGTACTTGGTGGACGGCAACAACCCCACCGGCTACGCCCAAGTGCTGGAGGAGTTAAACGGTGCCCACCAGTTGCAGCGCGCGTACACGCTGGGCCTGGACGTAATCAGCCAAGCCGAAGCAGCTGGCCCGGTGTATCACCTGCTCTACGACGGCCACGGCAGCACGCGAGCCTTGTTGAACGGCTCAGGCGTCATCATCGGCGGCCAGACGTTCGCCTATGATGCGTACGGCAACGCCATCGGTTTCAACCCCGCACTTGTTCTTACCACGCTCCTCTACAGCGGCGAGCAATTCGACCAGCGGCTCCAGATGCAGTACCTCCGGGCAAGGTACTATGATCTCGCCACCGGAAGGTTCAATCGTGTTGATCCGTTCTTCGGGAACCTCCGAGATCCGCTGAGCCTGCACAAGTATCTGTACGTGCATGGGGATCCCATTAGCGGAACGGATCCATCAGGCACGATGAGTCTGTCCAGTTCGTTGAGCAGCTTACGGATTGGCTTTTCCTTGGGGGTGCGATCCCGGAATATGGCGACGCTTGGTGCCGGTTAGCTTGTTACGTGTCCACATGTTACGTTGTTTGCGG
>ENA-UOUL01002190-UOUL01002190.1-bioreactor-metagenome-genome-assembly--contig:-NODE-2190-length-23716-cov-5.944329_pt1 | contig 23716 bp, 19 predicted proteins | sample MGYA00249838_ERZ747220 | MGnify/ENA primary metagenome ERZ747220 (study PRJEB28778, sample SAMN05720191) | bioreactor metagenome | isolation source: Anaerobic biogas reactor | place: USA:Washington...
AGTCCTCGACTTCCTCCCATATTCGAAGCACATCTGAAGGATACACGGGCTGACTACAGTGCGGGCAGTGCTGCAATTCGGGTACGTCAGCGACCTCGATGTTCCGCTCTCGACACGAGGGGCACCTGTGGAGCGTTAGTCGATCCGGATCGTTCCTGATCGCGTCGGGACGCCGCGACGCCAGGTGGAAGAGGGTAGTCCGTAGGCTGGACTTGTGCGAGCTAGGCACAAAGCGGGTCGTAGTCCCCAAGAGGTAGTCATCGAGTGCAGCGCGAAAGCTATCACGCACCGACGAGTAGCCGCGACGCCGTACGTTGGCGCTCGGCAGGCAGCAGGCCAGCCCGGTGCTAGTTCTGTCTAGCTCCGCCACACGAAAGGGGTCGACGAAGCGTCCGTTGTCAACGCGTAGCTCACTCATCTGCTGCATGTCGATGAGCACTGCGCTCACCTTTACATAGCCGACTTTCGTGCTTGGAAACCTATCATCAAGACTTGTTTCGTGCAGACTGCCATCTACTGCAATGACGTATGCGGGAAGTGATGCATTCGCAGCGGTCGGTACGGACTTGAACAAGCCTCCGATCGACTTTCCTTCCTCCTCAGATGGGGGCGTTAGGTACTCGCATCCAGCCAAGAAGGCCTGCACATCGGGGTTGCTTACCACGTCAACGTGAGCGACTTTGCTGGCTGTCTCACCTGGATATGGCATCCGTTCTCCTAGCTACTTTTTGTGCGCTCGTGAGGCCCGCGCCACCTCAGCCCGTGCTCGCTCAGCTTCTGGCTCGAACTTGTCGATCTGGACAGGGATCACGAAAGGCGCCGACAGAGTCTTAACGCGCGCGAATCCCACATCCTGGGCGCGGATAAGTGAGCGCGAGAAGTCAGAGAAGTCGTAGAACCTCGAGAGCACCTGGACCTCTCTCTCGTTGTTCAGATGCGTAACGAACCAGTTCTCTGTGTTGGCCAGGATGTTAGGATGGACCGACGACACCTCCTGGGTAGCGTAGACGAGGGCGATGCGGTATTTCGCCCCCTCTTTGGCTAGTCTAGGCCAGGTGGTACTTAGCTCAGCCTTCTCTCCGATCAGGTTGTGCGCTTCCTCAATGTAGACAACGATGTGTGGCGGGACGTTCCCTTTCGTGTAGGCGAGCATATTCCTCTCGAACACGCCGCGCGCGATCTGCTCACTCAGGCGCTCCTTCAGCTCTGGCTCTCCCACGGACAGGTCGAGTATGACGATCCTCCCGTCCACCAGGTGCCTGTAGATCTCGTCGCCTACCTCTTGCTGTCTGCGTGGCGAGTGGTACTCGCGTGCGGGCTGCAGCACCTTCCAACCATTGATGTATGCGTCATTGTCGTTCTTGTTCGCGATCATGTTCAGGATCGCCTTCGTTGCAGCGTCGAGCCAATCGCCCTGGGCGCCTTTGCTCCTCAGCGGCGATCCCTTGTTCGCTTTGCGTGCGGCCAGGAACCAGTCCCTCGCCTGCTCCAGAGACAGTCCACGTGACGGGTCAGGAAGATCAGCAGCCGGACCCGTGTCTGCCGTGCGCACGGCAGCGCTAACCGCTGCGCGCACGTCTGCATTGGCAGGAAACCGCACCCTAAAGTGCTCAGGAGGAGCGAATTCAGCCTGCCGTAGGAGCGCCTGGTAGGCGGCAACGCGCACCTGCCAACGGCAATGAGCACCGCGTTCCTCTGGGTCTGGCTCATCCAGCGACATGCCGAGGAAGGTCGAGACGTCACCGGCGCCCTCTATCTTGTCACCGAGCAATCGACGAATGGTAGCGAATCCCTCAGCGACCTGTAGGTAGAAGTTGTTTTGCAGTTGTTCGAAGCCCTCGGTCTCCACCATCCGGTAGCGCACTACCTCCTCCGTGTACACTTCGGAGATGGCGCCTTTGTCGTCCTGATTGGCATTGGCGTACTCGCCGTTCAGGTCGTAGATGAGTTGCCCGATGCGCACTCCACTCTGGTCAGCCACGCGCTTCACTACCGACACTGTCTGCTTGACCATGTTGGACTTGCCTGTGCGCGTCATCCCAAGCACGGCTGTCCTACGAGCGAGAAAGTCGGATGGCTGGATGTGAACCTGCACTCGATCAGTCTCGTCACGGCGATGGAGGCGGTCGGTGGAAGTGTACCTAACCGTGCCTATTGGGAAAGGCTGCAGCTCCTTCACAATGCCCAGTCGTTGAGCCTCGTCTTCAGCTGCTTTTTGGCGCATCGGATCCACGTGATTCACGATGATCTTGAGCGCTGCAGCTCGTGGCCGGTACACATTGAGGCGCACCGCGTTGGTGAAAGTCTCCAGATCACTACCAAGGCGTAGTGTCCCTTCCGTATCAGTGTAAAAGGTGCCAAGGACTCGACACTTAAGGCCGTCGAACTGCATCTGGTTCTGGGTTATGTCGTCGTACGGCCGAATGGCCGAGGCGCCGAAGGTGCCGGTCTGGCTCTGGTACCCGTCGATCTTGGTACGAATGATGTCGTCGTCCTGTGGCAGATTGGCCGAGCCCACCACGCGAAGCAGCACGACCTCTTTGTCCTCGAAAGAGGCGGCGGAGAACTGGTCCGGGTCGAAGCTGCACGCGACGAGGAAGCAGTTGTGGGGCACGCCGCCCGAACGGCTCTTCCAGAGATCATTGGTCATGACCAGTGCAGTGTCGTAGTCCAGGTCGAAGACCCAGCCAACGAAGTTGTTCCTCTGGATCAGCTTCACAAGCGGATCCTCGGTCAACACTCTATCTGCGATCTGCATCCCCACCCCTCCCTAGACCAGCCGCGGGAGATTCGACACGATAACCTCTCGACCAAGACGCCGAGCGCCATTTCCAGATGTGGTGTAGAGGGTCACTCGATGCGCGGCTCGCGCATGGCCTCCACCATACAACCTGCTGACTCTCTCATCGTGATCGTAGCTGAGTAGCCATGGCTCATCCAGAGCAAGTATAGCATCGCGCAGTTCGAGATGTTGCTCATTGCAGAAGTACATGTTGTAGAGTCGCTCAGCGTGATTGAAGAACGGGGGGTCAAAGTAGAATAGTGTCGCCTCTGGGTTAGTGAGACCCCTCGCCTCTTGACGCGCCAACTTCAGGCTGTCTTGCCAACCCATCGTCCCTGCGAAGACGATGCGGTCTGCCAGGGTGCTGGCCTCAAGTATCCGCCCGACGATATTCTTGACTGGGAATCGACAGTCTAGGGTATAGTCAGAAGCCTGTCTGCGCCCCCCAATAGGACCCGCCTGTCGGGCTAGAATGCCGCTGAAGCTCGTGCGGTTCAGGAACAGGCAGGCCACGGCCTCCTCCCGCTTACCCTTGAGCTGGCCATGCTTCAGCCGATCCCAATTGTCCAGGCTTATATCAATGCCCTCGATCTGCGCGACAAGCCAGTCGGTATCGTTGAAGACGGTCCACCAGAATGCTCCTACAAGCGGATCCAGGTCGGAGACGGCAGCCCTTTCAACAACTCCACGCGAAAGGAGGTGCAGGAATACGCTGCCTCCGCCAACGAATGGCTCCACGAACAGCTCTGGCCTAAGGTCATTGAGCTTGATGACACGCTCTAGATGAGGGGCGAGTCGCGCCTTGCCGCCGGGGTACCGCAGGGGGCTTAGATAGCGGCCCACGGCCGCACCAACTCGGGGTCGTAAACCTCCCAATCGAGCCGCTCGTCGGCGACGCGGGAGAGAGTGCGCAGTACCGTCCCGGCGATGGGGCCGTCGGCCTTGCGACGCAGGGTGTCCAGGTCGGAATGGGTGAAGAAGAGGTAGGGGTGCTGCACGCCGGGCTCGCCTCCACGGTGGGGGTAAAAGGGAATTGTGTGGCGTTCTGGGGAGGGGGTCAATCAGGATTAGGTCGCTGTTCGGGCTCCCTTTCTCCTTTTCATGGGAGAAGGGGTCCAGTGGTTTCGCGGAGCGATACCACGAGGGGGACGGGGGGCTCACCAATCCCCCGCAAGTTAGCCCTCACTCCTGCCGATACCTACACACACCTGCCCACCGGCAAGGAGGAGAAACATGCGCCGCACCGCCATCCTGATCGTGATCGCCGTCCTGCTTCTCATTCCCGTGATCGCCCTCGCTCAGGGAGACGCCGTCGAACTCGTCTTCACCGACGGCGGGGCCCAGGTGGGCATCACCGACAGCATCACTAGCGTCGCTGCCGTCACTGTGGAGATCGACGGGCAGCAGTACCTGCTCAAGGTGCCGATCACCATCGACATCGACGCCGCCGTGCCCCTCACGAGCAGCCTGGCCTCGGTGCCCGCCGCGGCTCGCGTGGGTCACCTGGGGGTGGAGATTCTGGAAGTGGCCGAGTTCACCGAGGAGACCGAGATCGCGTTCCCTGGCTCTTGGGGTGGCGAGCAGGACGTGGCGCCCAGCAGCGAGGGAAACAAGCTGGTGGCCATCGCCTTCGGCATTACCAACGTGGGCGCGGAACAGATGTCCCTGAGTGCCTACAGCACCAAAGGTGTGGATGACACCGGCCGGCTGTTCGAGGAGACCGAGTTCAGTTGCGAGGATGTCAACCCCGGCGGCAATGGCCGCTGCATGATCGTCTTCGACGTGCCGGCTGACGTGAATATCACGGGCCTCGACATCGAGATCACCGACCACCGGCAGATCGCCATACCTCGCTAGACCACCTACTGCCTTCACCGGCACTTCCGGGGCCACGGTCAACACCGTGGCCCTGTGCCTGCTCTTTCCCTCAACATGTGATATAATGGCTTTGCCTAACTCCCCATGGGGAGACGGGGGACCCGAGTAGCCGGGGTGAATCGCGCCGGGCATCCGGGGTGGCTTGGCCACCTTTCGGAGCAGGCGCGTAGGGCGGCTCTTCCAGCCCGAATCCGTCAGCTAACCTCGTAGGCAGCCGGAAGAATCGGCGGCACACCGCTTTGCGGGTGTCGTTTCTTCCCTTTGGGTCCCCACTGAATCGCTGTTCGGACGTCCGCGCGCCTCTGTACCCGGCCGCGGTACCCGTCACTCCGCCTTTCCTTGAGCGGAGCCTACCGGTCAGTGGAGATGGAACCTATGAACGAGAAACAGAAGGTCGTAGTGGGCGCCGCCCTGGGCGAGTGCGTGCACGTCGCCGGAGTAGCCAACTTCCTGCGCTTGGCCGACGAGGCCGGCTGGCGCACCGTCTTCCTGGGTCCGGCCGTGCCGGTAGAGAAGGTCATCCAGGTAGCGGAGGATGAAGGCGCCGACCTGGTGGGCGTCTCCTACCGGCTCACCGCCGAGACGGGCGAGCGGCTACTCCGCCAGTTGGTGGAGCAAGGGGCGGACCTGCGCCGCCGCGGTGTACGCTTTGCCTTCGGCGGCACCCCGCCCGTGGCCGACCGCGCTCGCGCCCTGGAGGGCTTCTTTGACGCCGTCTTCGACGGCTCCGAGACGCTGGACGAGGTGCTGGCCTACGTGCGCGGCAGCCGCCTGCCCATCCTCGAAGAAGACTTCCCCCACACGCTGCTGGAGCGCATCGCCTGGAAGGCGCCCTACCCCGTGCTGCGCCATCACTTCGGCCTGCCCACCATGGAGGACACCGTCGCCGGGATAGAGAAGATCGCCGAGGCGCGGGCCCTGGACGTCATTTCTCTCGGCATTGACCAGGACGCCCAGGCCAACTTCTTCCACCCCGAGCGCCAGGATCCGGCCCGGGCCGGGGCGGGCGGCGTACCGGTCCGCAGCGCCGACGACTACCTTCGCCTCTATGAGGCCTCACGGCGGGGCAACTTCCCCCTCATGCGCACCTACTCCGGCACCGACGACCTCATCGAGTTGGCCCGGATGTACGTGGACACCATCAACATCGCCTGGCCTGCCGTCCCCCTCTACTGGTTCAACGCCATGGATGGCCGCGGGCCGCACGGGCTGGAGCAGTCGGTGCGCGAGCACCAGCGTCTGATCGCCTGGTACGGCAAGCGTGGTATCCCGGTGGAGCTGAACGAGCCGCATCACTGGGGCATGCGCGACGCCCCCGATGTCGTCTACGTGGTGGCCGCCTATCTGTCCGCCTACAACGCTCGCGCTTACGGCGTCCGCGACTACATCGCCCAACTCATGTTCAACAGCCCGCCCGGCATTTCCGACGCCATGGACCTTGCCAAGGCCCTGGCCAGCCTGGACCTGATAGCCCCCCTGTCCGGGCCCGACTTCCACGTCTGGCGACAGACACGCGTGGGCCTCCTCAGCCATCCGCTGGACGATGAGGCCGCCCGCGGTCACCTGGCCGCCGCCACCTATCTGCAGATGGCCGTCGATCCCCACATCGTCCACGTCGTCGGCCACACCGAGGCCCATCACGCCGCCACCGCCGAAGACGTCATCGCCGCCAGCCGCGTCACCCGGCGCGCCATCGAGAACGCCGTCCGCGGCCAGCCCGACATGACCCTGGACCCGCGGGTGCGGGAGCGGCGCGAGGAGCTCGTGGCCGAGGCGCGTGTGACGCTGGACGCCATCCGGGCCCTGGCGACGGCGGAGGTAGCCGATCCGCTGGCGGACGCCGCCACCCTTACCCGCGCCGTAACCGCCGGCATCCTGGATGCGCCTCACCTCAAGAACAACGTTTACGCCCGCGGAAGCATTGCCACCCGCATTGACCGGCGGGGAGCCTGCGTTGCCATCGATCCCCTCTCCAGCCGGACGCTCAGCGAGAGCGAGCGCCTGGCGGGGCTGCTGCCGGTACGAGTCCCCGCCCGTGCCGCCCTGGCGGCGAAGGAGAAGCCATGAGCATAACCAAGACACGGTTCGCCGTTATCGGGGCCGGCCACGGCGGCAAGGCCATGGCCGCGCACCTAGCGCTGATGGGCTTCGACACCGTGCTCTTCAACCGCACCCCGGAGCGCATCGCCGCCGTCGCGGCGCGGGGTGGTATCGACTTGACCATCAACACCAGCGATGCCGGCGGCTTCGCCCCCCTGGCCTCGGTCACATCCGACTACGGCGAGGCGTTGGAGTCGGCAGACGTCGTCATGATCGCTACGCCCTCCACCGCCCACCGCGATATTGCCGAACAGGCCGCCCCCTACCTGCGGGACGGACAGATAGTGGTGCTCAATCCGGGCCGGACCTGCGGTGCCATCGAGTTCGACACCGTGCTGCGCGCCGCCGGCTGCCAGACCGACGTCACCGTGGCCGAGGCCGGTACCCTCATCTATGCCAGCCGCAGCGACGGTCCCGCCCAGGCGCGCATCTTCCGCATCAAGGAGGCGGTACCTCTGGCCGCCCTGCCCGCTACGCGAACCGAATCGGTGCTGGCCGCGCTCCACGCCGCCTACCCGCAGTTCATTGACGGCGGCAACGTGCTCAAGACCAGCCTGGACAACATGGGCGCCATCTTCCATCCCGCCCTCACCATCCTCAACGCCGGCTGGATCGAAACGCGCCACGGCGACTTCGAGTTCTACATAGACGGCGCCAGCCCCTCGGTGTGCCGGGTGCTGGACGCGCTTGACCGAGAGCGGGTGACAGTGGCGGCGGCCCTGGGGGTGCGCGCGCAGACGGCGCAGGAGTGGCTGCAGATGGCCTATGACGCCCGCGGCGACGACCTCTACCAGGCCATCCACAATCAGCCCGGCTACTACGGCATCAAGGGTCCTGCCTCCCTCAACCACCGCTACATCACCGAGGACGTGCCCATGAGCCTGGTGCCCATCGCCGCCCTGGGTCGCCGCTACGGCGTCTCGGTGGGGGCCATCGACTCTATCATCCGGCAAGCCTCCATCATCCACCGCACCGACTACTACCGGCGCGGCCGGACGTTGGAGAAGCTCGGCCTGGAGAACATGACCGTGGGCGAACTCACCGCCTATGTTTGCGAGGGGGTGCGCCCGGAGTAGCCGCCCCCGCTCCAGCCCGACCCCGCATGCATCAGGCCCCTTCTCCGACGATTCGAGGAAGGGGCCTGATGTCCGTTGTCGTGGGCGGGGGGTCGGTGGCCTAGACCCCGCGATAGTCCATGGGCGGATCGTCGCAGGCACAGGTGATGCCGGCGGCCGTTTCCACCCAGAAATGGTGGCAGCCGCGGCAGCGGACCCAGCCGCCGGTGCGCTCATCGCGCAGCAGGCGAGGGAAGGCATCTGTGCCCATGGCGGTGTGGTAGAGGGCCTGCATCTCCAGGACGAGGCGGCTTGGCTGGGCGGCGCCCCAGGGCCGCGTCTCCACCGTAAGGACGTCGCGGTAGCCGGCGGCCTCCAGCCCCTTGAACACTTGCGTCCAGTTGATGGTGCCGTAGGGCGGCTGCAGGTGCAGGTCCCGCGAGGTATCGTTGTCCGCCATGTGCACGGTCACGATTGTCTCGCCGAGGGCCTTCACCACCTGCGGGACGCCTTCGCCCACGTGGGCATGGCCGCTGTCGAAGCAGGTCTGCAGCGCCGGGGAGGCGAACTCGTCCACCAGGGCGCGCTGCCGGTCGGCCTGCTCATAGGTGTGCTTGGGCAGCATGTTCTCCAGCGCCAGCACCACTCCCGCCTTCTCCGCCAGCGGGACCAGTTCCTCCAGGCTGCGCCGGGTGCTCACTTCCTGCGCCGGAATGCGGGTCACGTCGCGCACTCCCCGGCCGGGATGCACCACGATGTAGCGTGCCCCCACCACCTCGGCTCGGCTGATGATGTCCTGGTGGCCCTTCACGCCGTGAACCCGCAGAGCCTCGATGGCCGACCCCAGGTCGCCGTCGTCCCCGAACTGGGCGTGGATGGAGCGCCAGGGCACCCCCGCCTCGGCGTAGCGGCGGGACAGGTCGCGAAGTTGGTCGTCGGAGGAGGCGAAGGGGATGAAGCTGACCTCGACGGCCTTCACCCCGGCGGCGGCCATGATAGGCAGGGCCTGCTCCAATTGCGCCACGTCCAGGTCGAACAGCGACATGCCGATGTCCATAGCGTGCTCCCTTGCAGAAGTCTAGTGGTTAGTGGGCAGTGGATAGTGAATTGTGAGTAGTGAGGCGTGACTCGTGACTGGTCTCTCCTTCACGGGTCACCTCTCACGTGTCACGAATACCGGGCTGCTCCAGGCCATAGCGCCGTCGCGCTGGATGACGCGCAGCCAGTAGTCGCAGTCGTCGTCCGGGGGCGCCGGGTCGCGGAAGGTGAAGCGGGCCTCCAGCGGACGCTCGCCGCGCGGCACCCACTCCGCCGTCACGCGCTGGCCCTCGCCGCCGGCCTCGATTACCAGCCGCTCGCGGAGATCCTCGAGCCGGAAGCCGAAGCACGCCGGGCCGGCGGCAAAGGTGAGAACCGCTTCGGGCGGAGCATCAATGTCCAGGAAGAGCCCGTCCGGATCGCCCGCCGTGGAAGAGAGCCAGGTGAGCTCCCGGTCCGAACGCGACACGATGCCCTCGTGGGGTTGGTCTATGGCGAACTCTGCCACGTCTAGTATGCGACCGGCGCTGAGCCGGAGCGAACCGTGCCAGATGGTGGGCCGCCGCCGGTAGCGGGTCCGCGCCCCTTCCCAGGTGAGCTTGAGCAGCGGCCGCTCGCCCGGAAGTACCTTCGCCAAGGGGTGGCGGTAGACCACCTCCGCCCCTCGCAGGACCTCCACCGTCTCCAGGGGAGCGGTGCCCAGCACCTCCGCCGCCCACTCAGGCGCTCCCGCCCGGCGCAGCTCTGAGCCCATGGGCAGGCCGTCGGCGCTGAAGCGCAGGACGATGCGCTCGCCGGTGGTGCCGTAGCAGCGGCGGGCGAAGAACGCCTCCCAGAGCGACTCGCGCGTGAGCTCGGTGGCGTAGGCGGCCAGCAGACCGCCGCGCATGCCGAAGTGGATGTCGCTGCCGCTCGGGTAGGTGGCGCCCTGGCGGCCACTGTGGTCGTCGGAGTTGGCCACGAACCCCACCTTCAGACCCCGGCGCAAGGCCTCGTGCGCAAACCACTCGAAGACGCCGTGCACCGAGGCGATCTCGATGAAGGGCGTGAGCTTCGGGTCCAGGAAGTCCAGGTTGGCGTGCCGGCCGCCCACGTGAGGCAGCAACATCACATCGTCGCGGCCGCTCAGTTGGCGCTGCAGCTCGCTCAGCGGCGAGCGATCGCTCGCCTCATCGGAGCGGTCGGCGATCTGCCAATGGCTGGAGCGGTGCAGGACACCCTGGTCGCCGCGGAAGTACACGTTGTGGTCGCCGCCCACCGGCGTCGTGCCCGACCACTCGTAGGCCAGGAAGGTGACGTACCGGCCCGGATCGTGGTGCCGCCGGACACCCTCTTGAGTCTCCTGCCAGTGCTCCTCAGTGATCTGGAAGTCGTTGGCACAATGGGCAATGAAGTCCAGCGCCGCCACTTGCCGGCCGAAGGTGAAGTACTCCTCCACCGTACCCGTACCCACCGTGGCGCCCGTCTGCCCGTGGATGTCTCCCCAGAACAGGCGTTGCTCAGGAGGGGCGGCGTGGCAGACGGTGGGATTGCCTACTGCCTCGAGGGCGCCGGTGCTCTCCCGCGCCTGCAGTCGGTAGTTGCCCGGCGCCGCCAGGTGGAGCCCCTCGAAGCGGTGAGCGCCCCGCTCGGCGGGGGCGTAGCGATGGGTGGCCAACGGCTGTTCGCCACCCTCGGCCCAGAGGTCCACCCGCCCGGTGAAGCCGTCGGCCGGGTTGCCGTAGCGATCCTCCGCCACCACGGCGACGGCGAACTCCTCGCCCACCGTCACTTCGGACGGGCAACGCAGGCGCAGGCGGGCGGCCTCGGCGCCGACGATGCGCACCCAGGGCTGCTGCGCCAGCGGCACGTACTGACCGGTGCCGTGGGCGTCCACCAGCACCCGGAACTCGTAGCGTTCCTGGCGGAATGTCTGTGACTGCGAGCCGGGTCCGCCGCCGCAGGTATCGCCGAAGGTGACGGTGACGGTGTCGCCCGGGCAGAGGGCGCCGTCGGTGACGTCAATGACCACCGCGCCTCTCCAGGGGCGGATGTAGGCGCGGGGGTCGTAGCGGGCGCTGAGGACGGCGCTGCCACTGGCGGTGACGGTGGTGTACTCGGCCTCGGCGGGGCGATCGAACTGCGGCAGCCCCCAGTTGGCGGCCATGCGCCGGGCGATGAGGATGCGGCCGCTGTCGTCAATGCCGTGCTTGCCCACCGTGAGCGAAAGGCGCCAGGTGCCGTAGCTGCCGGCGATGACATCGTCGGACGGGCTGACCACAGCGCGGCCGTAGGTGGGGATGGCGTCGTCGGTGCTCAAGCTTTCCTCCTCGGGGCAGACGCCGCCGGAGGATAGCGGCCGGCGCGGGCCAGGGTCAAGGAGTGGAGCGGAAGGGTCCGGCGGACCGTGCCGCTACTCCAGTTCGCCGCGCAACAGGGCTTCCAGCACTACCGCCAGGCCGTCTTCGTCATTGCTCGGAGCCACGCGGGCCGCCACCACCTTAATCTCGGCGACAGCGTTGCCCATGGCCACGCCGATGCCCGTCTCCGCCACCATCTCCAGGTCGTTCATTTCGTCCCCAAAGGCGATGATGTTGGCCAGGGCCAGGCCCCAGCGCCGCGCGAGCACCTCCAGGCCGGCAGCCTTGGAGACGCCGGGCGCCACCACCTCGGCCCAACGCCCACCGGCGGTGGCGATGAGCTTGCAGCCGGGAGGCAACCGCTCTTGCAGCACGTCCACCGGCAGAGAGTCGCCCAGCGTGACCACCATCTTGCAGGGGGGCTCGGTGATCATGTCGTGGACGCTGGGAACGTAGCGGGCCTCCGGATAGTCGTCGGGCCGATTGACGTAGAGGCGCCCGTCCACGTCGGCGTAGAGGATGCAGTGAGGGTAACGTTCCTCGATCAGGCGAGCCAGACGGCGGGCGTCGTCCAGCGGCATGGGGTCGTGGTGAATGCGCTCACCGTTCAGGTAGACATGGGCTCCATTAAGGAAGACGCTGGGCAAATCCTGCAGCTCAGGGGGAAGGGAACGCCGTGCCGAGGCCAGGCGTCGCCCGGTGGCCACCACCAGCTGCATGCCCTGCCGGCTGCACTCGGTCAGTGCCGCCATCGTCCGCTCGGAGACGGTGCCGTCGGAGCGGAGCAGGGTTCCGTCCATATCGAAGGCCACTAGGCGGATATCGTCGGGCACCGGCGTCACCTCAAGTCCAGTTAGTGCTCGCCATGATACCGGAGCGCCGCGATCTGCGCCCAGACGGCCGTCACCACCCCGCCCAGGCCCGGCAAAGGCCATCCCGCAGCGATGTCATTCCGAGAGCAGCTAGGAATCAGGCGGGTCGGTGCCGGGCCTCAGGCGCTGGGAGCGCCCTGCCCCGGAGGGCTACTCCCCCTCCGCCCACATGCAGGCCGCCACCAGTCCGGGACCACCATGGGCGCCCAGCGCGGGCGTGATCTGCCCCATGTATCCGTCCACCGGCTCCGCCACTGCCTTCACCGCTGCCAGCAGTGCTTGCGCCCCCTCGGGGTTACCGGCGTGGACAACGGTGAGGTGCAGCGTCTTTCCGCGCGCCCGCTCCTCCACCAGCGCCGCCACCTTCTTGATCGCCTGGCCGGAGTTGCGGGCCCGGCCGACGGGCTGGAGTTTGCCCTCGACGGTGGCGATCATCGGCTTGATGCGTAGAGCCGACCCGATGAGGTAGGTACTCCGCTTCAGCCGTCCGCCCCGAAACAGGTACTCCAGCGTATCGACGGCGGCGATGAAGTGGACCTCGTCCCGAGCCTTCTCGGCGGCGGCCGCCACCTCTTCCAGGGTGCCGCCCTGCGCGGCGCGCTTGGCCGCTGCCAGCGCCACGTACCCCTGCGCCATGCTGATGGTGCGCGAGTCTACCGCGCGGATCGGCGGCAGTCCGCTGAGTTGGGCCGCTGTCTGAGCCGCTTGAGCGTAGCCGCCGCTCAGATCGCCGGAGATATGGATGGAGACGATCCCGTCCGCACCATCGGCCGCCTGGCGGTACAGGTCCTCGAAAGCCTTCGCGGAGGGGAAGCCGGTGGAAACCGACTGCGTCCCGTGGTGCATCGCCTCATAGAGACGCCCGGGGTCCAGTTCCACCCCGTCGAGGTAGGTGGTTCCGTCCCAGGTGATGAGATAGGGGACGGTGCGGATGCCCCACTGCTGGGCCACCTCGCTCGGAAGGTCGGCCACGGACTCGGTCACCACTCTGATCATGCGCGGTACTCCTCGGGAGACTGCTTCTGGGTACTGGAACACCCCTGGCAGCGCAAAGACGCGGTCATCCGGCGAATCGGTGTAGGCCCGCCGGACCCCTGCGGGCAAACGCCACCCAGAGATCGTGCGCTGAAGCACAATCTTGGCCGCCGGCGAGCCGGAATAGGATGAGCGCGGCTCCGCGCAAAGAGGTCGGCCCAGCGCGCGCTCGCGAGTGTACAAGGGTGTACCCGCGTACCTGAGGGCCGGCAGCGATGATGGAGGTAGGTAGTGGCAGACAAGGGTACCAGTAGACGTGGGTTCCTCAAGGGATCGGTAATCGCCGGCGCCGGGGCTCTGGCGGCGCAGGGCGGAGTGGCGGCGGCGCAGGACGCGGCCGCTGATGCGCCCGTCGAGACCTTCGACTTCGACGTTGTGATCGTGGGCGCGGGCGCGGCCGGAATGTGGGCGGCGCTGGAAGCTTCCGCCGCCGGCGCCAAGGTAGCGCTCCTGGAGAAGCATAACACCGTCCTTCTTTCCGGCTGCGCCCTCTGCGGCGGCGCCATTCTCGCCAGCAACACCAAAGTCCAGCAGGAAGCCGGCATCGAGGACACGCCCGAGCAGCATCTCATTGACCACATGCGCATCAGCCGCATGACGGCCAACCCCGAGATCGTGGCTGCCTACACCAAGCTCAGCGGAGAGATCTGCGACTGGTTTTCCGATCGGGGCGTGGAGTTTCGCCTGGCCCAGTTCGCCCTCAACCACGAGCTTCCCACGCCGCGCGCTCACTGGACGCAGATTGACGGCGCCGACGCCGGCGGCAAGCCCTTCGCCGAGAACCTGATCGCGGCCGTGGAAGAGACCGACGTGGAGGTCTTCTACCTGACCGTGGGTAAGAAGCTCCTCACCGATGACGAGGGGGCCGTGGTCGGCATCCTGGCGGAGAACGCCGATGGCGCGACCGTTCAGTTCAACGCCAAGGCCGTGATCCTCTCCACCGGTGGCTTCCCCGCCAACCATGCCATGCTCACTCAGTACAACATGGCCCACTTCGAGAGCCTGGGCTATGCCCCCGGCGCCACCGGAGACGGCATCAACATGGGCGCTGACCTGGGTGCCATCCTCGACGATATGGACCGCGCCGGCTGCTTCCAGCTCATTCGTGGCGGCATCCTGGGCGCTTGGCCGGCCGGCAACACCCTCATGGTCAACATGAACGGCAAGCGGTACGTCGGCGAGCACTCCGAGTACATGACCACCATCCCCGCCATCCACGAGCAGCCCGACCGGCTCGGCTGGCTCCTGTTCGACAGCGCCATCGCCGAGGCCAACGGCTGGACTGAGGAAGTCCTCGCCGACGCCCTGAGCAAGGGCCTGTTGGCCAAGGCCGACACCGTCGCCGACCTGGCCAAGTGGATCTTCGTGGACGTGGACGCCATGACCGCCGCCGTCGAGGCCTACAACGCCATGTGCGAGGCGGGCGAGGACACCGCTTTCGGCAAGCCGGCCGAGATGCTGCTGCCCCTCGCGACCGGCCCCTTCTACGCCGCTCGCCTCTGGCCCAGCCGTCCCATGACAACCTACGGCGGCATGGTCATCAACGCCGACACGCAGGTCATCGGATCCGACCGCAAGCCCATCGCCGGCCTCTACTCCGCCGGTGACGACGCCTGCGGCCTGTTCGGCAAGAACTACCCCGGCTCCGGCACCGGCATCGGCGGCGGTATGGCCCTCGGTCGCGTCGCCGGCAAGAATGCCGCGGCGCTGGCGCTGGGCGAGTAGGCTCACCTAGAGCTCCATTGCCAGGCAGTCACGCGAGCCCGCACCAGGACGGTGCGGGCTCGCTTATTGGGCTCACCGGGGACGGTTGCGCTCAGGGGTCCATATCCGGGTACAGCTTCTTGATGCACTCCGGGCAGAGGGCGTGGGTAAAGTCGGCGTCGGAGTTGTCCCGCACGAACTCCTCTACCTGCTGCCAGTAACCTTGGTCATCGCGGACTTTCTTGCAGGCCGCGCAGATAGGGATGAGGCCGCTCAGAGTGCGGACGCTAGAGAGGGCCTGCTGTAACTCGGCGATGAGGGCGTCGCGCTCCTGCTCCGTCCTCCTCCACTCCGTGACGTCGCGGAGAACCACGACCCAACCGGACACCCGTCCTCCCTGCTTGAGGGGGGCGAAACGGATGTCGTAATGCGTCTGCTCTTCCGCCGGGCCCATCGTCACCGCAGTCTGGCCCGCCCCTGGATCGCCCAGCGCCGACGCCAGTTCGGGCCGGTGCACCAGGACATCCTGTACCCGCCTGCCGATGCTGGACTCGATCTCTGAACCCAGCATGTCCTTGGCAGCCGGGTTCATATCCGCGATGTGGGCGCGAGCGTCGAGCACCAGCACGCCGTCGCCGATGGACCGAAGCACAGCAGTGGCGGCTGCCGGTGTGAGGTCCAGCATATGGTACCGGAGCATGCCCACCGCCCCGAACAGAGCCGACAGGGCAAAAGCGGCCGGCGTCCAGTCGAACCATGGTGCCGGGCCCAGCTTCAGGATGTAGACGAGACTGGAGAGGATGGGAAGGCCGGCGATGGCGTGGAGCGTGACGATCTGGCGGCGGTAGACGGCCCGAGAAGAGATCATGGCGGGCACGAGGACGGCCGCACCGGCCATCGCCAGAGCATATGAGTAGGCAGCATGGAAGTAGAACCAGGCGCCATACTCCTTCGTCACCACCGGGTAGGGCCCCGACGAATCGACGCTCGTGTTGTTCCACATCAGGCCATGCTGGGTGGTGGTGGCCATCATGACGACGGTAAGGGTGGGAACCAGGAGCAGCGCGGCGATATGCCCACGCTTCAGCCTCTCGGCCCGGCCGGCAAAGCGAAGGCAGAAGACGAACCACAGCACCGGCAGGCTGGCGATGGCCGCGTACTGCAGGGTGGCCCAGACCTGCATCGCCCCCAGGTCCGTCGCCAAGAGCTCGCCGGTGCTGGCGACCAGAAGATGCAGAACAGCGACGATCAGCGCCAGCATGGCTGGAGCGGCGGACTGGCGCCGTCGCTGCCAAACTAGCACTAGAGAGGCGGACGCGATTGCCATTGCGAGGAGGTACACCCACACGTAGGGGGTCCACAACATGCTGCCAGGCTCCAAGGAAGCTTACCTCAGCGGACCACCGGCGCAGCCACCTCGTGGAGGCACAGCACAAGGCCGCCGGTCGGCGGGGCAACCAGCACGGGCTCGCAGCCCAGCGAGCGCTTGCTGTACGGGGGCCGCGTGCTCGGCGCCCGTACAGAACGCACGTCAACTCGACTGGCTAGAGCTCAGGAAATGGTCGCGAATGGCAGACTCGCCGGGCTATCCGGCGCGTCAGGGTGCACAGAGGCCGGGGTTGCGCCGCAACACACCAATAAGACCGCGTGACAGAGTGGGCGGCGAGACGACAACCGCCGCGTCCGGCCTGACTAGGGCGCCGGGACCGTCGTCGCCAGCGCCAGTGTCCCGGCGTAGATCGTGCCCGGGGGCCAGATCGATATCCAGGCTTTTCCGATGATGGTCTCCTCGGACACGGGCCCGAAGAAGCGCGAGTCGTTGCTGTTGGTGCGGTTGTCGCCCAGCATCAGATACTGGCCCTCGCCCAGGACAAAGGGGCCCCAGTGACCCGAACTCTGACCGGCGGCCAGGTAGCCCTCCGCCAGATGGACGCCGTTGACATACGCCTGCGTCCCCGACACCACGATCTCCTCGCCCGGCAGGCCGATGACCCGCTTGATCAGGACGGTGTCATGATCCTCGGGGCTGTGAAACACGGCGATGTCGCCGCGGGCGGGGGTGCCGATCTTATAGGCAAGCTTGTTCACCAGCAGGTACTGCCCTTCGCTCAGGGTGGGGTCCATGCTGTGGCTGAGGACCACCGTGCTCTGCACCACCGTCCGCAGCGCCACGAAAAGTACCACCGCCAGGAGGATGGTCTCCAGCACTTCCTGGAACAGGCTGCTCTCCCGCTCCTGCGGTTCCTCTGCGGGAGGCAAGGCCACCGCCGGCTGCCAGCCCGGCTGGACCGGCCAGGGCGGTGGGCCGGAAGGAGCCGCCGGCCGACCAGGCGAAGGCGGGAGCTTGCTCGGCGTCCATCTTTGGGTCATAACGTCAGTATAGGACGGAGCGGCCCAGCTGACACATCGCGGGCGGCACGGAGATCAACCGCAGAGGACACCGAGGACACAGAGAAGAACAGAGAGAGACAGACAGACACCAGGGCAGGAGAGTTCGGAGAAGCCTTCCTAGCGGTTGGGAGGCACAGTACCTCGTTCCCCATCTCCCTCTTCCCTACTCCCCTTCTTCCCTGCGCTCTCTGCGTGCTCTGTGGTGAGATCTCCCCCTACAGCCTCAAGAGCCGCTCCAGGTTGCCGTGGTAGATGGCTTCCTTGGTCGCCGCATCGGCCTGCAGCACGTCCATCTTCAGCAGCGCCGGCCGCGGGTAGTTGAAGGGAATGCCGGTCCCGAACACCAGGCTCCCGGCTCCGTACTTCTCAACCATCACCCCCATGCTGTTGCCCATCACCGCCGTCATCCGCGAGATGTCCGTCATCACCTGCCGCCCGCCCTCTCGGTTGCCGGCAAACATCGCCGACCCCTCTAGCCCCAGAGCGTTGAGCATGATGAAGCTGGTCTGCGGACAGGCCGCCACCACCGCCTCGAACTCGGCCACCCCTATCAGCCGCTCCGTGTCCATGGGGTGCCGCTGCCGCACGTCCACCACCCGCTGGGTGATGGTCACCGGCCACCCCAGCTCGCTGGCGGCCGCGATCATCTCCAGGCTGGGACCGTCGGTCAGGTCGTACTGGTGGTAAGCAGGAAACACCCGCAGCCCCCGCATCCCCAGATCGTTGCGACACAACTGCAGGTTCCGCTCCCACCCCGGGTAGTGCGGGTTCAGCGTCGCAAACGACAGCAACCGGTCGTGGCAGCCCGACACCGCCTCTGCCAGCTCCTCATTCGCCCGCTGGCAGTTCTTGTAGAAGATGCCGTGGATGGACGACACCACCGCCTTGTCGATCCCGTTGGCGTCCATGAGCCGCAGCAGTCCATCCACGTCGTTGTGGCGCAGTTGCCGGAAGGGCCACTGCCCCAGCCAGGCGTTTGCATCTATGATCATCGTGCCTTCCTCCGGGACAGTATGGCCTGGGCGTTGCCGCCGAAGATGGCCTGCCGCTCTTCCGCGCTGATGTTCGCCCCCAGAACCTTGCCTACCCCCGCCTCCTCGGACAGGTCGCAGGCAAATAGCAGCCGCTCAGCCCCCAACAGACCCACAGCATACTCGATCATGCCCTCGTCGATCACGCTCCCGCTGGTGTCGGCGAACACGCTGGGCGCATCCACCAAAGCCTGCAGGCTCCACTCGTAGTCTCCCCCTCCCCCAATGTGCCCCATGATCAGGGTGGCCTCGGGGTAGCGCCCGGCCAGGTCGGCAAAGTGCACCCCGTCGGAGATCTTCGGCTGCAACCGCCGCGTCGGCGTGTCCATCAGGTGCCCGGCGTGATCGAGCACGAAGATGCCGCAGTCGATCGCCTTCTCGATGACGGGGAACACGGCCGGGTCGTTGATGAAGTACTGGTTGTAGAGCTTGATGCCGATCATGCCCGCGTCCAGGCAGCGGTCTATCTCGTCCAGGGCCTCCCGATACCAGCCGGGCACCACGAAGCACTCGCCCCGGATCCGCTCCGGATACAGCCGCATCGCCTCGATCACGGCATCGTTACCCGCCCGGATCGCCTCCGGCTCCGGCATCGCGCCTGGGGCAGGCGCAGAGCACCACATCTGGTCGATGCCCAACCGGTCGGCGGCATCAACTAGGCTGTGGCAGTCGTCAACGCTGAGGCGTCCGTCCCGCACGCGCACGTGTGAATGCACGTCAATTCGCATCGTCATCTCCTTACGTCCAGCGGCCTTCATAAGCGATCCCCTCCGGCAGGTCCCGCAGCGCGACGGAGCCGGCCGGCATCATGCTGCTGGCCTCGCCGCCCGGCTCGCGATGGTCGTAGGAGGCGGGGCTGGTCAGCAGGTCCACCGCCGGATGGTTGAGCGCCGGCAGCACGCGGTTGATCGACGCCTGCGAGTAGATGTAGGCGTGGAAGCCGTTGTCCAGAAAAGCGCCCAGGTGGCTGCCCGCGAGGCTGTGTCCCTCCGTGGCGCGCTTGGACGCCTCGCAGAAGCGGATCACGCAGTGGGTGACGCGCTCGGCCTGGGCCAGGTAGTAGTCGGCGACCTGGGCACGCCGCGGCGAGCGGAACGTGAACCAGTCGCTGCGCAGGCGCTCGACGCGCGTGGGCGGCCCGGCGGTGGCCAGCGAGACGGCGGGATCGGACCAGGCCCGGCGCAGGGCCTCGTCGGCGATGATCGCGCCGTCGTGCTGATCGTCAACGTTGGCGGTCCCAGCCATGTGGACACATGGGATCCCAAGCCCGATGCTCCCGCAGAAACACGCGGTCCGTTCCGGGCAATTCGCACGAGTGTCCCAGGCATCTTCCTGTCAGAGCTGTTCCCGCGCCAGGCACGCATCGCGCACCTGCAGGCGTTCGTCCGTGCGTGTTGTCACCCGGCACCAGCGGTCCACCAGGTGGGCTGGCAAATGGCCCAGACGGGGCGCGAATACCCTGCGGCGAATCATGCTCCGCATGCAGCCGACGTGGTGGCCCGCCTGTGTGCCCAGCGCTCCGGCTGGCCCACGCATGTGACGCTGCCCTGCGACACAGAGCCGGTGGCAGTGGCCCATGAGCGTCTGGCACCCCACTGCTCCAGGCTCCTGGCCCGGGAACCGGTCCACATCCAGGAACGGTACGGCGCATCGCGATTCGGGCAACAGTGCCTGTTGGCCCGCTGCCTGATCGAAGCCGGTACACGCTTCGTGACGATCCGTACCTGTAACGACTATCGTGACCCCGATTCGTGGGACGTCCACGGCGGGCCGGAGTTTGGCACAGTCGAGAGTATGAGCCGAGGATTCGCGCCGGTGTTTGACCAGGCCTACTCGGCGCTGGTGGAGGATCTCGCCCAGCGCGGGATGCTCGACACCACGCTTGTCTGTTGCGTGGCCGAGTTCGGCCGCACACCACGTATGAATCCAGCGGGAGGGCGGGATCACTGGCCACAGTGCTGGACAACTGTCCTGGCCGGCGGCGGGGTGCGAGGCGGTCAGGTGGTGGGAGCCAGCGATGCGTCTGGCGGCCAGCCGGCGGATCGGCCGGTGTCCCCGGCAGAAATCGTGGGTACGATCTACCGCAGTCTGCACTTGCTGGCCGATCCCACGCGGCGCCAGACTTCGGTGGCAGACCTGGCGCTGATCCCATCCTCCATGCGGCCCATCGAGGAACTGTTTTGAATGTATCGGGATTTGCGTGAGTACTTCGACCAGCAAATGGACGCCGTGATCCAGGCGCTGCCCGAACAGGTCCATCGCCTGTTGGACGACGTCACGATGTACGTCGAAGACCATCCCTCACAGGAAGTAATGCAGCGCATGCGGATTCGCCGCCGCCACCAGTTGTGCGGGCTCTACACCGGCATCCCACTCGGCAGCCGCAGTGTGGAGCATTCAGGAGTTTTGTCAGATGCGGTGCACATCTACCGCGAAGGGATTCTGTCGCTGGCCATGGATCGGCACGGCCGGATCGACCAGGAAGAGCTGCGTCACCAGATCCGGCTCACCGTGCTCCACGAACTGGGCCATCACCACGGCATGGACGAGCAGGACCTGCACGAACTCGGCTATTGACCGAGCTTTAGGCACAACTTCTTCCTGCGCATTTCTTCCTACGCACCTCCTAACACTTGCGTACGCACGCGCGAGCACGCACGCGCGAGAACTTTTGTGCGTTTTTTTGCCCGCCATCGAACCCTTTTCTTTTGCCGTCCGTATGCTATGCATAGCGAAGATCGCCGGGCACCCTGGGGGTAGTGGGCGCGGAGACCGCCAGGCCCCACCCATCTGAGTGGCTGTGCGGCGTTCAGAACGAGCCAGGCCGAATCGATTCGAGCTAGAATTACAAAGAATCTTCTCATTCATTCTTCTTTCTGCTCTTGGGCGGGATGGCATCAATAACGTGGGCGATTACCAAAGGACTTTCTCTAGCTGCAGGTTACCAGTCGGCCACGGGTTGGGCTGCGGGGCAGTTCGGCCGGCCAACGACATATCGGCCAATGACGTCACAGGCGGGACGGGCGATGAGTCCGGCCGGGCGTTCTCTCGGGCTGCGGTGCTTGCGGTAAGTGTATCCCTGATGCTGTTGGTGACGCTTCGGGCGTTCGCAGCGGATCCAGCGGGGGGGATAAACGTTCCGATTCTTGTCACCCAGGTTCCGCCGCGCGGCCAGGATGCGGCTGCTGAACGTGCGGACTGCGAAGTGATGGCGCTGCCCGGTGAGGGAGGTCGGATCCTTCTGATCAATCCCGACGGCACGCAGCGCGTGGTGACTCAAGGCTTTCACAGCGCGGCCGATCCGGCGGTGTCGTTCGACGGCAAGAGCGTGGTCTTTGCGGGGAAGCAAACGGCCGAGAGTTGCTGGAATGTGTACGAGTTGACCCTGGCCAGTGGTCAGTTACGGCAGGTGACGCAGGGCGCAGGCAATTGTCGGCAGCCCGGGTACCAATCGAATCTGTTCACTGTCGACTCGCCCGAGCCCTGGTTCCAGTTGACGTTTGTCAGCGATGCGTCGGGGTGGATGAACGAGGCCGGTGGGGGCCCGGTGCGCAGCCTGTATTCCTGCCGGCTCGACGGGACGCAGGTGCGGCGTCTGTCGTACAATCTGTCGGACGATCTGGATCCGTTTCTGATGGGAGACGGCCGGATCATGTATGCGAGCTGGCAGCGTGCCACGCTCGAGCGCGGGCCGCTGGGGCGCATGGCGCTTTTTGCCATCAACATCGAAGGAACCGACAACGCGTTGTTCGCGGAGCCGACTGGGAAGCGGTTCAAGCGCACGCCGTGCGTCACCGATCGGGGCCTGGTGCTGTTTGTCGAATCTGACGAGATCACGGTGGACGGGTACGGCCAGGTCGGCTCGGTCACGTTTCGCCGTCCGCTCAACTCGTACCGCCCGATCACGCAGGAGCGCGGCGGTTTCGCTTATTTCGCGCCAGCGCCATGGGCGCACGGCCGCGTGTTGATCGCGCGGCGGCCCGTGGATCGCAGCGCCAGCAGCGGATTGTATCTGTTTGATCCCCAGTCGGCGACCAGCGAACTGGTGTTGGACGACCCGGCGTGGGACGAAGTGCAGGCGGTGGCCATTCAGCCGACGCGCCGGCCAGATGGACGGTCGACGGTGGTGGATGATACGGAACCTTTGGCCAAGCTGTACTGCCTGAACATCTCGACGCACAATCTGCCCGACCTGAATTGGTGGCCGCCGGGAATCGTCAAACGCGTCCGCCTGCTCGAGGGCATCCCGTTGACTGTCGCGGAGCGTGATATGTATCTTGCGGAGTCGGTGCCGGGCGCGGTGAAAGGTGCGACGCGTAACGGCCTGCCGCCGATCGTGCAGCGGCGTCTCGTGGGCGAGACGGACGTGTTCCCGGACGGTTCCTTTCACTTGAGCATTCCGGCCAACCTGCCGATCGAGTTGCAGGCGTTGGATGAGGACGGGATGGCGTTGCGGTCCTGCCGGTGGATCTGGTCAAAGAACCTGGAACCGCGCGGCTGCATCGGCTGCCACGAGGACGGCGAGGCGACGCCAGAGAACGCCATGGCCGACGCGTTGCGCCGCCCGGCGGTCGAATTGACGCTGCCGCCCGAACGTCGGCGGACCGTCGATTTCCGGCGGGATGTGATGCCGATCGTGGATCAGAAATGTGTCGTCTGCCACGGCCCGGACGGTGCCCCGCCACGGCTCGATGGCGGGCTGGCACCGGTGCCGCCCGACGGCCTGTTCAATCGCGCGTATGTGAGCCTGCTTACGCCGGCTGGAGCGTCACAGGCGGATTCCGGACGCGGTGCGTATGTGAACGCGGGTCAGGCGCGGACCAGTCCGCTGATCTGGCACCTGTTCGGGCGCAACACAGCGCGTCCGTGGGACGGTGAGGCCATCACTGGCCAGCCGGCCAAGGCAATTCCGGCGGGGACGATCACCCCATTGACGAACCGCGAAATCCGAACTTTTGTAGAATGGGTCGATTTCGGGGCGATGTGGGACGGGATCCCCGGGCCGGACGCGGGCACCGCCGATCCTTCTCCAGCTGACCAAGCGAGGTGACTATGACGCGGCGCAGTGCGATTTTGTGGATGATCTGGTGTGCCCTCGGCAGCAGTGTCGTGTCCGGTCAGGACCTGGTTCAATTGACCGATGTCACCGAGTCGTCCGGACTCATTTTTCACCACCGGTTCGGGGACGACAACCTGAGCAACATTGTGGAGGGTACCGGCTCCGGCGCCGTCATGTTCGACTACGACGGCGACGGGTGGCTGGATGTCTATTTCGTCTGCGGCACCTGGCACACGGACATCAACGACACGCGGGGGCGCAAATACCGCGGGACGCTCTCCAATCGTCTCTTCCGCAACAAGCAGGACGGCACCTTCGAAGACGTCACCGAACAGGCGGGCGTTGGCGATCCGGACAACTTCGGATTCGGCTGCACAGCCGCCGACTACGACGGCGATTGCGATCTGGATTTGTATGTGCTGAACTATCACA
>ENA-UOUL01002191-UOUL01002191.1-bioreactor-metagenome-genome-assembly--contig:-NODE-2191-length-23699-cov-4.651427_pt1 | contig 23699 bp, 11 predicted proteins | sample MGYA00249838_ERZ747220 | MGnify/ENA primary metagenome ERZ747220 (study PRJEB28778, sample SAMN05720191) | bioreactor metagenome | isolation source: Anaerobic biogas reactor | place: USA:Washington...
CGAGCATCCAGATCGCCGGCCACATGCCCTTGCCCGTGGGCAGCTTGGCGCGGACCTCGATCCGGCCATAGCACCACGAGGCCTTCCATCGCGTGTGCAGGCTGGCCGAGGTGATGGGACGGCCTTCGAAGTTGTCCTTGCGTGTCTCGATAACGAGGCAGCCGTCCTCGACGCGGGCATTCTCCGGACGGGCCTTCGTGTAGTATTGCAGCTCCCTGTTGCGGATATAGCCTTCTTCGTAGTCCCACTTGTTCGGGTCGGGCATGCCGGCGATGTTGAACTCGTCCGACCAGACCAGCTTCCATTCCTGAGCCCCGGCGCCGGTCGCCAGCAGGACTGCCACGAGCAATACGCAATTCATCAGTTTGGCCATGGTCTATCCTTTCGAAAGAACGGGTGGGCTCTTGATCTGTGGGCTCAGATTTGGGTCTCGATGTGGTGCATCATCTGCCCCAGGCCGTCGAGACACAGCTGCGACCATGTCTCCATCGTATCGCGAACAGCCTGCAACTGCTCGATGGTCATGAAGTCCATCTGCGTGATCATCTGCTCGCGTTTTGTCACGTTCGGCGCATCGAGGACCCAGCAGTGGACCACGCCCAGATGGACTTGGCCGACCTCGTTGGAGTCATCGTTGAGCAGGGCGACCACGTGGTCGGAGTGACTGGACTCGACGCTGATTTCCTCGTCCACTTCCCGCTCGACGGCTTCGGCGTAGGTCTTGCGGAAATCGACGCTGAACAGGGTTTGATCGACCGGATTGATGTGGCCTCCGATGCCGATGGAGCGGTTTCCGACGAGCCGGGTCTCCCCGGCCCGCTTGCCCCGGACGTAGCTGAGGCATTTGTCCTCGCAGGTGAGGATGACGTAGGGGATGATCTGTTTGTAGGAGGGATCCTTCTCCGCCTTGGATCGGTCGATGAAGCACAGCCGACCTCGGGCGAAAAGGGCGTCGAGATACCGTTCGACGTCGAAATTCAAGCCGTAAAAGGTCCCTAGTTCGTCCAAGACCCTCCGTTCGACAACCAATACCTGCTCTTCCTGGGGCACGCGACCACTCCTTATGACTGCTTTGCGTTCAACGGGACGCCGTGAGGGCATCTATTGTGCATGTGACTGTGCGGGGCATGGTATCGTCGGCGGCCGCGGGGGTCAAGCGACACTTACAGCGGATGCGAACGGGCGTGGGATGGGTTCATTTTTTTGTCGGAATTCGGGTCTGGTGAGCTTGACTTGTTAAACGTATGTTTTAAGCTATCGTATTAAGCGAATGTTTCGGAAACCAGCGGTGCCCATCCTGCGACTGTAATGGTAGTGTATCACGGTCAGCCGAGCGGACGCATGAAGAAGATGGAAGATAAGATCTTTGCTCTTAGGTGTTTAGGTGTATATCGGACCTGTGTGGGACCTTTGGCGTGTGGTCCTTGCAGGCGGGCGTATGCAGGATTATAGTAGCGGGCTTCTCCGGCGGCCTATGGCGTGGGTCGCCTTCGATGAGTTGTCGAGAGACGGGTAGAATCATGAGCGATCAATCGCAGCCGGGCCGAACGGCCGGAACGACTTCCGGCCGGTTTCGGCGTATCGCGACCAAGACGGTCATTGCCCTCGTGGCGGTAGGGGCGGTCGTGGCCATCGCCATGATGCCACAACCCAGCAGCGAGGTCCCGCCTGCCGAGGCGCCGCCGGTCAACGTCTCCGTGATGACGATTGTCCCGGAGGCCGAGCTGGCCGACACGTTTGTGCTGCCGGCCGTGGTCGAGCCTAACCGGGTCGTGGCTGTCGCTGCTGAGGAGGCGGCCGCCATCGAGCGCATTCCGCCGAAAGAGGGCGACACGGTGCAGAAGGACGATTTGCTCGTCCAGCTCAAGACCGACCTGATCCGACCGCAGTTCGCGACCGCCGAGGCGAGATACAAACGCGATCAGATCGAATATGAACGAATGATGTCGCTGGTGAAGGACGATGCGGCGCCACAGCAGGACCTGGACAACGCTGTGACGCAACTGGCGGCCAGCAAGGCGGCGTTCGAAGAGGCCCGCGCCCGACTGGACCGGACTCGTGTCCTTTCACCCATTCCCGGGGTGCTCAACGATCTGCTCGTCGAGGAGGGCGAGTACGTATCGCCCGGCACCCCCGTGGCCGAGATCGTCGAGATCGGCACCGTCAAGGTCGTCGTGGACATCCCTGAGAAGGACATCGGGTTCTTCTCCGTTGGGCGCGACGCCGAGATTCTCGCCGAGGTCCGGGGTTGTGAGAAGTCGGTGATGGGCAAGATCACCTACATCAGCCAGTTGGCGAACCGCCAGACGCGCTCGACGCCGATCGAGATCACGCTGGACAATCGTCAGGGCCTGCTGCGGAGCGGGCAGATCGTTCGCGTTCGTCTGTCGCGCCGGGTGTTGAACGAAGCCATTCTGGTCCCGTTGCTGGCGGTCATTCCGCTCGAAGACGGTTATGCCGTCTATGTGGTCGAGGATTCGCAGGCCCACCGTCGCGACGTCCAACTGGGCATTATCAAGGGCGACCAGATCGAGATCGTCAGTGGCTTGGCGCCCGGCGAGAAGCTGGTCGTCGCCGGACATCGCTTCCTGGCTCCGGGCCAGAACGTCAAGATCGAGTCGGAGACGAAGTAGACGTTATGTTCCTCACCGATGCCGCGATTCGCAACCGGACCACCGTGGTCGTTTTGGGCCTGATCATCATCCTCATGGGCGCCACGAGCTATCTGTCGCTGCCGCGCGAGGCGGCGCCGGACATTCCCATTCCCTATATCATGGTGACGACGATCTACGAGGGGGTTTCGCCCGAAGACATCGAGACGTCCATCACGATGAAGATCGAGAAGGAACTCAACGGGGTTCGGGGTGTCGAAGAGATCGCCTCCAGCAGCGCCGAGGGCATGTCGCTGATCAGTGTGGAATTCGCCCCGGACGTGCCGAGCGAAGTGGCGTTGCAGCGCGTGCGGGACCGGGTGGATCTGGCGAAAGGCGAACTGCCCCAGGAGGCGGAAGAGCCGATCATCAAGGAAATCAACTTCGCCGAGCTTCCGATCATGCTGATCAGCGTGTCCGGCGACGTCTCTCCCGTGCAACTCAAGGCGATTGCCGATCAGGTGCAGGACACGCTGGAGGCGACGCCGGGCGTGCTCAAGGTCGAGATGGCCGGCGACCTGGAACGGGAGATCCGGCTGGAGTTCAACCCCGACCGCCTCGCGCAGTACAACCTGACTATCCCAGAGATCCTGACGTTGATCCCTTCGGAGAACGTCAACATCTCGGCCGGAGGTCTTGAAACGAGCGGTACGAAGTTCAACGTCCGCATTCCCGCCGAGTTCGTCGCGCCGGAAGAGGTGGACCACCTGATGCTGACGGTGCGCGACGGCACGCCGATCTATCTGGCCGACGTCGCTTCGGTGCGCTACACGTTCAAGGACCGCACGAGCTTCTCTCGCCTCGATGGAACCGACACCATCACCCTGAGCATCAGCAAGCGCGTGGGCGCCAACGCCGTACAGATCAGTCAGTACATCAAGGCGGTGATCGCCGAGGCGCAGAAACGCGTGCCTTCAGCGGTGAAGTTCGACATCACCTACGACATGTCCAAGATGATCCGGAGTACCGTGGCGGACCTCGAAAACAACATTGCCTCGGCTCTGATCCTGGTGACGCTGGTGCTGCTGCTGTTTCTCGGCTGGCGTCCGAGCACCATCGTGGCGATGATCATCCCGTTGAGCATGCTGATCACCTTCTTCCTGATCCAGGCGCTGGGCTACACGCTGAATATGATCGTATTGTTCAGCCTGATTCTGGTCCTGGGCATGCTGGTGGACAACGCGATCGTTATCGTGGAGAACATCTACCGACACCTCCAGCTCGGGTACAGCCGGATGGATGCGGCGATCCTCGGAGCCCGCGAGGTGGCCTGGCCGGTGACAACCTCGACGTTCACCACGGTCTGTGCGTTTCGGCCGATGATGTTCTGGCCGGGCGTCATGGGCGACTTCATGAAGTATCTGCCGATCACGCTGACCCTCGGCCTGCTGGCCTCGCTCTTCGTCGGTCTGGTGTTCAATCCGGTGATCTGCTCAGTCTGGGCGGGTCGGGCGCCCAAGCCACGCGAGAAGGACCATTGGTTCATCGACAGGTACCGTCGCGTTCAGGAGGCAGGACTGTACAATCCGGGCCTGACCCTGTTCCTGGCGTTTTGTCTGCTGGTCGGCCTGGGGATTCTGTACGCCAAGATCGGCAAGGGGACGGAGTTCTTTCCGTCGGAGGACCCCGAGCGCGCCGTCATCGACATCCGCGCGCCGCAGGGGACCAACATCCACGAGACCGACCGGCTCGCTCGGGTGATCGAAGAGCGGCTTGTGCCGTATCGGCCCTGGCTCAAACACGTCATTACGAATGTCGGCTCGGCCGGAGGGGCCAACATGGGCCTCATCGCCAGTGCCGGCGGTTCTCATCTGGCGGGCATCACCCTGGTCTTCCACGATTTCGTCGAGCGGCAGCGGCCCTCCAACGACGTGATCGCCGAGATCCGTGAGGCGATTGCCGACATGGCCGGCGCCGAGATCAAGATCGAGAAGGAGGAAGGGGGACCACCGACAGGAGCGCCGGTTACCGTCCGGATCATCGGCGAGGACTTCAAGACCCTCGAACGGATCAGTGAAGAAGCGCGTCGCCGAATCGCTACGGTGCCCAATGTCGTGAATCTCCGCAGTGACTTTGAGGCCGCACGCCCGGAACTGGCCTTCACGGTGGACCGTCGTGTCGCCATGCTTCTCGGCGTCAACACCGCCACGGTGGGCAACTTCCTCAAGATGGCGGTCTTCGGCAGCAAGGTTGGGACCTACCGCGAGTACAACGAGGAATACGACATCACCGTGCGTCTGCCGCTGGCGGACCGGACGCGGGTTGACGATCTGTACCGCTTGCGGATTCCCAATCCCACCGGAGAGGCCGTGGCGCTCAGTTCGCTGGGCAGTTTCACCTATCGTGGCGGGTTCGGTACGATCAATCGGGTCGATCAGAAACGCGTCATCACCCTGACCGCTGATGCCGAGGGCCGTTTGGGCCCGGCGGTTCTGGCCGATGTGCAGAAGCAGCTTGCGTCGCTCGATGTGCCGTTGGGTTACGAGATCGAGTACGTCGGAGAGAGGGAGGAGCAGGAGAAGGCGCAGGCGTTTCTGTCGAAGGCGTTCGTGATCGCGCTGCTCCTGGTCGTCATGGTCCTCGTGATTCAGTTCAATTCGCTCATGGTGCCGTTCATCATCATGACGACCGTCGCGTTGTCGTTGATTGGCGCGATGGTCGGCCTGCTGGTCTGTGGGCTGCCCTTCGGCATCATCATGACGGGGATCGGCATCATCAGCCTGGCCGGCGTCGTGGTCAACAACGCGATCGTTCTGCTGGCGTACACGCAACAGTTGCAGCGCGAGGGGATGGACCTGATCGCGGCAGCGTCGAAAGCGGGTGTGACCCGCTTGCGGCCGGTGCTGCTGACGGCGGCGACCACGATCATCGGTCTGATCCCCATGGCGGTCGGCGTCTCGTACGATTTCCACACCTTCAGTTGGGCCACCAAGAGCGAGTCGGCGCAGTGGTGGCGCAACATGGCGGTCGTCGTCATCTTCGGCCTGGCCTTCGCGACCATTCTGACGCTGGTGGTCGTCCCGTCGCTCTATGTGATGCTCACCCGCCTGACACAGCGGCTCGGCTTCGGACGTGCCGAGACCGAAGGGCCCTCCGCTTAGCCGAAACCGAAGGTCGCAGAGTGGGCGGCCGTTGATTCGGACACCGTAGCGCCAACGAGAATCCTCCGCAGGCTCTTCACGGCAGGGATCAGCGAAAGTTCCTCAAAACAGGGTCGAGTCGGCCGGCCTTTCCCGGTACAATCTTGTGGGCCTGGAAATCGCCGCCCATGAAGTCGTGTCGGCGGCTCAATCAGGCAATCGCAGAATGTATTGGAGGTGAACATGCTATCGCGCAGAGGATGGTACCCCGTCAAGTGGATCGCAATTATGATTGGTCTGATGCCCATCGCTTCGATTGGGGTCGGTGCGTCGGAGGGCATGCGGCTGGACGGCAAGTCAGCCATTTATGAGGCGCAGGGCCAGAGGGCGCTGGACCTGACGGATGAAGTGACGCTGGAGGCCTGGGTGCGGGCCGACCGGATGGGGCAGGGCGGCGGACGCATCCTCGACAAGTCCATGCCCGGCACCTCCGATGGGTATATGCTCGACACATTCCCGGGCAATTCGCTGCGTTTCGTGAACGCCAAGGGGGCCTGCACGTACGACGCCAAGCTGCCGGCCGACCGCTGGTCGCACGTGGTCGGCGTGTACAGCGCGTCGAAGAAGATCATGAAGCTCTACCTGAACGGCAAAGAGGTCGCCAGCGCCGACGGCGGGGCGTTCGTCCCCATGACAATGACGGGGATACCGCTTCGGATCGGCTGCGACCCGCGCGGAGACAATCGCTTTGCCGGGCGGATTCAGCGCGCGGCGGTCTATCGGCGGGTGCTGAATGCCGACGAGATTGCGTCACGGGCGAACCAGGCGGAACCAGCGTCACTGAGAGGTGTCGTCGGGGAATGGGTGTTCGTCGCCGAGCCGGGTCGCAAGATCGAGCCCGTCGCCGGCCGCGTCGCTCTGGAGGTCGAGGGACTCAACAGCAGCACGAGGTTCTGGGGCGCGATCGCCGGGCAGGTGTCGGCGCCGAAGGAGCCTCTGAGCTTGTGGTACCGTCAGCCGGCGGTCGAGTGGGTCGAGGCATTGGCAGTCGGGAACGGTCGGCTCGGGGCGATGGTCTTCGGCGGGATCGACCGCGAACGCATCCAGCTCAACGAGGATACGCTCTGGGCCGGCGGGCCGTACGACCCCACCCGCCCGGAGGCGTTGGAGGCGTTGCCCGAGGCCCGGCGGTTGATCTTTGCTGGCAAGTACCGCGAGGCCGAAGCGCTTATCGGCAAGCAGATGATGTCCAGGCCGCTCGCGCAGATGCCGTACCAGGTCGTGGGCGATCTGCTTCTGTCGTTTCCGAGTGTCGAGAAGGTGACGGACTATTGCCGGGACCTCAATCTCGACGAGGCCGTGGCAAGCGTGACCTACACGGTTGATGACGTAACGTTCAAACGCGAGGTCTTTTCGAGTCCTGTCGATCAGGTAATCGTCGTCCGCATCACCGCGAGCAAGCCCGGCCGAGTCTCGTTCACCGCCCAAATGAAGACGCCGCAGCGGGCCACGATCGAGACCGAGAGTTCCGATACGCTGGTGATGCGCGGCGTCAATGGCGCATCCCAGGGCATCGATGGGGCGCTGAAGTTCCAGTCGCGCGTTCGCATTCTCACTTCCGGCGGTGCTGTTAGATCGGAGGAAGATCGCCTCACCGTGACCAACGCGGATTCGGCGACGCTGCTGGTGGCCGCCGCCACCAGCTACAAGAGCTTCAAGGACGTCAGCGGTGATCCCGAGACGCCCACCAAGGCCGCCATCGCAGCCGCGAGCGCCAAATCGTTCGACGCCTTGCGGGCCGACCACGTGGCCGAGCACCAACGGCTCTTCCGTCGCGTCAGGCTGGATCTTGGTGTCACCGAGGTCGCCAATCTGCCGACCGACGAGCGCATCCGGAATTCCATGACGAACCACGATCCGCAACTGGCGGCGCTGTACTTCCAGTTCGCACGGTATCTGCTGATCTCCTGCTCTCGGCCCGGCACCCAGCCGGCCAACCTTCAGGGCATCTGGAACGACAGCATGAGTCCGCCCTGGCAAAGCAAGTACACGATCAACATCAACACAGAGATGAACTACTGGCCCGCCGAGCCGACCGCCTTGGCCGAGTGTGTCGAGCCACTGGTCGCGATGGTGATGGACCTGACCGAGACCGGCGCGAAGACCGCCCGTGTCAACTGGGGTGCAAGCGGCTGGGTGTGCCACCACAACACCGACCTGTGGCGGGCTTCGGGCCCGATCGACGGGCCGTTCTGGGGCTTCTGGCCGACGGGTGGGGCGTGGTTGTGTAAGCACCTTTGGGACCACTACGAGTACGGTGGCGACCGGGCGTTCCTGGCCAAGGTCTACCCGGCGCTCAAGGGAGCGGCCCAGTTCTTCCTCGATACGCTCGTGGAAGAGCCCACGCACAAATGGCTGGTGACGTGTCCATCTGTCTCACCCGAGAACGGACACAAGTACGGTGTCTCAGTTTGTGCCGGGCCGACGATGGACAATCAGATCCTTCGCGATTTGTTCGCGAGTTGCATCCATGCCGCCACGATTCTGGGTGTGGATGAGGAGTTCCGCGGCAAGGTGGAGGCGGCACGGGCACGTCTGGCCCCGGACCAGATCGGCAAGGAAGGCCAGCTCCAGGAATGGCTGGAGGACTGGGACATGGAGGCGGGCGACATCCATCACCGCCACGTCTCGCATCTGTACGGCTTGCATCCGAGCGATCAGATCAACGTACACGACACGCCGGAGTTGGCGGCCGCCGTCCGCCGCTCGCTGGAGATTCGAGGCGACAACGCCACCGGTTGGGGCATTGGCTGGCGGATCAATCTCTGGGCAAGGCTCCAGGACGCCGAGCATACCTATCAGATTCTCAAGCTGCTGCTCGGGCCCGAGCGGACCTATCCGAACATGTTCGACGCGCATCCGCCGTTCCAGATCGACGGCAACTTCGGAGGCGCCAGCGGCATCGCCGAGATGCTCGTGCAGACCCGCGCGCGTTTCTCCGGCCCGGCGATGACGGCGGAGATCGAACTGCTGCCCGCGTTGCCCGAGGCGTTCGCCACCGGCTCCGTCCAAGGACTGCGCGCCAAGGGCGGGTTCGACGTGGATATCGAATGGGCCGACGGCAAGCTCGTCGTCGCGACGATCCGGTCGCGGCTGGGCAATGCCTGCCGCCTGCGCTATGGCGATGTGGTACGTGAGATGCGGATCGAGAAGGGCGGAACCTTCCGCTGGGATGGGCGTTGAGACCAAAGGACAGACGATGAAAGACACGAAGTTGCATGTGCTGATTGGCGTCGCGATGTTCGTCGGCGCCTCGTTCTGCAGCGCTGCCGAGCCGGAGATGCTCCAACTCAGCGGCGATACCGCGCTGCACGATCCGGTCATCATCAAAGAGGGCGAGACGTATTACGTCTTTGCCACCGGGGGCCGGCGCGGACGCGGCTTCGTTCCGATCCACGCGTCGAAGGATATGCGGCACTGGACGGTGATCGGGCATGTGTTCGAGGAGCTGCCCGAGTGGGCGCCGAAGGAAATCCCGGGCACACGAGGGATTTGGGCGCCGGACATCTCGTTCTTCAATGGCAAATATCACCTGTATTACTCCGTATCGACCTTTGGCAAGAACAGCTCGGCCATTGGCCTGGCGGTCAACGAGACGCTCGATCCGAATAGCCCAAGGTACGAGTGGGTCGATCGGCGCATGGTCGTCCGCTCGACAGAGGGCGTCGACGACTGGAACGCCATCGACGGCAATATCGCGATCGAGGACAATGGACGCGTCTGGCTGAACTGGGGCAGCTTCTGGGGCGGCATCAAGATGAGGCGGATCGACCCCGTGACGGGCATGCTGTCCGCTGAGGATACGACGTTGTATTCGCTGGCGAGTCGGCCTCGCGGGGGGGCGCATCAGACGCCTCCGGTGACGGGGGCGATCGAGGCGCCGTTCATCATCCGGCACGACGGGTGGTATTACCTGTTTGTGTCGTTCGATTTCTGCTGCCGGGGCGCCAAGAGCACGTACAACGTGCGCGTCGGGCGATCGCGCGAGGTCACGGGGCCTTACGTGGACCAGGACGGAGCAGCGATGATGGAAGGGGGCGGGACGCTCGTGATCGAGGCGACGGAGGGGGCCTGGCGCGGGGCGGGGCATCAGGCGGTGCTCCAGGAGGGCGAGACGGATTATCTCGTGTTCCATGCGTACGATGCGGCGACTGGGCGCAGCCACCTGCAGATCTCGACGATGGTGTGGGAAGACGGCTGGCCGCGCGTAGCGTCTTTGCCCTGATGGAGATCTCAAATCGGAGGCAGCCATGAAGGTGCTCGCTGCAATCAGTGTGCTTCTCGCGATATCGTTTGGCAACGTCGCTCTGTCATTGGAGCGGCTGGACCGCGGCGTCGTCGCGATGGCCACAGCAGAAGGGCATGTGTATGTCGGCTGGCGTCTGCTCGCCTCGGACCCGCCCGGTGTCGGCTTCGGCGTGCTGCGATCCGCCGAGGCCAAGGGCACATACGAACGACTGAACGACATGCCCATCACGGACTCCTGCAACTTCGTTGACACCAGCGCCGGCGGCAAGCGATGGTACTACGCTGTCGAGGCCAGAGCCGGCGCAGGGACGGACCGATCCGACGCGGTCAGGGCGGAGTCGGACGGATATCTGGCGATCCCCCTGCAGGGAGACTACGGCGCGAACAAGGTGGCCATCGCCGATCTCGACGGGGACGGCGTCTACGATTACGTGATCAAGCAGCCGGCGTGGTCGCTCGATCCCGGCCGGCAACGCCGCAGCCCGGACACCTATAAGATCGAAGCCTACAACGGTAAGACGGGCCGGTTCATGTGGCGTTACGATCTCGGATGGAACATCAACTTGGGCATCTGGTTCTCGCCGATGGTGGCCTACGACTTCGACTTCGACGGCAGGGCGGAGGTCGCGCTGAAGACCGCTCCCTTTGTGGCGAGGCCCGAAGAGGCGTTCCTCAGTCCCGGCGGTTTCGTGCTGGAGGGGCCCGAGTATTGCTCGATCCTCGACGGCATGACGGGTGAGGTGATCGACACGGTCGATTGGATCGCGCGCGGCGATCCGCGCGATTGGGGTGATGACCAGGGCAACCGCGTCAATCGCAACCAGATTGGCGTGGCCTATCTCGACGGCGAGCGTCCGAGCCTGCTGGTCCTGCGCGGCACGTACACCAGGATGCGGATCGACGCCTACAATCTGATCGACAAGAAGCTTCGCAAAGTCTGGTCGTGGTCGGGCGAGGACGAGGACCCACCCCTGCGCGGGCAGGGGGGCCATACGCTCAAGGCGCTCGATCTCGACGGCGACAGCAAGGATGAGCTGATCATTGGCTCGGCGGCCATCGACGACGACGGTACGTGCTTGTGGCGGATGGATATGGGGCATCCCGACTGGTTCTACGTGGCCGACGTCGACCCGGTCCGCCCTGGGTTGGAACTCGCCTACGGCTTCGAGACGGCCCAGCGGCGCAACGGCATCTGCCTGGCCGATCCGCGTACGGGGCAGGTCCTCTGGGGCTGCGACCATCCCACCACGCATATCCACGACTGGGGCATGGTGGCCGACATCGATCCGGACAGTCCCGGCATGGAAATCTATGGGATGGAGCGGGACGGCGTGACCTGCTGGCTCTACAGCGCCGAGGGCAAGCTGCTGGCGCGCAACGAAGACCTCGGCCGGCACGGCCCACGAACGTTCTACTGGCTCGACGGTCCGACGAAGGTCCGCGTGCCGTTCAGCTATCGCGGCGGCACGTTCGGGATTCTGCAATACAAGGGGCCCCAGGTCGGCGAGATCCAGGGCCAGCCCATCGCCATCGCTGATGTGCTCGGCGACTGGCGCGAAGAGGTCATCACCGTCACAGACGGCGTCATCCGCATCTACACGACCACTGTCCCGGCCACGAGCCGCCGGGTCTGCCTGATGCAGGACCACCTGTACCGCATGGACGTGGCGATGCAGGCGATGGGCTATTTCTATCCACCCCAGTTCGGCGGCCGGCTTCTGAAGTCGGCGACGAGCCGGGAAAAGTGACAGGAGGATGGGTGTGAGACCGGCAATGTCACGATATGCTCTTTCAGTGTTGGCGGCAATGCTCCTGTCGGCGCCCGTCATGATGGCTTCCGACGCGATCGATCTGAGCGGGATGTGGGCCGTGGCGCTGGATCGCGACGACGTCGGCGTAGATGAAGAGTGGTTCACGCAGGAGTTCTCCGACCCGATCCGGCTGCCGGGGGCCCTGCGCGACAGCGGTTATGGCGACGAGATCACGGCCGAGACGGAATGGATGAGCGGCCTGCACGATCGGTATTGGCACCTGCGGAAGGAATTCCGGAAGTACGCCGAGCCCGGCAACGTCAAGGTCCCGTTCTGGCCCCAGCCGAAGCACAAGTACACCGGCGTGGCGTGGTACCAGAGGGACGTCATGATCCCGGAGAGCTGGCAGGGCCGCCGGGCGGTGGTGTCGTTCGAGCGGGTCCATTGGTCGAGCGCCCTGTGGGTCAACGACCGGCTGGTCGGCATCAACGACAGCCTGGGGACGCCTCACGTCTACGACCTTGGCATCCTGGAACCAGGGCGGTACACGCTGTCGGTTCGCGTCGACAATCGGTACCTCGTCAACATCCGCAAAGACGCCCACAGCATCACCGATTCCACGCAGACGAACTGGCATGGACTGGTCGGCAACCTCACGCTGCGATCGACGACGCCCGTGTGGATCGACGATGCGCGGGTTTACACCGACATCGAGCGCAAAAGCGCGCGCATCGAGGTGACGCTGGGCAACATTACCGGCGAGCCCGGCCGAGGGACGCTGTCGGCCGGCGGCACGAGCTTGCCGGTGCAATGGGATATCGGCGGAGGCACGGCGCGGATGGAGGTGTCCTTGGGCGACGGCGCCGGGCTGTGGGACGAGTTCGAGCCGACGCTGCACCGGGTGGCGTTGAAGCTGAGCGGCGATCGGGCCGACGATGAACGTGAGCTGATCGTCGGGTTGCGTCGGATCGAGAGCCGCGACGGGGCGTTCTATGTCAACGGCCGAAAGATCTTCTTTCGCGGCACGCACGAGGGCTGCACGTTTCCCTTGACGGGCTATCCACCGACGGACGTCGAATCGTGGCGGAAGGTCTTTGGGGTCGTCAAGGACTATGGCCTGAACCACGTGCGGTTCCATTCGTGGTGCCCGCCCGAGGCGGCGTTTGTTGCGGCCGATGAGATGGGGGTCTATTTGCAGCCGGAGTGCTCGAACTGGGGCCAGTATTCATCGCGCGACGACGGAATGAAGGAATTTCTCTATCGAGAGACGGAACAGATCGTTCGAGCGTATGGCAATCATCCATCGTTTGTGATGCTCTCCTCGGGCAACGAGCCGGCCGGACCCTGGCAGCAGGTTCTCACGCCCTGGCTGATCGAGTGGAAGAAGAAGGACAACCGGCGGATCTACACCACGCAGACCGGGCGATACTACGGCGAGCGACCCGGCCCTGTCGATGATATCGACTATCTCATCGCGATCCGTATCGGCTCGTATCGCTTTCGAGGCGACAGCGGCTGGTTCGGTCGCGATTTTCGCGCCTCGCTCGAAGGGACCAACTATCCCGTCATCTCGCACGAGACCGGCCAGTGGTGCGCCTATCCGGACCTCTCGGAGATCGACCGATACACCGGCACGCTGAAGGCGAGCAACTACGAGATCGTTCGCGAATCGCTCGCCGAGCGCGGCATGTTGCACCAGGCGCGTGATTTCCTGATCGCCAGTGGCCGGTTTCAGGTGGCCTGCTACAAGCAGGAGATCGAGGGGCTGCTTCGCACGCCGGGCATGGGCGGGTTCCAGTTGCTCGACCTGCATGACTACCCCGGTCAGGGTACGGCGGTGGTCGGTCCGCTGAACGTATTCTGGCAGTCGAAAGGATATGTTACGCCGGAGGAGTTTCGGCGGTTCTGCAATGTCACGGTGCCGTTGGCACGAATGAGCCGATTGGTTTACACAACCGAAGACGATCTGAACGTGGAATTCGAGATTGCCCACTTCGGCCGAACGTCTCTGGAAGATGCTGTTCCCATCTTCCGGATCGTGGATGCTCGGGGCAAGACAATCGTCTCGGGCGAACTTGGGACGACGACCGTGCCTCTGGGTACGGCGACACCGATCCAGCGGCTGTCGATGAACCTGAGCACATTTAAGGCCCCGCAGAAATATCGTCTTGTGGTCAGCCTTAGAGGGATGGCGTCTGTCGAGAACGCCTGGGATTTCTGGGTGTATCCCGCCCGGCTGTCCGTCGAAACGCCGGCCGATGTGCTCGTGACGCATTCGTTCACGCAGGCTGAGAGTAGGCTGGCCACTGGAGGCAAGGTGCTGTTTCTTCCCCTGTACCACCAGTTGAGCTGGGACAGCCCACCGGTGGGCCGCTTGCCGATCTTCTGGAACCGTCTGATGGGGCCTGCGTGGGAACGGTTCCTGGGCCTGCTGTGCGATCCGAATCATCCGGCACTGGCCGAGTTCGCGACGGATTCCCACTACGACTGGCAGTGGCAGGACGTGACGCAGCCGGCGTGCCGGGCGATCAACCTGGACCGCTTGCCGCGCGATCTGCAACCGATCGTCCAGGTGATCGACGACTGGAACCGCAACTACAAACTCGGCCTGGTGTTCGAGTGCCGCGTGGGGCCGGGCAAGCTGATGGTCTGCTCGGCCGATCTGGCGTCCGGTCTCGACAGGCGTCCGGTCGCCCGTCAGTTGCGCCACAGTCTGTTGGCGCATATGTCGAGCGAGCGGTTCGATCCGGCTGTCGAGGTGTCGCCGGCCGCGATTCGCAGCATTCTGTTCGACAATCAGGTGATGAGTGAGCTTGGGGCGGCCGCCACAGCCACCGCAGAGATGCCGGGCAACCCGGCGAGGTATGCCATCGACGGCAATCCGAATACGTACTGGCTGGCCGGCGGCGGGCGCGACCGGCAGACGCGCCATCCGTATGAATTGGTGATCGACTTTGCCGACCCTGTGGCAATGACCGGGCTGCTGTGTATGGCTCGGCAGAACCACCGAGCCCGGGAAGGGGACATCCGCGAGTTCGTCGTCGAGATCAGTGACGAGGGCGAGCAGTGGCAGGAAGTGACACGCGGAGAGCTGGAATCGACGTTCGAGCCGCAGAAGATCGCGTTTGGAACGACCGTTGAAGCACGGCATCTGAAATTGCGTGCCCTGTCCGGCTTCGGGGATGACCTGGCGTGCTCTCTCGCCGAGTTGGCCGTCATGCAGGAGACGCTGCAGGATGGGGCCGCCGGAGAGGTGGCACCCTATCGCAGCGTGGAAACAGCCACCGAGGAGATCGAAGGTCCGTAGGAGTGCACGATGGATGGGATGAGACATACGACGCGACTCGGCATGCGTTTGACGGCCGCCGGTGTCTTTGTGTGGGTCTGTCTGTTGCCGGTGCTTGCTGCCGGTTCCTGGCGGGACTATCGCGACAAGCCCGACGAATGGTACCGAAGCGAGGAGGGCAAACGCATTGCCGAGAACGTTCTGTCCTGGCAATCGCCGCAGGGCAGTTGGCCCAAGAACACCAGTACGATGTCCCATGCCTTCTCCGGCTCGCCGAACGAACTGAGAGGGACGTTCGACAATGGCGCCACAGTGGACGAACTGCGGTTCCTCGGTCGAGCTTTTCGCGCGACGGGTGACCTACGCTGCGGGCGGGCGTTTCTCAAGGGGTTGGATCATATCCTCGGAGCGCAGTATCCCACCGGCGGGTGGCCCCAGTACCATCCGCCGGGCAGGGGGTACCCGCGGCACATTACGTTCAACGACGGGACGATGATTCGTCTGATGATCTTCCTTCGCGAAGTAGCGACGTCATCGGACTGTGGGTTCGTCGATGCGACTCGGCGCGAAGCGGCTCTGGGTGCCGTGGAGCGCGGCGTTGAGTGCATTCTCAAGTGTCAGGTCGTGGTCGAAGGGAAGCGGGCCGTCTGGTGCGCCCAGCACGATGAGGTCGATTACCGTCCACGTCCGGCTCGCACGTATGAACTGGTCTCCCTCAGCGGCGCCGAGAGCGTCGGCATCCTTCGGTTCCTCATGAGTCTGGATGATCCGAGTCGTGAGGTCGCCGAGGCTATCACTGCGGCTGTCGCATGGTTCGAGTCCGTCAAGCTGATCGGTATCCGGCTGACCACGGTCGATGGCAACCGAGTCGTCGTCGAAGACCCCGATGCGCCGCCGCTGTGGGCGCGGTTCTATGAGATTGGGACGAACCGTCCGATTTTCTCCGGACGCGATGGGGTTAAGAAGTACAGCATGGCCGAGATCGAGGCCGAGCGCCGCAGTGGATACGCGTGGTACGGCCGCTGGGGCCAGTCGCTGGCCTCCGACTACGCCGACTGGCGCACGAAGTGGCTGACCCAGGCGGTCCGCGATTGACGACGCATCGTAGCGATACGGTCAGGCACAGCTTCAGGCCGCGAACAGCGTATCGAGCAGGGCGTCAAGCCGTTTCTTGCCCACATAGGCGCCGCGGTAGATGTCGGGCAGCATCCACAGGTCCAGCATGATCCATTTGTCGTAGCCTTGGTCCTTCAGCTCGCGCAGCAGCGCCAGGAGGTCGAGCTTGCCGTCGCCGAGCGTCAGGTGCTTCGACGTCCCGCCCTCGCCACGACAGGTGCCGTCCGTGTCGGTGAAGTGGACGTGACCGATGCGCCCCCGAAACTCCCTGAGAAAGCTCATTGGATCGCCGTTGCCCATGACCGTGCTGTGACTCGGGTCAAACGTCACGTAGAAGTGGGGCGAGTCGATCCAGTTGACCAGCTTGTGGAGCAGTTCGAACGTGTGGGTCGCCATGACCGGCTCAGGCTCGGTTGTGACGTACATGCCGTACTGCCACGCGTATTCCGTCAATTTCGCCCATGTGTCTGCGGTCCGCTTACAGAATTCTTCGCTGCCGGGCCCGACCGGTCCGCCGGACCAGAGCGCGATGAACTGGCATCCCCAGCCGTGCAGCAGATCGACCTGGTGCTTAAGGTGGACCAGGTAGCGGCTTCGGCTGGCCGCATCGGGCGAGCCGCAGTCGCCGTCCAGGCCGCGACCCTGGAGTGTCATGATCTCCAGGCCCAGCCGGTCGTACATGCGTTTGACCGCGCGGGCCTCTTCCTCCGTTTGCGGATAAGGCTCGGGCCAGTCCACCAGCTCGACGCCGTCAAACCCGCAGACGCGAATGAACTCGAGCACTTCCTGGAGATCCACCCGGTAGCCATACGATCGTACCGACTCGAATCCGTTGAGCCCCACCGCTGTCTTCCATCGCTTCGGATGCGCCGCTTGGTTTGAATTGCCTGCCGCGGCGAGGTCGGCAATCGTACCGCCCACGGCCCCGACAACCGCGCTGCACAACAGGCTTCTGCGTGTCATTCTCTCTGTCGTCACGAGCCAGCTCCCGGATCGCAGTTGATGGGTTGGATAGGGGCCTCAGCGCCCGTGGCGATTATAGAGATGCGCGGAACCCTGCGCCAATGCAAAACCCGGCAGATGCAAGGCATGTCTGAGATACAGGGATACGAATGCAGTATGCCCCGGCCCCACGCAAGGCGGGGCCGGGACGCGGAAGGGCTACAGCTCAATAGTGACGACCGCGGCCGAGAGGGCTGGCAGAGTCAGGTGCATGACGCCGTTCTCGATGCGTACGTCGCCGGGCTCGGCGCGGACCACCTGGGGGCGCTCGAGTGTGTTGCGGGATCGGAGCGAGCCGGGGGCGACGACCTGCATCGTTGCGCTGACGGGAGTGAAGCCCTCTGCCAGCTTCAATGATAGTCTCACAGGTGATTCGCCCGGATTGACGGTCTTGACGTAGAGCGTCATGCCGTCCTGCGACTTGGTCGCCACGGTGTTGAGCGTTTCCACATCCGGGCCGATCGCGATCCGGCTCGGCGCGTAATGTTCGCGCCACAATTGCATCACGACGTAGTTCGGCGCCGGAAACCAGGAGCACTGGTCGAAGTTAATGAACGCGTTGTCCCAGGCGGTGGCCGAGACGTGACGCAGGAACAGGGCGGGTCCGCCGATCTCGTAGATGTCGCCGCACCGCTCGAAGCCGTTCAGCATGCCGCCTGCATACAGGCCCGTGCGCCAGTCGGTGCTCTGGGCGTTCCACTCGGAGCAGTAGATCTTCATCCTCGGATTGGCGCTGGCGGCGATGATCTCGCCCGTCTGTCGGATGAAGCGCTCGTAGTTGTATGGCCCATCGGCGAAACGGTCGGGATTCTCGTAGTGGTGGATGCTGAGGTACTCGAACAACTCGCCGCAGCCTTCGATCATCCGCCGGTTCCAGGTCAGGTCGAAGCTGCCGCTGCCGCAGGCGGCCAGTTCGATCGTCGGGTCGGCCTTGCGCATCGCGGGGGCGAACCGCTTGACCGCCGCGATGTAATTGTCGATGCCCATGCCCCACGTCTCGTTGTCGATCTCCCAATATTTCACGTTGTAGGGCTCCGGGTGGCCGTTGGCGGCGCGGACCTTGCCCCATTTGGACGTCGCCGGGCCGTTGCAGTATTCGATCCAGTCGAGCGCGTCCTGGAGGAAGTCGTAGGTGTCGGCGTCGTCATTCCATTGCGGCGTGCCAATATTGACGACGATCAGCGGCTCGGCGCCCACCTTGCGGCATAGCGAGATGAATTCGTCCGTGCCCAGGCTGTTGATGTCCAGATCGTCCCACAACTCTCGTGGCGTGACGTGACGCTTGTGCTGCGGGCCGATTCCGTCCTTCCAGCGATACGGCGAAGCAAAGCAGCCGCCGGGCCAGCGGATGATCGGCGCGCGAATCTCGGCGATTGCCTTCAGCAGGTCGGGCCGGAACCCGCCGGCCGCCTGCCACGACTGTGGCATCATGCTCACCTGGTCGAGCCGGACGTTGCCGCCCGCGGGCACGATGACCTGGAAAGTGGCGTTCGCGTCGGATACCTTCGGACGCAGTTCGAATTTCAGCTCTCGCCAATCGCTTCCCGGCGCGGCGAGCTTCTGCTCGGCGATGATCGAATCGCCACTGTTGACAAGCTGCACGGTCAGGCCGGACGCCCGACCACGCGCCCACAGCGAGCCCGCGTAGACCTCGTTTTTGCGAATGTTGAATCTATCCTGCGACAGACCTGTCTGGCCTGCCGAGGCGTCGATCTGCACGCAGAAGTCGCTGTTGAAAGGGTTTTCGGATTCGATGCTGGCTTTGCCGCCGCCGACGATGCTCCAGTGCTTGGCGCCGAACTTGTCCTCGCCAACGGAAGGCAGACCTTCGTACAGCATTTTACCGTCGAGCGTCGTGACCTTGAAGTTGCGGAACCTCGCCTGCGTGGACCATGTGCTGACGCCCACTTGGCCGGACAGGTGCGGAGAGCGCTCGTCGGTATAGTCGAGCATCTGCTGGCCGTCGAGCCAGACCTGATAGCGATTGCCCTCGCAGCGCACGCGGATTGGATACCACTTGCCCGTTTCGATTCTGCCTTCGACGGCCCGGCCTACGGTGCGGCGGCCGCCGCCGACGCCTTTTTCCAACTGGTGCCTGAGGTTGCCCCAGCCGCCGAGGTTGTACCAGTAATACGCCTGGTCGCTGGCGGCGCGGAACAGGATGAGAAAACCTTCGGCCCCGCCGGTCTTCATGGCTTCGAGCGTGTACTCGCAGTCGGTCCAGGACCGGTCACCGAAGACCAGACGCAGGTCCGTGCCCGAGCCAGCCTGGACGAGCTGGCCGTCCTCGATCGACCAGCGGCCGGCCGTGTTCTCCTCGAAGCTGCGGTTCCACACCAGCTCGCCCCACAGCCCGCCGTTGGCGGAATGGTAGATGTGCTCGAAGAAGTGCCCGTAGACCTTCTCGTCGATCCGGTTCAGCACCCGCCCCGGATCGATCGTATACGAAATATCTCTGACGGCACTGTCCTGGCTAAACGCCGCCGCACCGAATACTGCCAATACCGCGCAGCCCAAAGCGCTGCGCCCCATCCATCTACTGCTTCGTCCACCCATGTCTTGAACCTTCCCTATGATTGTTCCACTCCGCCCGTGCGACACAGGCCTGAGACTGCAGGCGGCAGACTGGAGTATCTCCAGCCTCCGGCCTTACGTGCGCACCCACCCTAAACCAATTGCCCCCCGCGAGCAACACCCTTCTGCGTTTGGCATTCACCTTATCACGAACGGTCTCGGATCGTCTGTTGTGTTCAGAGCGGATGTGAGGAACCTCTCGGGACCTGTCGGTTGTGCCATCAACATCTCCCGGCGTCGTGTGTCTCTTCAGAAATCAGACTGGTAGGGTGTGCACCGCACACCAATTCCATTGCATGGCGAGGGGGAAGGTGTGCGGTGCGCACCCTACACGCCTCGATCCGCATTTCGCCACCGGTTTCGACCTTCTGTCAAGAGGCGGTCCCTGGTAGAATCGATAGTGTATTCGGTGGCGGTGTGCTGCCATGACGGAAGACTCGAAGACAAGTCGGGGGACGAGATGGACGAGCGGTTTGAGAGTGTGGGGGCGGCGTTGGATTTTGCGATCGGCAATGAGGTCGAGGCGCTGCGTTCTATCTGGAGCTGGCGGCTCGTGCGGACGTGGCGGCGATGAGGCAGGTGTTCGAGGAGTTTGCGGCTGAGGAACTGGGGCATACGGCGAAGCTGGAGGCGGTCCAAGGCGATGGGTCCACCTAAGAAATCTGTGATTCTGGTGTAGACGATGGGGAGAGGTTTAGTTGACGACATCCCTACAGGGAAACCCTAACACCGTCAATGGCACGATTCCGAGGGGATGGGACCTACTGCTGGTCAGCCCGAAGGCTGGTGCCAAGGGCTTGGTGCGCAAGTGTCCGGTTTGTGATCATGTGCCGATAAGCCGAGGCAAGCATTGCGGGGAGTGTGGGAGCAAGGTAGCTTGACAATCTCGGTGTTTCCCGCTGCAATGTCGGTCGGAACAGGAGTAATGCGGTGAGCGATCCGCGACCAGGGAACCTTCTGTGGTCGATAAGATGTCGGGAACACTGTTCAACGAATTGGATGCGGCGATATTGCCCAGTGGGCGTATCGAGCTCGAATGGAGTTCTGGCGAGGGCGCGATTGGCAGGGACCAGAGACTGCTCCAGGACGAGTTGTGGAAGCGGATGGGCGAGGACTACGAGTCGGCTCTGCTGTTCCTGGGTTTCTCCGACCGGTCGGTGCCGTTGTCGCCCGCGCTGGATTACTGGCAGAAAGTGACGGGGCGGTTCGCCGAGGGTCTGGTCAGGACACCCGATCTGGAGGTCCTCCGGCACAGAGCAACCGTCGCCCTGGAGGATGCCAAGGCCGCCGAGCTGCTCGATACGGCGCCGTTTATGCCGGGATTGGAATATCTCAAGCGGGACCTGCTGGACAATCTGTGGTCTCTCCTGAACGCCACGTACCAACGGCAGATCAAGTCCTACAAGGGGTCGGTCGCCGACTTCATTCGTACCCTGAGCCCGAAGGTGCACCTTGTTGGCCGGATCTTCTTCCATCTCGTCGAGAGCAAGAAAGATGAATATCCGTTCGCTTTTCTCGCCACGTACTCCACCGGCCTGGACCAGAAGAGCGGGTGCAAGCATGTTCCGCTGAAGCACGCCCTGGCCGAATACGGCTCGGACAGCCGCAAGCTCCTCGACCTGCTTGCCACCGTCTACCAGGCGGCGGCGGAGAGCCAGTTTCTCTCCGCAGTTCTGGACAGTGGCGAGATCTTCCATCCGCTGGCCCTCTCAGCCGGCGAGGCGTACACGGTCCTGAAGGAGATCCCGATCTATGAGCGGTCCGGTATCCTGTGCCGCATCCCCAACTGGTGGAAGAACCGAGCGGCGGGCCTGCGGCTGAATATCGAGATCGGCGAGGCCCCGCCAAGCGCGCTGGGGATGGACGCGATTCTCGATTTCAACGCCGGATTGCTGTTGGGTGATACGGCCATCTCCGAAGAGGAGGCCCGGAGGCTGCTGGAAGAATCCGAGGGCTTGGCCTTTATCAAAGGCAAGTGGGTGGAGGTGGATCGCGACAAGCTCGAACAAACCCTGCGTGCCTATGAGAGGGCGCAGGAATTGATGGCCGACGGGGATTTGACCTTGCGCGAGGCCATGCGGCTGCAACTCGATGCGGACAGGACCTTGGGGCTTTCTGAAGACGGCGTCGAGGTCGAGGTCTCGCAGGGGCAGTGGCTCGAGTCCGTGGTCGCACGGCTCCGCGATCCACGGCGCATGGATTCCGTCCGACTGCCCAGCCGGTTCAAGGCGACGCTTCGACCCTACCAGCGTCAGGGTCTGGACTGGCTGTGCTTCCTGGATGGTCTCCAGTTCGGGGCCCTGCTCGCCGACGACATGGGGCTGGGAAAGACCGTGGAGCTATTGGCCATGCTCAGCGTTCGGACAGCCGCCGAATCGAGGCAAGGCCCGAAGACGAGCCTGCTCGTTCTGCCGGCCTCACTGATCGGCAACTGGACCAGCGAGATCGAGCGGTTCCTGCCGTCCCTGAAGACCTTTGTGGCCCATCCATCCGGCGGCGCTGACAAGGATGTGCTGCAACGGGGCCCGGCGCTGGATGACGTCGATCTGGTGATTACCACGTACGGCCTGTGCCAGAAATACGCCTGGCTTCAGGATGCCCAGTGGGACCTTGTCGTGCTGGACGAGGCGCAGGCGATCAAGAATCCCGGCACCAAGCAGACGCGGGCAGTGAAGAAGCTGCACGCCAGGAATCGGATCATTATGACGGGTACGCCGATCGAGAATCGTCTTTCCGATCTGTGGTCGTTGTTCGATTTCCTCAATCCTGGACTGCTGGGCACCGCGGAGGAGTTCGGCGGTTTCAGCCGCAAGCTCAATCGGGACGCGAGCGGCTACGCCCGATTGAAGAGAGTTGTGGGCCCGTACATCCTGCGAAGGCTCAAGACGGATAAAACCGTGATCTCCGACCTGCCCGACAAGATTGAGATGAAGACCTACGCGGAACTGAGTCGCAAGCAAGTCGTTCTTTATCAGGACCTGGTCAAGCAGCTTCGGCAGGTTTTGGAGGAACAACCGGATGGCATTCGGCGAAAGGGCCTGATCCTTGCCTCGCTGATGAAGTTCAAGCAGTTGTGCAATCACCCGGACCAGTACCTGGGTCAAAATGGATTCGCAGAGCCCGACAGCGGCAAATTTCGGCGGCTCCGTCCGATCTGTGAGACGATCTTCGAGAAACGAGAGAAGATGCTCGTCTTCACGCAGTTCCGGGAGATGACAGAGCCCCTGAAGGAATTCCTCGATTCGATCTTCGGGCACGAGGGCCTGGTCCTGCATGGTCGCCCGGCGCAACACCAGCGGCAGCCGTTCCGGGGCCGGGCGCGCCCCCGGCTCTTCGGAAACCACCTGCCCGTACTCGATCGCCCGGTCCGCCTCCACGACGCAGGCATCCCCCACCCCGATGGCCAGTTCCTCCGGGGCGCGGCAAAGCCAGGGGTGCGTGTCATCGCCCTGAACATTCAATAAGCGGACTGCAGTCATAACCGAGCGGCCGGTTCGGGGCCGCATGCCGCGGCTTGGCTTACGTCAACAAGGCTCGGGCCGGGACGCCCTCCGAGAGGGCCCGGCGGTCAAGCGAATCAGCCCGCGCTCCAGAACCATCGGAACGGGCAGATTCCGTTCGATCTGCCAGCGCATGGCTTCGACCGTCCGGATGTTATCCAGAACTTGGCGGCAGGTCAACCCGGCCGCCTGGCGGCCGATCGCGTCGGCCTGTTCCGGGAAGGCCGGCGCCGCGCGGCCGCCGATGCCGAGCGTGGCGGCCAGGAGGTCCCGCTGCCAGAGCAACAGCCAGCGCAGCAGGCCGGCGACAGCCTCCTTGTAAAGCCCCTCGAGGCGGGCCTCTTGGACCTCTTTGCCCGCCGCAAAATCGGTCTCCACGCCCGCCCCGCCGATCTCGGCGGCAACGGCCGTTTCAATTGACGCCCGCTGCT
>ENA-UOUL01002193-UOUL01002193.1-bioreactor-metagenome-genome-assembly--contig:-NODE-2193-length-23680-cov-105.380418_pt1 | contig 23680 bp, 25 predicted proteins | sample MGYA00249838_ERZ747220 | MGnify/ENA primary metagenome ERZ747220 (study PRJEB28778, sample SAMN05720191) | bioreactor metagenome | isolation source: Anaerobic biogas reactor | place...
CGTCGAATGGGCCAGAAGGTTCTGGATGTGGCCACCAACATCGGCTGTGGCCTATCAGTAACCGATACCCAGAGCGGATTTCGGGCCTTTGCTGGCCCGACCAAGGGGATATTCCGTTTTGAACAGAAGGGGCTGGCAATAGAGAGCGAGATGCTGGCCGACGCTGCTTCTGCGGGCCTGCGCATAAAGGAGGTAGAAATCGGGGTGCGCTATGATGTGAATTGCTCCTCAGAGAACCCGGTGGTCCATGGACTCAGGGTACTGATCAATGTCTTGCAGGACATGCAGTTGCGAAAGCCTCTAATATGCTTCACTATTCCAGGATTGGTAATGGCGGCGGCAGGAATATTAATGGGGCTGGAATTCCTCCAAGCCTTTGCTCATGGAGGGAGCCTGCAATACGGCCTTGCTTTAATAATGATCTTGCTTGTGCTGCTGGGATCATTTCTCGCGCTCACAGGTATGGTTCTCCATATACTCTCGAGGGTTATGCACGAGTTTAAAAGAGAGCTCATGGCGCAGGGAAGGCAAAACAAGGAGGCGGACTAGCTAAGAGGATCACTATGGAGAGACAAATGAGAGGGCACGCCGGAGACGGGGACGAATTAGCCAGCATAATAATAGTCCTTTACAATAGCAGTCGCTATATTGAACCATGCATTGAATCTATCATGAGGCAGGACTATCCTCATGAGATCATTGCAGTCGATAATAATTCCAGAGATGATAGCTGCCAGATCCTGAAGGAAAAATACCCCCATGTCAGGCTGATCAAAAATCAGGAGAATGCTGGTTATGGGGCAGGAAATAATGAAGGAGTTAAATATGCATCTGGCAAATATATCGTCATTCTCAATCCTGATACCATTGTGGAAGAGAGATGGTTAAGAGAGCTCATCGAACCATTAAGAAATGAGGATAAACTCATCACCACTCCTAAAATCCTTACATATGACGGTGAGCTTATCAATACCTGTGGCGCCATCAATCATTTCTCAGGCTTAACTTTCACCAGAGGATTGGGATGTCCCATTGATATGCCATTCTGCAAAACGCGGGTTAGCGGATTCTCTGGTTGCTCTTTTGCAATTAGACGAGATCTCTACTTAAGCCTTGGCGGTTTTGATCAGAGATTCTTCATGTATAATGATGATGCTGATTTGTCGTGGAGAGCCAATTTAAACGGATTCAAAATACTATATATCCCTCAATCGACTGTCAAGCACGATTATACTCTGAAAATGTCACCTAAAAAACTATACCATTTAGAGAAAGGAAGATACACAATCCTGAGAAAATACCTCTCCACAGAGTGTTTGTTGCTGCTTGGTCCTTCTTTGCTGATCACAGAAATACTAACATTCGGCTTTGCCTCAAGACATGGCATGGCATATTTATATAATAAGATGCTTGCCATGTTGCATGGCTTAACGGATGAAATCACGCCTGTTAAAGGAAATTCTCACCTTCTGATTGGTTCATTAGATGATAGGATTCCGGATGATCAACTGACCACATACAAGCTGGATGTCTTTATCATAAGGTCAATTAATTTTATATATTCATTTAACTTTTCTTGTCTAAAGGCCATAAAGATGTCGTATCAAAAGCAGATCGAGAAGAGAGTGTTGCAGATATCTCATAGATTGCTGAATAATCCCGTTGATTGAATAAATTTGAATCATATGACTGAAGCACATATATGCTAAATCTGCCAATTGCCCTCAATGATTCGAGAATTAAGAAGTTATATCTGATCACATTCGCTATTTCCTGTTGCTATTTGCTCCTGCACTTCAATAGCTCGATTGATGGTTTTGCACCGCTTCAAGTAGGCGCAATAGATGAAACGGTTGACAGGGGAGTTCTGCTCGATGCATACAGAAATACCGTTCCTACATTTTATGTATTGGGTTCAGAGCTGGCAATGGTATTAAATGAAAATTGCCGCTTTTTATTATATTCCCCAGTTCAGCTCATACCCTATGCAGTGCTTTTTTTTGTTCTGATGCTAAAGATTTCCAACAGTTATTTTTTGGCTAGCTTGGTATCGATTGCTGAGTTGATGACTGGATTCACAGGGACCCAACGGATCTTCTTTTGGCCGCACGGTGTAGGAAATATATTATATTTTGCTCTACTAATATTATTCTTATTAACTTTTTATAATAAGGATAAATCCGGGTGGCAATATCACCTCATGACCGTATTGATAGGGATTTCCCTGGTGTTTACATCATATGATGTTATTTTCACATATCTTCTCTTTTTGTCTTCATATATAGTTTATACAATGTTATTTAATAATCCTGCATATTTAAATAGGTATAAACCTGATTATAGGCAGAGCCAATCGATAAAATTATTCACTTTGTTGATAATTATTGAGATGGGGCTCACAGAATTCGTCTACGATAATTTTATTTATGCTCTGAAATCACCCGAATCCTTCACTATGTCTGTGCTGGATAAGTTCTTATTAGCCTATTTTTCTACGAATATTAAAGATAACATTATAAGAGATATGTATATTCAATACCCAGGATCTATAAATTTCTATGGCTATATTAAGTATTTCATTCTTTTAGCATTCCTTGTTTTGTTTTTGATTAGTTTTATATATAATACAAATGTAAGGTATAAAAGAGAGACGGCATTTGTTATATCGATATTGTCCTCTATGCTGATTTGGGCAGCCATTCGCTTATTAATAGGTCATGTTGAAATCGGATTTTTTTATTACCCAGCCATATTCAGCATAGCCTGGCTGTATAGGAACGGAGGATCTTTTAAGAGATGGGCAACGATTGGCGTGATAATATTATTGATCCTGAATCCTATCTATCACATCCTCATATATAATTCAAACCTATCTAATAAAGATATAGATAAGTTTGACTATATCAATATGCCTTTATCGTGGTGCAAAGAAGAGACAAATGGGGCCCAGACGAAAAGCGATGAGCTCACAAAAAATTTCTATCTTTTGGAATACAGATCTAATAACTTCCAGACCTTTGATGAGAATGACGTTGCATTCCTCCTGAACAGGAGAGAGCATAGTCCTAATGACCTTTTTGTTATAAACAGAGACTTAAATATATTGAATATAGGAAATTGGATTCAGATAAAACCCTGGAGAATCTCTGACGATATATTGAATGGAAATAAAAAAATAAATAAGGTTTTGAGTACGGACAAGATCTTCATTTACATGAAACGTTGATTCACACTATCTATGACTAGATAATTATATTTTAACATATTTGCGATCAATGACCCTGCATTTTTAGATTCCTGTATGCAAAAATGAACTTCATATCAGAAAGATCTGCATAGACTATAAATATAGCTATAAAGATAGCCGATTGAATCCGAATATATCACCATGATGCAGGGTGTCCTGAGTGCTAAATAGCTTGTATATAATGAATAGATTAGAGGCTGTAGAATGGATAATCATTGGAGCAGAAAAAAGGTATTAGTCACTGGAGCAGGTGGCTTTATAGGGAGCCATCTTATTGAGCGTCTTATAGATTTAGGCGCTGATGTAAAGGGCTTTGCAAGATACAATTCGAGGAACGATTGGGGATTGCTGGAGATAATCCCATCCCAAAAGCTCGATTCTCTGCAGATCATTTCAGGAGATCTTCAGGATTATGATGCGGTATTTAGCGCAGTTAGAGACGTAGATGTTATTTTTCATCTCGGATCGTTGATATCAATCCCTTACTCATATATTAGGCCCAGAGATACTATTGAAAATAACATATTAAGTACATTGAATATCCTCACGGCAGCGAGGGATTTGGGTGTGGAGAAGGTCGTCCATACATCCTCCAGCGAGGTCTACGGCACAGCCTTATATGTGCCCATCGACGAAAAGCATCCACTTCAGGGCCAGTCCCCCTATTCCGCCAGCAAGATAGGAGCGGATAAAATAGCGGAGAGCTTTTATTGCTCTTTTGATCTGCCTGTGGCAACGATCAGGCCCTTTAATACATACGGACCCAGGCAGTCTGCGAGAGCGATAATCCCCACGATCATAACTCAAGCTATAGAGCAAGAGAAGATAAAATTGGGATCCTTATTCCCTACACGGGATTATACATTCGTCAAAGACACCGTAAATGGATTTATCAGTACGGCTGAATCAAAAAGCTCCATTGGAGAGGTAATCAACATCGGTTCAAATTTTGAGATATCCATGGGGGACCTGGCCCAGAGAATCTCATCATTATTGAACAAAGATATTAAGATCGTGCAGGATTCGTCAAGAGTCCGACCTCTTAAAAGCGAGGTAAAGAGACTGTGGTGTGACAATGCAAAAGCCAAGAGATTGCTGGGATGGGAACCGCAGGTCTCCTTAGATGAGGGCCTGAAGGAGACAATAGAATGGATTTCCGAGAATAAAAAAATGATCAAATTAGTAAAATGCTAGGAGAGTAAATGAAGGCCGTGATCCTCGCGGGTGGGCTGGGCACGAGACTCAAGCCCTATACTACCGTTTTTCCCAAACCTCTCATGCCTATTGGAGAGTCACCCATTTTGGAGATAATCGTCAAGCAATTGAAAGCCAAAGGCTTCAATGAGATCACCCTGGCAGTTGGACATCTATCGGAATTGATTATGGCTTTTTTTAATAACGGCAGCAAATACGGGCTAAAGATAGAATATTCTAAAGAAGAGAAGAAACTTGGAACCGCCGGGGGGTTGGGCCTGTTAAAGAACAAGCTAGAGGACGATTTTCTGGTGATGAATGGTGATGTCCTGACAGGCCTGGATTTTTCTGAATTCCTTGAATTTCACAAAGAAACGGGATCAATAGCAACCATAGCGCTCAATAGAAGACACGTTGATATTGATTTCGGCGTGGTTGAGCTCGATGAGAACAGGACTCTCATTGGATATATCGAAAAGCCAAAGATCGATTATCTGGTAAGCATGGGCGTTTACGCATTTAATGAAAGCATTCTCGAATATATACCGTCACACGAATATTTGGATATCCCAGATTTGATGAAGAGATTGCTCTCCGAAGGGGAGAAGGTCAATGGTTTTATCCATGATGGATACTGGCTGGATATCGGAAGGCCAGATGATTACATTAAAGCTAATGAAGATATACAGAAAATATATCGCGAGCTGGGAGTAAGCATAGATGAGGCTTAGCGAAAAGCGAGTGCTAATCACTGGCGCTAATGGATTCGTGGGCAGGCATCTGGTCAATGCGCTCCGCGAAATAGACTCATCAGTCACATTGCTTAAGGATATCAATGGAAATAGCTTAGACATTAGGAAAAAGAATCTCATCAAAAGCAGTTTAGATTATTTAAGCGATGTAGATGTCATCTATCATCTAGCAGCGATAGCTTCGGTAAACTCATCATATGAGAATCCCCACGATACCTATGAGACAAATGTTCTGGGTACTTTAAATATATTGGAGCTTTGCCGATTATATGATATAAATAAAATTGTTTATGCAAGTTCTTATGTTTATGGGAAGCCGCATTATCTGCCCATCGACGAAAATCACATGACGAATCCAACCAATCCCTATTCGAGAAGCAAGTTGATTGGCGAAGAACTCTGCAAATCATATCATGATGATTTTGGAATAGAATGTATAGTTCTCAGGCCGTTCAATATCTATGGGCCCGGTCAAAGATCCGATTTTCTGATCCCAATGATTATATCCTGCATTAAAAGCGGAGAAGTTATCGTGAGAGACCCAGAACCCAAAAGGGATTTCATTTACATTACCGACATGATCGATGCCTATATCAGAGCAGGCGAATACGAAGGCGATTTTGATATATTTAATATCGGATATGGGGAGAGCTATAGCGTTAAGGAGATAATTGAAAAAATTATAAAGCTACATGGATCAGAGACCAGGGTAATTTACCGAGGAGAAAGGCGCAGAAACGAGATAATGGACTGCTATTCGAGCACCAAAAAGGCTAAAGATATCCTTGGCTGGAGCCCCCACATTAATATAGATGAGGGCTTGAAACTGATGATAAAAAGCCTGAAACCATGCTGAAGATTCGCGTCCGATCTTCAAGAGACAACTTCATAAGACGAGCTGATGAAAATAGCAATTAATGGTAGAGGATCTATGAAGATAGCGATTGTATGCTCTCATGGAGGACATCTCACTCAAATGCTATATCTGATGGATGCATTTAAAGGTAACGATATTATAATTATTACCTATGACTCCAAGAGAACGCAAGAGTTGGATTATAAAAAATATTTAGTGAAAAATATAGGCTATAATCCTGTGAGGATGCTCACGGCAGCAATTACATTTCTCAGAGTATTTTCAAGATACAGGCCCGATCTTATAATCAGCAATGGATCTGAGATAGCCATCCCTGCATTATACATTGGGAGACTACTGGGCGCGAAAATCATATTCATAGAGAGCTGGGCAAGGGTGAATAATCCTTCCCTCACCGGCAGGCTTGTATATCCTATTGCGGATCATTTTTTGGTTCAATGGCCGCAGTTGATTTCCAAATATGGAAAGAAAGCGGTATTTGAGGGGGCTTTAATATGATCTTCGTGACCGTTGGCATGCATAATCAGGGTTTCGACAGACTAATAGAAAAATGCGACCTTCTTGCAGGACAAATCGAGGATAAAATGATAATACAAAAGGGATCTACCAGTTACTGCCCGCGAAATGCCGAATACTTCGACTTTGCCAGCAATGAAGAATTCCTGAAGCTCATAAGACAATCCTCCACAGTAATAACCCATGATGGTGCAGGCTCTATTCTCAACTGCCTCCTGAATAAAAAAAGGACTATTGTCGTGCCAAGATTGAAGGAGTATAATGAATGCAGATATGACAATAAATTGGATTTGGCTTTGGAATTGCATAAGATGAAAAAGATACATCTGGTAACAGATCTTGCTTTGCTTACTCCAGAGTTAATTAGAGACGCAAAAGCTGCAAATAGCGACCAATTTGAGAATACTTTGCTTATTAATATTAAAAAATACATAACAAAATAACGTTGTGGGTAATACGGTTATTGACATGAAAAAATCTATATAAAAAATAATTTGCGAGCATATAATTACACATTCATTGACATGATGTGTTTATGGTTAGATCAAAAAAAATGCCCAGCATCTTTATGGATAACGAAACAAGGTAGATAACGAGGGTTAAATCGATGTCAAACCGAAAAAGCCTCCTGGCAATTACCCCTACCTACAACTATTTTGTCAAAGATCAGATAGAGTCCATATCCAGTGATTTTAAATCGATTGATGTCTTCGTATACCATAATCCAATCACTGAGATATCAAATTATTTGCCCATTCACGAGTTGAGCCTCTTTACAAAAAAGTCCCTAATAGAGTATTCTGGCAAGCCAGAGAATGTGTCGGTATCAACAGTTCCGACCTTTTTTATCCCCATTGATTATCAATACCGCCATTTAGGAGAGAAGCATTATCGAAAGATTTTAAATATGATTGTCCAGAAGAAGCGGGAGCCCGACCTTATTCATTCTCATTTCGTATGGACATCGGGCTATGTGGGAGCCAGGCTAAAGGAAAGATACCATATACCACTGATCATCTCAGGATACGGATATGACCTATATGATCTACCATTCAAGAATCCTCAATGGAGAGAGAGAATCCGGGGCATATTGAACGATTCTGATTGCATAATCACCGTCAGCAACCGCCTCGCGGATTATATTAGGAAACTAGATGTAAATACACCGGTAGAGATCTTGCCAACAGGATATGATGGCAAACGCTTCTATCCCCGCGATCAGCAGGCATGCAGAAGAACATTAAGACTGCCTGAGAAAAAAAGGATAATCCTGACCATTGGAAGCCTGGTAAAGGTTAAGGGGCACATAGACCTCATCCATGCCATCAGTGAGCTTGAAGGAAGATCAAAAGACATTTTATGTATAATCTTAGGAGAGGGAAATCTCAGAAATGAACTGCAGAAGGAGATAAAAAAATGTGGCCTCGAAGAGGTCATAAAGCTCGTTGGAAGGAAGCCCAGAGAGGAGCTCCCTCTGTGGATAAATGCCTGTGACATATTTGTGCTGCCAAGCTTGAACGAGGGAAACCCTACGGTGATGTTTGAGGCTCTGGCCTGCGGCATACCTTTTGTTAGCACCGATGTGGGCGGGGTCTCAGATATCATCACATCAAAAGAGTATGGCCTCATATGCGAGTGCAATGATTGCATGGATTTATGCAATAAAATGCTCGAGGCGCTGAATATAAAATGGAATAGAGATGCAATCCAAAGCCATGCACTGCAATATGAATGGGACAGCCAGAGACAGAACCTGCTTGAAATTTATAAAAAATTCATGTGATCAGCTGAATTGCAGTCATGCAATAATATAAGAGCCATTTGGATTTAGTTAGAGGATTCTGAGGACGATTATGTGTGGAATCAATGGTTTTAACTGGAAAGACGAATATATAATAGAAAAAATGAACTCCAGTTTGCGACACAGGGGTCCAGATGATGAAGGAATTTATGTCGATGAAGAGGTTTCATTAGGGCACTTGCGCCTGTCCATCATCGACCTATCCGAAAATGGCCATCAACCGATGTCTGATCGTCAAGATAAATTTTTTATAATATATAACGGAGAGGTTTATAATTTTCAGGCTCTTAGAGAGGAGCTGGAATTACTGGGATATTCATTTAAATCCAATACGGATACAGAGGTCATATTATATTCCTATATGCAATGGAAAGAGCGGTGTCTGGAAAAGTTCAATGGAATGTTTGCCTTTGCAGTATACGATTCTGAAAGCAAGAGACTTTTTTTGGCGAGAGATCGTATGGGAATTAAGCCGCTATATTATTATTTCGATGAAAAAAACGAAGTTTTTTTGTTTTCTTCGGAGATTCCACCCCTGCTGGAACACAAGATCGATATCGAACCGAACAAAAAGTTGATAAAAGATTATTTACTTTATAATGTATCGGATCACACTGACGAGACTTTCTTTGGCGGGATAAAGAAGATTCCCAAAGGCTGCTATGCCACCTTTGATCTCATGCGATGTGAGTTAGAGATAAAAGAGTGGTATAATATAAAATATAATGAGAGATTCGCAGGCACATACGAGGAGGCAATATCTACATTTAGAGATTTGATGGTGGATAGTGTGGATATCAGATTGATCAGCGATGTTCCAGTGGGCACATGTCTGAGCGGGGGAATCGATTCATCTGCCATTGCATGCTTGATAAACAGGAAAATGAAGATAAAGACATTTTCAGCGGTCTACAATGGCTATGAGAGAGATGAATCAAGATACATATCAATTGTGGCAGAGAAGACGGGCATGGCCAACTACAGAGTTCACCCCACTGCGGAAAAGCTGAGAGAGGATTTGTTTAAAATTATTAAATTAATTGGAGAGCCTTTTCCCTCCGCCTCCATTTATGCCCAAAATTGCGTGCAGAAATTGGCTAGGGGCAATGACGTCACTGTGGTGCTGGACGGTCAGGGTGCAGATGAGCTTCTGGCTGGATATCACTATTTTCTAGGTTTTTATCTAGTAGACTTATTAAAAACCTTAAGGCTAAAGAGGTTCGCCTCTGAATGCTACAATTTGATTAAGGGCAAGGAATATATGATCGGCATCCAGTCTTCATTATATCTTTTGCTGCCCATATTTATAAGAGAGCAGATTTTTCTGCGCGAATCCCTGCTATCCAGAGAAATGATGAACGGATCCGTTGCCACGACAGAATACTTTAAAAATTTTTCCGATTGCAGATCCTTGGGACAATCCCTGGAGTTCCATCTGAAATACCGGCTAGAGCAGCTATTGAAATGGGAGGACAGAAACTCAATGGGAAATCAAACCGAATCACGAGTTCCGTTTCTTGATTATAGAATAATTGAATTCATATCGGGATTGCCTGACGACTTCATAATAAGAGAAGGAAGAACTAAGGCACTGCTCAGGGATGCGATGATCGATATCGTGCCCAGTGAGATATTAAAGAGACGGGATAAGATCGGATATGAGACCCCTGATGCATATTGGCTGAAGACCGAGGACTTCGAAAAGCTTTTGAGCGATTGGTTTTTAAGGGGCGAACCCCTGTGCAGAGAGTACATTGATCTGAAAAAGCTGCGCCATCAGATAAAAGAGCATATACATAAGAACAAAAATCACGCTCGAAATCTATGGAAGGCCATCTTCCTGGAAGCCTGGCTTAAAACCTTTTTTCCCAACAGGAATCGGATGTAAGCCTCGAGGGCCAAGGCTCATGGACCCCGAGAGCCTTGAAATATTCTCATTCAGACATCTGGAAGACCGAATCCATACGATCCCTGATTATTGAGCGTTCCCTCCACAATCATCGATCCAATGGAGGAAGAATAGCAGTACATGATATTAATGCTCGTCCCCGGAGCACAGTCTATGGTATGCTTTGCAGGTATGAATACGGTTCCGATCAGCGTTGCCATTGCTGTGCTTGGATCGATGCCCCGGAGATAGGCGCAGGCATATGAGGCATTGACTGCGCCCCCGCGCAGAGTTGCTGTCGCAGATCCCAATACATGCAATGCATAATATCCATCCAAAACGCAATTTTCAAGGGTTGCTGCCGTGGGACCATCGATGTCGGCGTCTATATAAGATGCCCCTCCATAAGAGCTGGCTTTATTCCGGTCCGATTTGAAGAAGGACTCCTTGATATGGACTCCAATCGAGCTATGAATCAATAGACCATATGCATTCGGACTCGCAGTACAATCCATGTTGACGCTGGACATCTGCAGATCATTTATGCACCATATGGTGAGAGGGGAGGCAATGCACGATATGTCTTTTACCACAATGCGGTCTTTTGTCCGAGTTTGGTAATCGTTATTCCCATGGATTGTTAGCCCGGTTCTGCAGCGTTCAAAAACACAATCAGAGACAACAGTATCCTGTGCGGTATCAAGGAGTATGCCCTCCAGGCTGCAGTCTCTGGCAACTACATTGGTTATGGAAGAATGCGATTCAGATCCCATCCCATTATTTCCCAGGTACAAGCCGGTTCCATATGAGTTCTTAAACTCAAGGTTGTAGTAATTGCCGCCGGACCTGGGGCTGCCGGTCAATATCAGTGAAGCGCCATCTTTGTACCATTGTTCCTGATTGTCCCTGTTGCCATCAAAGGTCATATTGGCAACAGTAAAGGCGGTAAAACCCGGATCCAGAGAGATTGCACGGTTGAGCATCATCGCTACAGGATGGCCGACGGAGAATTGGTTTGGTTTTAATTTTAGTACGGTTATGCCTGCCCCATAGCCGAAGATGTGGACATTCTTGTTGCCCAATATAGGAATGCAGATCCAGAAAGGATTCAAATCCCCTTCGTCCAAGTAGAATTGAGTGTCCGCGCTGAGAAGGTACTCCCCATTGGAGATTAAGACATTGCCATTATCGGGGACGAAAGTTATGGCCTCTGTTATTACTCGAGAGTCGTCAGTTCCAGCCACACCGCTGGAGATCACATTGCCACCAACATCCCTAGCAATGATCGATCCGCCTTCGATAGATACGATAACATGATATACAATATCATTCAAATTTTTTATATCAGATCCCTCTGATAGTGAGCTCATTTTGCCGTCCTCCCAACATAATCAGGTCCACACCGATCTGCACAGTCATCAATTTTCTCCCAGTTGAGCGCAAGTGAACGCACCCTATCTGGCCGCAGACACCAGGCCTTTTCCGCTTCAGACTCAGTCCCGTAAAGGCAACAACGGCCATATTAGCACACTTGAGCCTCTAATACCTATTTCTCGTTGCTATATAAATAACTTTTTGATTTTTCGATATATGTAATAATGATCGTCTGACCATATATGGCTTGGGCTTTCGACTGCTCTTGCATGAAAGCATTTATACAACCAAGATCAGATACAAGATTAGATACGAATCAGTGGCGTCCAATTCATAAATCTGGCCTACAATGTCTTATGGCCTGGAAACCAGTCATGAACTTCAATCTGCACCGTTATCTGAGCTGCAAAGCAATCGCAGGAATGGCCGGAGATGGTTTATATAGAACATCCTTCTTCATGGCCTTCGCCAACATCATGAGCGCAGGATGCGGCTTCTTCTTCTGGATTATCGCTGCCAGGCTTTATGCCCTAGAGCAGGTGGGCCTGGCCACAGCGCTCATATCATCTCTTGCACTCGTCGCTCTCTTCTCAACCCTTGGCTTTGACTCCTCCATCATCCGCTTCCTTCCCCTGGAGGATAAGGGGAAGGTCATAAGTACGAGCTTTTTTGTTACCACCGGAGCCAGCATCATCTTCGGTGGAATATGCATCTTACTGATGATGATTCTGACCCCTTCCATGCCTTTTTGGCAGGATCCGGGTCATTCTCTGGCCTTCATTCTAGTTGCAGCACTGAACTCAATCGCTGTCATGGGAGGATACGCCTTTGTTGCTGACAGAAAAGCGGACCATTACTTCTTGCAGAATCTCTTGCAGGCAATTCGAATTCCAGCCCTTGTGCCTCTCGCTTTCCTGGGCGTCTTCGGAATCTTCGGCGCTATTGGCCTGGGGTATTTGACCGCAGCGCTCTACAGCCTGACGAAGATTCAGCTGAGCATATGCCGGATCAGGCCACAGGCAGACCGGGAGTTCATACGCAAGTCCTTGCGATTCTCCTCTTTAAACTACCTCTCTAGCCTTCTATATGCTGCACCTACCCTCATGATGCCCATACTGGTGCTGAGCCTGCTCGATGAAGCTGAAGCCGCAAAATACTATATCGCCTTCGCTCTGGGCACTCTGGTGCTTATCATCCCCAGCTCCTTTGGGACCTCCCTCTTTGTGGAGGGGAGTCATGGAAATAGCCTCAAGAAGAGCGCCTTTCGCGCAGGAGGCGCAAGCCTGATGATAATGCTCCCCGCCGTGTTGGTTCTCTTCTTCTATGGCGACCAGCTACTTGGACTTCTCAGGGGAGAGTACGTGGAGGGATTCGGCCTTCTGAAGATCATCGCCCTCTCTAGCTTTCCTGTGGCCTGTTATTCCCTATTCATCCCCATTCAGAATGTGAGGATGAGGGTTGAGAGCATAGTGAAGCTGAATGCCCTCAGGTGCATCCTGCTACTTGGATTGAGCTATGTTATGGTAAATCGATACGGCATCCTGGGAGCTGGATATGCCTGGATGATAACCTATATGGTGATCGTTATTTGGGTGGGATGGGTGGCATTAAAGGAAAAGTGGATTTGAAATTATATTTAAAGAAGCTGAGTTACCGACCTTGCTGAGACATTGAGGATACGGGTGGTTATCTCAATAAACAAAATCTCCTGTTGGTGCCGATCGATCCCGAATGCATCGCTTATCAACTGTTTTTCCATCTCCAGGGCGATTAATCTCGTTTGCACCTGGGTGATTTTATGATGCTTGCCGAGTTCTGCAATGACATTCATAAAATAGCCAACGCTGTGCAACCTATCAGAGGAGAGGCTCTTGACAAGACCGCACTCCGTACAATATGGATGGGGCTTGAGTCCTCGATCCCGCCCTTCAAAGTAATGGGGTAGCCAGATCTTCTCCTTGCTCCCTGATATCTTATGTTCGCAGCAATTCATACTCATACCATAAGGAGTTCAAGAGCTTTAAAAAACCATTGGTTAAATTATGGAACTGCGAGACAATTGCAGTATCATGGGAAGGATGCCGTATATGAGAGGCAAATTTTTTTAATGACATTTTATTAAACTTTTATATAACATGACGTTAGGATTTTAACCAGAGCACTATATGTTTAAAATTATAATTTTTTTGTTTAATAATAGTATTCCCTGATAAAATGCTTTGATGAACCTTTGCGCGATAATCGATTCCTTAGAGTAGGACTACAATCTGTCGGAATCAAAACGTAGAAGCCATACCCTTTATCGGCGGGGAGTAGTCACCCACCGCAAAAGGCAAATAGAAAAGTAGAAATGGATTTCAGGCTATTGCTGCTATCAAAGAATCCCAGATCGAATACACACCAGGACATCTGAACATGTATGAACTCAACTACGATCTCTGGCAGGAGATGATCGAGGATATAGCTTTTGAATATGCGCCTCTCTTCTCCATCATGCATGAAGCAGCAAGAGAGCTACCCCTCTCCCGGGCTCTGATCGATGATCTTTTGAGAACAAGAGAGCGGAAGATATCGACAGAACCATGGCAAATGTGGCTTCAGATCGATCCGATCGATGACAATATCGGCGGTTTTAGAATCTACTTGATGGCCTCAGAGGAGCTGGATGCCATAAAAGAGCTTATGTCAGAGATTGCAGAAGATCATGGAATCTCCCAGGAAGAGATAAATGCCTTTGAGGTTGAGCACGGTCTGGACATGCTGGGAGATGTCTTTGAGGTGATCAGAGATAGATACGAGATTCTTCCGGAGATCAGAGGAGGCAATATCATCTTTTCCCTGATGGCTTTCGACAGCCAGGATATAGACGACAGCAAGGGAAACGATATCTTCTGGAGCGGGGAGGCTTATACAAATTAGTTCAGCAAATGCTTAGGTAAGGCACAAAGATGGCAATCCGGATCAATCCTGACCCACCATTAATTCGATGTTTTTCATAAAAATTCTTAAATGCTTGTATAACTCCTTTAGATGCGTTTCTGCAGAGAGCATATCCTCTGGCTCCTGCACGAACCTTCCTGGAGTCAATTCGTCCCCGCAGTTGTCTATCAGCCTTCGTATGCTTTGCCTGGACGACTCCAGATGAAATTGCAGTCCAACATTTCGCCCGATCTCAAAGGCCTGGTTAGCGCAGGCTGCAGTCGATGCCAGCCCAGTCGCTCCTCTAGGCAGGTCAAATGTATCCCCATGCCATTGAAATGCCGTGAATCTATCAGGAAACCCCTTGAAAGCAGAAGAGCTAAAGGCAGCACGATTCAGCTTCACCTCATGCCAGCCGATCTCCCTATAGCGATTTTTATGCACCATTCCTCCCAGGATATCTGAGATCAGCTGGGCGCCAAGGCAGATTCCAAGAATAGTCTTCTTGCTATCCATAGCCCTGCGTATGAACCTCTTCTCCTCCGCCAGCCAAGGATAAAGATCCTCCTGGTAGATGTTCATCTCCCCACCTAAAACCAGCAGCAGATCAAAATCAGCATCTTTGGGGAGCCTCTCGCCCGCAAATATTTTAGTCCCGAAGACATCATGACCGGAATCTTCCGCCCAGAGGGCGATATTTGCCGGGTCCTCAAAGGGATTGTGCTGGATGTAGTGCAATCTCATCGCTCATCTCTCCCTGCATTACGATGGTCCTTGATAAGGTGAGAATAATGGATTATAGCTTTTTTTGAGAGGATTTAAGAAGATTTGAGGGGATGTATGAGAAATCCTTAGGTTTAAAAGTTCAAAACTATAAATTCTACTCGTTTTCTCTGAACAGATAAAACCTCGCCTCCCGGTAATTGACCAGCCTCCTGCCAAATCCAGCGAGCTGCGCTATCTCATCCTGCAAGGGCCGGACGATGACATCCGCACCCACCGCAGCCGCCAGCTCCCCCATGGCAAGCTGCATCTCCAGAGGAGGGCGAATGGAGTAGATGAGGCCCGCTCCCTGATAGATCTCCCTCCGGGGGGCGAAGATGTCGTCCTTTTCCACCATCATGCCCGCCAGAATCCTCTCAACCCTGTCCGTAAGGATCACTTCCAGGCCCATCTCCGACAGCCTCTGAGCAACATAGGGAAAATGGCCCACACCCACCTCCACCACCCTGCCAGGGTAGTTTTTGGCGATGAACTCCGCCAGGTCCCTGGCAGCCGTCTGTCCCGTCATCTTGGTTGCCACTTCTCGTCTGATCATTCTTATCTCTATCCGCAATTGTTATTAACAGATGGCACTAATTGATTATGAGAAAGCAATGAAGGGATAGGGATGGAACTTGATATACGGGAGGCCATGGATTTTTCAAATTCAGGCGACGACTTCGGTATCCCCAGAATACTGATCGTGGGCTGTGGCGGCGCAGGCGGAAACACCATCAACAGACTCAAAAGAATGGGCCTGATGGGGGCGAAGACCATAGCCATAAACACCGACCGCCAGCACCTGGAGACCGTCTCTGCGGATGAGAAGATGCTGATTGGCCGGAAGCTCACCCGGGGGATGGGAGCAGGAGGAGACCCCGAGGTGGGAAGGAAGGCGGCGGAGAGCGCAAGAACGGACATCGAGGACCTCTTGCGCGGCGCAGACCTGGTATTCGTCCTCGCGGGCATGGGTGGAGGCACTGGCACCGGCTCAGCGCCGGTGGTGGCAAGAATTGCCAGGCAAGAGGGCGCCCTGGTGGTGGCCATGGTCACCACGCCATTTCACATGGAGAGGAAGAGGATCTTCATCGCCGAGGAAGGCCTGGAGAACCTGCGCAATTACGCAAACACCTCCATTGTGATGGACAACAATCGCCTGCTGGAGCGCGCCCCCCACCTGCCCTTCCAGGAAGCATTCTCTCTGGTCGACGGTATTACAGGCGAGATCATCCAGGGGATCTGCGAGACATTGACCACCCCCTCGCTAATCAACCTGGATTATGCCGATGTGCACACCATCATGAACACCGGCGGGGCCAGCTTTATGCTGGTAGGAGAGGGGAGCATGAAGAAGAGCCCGGAGAATATCGTCCGCTCCGCTCTGAACAATCCCCTCCTGGACGTGGAGCTCAGAGGTGCAAAAGCCTGTCTGCTGCACATTGACGGTGGACCGGATATGACCCTGAAGGAGGCAGCTTCCATCGCCAGCAGCCTAACCCAGGACCTTGACCCGAGGGCGAATGTCATCTGGGGGGCAAAGATCAAGCCTGAGCTCAAGGGCAGGGTGAAGCTGATGGCCATAATAACCGGGGTGAAATCTGCCCAGGTGCTGGGGTCAACCGAGGCGGGGATGGATCCACTGGAGGAGATGAGCCTGCCAGCCGATCGGTGCATTGGCCTTGCCCGGACAAGGACTGATGCCATAAAATGAGGATATTAGGGGAATAAAGATGAGCGTGATAGCATGGATGAACTCTTGTTCCAGATAATGGCCTTAATCCTGGCGATAATCCTGGGCATTGCCGCGATCTACAGCATCCGCCTCTATCTGGAGATTTGAGCGGAAAGCGGGTCATTTGGCTTTAGCTGCAAATTGCAGCTTTCAGGCTCAGCGTCCGAAGAAATAGCATCGCCACATGCAGTGCCCATTGCCAATTCGTTGGCGATATCCATGCCCCATTCAGCCATGCCCTGCGGGGGTCAACCTCTGGAACTTCCAGAGCCGGTCCAGCCTGGCTGTGGCATCCACACCCACCTTGGTGGTCATTCCCTCATTGCTCCTGGGGTCGAGAGTGCTGCCGCGCACATTGGGATAAAGAACTATATCCTCGTCACCACGCATGCGCGTAGCCAGGGCATACTCCAGGTCTCGAGGATCGTGAATATCGATATCTGAGTCCACTACCAGCACATGCTTCAAAGAGCGATGGGCCTTGATAGCGGCATCGATCGCTCTTCTGGCATCCTCCTCTGTCTCCTTCTCAATCTGCACCACGGCATGGAAGTAACAACATCCTCCCTCGGTAAGCATGACGTCCTTCACCTTTGCCACCTTGGAGACCTCCCGGTAGATAAGCGGCTCATAGGGCACTCCCATCAGCATCTTGTGCTCACCTCCTGCAGGCAGAAGGCCATGATAGATGGGCTCATTGCACATCATCATCCTGGTTAGCCGGATGACCGGCTCCTGCCGGACCAGGTCCCGAGTGCCGGTGATGTCCACGAACGGCCCCTCCGGTGCCCTTTCAGTGGTGATGTATCCCTCTAAAACGATCTGTGCATGGGGAACAAGAACCCCATTATCCAGAGCAATCAGCTCCACATGAGAGCCTCGCAGGGCGGCAGCATAACAAAACTCCATCTCTGGAGGAACGCGGGTGGAGGCAGCCATCAATACCAGCGGATCCACTCCTATGGCCACAGCCACTGCAACTTCCTTGCCCTTGGCCAGAGCGGCCTCATAGAGCTGATGGGTATGCCTTCCCGGGACCAACCTTGCTGCCAGTCGATCTTTTCCCAGGACCATCAGGCGGTGAACGCAGGCATTGATTTTGTCCTCAAAGCGGCTCACCACCACTCCAGAGGTGATATAAGGGCCGCCGTCCCCCGGAAAGTAGGTCATGATGGGAAGCCTGCTGAGATCCGGTTGGGAGACATTCTCCATGAAACTGGACCAATCCACCTCTCGCACGGGACCCTGGCATCCGATCTGGGATAGGTGGCGGACCATATCCTCAGCAGGGATGCCCAGGGCCCGGGCCAGGAGGTCCCTCGTCCCAAGGATATTCAGGCAGCACTTATGGCCGGAGACATCGTCAAATAGAATCGGCCCACTACCCCAGGATCTCTCTGTGACCTCTTCAACGGGCGATACAGGGTCACGCACGTGGTTCATCAAACCTGACCCTTCCAGATCATCCAGAAAGCCCCTGAAGCTCATGATCTTACCCTCCTTTTTATTACGCTTGCCTTCATTCCGCCACCTTTTCTCATCTTTTTAATAATCTCTTGTCATTCTATCTCTTTCCACTATTTTAGATCCATCTCACACCAGGAGCACAGCGATCAGACCGCTCAGGAATACACCGTCAAAGGTTCCAGCTCCGCCGATACTGGCCACTGGAGCCCCAAGGTCGCGGATCTTTCCCAGGTTGAGAATATCCGCCCCAAGCAGAGTGCCCAGGGTTCCTGCCGCATAAGCAATTAAGAAGATGAGATCATGAGGTGCGCCCAGCACATAGACCATGAGGATCGCCGCCAGGGCGGCACAAAGGGGTGGGACCAGGGCAGGAGTCACTATCCCCAGCCCTCGAACCGGCCTCGCCACCCGGTTGGTGATGATGGCCACCAAGACAATGCCCGATAGTGCATAATAGATGGACTCTGGAAACCGGTAGATGAGTGCCATGGAGATCAATGAGGGAATCAGGGCCCCACCCACATTTATGGCCAAAAGGGTATTGCAGCTCTTCACCACAGGGACATGATAAGATACGCCAAAGGCCCGAATGTGTCGTTCATGGACCATGGGAGTGCTGCACTCTAGGTTGGTCAATGGTATGTTTATGCTGGATCCAACCAGAGACGCCAAAAGCACAAAGAGGGCCTGGCTCCAGGAGAAACCGATCTTGGTGAAGGCTGTCCTGGCCAGATCAAGGAAAAGAAAGCTCACTACTATTGCAATCAAGAACGCGAAGCCCAGCATGATCAATATGCCAACTGGAGAGTAGATCAGACGGTTTTCCATTTTCCTCTATATTGCCATCCCAGGCGTATAACCTTTTGTATAAGGGCGTGCAGCTGCAAAAGAGATTTGTAATGGTATGTCAAAGAGTCGCATATGAAAGAGAAGTGGCTCATGGCCAGAGGATCATGGGAGGAGATCAAACCCCAGATAACCACCGCCCTTGAATCTGGATTCGAATGCGTAATCGTGGATCGGGAGAACGTCGAGCGGGTGCGGGAGCTGGGAAATATCCAGGTAGCATGCTTTGGCGCCGAGAAGGGTGCGGAGGACATTCTGGTGATCGGCAGGCACGGTGAGGGCGATGGTTCGGTGCCTCTGCCCAAAGACCTGAACAGCTCCATGGACTATGCTCTGGCCAAGACCATCTCCGGGAACAAGGCCGCATATGTGGTCATTGCCGGCAAGAAGTATGAGCAATTCGCAGTGGAGATGGGAAAGCATGTGGACTATCTGCTGGTGATCGGCACCGACTGGAAGGTGATCCCCCTGGAGAATATGATCGCCGGCCTGCAGGGATGCCAGGTTAAGATCATCAGTGGGGTCAAGAGTTCGGATGAGGCAAAGCTGGCCCTGGCCACACTGGAGCAGGGAGCAGATGGAGTGCTATTGGACAGCTCTGACCTCTCTGAGATCAAGAGGGTTATGAGGGCAGCAGAGCAATCGGAAAAAGGGCGCCTGGACCTCATACCAGCCAGGGTGGTCTCGGTCAAGCCGGTGGGGATGGGCGACCGGGTCTGTGTGGATACCGCCAACATGATGGTCCCAGGAGAGGGAATGCTCATCGGCTCCCAGGCCAAGGGCTTTTTCCTTGTCCATAGCGAGTCAGAGGACAGCCCCTATGTGGCTGCGCGTCCCTTCCGGGTGAACGCCGGCGCGGTTCACGCCTATATCCGGGTGGGGGAGAAGACACGCTATCTATCGGAGCTAAAATCTGGTGACGAGGTCACCATTGTGAGCAAGGATGGCCTCTCCAGGAGCGCTATCGTGGGCCGGGCGAAGATCGAGAAGAGGCCCATGATCCTCATCGAGGCGGAGGCAGATGGTGTGCTCATAAGCACGCTGCTGCAGAATGCTGAGACCATAAAGCTGGTGAGCAGCGATGGCACCCCCAGGCCGGTGACGGAGCTCAAAGCCGGGGACGAGGTGCTGGTCCATCTGGAGGAGGCTGCCCGCCATTTCGGCATGAAGATTGAGGAGAGCATCGTGGAGAGATGAGATACGTTATGAAAAGGTCGCAGATCGTTGCCGTCCTGGGAGAGAGGGCAGCAGACGACCTCAAGGCGGCATCCGATGCAGACATGATTGAGCTGAGGCTGGATCTGGCCACTGAGCCCATTCAGACGATAAAAGCCATCAGAGAGGCTACAGAAAAGGCGATCATCGCCACCAATCGCCTCCAGGCGGAGGGAGGGAAGTTCCAGGGGTCAGAGAGGGAGAGGATCGAGCTGCTCGTTCAGGCCTCTGAGTACGCCGATCTGGTGGATATCGAGCTTCAGGCAGAGTTAAGAGAAGAGTTCATCTCTCAAGTCAGCCGGCCGGTCATAGTCTCTTATCATGACTTCCAGGGAATGCCCGGGATCGATGAGCTCGCTGCCATAAAAGAGAGGATGAAGATGGCAGGTGCGGCGATTGCTAAGATCGCCGTGACGCCCAGGAGCCTGAAAGACGACCTGGATCTCCTAGAATTTTTGCTAGCTGCAGATTTGCCCTTATGTCTGATCGCGATGGGAGATCTGGGCAGACACCTGCGGGCAGTGGCTCCTTTGTATGGTTCTGCTCTGGCATATGGTTATGTTAGAGAGAGCACCGCTCCCGGGCAGATGAGCCTGGCAGAGCTCTCTAGTGCCAGAGAGTTGCTCAAATGGTAAAATTAGCCAAATTTTTTGTATTTATGGAAAATATTATTAAAAATGAAAAAATAAGTCGCCTAATGGACATGATTTTTTCTGATAATGCTGCCTGCATAATAGATCGGATGAAGATTGCTTAAAACCTGGGAAATTCCCCTATCTTTTAAAAAATAATTATAGATATGTTACTAAAATCAATGGTTGATAGAGAATATTATATATTTAAATTTAATATTTATTTGAATTTCAGCCCTATAATCGCTCCTTATAGGGAGACATAAATGTTATTTGAAGATTAATTTTCTGTATTAATTATAATATGTAATTGGCCAATTGGCTGACCGAATATGCGCTATGATTTGCCATATTCGTTCTTCAATACTTATCTGAATATTTGACGCAAGATTTAATTACTCTAACTGCAAATTAAAAGACATGGATGCAGTCGTTGATATAGGAGGCAGGCCTGGTTATAACTGCGGGGGATTTTGCAGCTTCTGTTATTTTAAAGGAGTGAAAACGGTTGAGCCGCTGGGATGCAAATATTGCCCACCCCATAAAAAGGGGTGCGATTACTGTTCTAGAGCAGTAGTTGAGATCCAGCCAGGCTTCAAGTCCCTGGATCAGTTGGTATTTGAAGCATCCCAGCAATGCATATTATCACGGCCGGATTCCATAACCATAAAAGGGAATGGTGATGCCAGCTTTCATCCAGATTTGCTTAAACTGGTTCAAACCCTCAGCAACGGCGTTGTACCCATCCACCTGGATTACACCAGCGGAAAGGGCTTTTTTAAGGGGGATGAAGCCGGTCCCCTGATCGAAGCCGGATTGCGAAGGATAAGCTTCTCCGTCTTCTCAACTGACCCTGAGCTTCGGCGAAGGTACGTGAATGATAAACATCCAGAGGCTGCGCTCTCAAACCTCAGAACCTTTTGCGAAAGATGCGATCTATATGCCATGATCGTCCTCATACCGGGCATAAACGATGGCTTTCAGCTGGAGAAGACCTGCCAGGACCTCTGCGATATGGGAGCAAAAGGCCTGATGCTCATGTCATTTGCCAACAGCAAAGAGCAAGGGCTCATCTTTGGAAACGAGCCGTTAATGCCGGGCATTGTTCCCTATTCCGTGGAGGAGATCCGCAGGATTGCCACTGAAATAAATGAACGATATGATATGAGGGTCATAGGGACGCCTCTATGGGATCCACAGACAGGAGCTCCTTTCGCCCTGGCCCATCATAGAAAAGAGCTGAATCGACTGCCGGCCATCGAGAGGAGCGCCACCATCATCACCAGCTCTGTGGCCTATCCATTCCTATCGACCATATTCGAGGAGATAGGAGAGGATGTGAATGTGGTAGCAGTGAATAAGGAGATAGGAAACCTGATCACCCTGGAGGATTTCAACTTCCTGGATCTGGGGAACATAAAAGAGAGGGTGCTAATACCGGGAATGGTTCTAGCTCATGACCAGGAGATCAGAAGGGCTCTTCGCCGTGATGGAGTGCGCCGGCTGGTCTTCAGAGGTCCTGATGCCCTCACAGTCGAATCCGAGAGAAGCATCTACATGACCACCGAGGAGGTTATCGCCAGAGAGGTGGAGGCATTCTCTGGATTGATATGCCAGATCAATGAGCTGGGCGGAGAAGAGACAGAATCCGCCACGGTCCAGAAAGATCGTGATAATTGTAGCTGTGAGAGAATGGACAGATCTCACTATCATGAAAACCCGATAATGGTGGATGAAGAGGATATCAAGCAGACCGTCGGCTGACTCCCTGACGATTAATTTTATCTCACATCCCGGCCAGTGCCAGCAAGAGGTGACTTAGATTGAGCGAGATGAGAGAACTGGTGATAAATAAGGACGATTATTTGAAATTTCTTGCGGACCGCCTGCGGCTTAAGGGCACCTGCCAGAGGGAGATTGAGAATGTGAGCTTCCCCTTCCTCTTCGCCTCAGGAAGCGAGATGCTGCGCACTTATATTCTGGGAGAGTCTGAGTTCACCTCCACCCTGCCAGACAGGTACCGGCTCCCGGACAGAGGATTCATCTGGTTCCTATTCTCACAATCTGTAAAAGAGATTCAGGTAATGCCTGAGAGGATGACAATAAAATACGAATTAAAAGACGAATACCGCAAGCCTTTCAAGCAGTTCTATCTCTAGCGACCTTTTCCCCTGGCCGGTCACTGGTCCGAGTTGGTCGGGTCAGATACAGGTCATGCCGTTTCATCCTTTTCCGCCTTGATCTTGCGGCCCCAGGATCCTGTCAGACGGCCTCTCTGTGCCAGGCTGCCCAGGAGCGCCTCAGCATCGCTGGATAGGGGCGCAGGCTTTTTTTCCCAGAGGGGGGTTCCGGGCAGGGGCATGAACCGGTGCGCTCTCACCTTTCCTCCCTTTTCCTCAATCCATCTGGCCAGGTCCAGGGTCATATGCTGATCCTCTGCTGACTCCATGGGCAGGCC
>ENA-UOUL01002195-UOUL01002195.1-bioreactor-metagenome-genome-assembly--contig:-NODE-2195-length-23640-cov-3.586725_pt1 | contig 23640 bp, 22 predicted proteins | sample MGYA00249838_ERZ747220 | MGnify/ENA primary metagenome ERZ747220 (study PRJEB28778, sample SAMN05720191) | bioreactor metagenome | isolation source: Anaerobic biogas reactor | place: USA:Washington...
ATCCCGTATGAAGGAGCGATGCGCAAGGTCGATGCCGACCGCTTTGCTCGTTTTCTGGCCGACTGCAGCCGCGCTGTCGCCGTGGAGATAAAGAGGCGCTATGGTGGAGAAACAACTGTCGAGAGCTGATTTCCTTGATCTCATCCGAAGCCGGCGTGTCGCCCGCGCCTTCAGTGACGAGCCCGTCTCTGAAGAGATGCTCTGGCAAATTCTGGAAATGGCCCGCTGGGCCCCCGCCGCCAGCAACCGGCGGATGCAGCGCTACATCTGCATCACAGACCGGACGCTGATTGACCAGATCAGGCTCGTGTCGCCGGGGATGGGCGGGCTTCCCACGGCGTTGATCGTGATTTGTGTGGATTGGGGCATTGCCGGGTTTGAGGCGTACGACCGGAGCTACCGGAACACCTATATCGACGTCGGCACCGCTGCCGAAAATATGCTCCTGGCGGCCCACGCGCTGGGGTTGGGCGCCTGGCCGATGACTTCCTTTAGCGTCCCGGCCGTCGTCGAGCTGCTCAATATTTCTCCACCCCTGCGTCCGGAGATGTTCATTGGGCTGGGGCACCCGGCGACTGCCCCAGCAAAACCGGCCGGGCGCGCCAGACCAAAAACTACGCTGCGTATCGAGGATCTGGTCCAGTGGGGCGTGCAGTAAACTGGTCCTTTCTCAGGCGCCGACGGCCGTATCGCTAGAGCAGCATCCGGGCGGGCTCTTCCAGTGCCGCGCGCAGGGTAGCCAGGAAGCGGGCGGCGACGGCGCCGTCGATGGCCCGGTGGTCGGCGGAGAGCGTCAGCGTCATCAGCGGCCGGGCGACGGGATTGCCCCCGGCGTCGGGCACGAAGCGCCGCTCGACGCGACCGGCGGCGAGGATGGCGACCTGGGGTGGGTTGAGGATGGCCGTGAACTGGTCGATGCCGAACATGCCCAGGTTGGAGACGGTGAAGGTGCCGCCGGCAACGTCGTCGGGAAGTAGCCGGCCGGCGCGGGCCCGTGCGACAAGATCGTCGAGGGTAGCATCCAGGCTGGTGATGCCGTGGCGGTCGGCGTCGTGGACCACGGGCACGATCAGGCCGTCCTCCAGGGCCACGGCGACGCCGACGTTGATCCTGGGCAGGAGCCAGATCTCATCGTCTTGCAGGTAGCTGTTCAGCCGTGGGTGGCGGCGCAGCGCCCAGGCGCAGGCGCGCACGAGAATGGCCGTGAGGGACGGGGCGTTCTGCTCCTCCCCGGCCACACGGCGCAGCTCCAGGGCAGCGCTCATGTCCACGTCGAGGGTAAAGGTGATATGAGGCGCCTGCTGGTAGCTGCGCGTCATACGCTCGGCGATGGTGCGGCGCATGCCGGCCAATGGGATGATCTCAGGCGTGCCGGTGAGGCTCTCCGGGGTCGGGGCGGGCGGCGCCGCCGGTGAGACGGCGGCGAGAGCGTCGGCTTCCTGGATACGGCCGCGCGGCCCGCTTCCGGCAATCGCACCCAGCTCCAGGTCATGCTCGCGAGCCACGCGACGGGCCGCCGGGGTCGCTCGCGGGTGGGAAGGCTGGGGCGCTATGGCGCTGCGCCCAGCCAGATGCGCCTCCACGTCCTGGCGCGTGATCTTGCCCCGCGCCCCACTGCCACAGACCTGTGCCAGGTCGAGGCCGACCGCGGCGGCGATACGGGCTGCAACCGGCGTGGCAGGCGCTTTGCCGGCCTCTGCGGGTGTAGCCTTCTCAGCCTGCCGTCGCGAGGTGGGGGCCGTCCCGGCCGGCGCGCTCTCGCCGGGCGCCAGGATGTAGGCAATGACGTCAGTCACGGCAGCCGCTTCTCCCGCAGTGTAGCGGATGCCGCCCAGCACGCCATCGCCGGGAGACTCCACCTCCATGTTCACCTTATCAGTAGTGACCTCGCAGATGGGGTCGCCCATCCTCACCACGTCGCCTTCCTCGCGTAGCCAGGCGACAATCGTGGATTCCTCCTGGGTAAAGCCGAATTTCGGCATTATGACGGGGATCGCCATCTGCTCCTTCCTCTATGATCAGACGCGGCCCTGCGCCAGAGCTCGCGCTTCGGCGATGATCTCTTCCACCTGCGGGATGGCGGCGCGCTCCAGCTCGCGGTTGTACGGGATAGGCACGTCCCGGCCGGCGAGCCGCCGAATCGGGGCGTCCAGATAGTCGAAGGCTTCGCTGGCGGCGACGCGGGCGACGATCTCGCCGCCGTAGCCGCCGGTGCCCACCGCTTCGTGTACGACGAGCAGCCGGCCGGTTCGAGCGACCGAGGCGATGATCGGCTCGTCGTCAAGCGGGTTCAGGGTGCGCGGGTCCACGATCGCCAGCTCGATGCCATCCTCCCGGCTCAACGTTTCGGCTGCTTCCAGCGCGCGCTGCACCATGAGGCCCGTCGCGACCACAGTCAGGTCGTTGCCCTCGCGCACGACGGCGCTCCGGCCCAACGGCACGCGGTACATCTCCTCCGGGACCGGGCCTTTCACCTTATAGAGCAGCTTGTGCTCGACAAAGATGACCGGGTTGTCGTCCTCGATGGCGCTGAGCAGCAGCCCTTTGGCGTCATACGGGTTGCTGGGCATGACCACCTTGAGGCCGGGAACGTGCACAAACCAGTTCTCCAGCGACTCGGAATGCTGGGCGGCGGCGCCGGTGCCGGCGCCGCCGGGCATGCGCAGCACAAAGGGCACGGTCGCCTTGCCGCCAAACATGAAGCGGACTTTGGCCGCCTGCAGCACGAGCTGTTCCATGGAGAGGGTGACGAAGTCCATAAACTGGATTTCGCCGACCGGCCGCATGCCGGCGAGCGCCGCGCCCAGGCAGGCGCCGGCAATGGCCGCCTCGGAGATGGGCGTATCCCGCACGCGTTCCGGGCCAAAGCGCTCGATGAGGCCATGAGACACGCCAAAGGCGCCGCCGTATACGCCGACATCCTCGCCTATCAGGAAGACGCGCTCGTCGGCCTCCATCGCCTGCGCCAGCGCCTCGCGCAGCGCTTCCATGTAAGTCAGCTCGCGCGTGAGTTGCGTTTCGGCCGGCCGGGTCTGAACCAGCGTCTCAGGCATAGACACCCTCCATAAGCGTTTCGACAGCCGGCTCGGGGCTGGCTTCGGCAAAAGCGACCGAGGCCTCTACGGCGGCGCAGGCGCGGTCGTGCAGGGCCGCCGCTTCCGCTTCGTCGAGCAGCCCGGCGGCGATAAGCGTCTGCGCGAAGCGGGGAATCGGGTCGCGCTGCTGCCACTCCCGTACCTCGTCGCGCGTGCGGTAGGCCTGCCGGTCGCTCTTGGAGTGCCCTTCCCAGCGGTAGGTGATCGCCTCGACCAGCGTTGGCCCGCTGCCGGCGCGGGCGCGGCTCGCCGCCTGGGAGACGGCGTCGTAGACAGCCAGCAGATCGTTGCCGTCAACGGTGACGCCGGGGATGCCGTAGGCGCAGGCGCGCTGACTGATGTGCTCGACGTTCATCGCCCGCGCCACAGGCATGGACATTCCATACTGGTTGTTCTCGCAGAGATAGACGACCGGCAGGCGCCAGATGGAAGCCATGTTGAGCGATTCGTGGAAAGCGCCCTCGTTGGATGCGCCGTCGCCAAAGATGACCATCACGACCTGATCCGTGCCGCGTAGCTGGATGCTCAGGCCAACGCCCACGGCGATGGGCAGGCCCCCGCCGACGATGCCGTTGGCGCCGAGGTTGTTACGCTCGACGTCGGCAATGTGCATCGAGCCGCCCCGGCCGCGGCAGAAGCCGGTCTCCTTGCCCATGAACTCGGCCATCGTCCGGTCCACGTCGCCGCTCCAGGAGAGACAGTGGCCGTGGCCGCGATGGTGATTGAGCAGGTAGTCGTAGCCGCGGCGCAGCGCAAAGCTCGCCCCGACCGCCGTGGCTTCCTGCCCGATGGAGAGGTGCATCGTGCCGTGGATGCGGCCGAGGGCGTACAGCTCTTTGGCCTTCTCCTCGAAGATTCGGATCGTCCACATCGTCTCCAGCATCTCGCGCGCCGTCTCTGCGCCGAGCGTCTGGAGAAGGGCCGCCTGCAGTGCGGCGTCTGGCTGGTGCGCCGGCTGCGTCATCTTGGCTGGGTGGTGGGCTGCAGCCCGGCGTCTTCGTAGGCCAGCTCGATCTGGCGCCGGCTCTGCGCCGACTCCACAATCGCGTCGCAGACGAGCGCGGCGCGGTAGCCGTCGAGGAAAGTCGCGCCGTCCGGCGCCACGGGCCGGTTGTTGGCGATACAATCCAGGAAGTGGGCCAGCTCGTGAATAAAGGTGTGCTCCCAGCCGATGATGTGACCCGGCGGCCACCAGTGCTTCAACCACGGATGGATTGACTCGGTGACCATGATCGTGCGGAAGCCTTCGGTCTCCGACTGCCCCTCCTCGACAAGGTAGAGCTGCAGCTCGTTGAGCCGTTCCAGATTGAAGCGCAGGCTGCCCTTCTCGCCGTTGATCTCAAACAGCTCGTAGTTCTTGCGCCCGGCCGCCAGCCGCGTTCCTTCCAGGGAGCCAATCGCCCCGTTTTCGAACTCGATAGCCGCGACAAAAGCGTCGTCCACGTCAACCTTACCCGTGCCGCTGCCGTCGGGCAGCGGGCGCTCATCGATAAAGGTCCGGGTCATGGCACTGACGCCCCTGATCTCGCCGACGAGGAAGCGGCCGAGATCGACAATGTGGGCGGCGAGGTCGCCGATGGCGCCGGTGCCCGCCTGCTCGCGGTCCATACGCCAGAGGCGCGGCGTGTTGTAGTGCGGCATCAGCCAGTCCTGCAGATACATGGCCCGGAAATGGTAGATGCGGCCGAGCCTGCCCTGCCGGATCAGGTCGCGGGCCAGGCGCACGGCGGGGACAAAGCGGTAGTTGAAGGCGACGCCATGTTTCACGCCGGCTTTCTCCACGGCTTCCAGCATGGCATGGGCCTCGCCGGCGGTGCGGGCCAGCGGCTTCTCGCAGAAGACGTGCTTGCCCGCTTCCGCAGCGGCAATCGAGGGCGCGGCGTGCAGGTTATTGGGGCCGCCGTTGTCCAGGAGCTGCACGTCTTCGTCGGCGACCAGATCGCGCCAGTCGGTGTAGGTGCGCTCGTAGCCGTAGCGCCGGGCCATGCTCTTCAGGGCTACTTCGTCCCGGCCGGAGACGGCGACCAGGCGCGGTATCGCCGGTGGGGGGCTGATGGCAAAAGGCAGCGAGCGCAAGGCGTTGCTGTGGGCGCGACCCATAAAGGCGTAGCCCAACATGCCCACGCCGATCTCGGGAACGTTCAGTTCGGCATTGTCACTCACAGTTCACTCTCCACATCGTCTATCCAGTGGGTGTCGCCGGGCGCGGCGTTGGTCTTGAAGACCAGCAGCCGGAACGGCTCGGCGCCATCGTTGTGCAGCCGGTGGACGTCGCCCGGCTCCGTCAGCAGCATGTCGCCCGGCTCCAGTCGCAGCGTGTTGCCGTTGACGGCCAGCAGGCAGCGGCCGGATAGCACGCAGTAGAACTCGCGGGCGCTGCTGTGGACGTGATCGGGGATGGTATCCCCCGGCGCCATTTCCACGAGCTGCACCAGCGTGCCCGGCGCGGCCAGCGCTCCGGCCGTCGCCAGCGGCTGCTTGCGATAGCCGCGCCCGGCCTGCCAGCGCTCTGGATGAACGTCTATCTGCTGCATTGCGCCGAAGCTCAGGTCCAGAACATCTCGCCGGGCAGCTCGGTGATGTTTGCCTCCTTGAGTAAGGCAATCGCTTTGGCCAGCCCTTCGTCGGTAGACATCAGGGCATCTTCGTGCTCGATAGAGATGACGTAGTCGTAACCCACCAGCCGCAGCGTGCTGATGATCTCTTTCCAGACGCCCGCTCCGTGCCCGTAGCCGATGCTGCGGAAGGTCCAGGCGCGGTTGAGAATGTCGCCATACGGCTTGGCGTCGTTGCAGCCGTTTACCGCCACGTTGAACGGATCGACGTAGGCGTCCTTGCCATGCACGTGGAAGATGGCGTCGCCGAGGGCGCGGATGGCGGCGACTGGATTGACGCCATTCCAGAAAAGGTGGCTGGGATCAAAGTTGCAGCCCAGGACCGGACCGACCGCCTCCCGCAGCCGCAGGAGCGTTTCGACATTGTAGACCAGCATGCCGGGGTGCATCTCGAAGGCGAATTTCACGCCCTGATCCTCGATAAAGCGGCCTGCTTCCTGCCAGTAGGGGATGGCGACCTCGTCCCACTGGTAGGCCTGGGCTTCCAGGAAGTCGGGGGGCCAGGGGCAGGTTACCCAGTTCGGCATGGAATCGCCGGGGGCGCCGGCCGGCAGGCCGGAGAAGCCATTCACGACAGGGACGCCGAGCAGGGATGCGAGCCGCACCGCTTTACGGATCGTCTCGTCGGCCTGCTGCGCCACCTCACGATTGGGATGGATGGGATTGTTGTGCACGCTGAGCGCGCTGAGTATGAGGCCGCGCGAGCTGATTTCGCCCAGCCAGTCGTCGCGGCGCGCCGCGCTGTCCAGTAGCTCGTCTACCGGCGTGTGCTGGCTGCCCGGATAGCCGCCCGCGCCGATTTCCACGGCTTCGACGCCGGCCGCAACTGCTTTGTCGAGCGCCTGCGTGAACGGCAGGTCCTGCCAGAGGGCTGTAAAGACACCAATTTTCATGAGTTTCCTCCTTCGCCGGCAGAGGCCGGGATCGGACGGTGGCTCTCTGCCATTTGAGTCAGTTTATCCTGCTGCCGGCGCAGGCGAACGACCGGCGCATCTTCCTCCAGGGCCACGTCATGCCAGCCAATGATAGCGCCGGCCGGGACCGGGCGGACGAGGCGGGCGCCGGGCGCGAGGCCGGCCGGCAAGGCGCCGGCTGCGCGCGCCGCTCCGGCTGTGTCGATGAGCGCGCGGAAGGTATAGCCGCCGAACTCGTCCAGGTAGTCGCCGGGTGCCAGGTCGCGCTTGGCGACGGTCAGCACCTCGGCTACCGGCTCGTCGAGCGGCACGAGCGTAGGCTGCCCATAGAGGTGGGCGCGGGCAATAGAAAGCGGCGCCTCGATGAACCAGAGGTGGTAGGGCCGGAAGAAAGTCGAGTATTTGCCGTTGCCCACCTTCAGGTATTTCAAGTCGGCAGCGACGCGTGCATCGCTCACCCGCACCGTCACAAACACCCCGCCGGCCATCGCGCTGCCCTGGACAAAATCGACGACGCCGGGAAAGGGCGCCAGGCCGCCGTCTTCTTCCAGGGCGAATATCGCCGTGACAGTCTCCTGGTTAGCCTCCGGCCCGACCATGCCGCGCCGAATTGGCATGCAGCCGGTGGCGTTCGCCGCGCACGTCATCTCAAACATCGTCTTCGTGCCATCTACGTAGGAAGCGACCTGGTAGGGATCTTTGTCGCTGCGCCGGGCCGATTCTACCACGCTATCCGGCGTCGCCGTCGGGTCGAGCGGGTTGTTCTTGCCCTTGCCGATGACGATAGGCTCGAAGCCGAGGCTGGTGACAAAGTCGACCAGCTCCATCAGGCAGCCCGGCTCGTCGCCGGAGCTGACCGAGTAGAGCAGGCCGGCGCCCGCCGCCAGCCGCTTGAGCATCGGGCCGACGGTTACGTCCGCCTCGATGTTGACGAGCACCACGTTTTTGCCGTTTTCCAGCGCCGCGAGGGCCGTCGCCGCCCCGGAGGCCGGCGAGGGGGTGACGTCGGTAATTACGTCGATGGGGTCCAGCCGGGCGGCGAGCGTGATGTCCGGCGTCACCACGCGCTGCCCGCGCCGCAGCGCCGCGTGGGCCTGGGGGACCGTCTCGGCTTCGGCAATGGCGTCCTCGTCCAGTCCGGTGGCGAGGAAAGCCTGCCGCGCCGCCTCGACGTCGGGGTCGGCGAGCACAGCTACCTCCATGCCCGGCACGTGAGCCATCTGCGCGACAAAGCCACTGCCCATCCAGCCCGCGCCGGTCGCGCCGACGCGAATCGGGTTATCGTCGGCCTGCAGTTGCCGTAACGCTTCCCTGAGCATCTTTCCTCCCTCTTAACGCGGCTTGACGGCGACGGCTTCCCGCGCAGCCACGGCGATGTCGTCGGCGGTCAGGTGATATTTGCGCAACAGGTCGGCCGGGTCGGCCGATTCGACGTAGACGTCGGCGAGGCCGACAAAGCGCATGGGCACGGGATGGCGGGCGGCGATGACGCGGGCGACGTTGCTGCCCATGCCGCCCTGCAGCAGGTGCTCTTCGGCGCAGACGACGGCGCCCGTCTCCTGGGCTGCGGCTACCAGCGTTTCTTCGTCCAGCGGGCGCAGCGTATGCAGGTCTACCACGCTCAATACCGTGCAGCGACGAATCCGGGAGTTCAAGATTCCGCCCGTCTACGCCATCCTGGTCGTCGTCTTTGTCAGCGCGGTAGTCCTCGACCTGTTCTTTGGCCGGGGGCAGATCACCTCGAGCACGATTCTCACCAATATGCTCGTCCGCTCCGTGGCGTTGGGCATCGTCGCCATGGGCCAGACGTTTGTCATGCTCTCCGCCTCCATCGATCTATCGGTTGCCTACCTGATCAGCGTCACGGCGGTCATGGCCTCGTTCCTGATGCGCGGCGATCCGGCGCGCGTGCCGATGGCGGTCGCCTCCGTGTTTGCCATTGGCGCGTTCGTCGGCCTGATCAACGGTCTGGTCGTGAGCAAGCTGCGCGTCAACCCCTTTATTGCCACGCTGGGTGTTGGCCTCGTGCTGAAGGGCGTGCTCAACGCCTCCTTTGAGACCTTTATCGGCGCTGTGCCGCGCAGCTTCCAGACGTTGGGTTATGGCACGATCGGGCCGGTGCCGATCTCCATCCTGGTACTGCTCGGCGTGACAGTCGTCGCTGCCTTTGTGCTCAGGCGGACGCGCTTTGGGGCGCATCTCTATGCCGTGGGCGGCAGCGAAGAAGTGGCCCGCCTTTCTGGCCTGCGCACCGACCGCGTTATCATCCTGGCCCACATCATCTGCAGCATGACGGCTGTCCTGACGGGTCTCTTTGTCGTCAGCCGGCTGCGCTCCGGCGCGCCCTGGGTGGGCACGGATGGGCTTTACGATCTGGAGTCTATTGCCGCCGTGGTCGTCGGCGGTACGGCATTGAGCGGAGGGAAAGGAGGCGTCGCCGGCACGCTCGCCGGCGTCGTCATCTTTGGCATCCTCGACACGGCGTTTAACCAGCTTGGCGTCGATACGTTCCTTAAACAGGTGTTGCGTGGCAGCATCATCATCCTGGCCGTTGCCAGCTATACCATCCGCTCACGCATGAAGGCGTCCTGATGAGCGCCGGCTCTACCCTGAGCATCTCACAGGCCAACGGGTAAAGACTATGGCACAACTTTCAGCTCCGGCGCGCGAGCGCACTTTCTGGAACCGCACGATCGGTGTGGTCCGCAGCATTCCGCCTATCTACATCGTCGCCATCCTTCTGTTCTTTGCGATTGGCCTGCGCAACCCCACGTTTCTGGAAGCCAGCGGGATCCTCAACTTCTTGCGGCGCGCCGCTCCCCTGATGATCCTGACCGCCGGGCAGCTTCTGGTAATCGTCTCCGGCGGCTTTGACCTGTCTGTCGGCTCGCTGATGTCGATGATGGTCATCGGCGGCGCGTTGATGATCAACAACGATCCGGCCAACACCTGGTGGGCCATCCTCGTGCTCTTCCTCATCGGCGCGGGGGCAGGCCTCGTCAACGGCGTCATCGTGGCCTACCTGAATGTGCCATCGCTGATTGCCACACTGGGCATGATGCTCGCGCTGCGTGGCGCCGGCCTCTACTGGACAGGCGGCGCCCCGCGCGGCTACCTGACCGACAACTTCCGCATGTTTGGCCGGGGCTGGATCGAAAACGTGCCCTTTGTCGAGCAGATCCCCATCGCCGTCGTCGTGCTGCTCGTCTTCAGCGGCATCTACATCTATCTCTACAACTACACCAACCTTGGCCGCCAGATGCTCGCCGTCGGTGATAATGCGCAGGCGGCGCGGCTGGGCGGCGTCAAAGTAGAGCGTATCCGGATCATCGCCTTTGTCCTCTCGGCGATCTCCGCTGTGGTCGCCGGCATTTTGCAGGGCGGCTTTGGCGGCGTCAACCCAGAAGCGGGCGAAGGCTTTGAGCTGCAGGCGATCTCGGCCGCCGTTCTCGGCGGCGCTGTTCTGCTGGGCGGGCGCGGCTCGATGGCCGCCGCGATTACGGGTGCCCTGGCGCTCGAAGCCCTGTTCACCCTGCTGAACCTGCTCGGTCTTCCCAAGCCGCTGCGCGATGCCGTGCAGGGCCTGATCATTGTCGGCGCTGTAGCCTACGCCGCATATACAGCCCGGCGCCGGCAATAGCCGGTGGTGGGCTGCCAAGGAGAGGAGGTGGTTGCCAACTACCCTGTAAACAGAGAAGCGCCCATTCACTGAAGCCGTCTTTTACTATCACCCCCTGTTAGGAGGAGAGATTCTCATGACTGATATTCGCAACAGACGCTGGCTCGTATTCGCCCTGCTGGTCGCGCTGCTGGTCACCATAGCTGCGTGTGGCGGGAATGCGCAGAATAATGTCGTGGACGAGGGCGCCAACGTCGAAGAGAACGTAGGCAACAACACGGAAACGGCGGACGAGCCGGTTGAGGAAGAAGTGGCTGAGGAAGAGGTCGGTACGGACGCGGGGCTGGAAAGCGACGCGGCCGAGGTCAAGTCCGAATTCTTCAGCCAGGAGCAGTATGATCGCTCTCTGCGCCAGCTCGAGCTGCAGGCGTCCGACGAGATCGACACCACCATCGGCGAAGGGCTCTGGGAACAGGTGCTGGAACCGGAGTGGGTCGATACGTCCGAGTATGCCAAGGAAGGCCCCTACACCTTCTGTTTCTCCAACGCCGGTGTGAACAACCCGTGGCGCGTCGTCGGTTATACGACGATGCAGGCGGAAGTTGATCTGCATCCGGAGATCGAAGAGTTCATCCATGTAGACGCAGAAGGCAGCGACGAAAAGCAGATCTCGGACATTGCCGACCTGGTTGCCAGCGGCAACTGCGACGTGCTGATCGTCTCGCCCAACACCACGGCGGCCCTGACACCGGCCGTGGAGCAGGCCTGTGAAGAGCTGCCCGTCGTCGTCTTCGACCGCGGCGTGTTCACCGATTGCCCGGTTTCCTTCGTGCAGCCCATTGGCGGTTACGCCTTTGGCCATGCGGGCGCCGAGTTTATCGCGGAGAACTGCGGCGACGACTGTAAGGTGCTGGCGCTGCGCATTCTGCCCGGCGTAGACGTGCTTGAGGAGCGTTGGGCTGCGGCCAAGATCGTCTTCGAAGAGGCCGGCAACATCGACGTGATCGGCGTGGAATTCGGCGACGGCGACAACGCCAAGGTGAAATCTATCGTCAACGACTATCTCGACCGCTTCGGCGAGATTGACGCCATCTGGATGGACGCCGGTGCGACCGCCGTGGCGGCTCTGGAAGCGTTCGAGGACCGTGGTCTGGACTATCCGATCATGGTTGGCGAAGACCAGCAGGACTTCCTGGTCAAGTGGCAGGAAGAAGGGATCTCGGGCATTGCGCCGACCTTCCCGACTTACCAGTGGCGGACCCCGATCATCGCCGGCATGCGCATCCTGCAGGGCGAGCAGGTTCCGAACGTCTGGCGGCTGCCGCAATTCCCTGTGACCCAGGAGACGCTGGACCAGTATGTTCAGCCGAACATGCCCCCGCTGCACTACGCCATGTGCGGCTGCGAGGGTATGCCTGACTTCCCCGAGCGGTGGGGCGGCCAATAAGCCATCGTAGGCGGGACCTGACAGCTCTCTAACTCCTGTCAGGTTTCAGAGAGCCGTGGGTGGCCCGCCCGGGTCACCCACGGCTACCCGAGGGAGGACGCATCATGATTGAAATAGGTTTTCACACCGACGCCTTTAATAGCGCCTACTGGAACTTTGAGCAGTGCCTGCAATGGGCGCAGCGCAACGACGTTCACTATATCGAATGCGGCACGATTGACGGAGTGAGCTGGCTCCATGGGCTGGGCTACCAGCCGCACGTCTCGTTGTGGGAAGACCCTCTGGCGCTACGGCGCAAGATGGAGGACTACGGCGTGCGCTTCTCCCAGCTCGACGCTGCTTACCCGCTGTCGCTGCCGAACGCGCCGGGCCTGGCGACCCGCTACATCATCAACTCGATCCGCTGGGCGTATCTGGCCGGCTGCGACCACATCGACACAACCGACCACATGTATAAGCCGCCCTCCATGAGCGACGAACAGGCGCTGGAGCAGATGAAGCGCATCTATGGGGAGATCCTGGAGGAAGCGGCCCGCTACGACATTATCGTCAACATCGAGCCCCACGGCTACTACACCACGAAGCCCGAGTTCATGGAGCGGATGCTCAACTTCTACGACACGCCCTATCTGCGCATGAATATGGATACGGGCAATACCTTTATCGCCGGGCAGGATCCGGTTGCCTTTCTGCAGCGCTTTAAGGACCGCGTCAGCCACGTGCACGTCAAGGACGTGAGCGAATCGCTGGCGGCGGTGATGCGCGGCGAGCTAACCGGCATCGCCGTCAGCGCCGTGGCCATCGGCGACGGCGTCAACGTGGACAATATCCGCCGCTGCTTCGACATCCTCGTGGACATTGGCTATGACGGCGTCGTCAGCATCGAGTGTGAAGGACAGGCCGGGCCGATGATTGAAAGGAGCCTCGCCTGGGTTCGCGAGCTGGTAGACGACGCCAACCAGCGCATCGCCGCGAAGAAGGCCGGCGAGCCGGCGTAGCCGCACGGCCTGTCGAGTTCCGGCGACAGAGCACAATCTACCATCTGAGGAGGTTTGAGATGGCTATTAAGTTAGGCGTAAACATGGAATTTGTGCGCCACCACGACAAGCCGTTTGCCTGGGGTGTGGCCAAAGCGGCCGAAATTGGCTACGAGTATATCGAGCCGATGGTACACCTGGGGCGGGAGCTTTTGAGCGAGGCCGGGTATTTCCACTCTGTCTCCATGTACGACGATCCGTTGTGGGTGCGCGACCTCTGCGAGCAGCACGGCGTGAAGCTTTCTGGCCTGAGCGCGCACACCCCGCTGATCAAGCCGGAAATCAGCGTCGAGTACCTGAAGATGGCTATCCGTTGGGCAGCCGACGCCGGCGCGCCCGTCGTCAACACCGACGAAGGGCCGAAGCCTGTCTGGACTAACAAAGAGATGGACTACTGCCTGATGACCTACACGCTCACCGAGGCCGCGCGCGTGGCCGAGCGTCATGGCATCTGGATCGGCCTGGAGCCCCACCAGCAGTACAGCAAGACCCCCGAAGGGCTGGACAGTATCTACAACCTGGTGGACTCGCCCTACATCGGCATCAACTACGACACCGGCAACAGCTACCTTGCCGGCGGCTCTGATCCGTATGAGTGGCTGGAGCACGTCAAAGATCGTGTCGTGCATATTCATGCCAAAGACATCAGCATGCAGCAGGGCGAGGCCGAGCGCGGTAAGGTAACCGGCACGCCCGTGGGCTGCGCCTGTGGCGAGGGCGTGGTGGACTGGCAGCGCGTGATTGACATCCTCCGCGACCTGGATCGCGACATCGTGCTCAGCGTGGAGTGCGGCACTGTGCCGGAGGCTGAGCGCAGCTATGCCTACCTCTCGCAACTGCTGGAGAAGGTGCCGTACTCGGCATAGGCCGGAGAAAGCCTAGCCTGCGGAGGCAACCGTGAAAGGACAATATCTGCTGGGAATCGACCTGGGTACGAGCGCCACCAAAGCTGCTCTGTACCGCACCGACGGCACGCTCGTCGCCGAGGCGACGGCGGAAGTGCCGATCAACTATCTGCGCCCCGGCGTCGTCGAGCAGGATAGCGACGACTTCTACCGCACGGCGGCACAGACCGTGCGCTGCTGCGTGACGGAAAGTGGGGTCGATCCCCGGCAGATAGCCGCGCTGGCCTTCGACAGCCAGATGGCCGGCGTGGGCACGATTGACGAGAACTTCAACCCGGCGACCCACTTCGACTCCTGGCTGGACATGCGCTGCGAGCCGTACATCAAACAGATGGACGCCCAGCTCGGCGGGATGATTACCCGCCTGAGCGGCTGCGCGCCGACCTGCGACCATGGCCCCAAGATTCTGTGGTGGCAGCACGAGCAGCCGGAAGCCTACGAGCGCATTGCCCGCTTTCTCATGCCGGCCGGCTATGTCGCCGGTAAGATGGTCGGGCTGAGCGCCGAGGAGGCGTTCATCGACCACACCTTTATCCACTTCTCCGGCCTGAGCGATGCGCGCAACGGCGCCTGGTCCGACCTGCTCTGCAACAGCCTGGGGGTGGATATGGGCCGGCTGCCGCGCATCGTGGAGCCGTGGCACGTCGCCGGGGAAGTGACGCCGGCGGCTGCGGCGGAGTTTGGGCTGGCGCCGGGCACGCTGGTCGCCGCAGGCTGCGGCGATACGGCGGCAGGGGCGCTGGGGGCGGGCATCGTGCAGGCCGGCATGTTGTTTGACACGGCCGGGACTGCCAGCGTGCTTGCCGGCACGACCGACCGCTTTGTGGCCGACGAAAGCCACCGCGCCCTGCTGACGATGCGCTCGGTCATTCCCGGCCTCTGGCATCCCCTGGCCTATATCGGCGGGGGCGGGCAGGCGCTGCGCTGGTACCGCGACACGTTCTACAACACGAGCCGGGGTGAGCCCCTGCCGGCCGAGGGCGATCTCTACGAGGCGCTGGGCGAGCTGGCGCTATCGGCCCCACCGGGCGCCGACGGCCTCTTCTTTTCGCCGCACCTCGGCGGGCGTATCTGCCCGTCCACGCCCTCGATGCGCGGCGCCTGGGTCGGCTTCTCCTGGAGCCACGGGCAGGCCCACTTCTACCGGGCGATCCTGGAGAGCGTCGCCTACGAGTACGCCTACTACCTGCGCATCCTGCACGAGTACGTGCCCGACCTTTCAGCGAAGCAGGCCAGGGCCCACGTGATCGGCGGCGGGGCGCGCAGTGACGTGTGGAACCAGATCAAGGCGGACGTGCTCGGCGTGCCCTACCAGCGGCTGCAGCGCGCCGAGTTTGGCACCTGGGGCAGCGCGATGATCGCCGGCAAGGCCGCCGGCATCTACGACGACCTGACGGCGGTTGCCGCCGAACACGCGCGTCCGGCCGGGGAGCCGTTCTGGCCTCGCGCCGAGCTACACGCCGCCTACAAATTTTCCGTGGATCGTTACATTGCCTGGCAGGAGACGCTGAGCAGCCAGCAGTGATAAGTTAGCCGGCCGGGCGCTGTGGTTCCCGGCGGAGATCAGTGAGGAGAGAAAATGAGACAACAGCCGGTCAGAATCTGTATGGTGGGCGCGGGGCGCGTCGGAAAGCTCCACTCGGGCACCTTTGCCCGCTACGTACCCGGCGGCGCCGTTGTCGCCCTGGTCGATCCTGCTACCCAGATTCTGGACGAAACCGGCGCCCAGTTTGGCATTGACGGCCGGTATACGAGCCTCGAAGAGGCGCTGGACAAGGCAGCCGTGGACGCCGTGGTGATTACCACGCCGACGTTCACCCATCGCGATCTGGCCGTCCTGGCAGCCGAACGGGGCAAGCACGTCTTTCTGGAAAAGCCGATGGCGATGAACCTCGACGAGTGCGACGAGATCCTGGCCGCCTGCGAGCGCAACGGCGTGCACCTGCAGATCGGCTTCATGCGCCGTTTCGACCCGGAATTTGTGGCCGCGGCGGAGCGTATCGCCGCGGGTGAGATCGGCGAGCCGATGCTGATCAAGTCGCTGACCCACGGGCCGGGGCTGCCGCCGCCGTGGGCGCGGGACATCGTCACTTCTAACGGCAATCTCGCCGAGGTCAACAGCCACGACCTGGACTGCGTGCGCTGGCTGATGGGCTCGAATATCGAGCGCATCTACGTGGAAGTCGCCAATTTCAAGGGCGACGAGCGCGGCGTGGAAGCCGAGCACTTCTACGACAATATGATCACGACGCTGCGCTTTGAATCCGGCGGGTTGGGTAGCTTCTCCGGTGTCTGTCCCTGCGACTATGGCTACGACGCGCGGGTCGAAATCGTCGGCAAGGAAGGCATCATGCAGATCGGCTCGATGCGGTCGCAGGACGTCGTCGTCTGCGTGAACCGCGACCAGGGTCTGATCACGCCCGTCTACCGCCGCTGGCCGGAGCGCTTCGAGTGGGCCTACATCCGCGAGATGGAGCATTTCGTCGCCAGCATCCAGAGCGACACGGCGCCCAGGGCGAGCGGACAGGACGGCTGGTGGGCAGTCGCCGGCGTGCTCGCCGGCACGCGCTCGATGCTGGAGGAGCGGCCCGTCCGCCTGCAGGAAGTGATTGAGCAACATTGGACGCCGGCGCAGTCGCTGGCCTGAGGAGAGGGCGATGAGGGAAACGATGCTCGCCGCCGTCTACCACGGCCCGCACGATCTTCGCGTCGAGCAGGCGCCGCGCCCGCTGATTGCGCCGGACGAGATCCTGCTGCGCGTCCTGGCCGCCAACATCTGCGGCACCGATCTGCGCATCCTTCACGGCGGGCACCGGCTGTACCCGCCCGGCACGGTGCGTATTCCCGGTCACGAGGTCGTCGGCGAGATCGCCGAACTGGGTAGCGATGTCGAAGGCTACCGGGTGGGCCAGCGCGTCTTTGTCGCCCCTAACGTGGGCAGCGGGCACAACCGCCAGACGATTGCCGGCCACAACAACCTGGACCCCGATTACCGCGCCATTGGCATCAACCTGGATGGCGCGTTTGCCGAGTACATGCGCGTGCCGGCGGCGGCCATCCGCCAGGGGAACGTCATGCCCATGGACGAAGCGGTAGACCCGGCCGTCGGCGCGCTGATTGAGCCGCTGGCCTGCGTGCTGCGCGGCCAGAATGCGGTCGGGGTGAGCGGCGGCGACGTTGTCGTGGTTATGGGCGCTGGCCCAATCGGCATCCTGCACATGAAGCTGGCCCGCTTTCGCGGCGCCACGTGCGTCGTCGTCAGCGAGCCGGCGGACGGGCGCCGCCAGCAGGCCCTGGAGCTGGGCGCCGATCGTGTCGTCAATCCGCTGGCCGATGATCTGGCCGCCGTGGTGCAGGCGGAGAGCGACGGGCGCGGCGCCGACGTGGTGATCGTCGCCGCGCCGAGCAAGCCGGCGCAGGAATCGGCGCTGGCGATCGCCGCGATCGGCGGGCGCATCAACTTCTTTGGCGGCCTGCCGAAGCAGGATCCTTTCATCCGCTTTGACAGCAACGCGGTGCACTACAAAGAGCTGGTCGTCACCGGTACGACGGCGTGCAGCACCTATGACTGCCTGCGCGCTGCCGAGATCGTGCGCTCCGGGCGTATAGAGCTGGCGCCCCTGGTGACGGCCCGCTTCCCGCTGGCCGAAGCCAATGCTGCTTTTGCCGCCGCCGCCGATGGAGCCAATCTGAGGGTGGCCCTGGAGCCATAAGATGAGCGGATCGGTCAGGAAGGTGATCACCGTTCTCGGGCCCGTGGAGGTTGAGGCCATCGGGTTTACCGATGCGCACAACCACCTGTGGATTGGCCCGGTTGCCGGCGCGCCGGCCGATGCGCCGCAGCTGACGGGCGAAGCAGCAATTGCAGCCGAGCTGAGCGATTATCGCCGCGCCGGAGGCAGCGCCATCGTCGATTGCCAGCCCGGCGGGGCAGGGCGCGACGGCCGTGTCCTCGCTCGTCTATCGCGTGCCAGCGGCGTGCACGTCATCGCCAGCACGGGCTTCCACCGCCGCCGCTACTATGGCGACCACGCGCCGCTATGGGAACAGTCGGCGGCCGAAGCAGCCGTAACGCTGTACGGTGAGATCACGGAGGGAATGGTGGAGAGCCGCGACGGCGAGGAGCCGGTGCGGCCGGGAGTGATCAAGATCGCCCTGGAGGCGACGCTGGCGGAGACGCCGCGCCATCTGCTGGAAGCCGCCGCCGCCGTATGCCGGGAAACGGGTTACGCCATCGAAGCCCACACCGAAAGAGGGGCTTCCGTCGAGCTTTTCCTCGATTATTTTCTGGACGAGGGCGTCGATCCCCGGCGGCTCGTCTTTTGCCACGTCGACAAGCGGCCCGACCTGGCGCTGCACCAATCGCTGGCCGAAGCCGGCGTCCTGCTCGAATACGATACGTTTTACCGGCCCAAATATGAACCCGAAACCAACGTCTGGCCGCTGCTGGAGCAGATGGTCGCCTCCGGCTATGCCGGCAGCCTGGCGCTGGCTACCGACATGGCCGAGCCGGCGCTCTGGCAGAGGCTCGGCGGCGGGCCGGGATTGGTTGGGTTATTCACCGAGATCCGGCCGCGCCTGGAGCAGATGGGCTTCGACGCGCCGACAATGCGGCAGCTTCTCGGCGGCAACATCATCGACCGTCTCGCGCTGCCCTTTCCTCCACAACAAGGATAACATCATGAAAGACGTGCCCTATACATTTCAGCTAGAGCCGCCCGACTTTATCCCCTCCACCTACGACAACCACATCCAGCGCCGGCTCAGCGCTATGCGCGGGCAATATGCCGACGAGGCGGCCCTGGCGCAGATGCTGGAGCAAGAAGACACGCTGCTCTATGACGTCTACGAGCTGCGCCGGCCGGAAATTGCCGGCGAGATCCTGCACGGCATCAGCATCGTGCATCCGGGCAAGGTCGGCGACGAATACTTTATGACCAAGGGCCACTTCCACAGCGTGCTGGAAACGGCGGAGATCTACTATTGTCTGAAGGGCCAGGGTGTGATGGTCATGGAAACGCCGGAAGGGGAGTGGGCGGTCGAGGCGCTCTATCCCGGCCGCGTACTCTACGTATTGCCGCGCTGGGCGCACCGCTCGGTGAATACCGGCTGCGAGGAGGATCTGGTGACCTTCTTCGCCTATCCGGGCAACGCCGGACACGATTACGGCACCATCGAAACGCATGGCTTTCGCAAGCTGGTCGTGGAGCGCGACGGCCAGATGGCTATCGTGGACAACCCGCGCTGGCAGCCGCCGTCCTCCCGCGCATGAAAGCCCTCGCCGACTGTCACGTACTGGTTACGCCCACCTCCTATGGGCGCCATGACGAACGGCTGCGCGTGGAGCTGGAAAGCTGCGTCGGCCGGGTGACTTATAACACGACCGGCAAGCCGCTCAGCTCGGCGCAGCTCGCAGCGCTGCTGCCGGGCGTAGACGGCTATATCGCCGGGCTGGACGTCATCGACGCGGCGGCACTGGCGGCAGCCGATTCCCTGCGCGTGATCGCCCGCTATGGGGTGGGTGTGGACAACGTGGACCTGGAAGCGGCGGCGGCGCGCGGCATCGTCGTCACCAATACGCCCGGCGCCAATGCCGCGTCGGTGGCCGAGCTGACGGTTGCTTTCCTGCTGCTGCTGGCCCGGCCGGTGATGCCGGCGGCGGCGGCAACGCGCGCGGGAGAATGGCCGCGTACGAGCGGCCTGAGCCTTGCCGGCAAGACGGTCGGGCTGGTGGGCCTCGGCGCTATCGGCCGGGAAGTAGCGCGGCGGCTGGCGGGCTTCAACTGCCGGGTACTGTCCTATGACGTAGCTCCCGACACCGCCTTTGCGCGGGAGCACGGCGTGACGATTGTCACGCTGGAGCAGCTACTGGCGCAATCGGACTTCGTTTCGCTGCACGCGCCGCTCCTGCCGTCCACGCGCAATATGGTGGATGCGGCTTTCCTGGCAGCGATGAAGCCGGGCGCCCGCCTGATCAACACGGCGCGCGGCGAGCTGGTAGACGAGGCTGCGCTGCTGGACGCCCTCCAGAGCGGCCATCTCGCCGGGGCGGCGCTGGACGCCTTTGCTCAGGAGCCGCCGGGCAGCGACAACCCGCTGCTGGCCCTGCCGCAGGTCATCGCCACGCCGCACATGGGCGCGCACACCGACGGCTCGACTACCGCGATGGGGGCGCTGGCTCTGGCCGATTGTCTGGCCGTGCTGGAGGGCCGGCCGCCCCGCTATCGCGTCATCTGACATCGAGAGAACCATGGACAAAACAGCAACATTGCAGCAACTGAAAGAACTGGGCCTGATCGCCGTCATCCGCGGCCCATCGGCCGACAAGACGATGGAAATCGTCGCGGCGTTGGCGGCGGGTGGCGTGCGGGCCATCGAAATCACCTACAGCACGCCGCAGGCGGCCGATGTGGTGCGCCGCCTCAGCGAGCAGTATGGGGACGAGATCCTGCTGGGCATGGGCACGCTCACCTGCCCCGAGCAGGCTGAGGAAGCGGCCGGCGCCGGTGCTCATTACCTCGTCAGCCCGATGATTGACGAGGCGCTTGCCGGGGCGATGGTCGCCACGGGCCGCGCTGTCATGATCGGCGCACTGACCCCGACCGAGATCGTGCATGCCCACCGGCTGGGCTCCGATGTGGTCAAGCTCTTTCCCGGCTCGCTCGGCGGGCCCGCCTATCTCAAGGCCATCCGCGGGCCGTTTCCCGACATCCCGATCATGCCTACGGGCGGCGTCGAAGCCGGCAATCTGGCCGACTGGTTTGCGGCGGGCGCGTTTGCCGTCGGCGCGGGCAGTAACCTCTGTCCGAAGCCTCTCGTGCAAGCGGGCCACTGGGACGAGATCACGGAGCTGGCCCGCGCCTTTGTCGCTGCGGTTTCCGCCGCCCGCTCGTAAAGCGCTCACCTTTATCGACAACAAACACAACAGGAGTAGCAGTGAACGACTTGACGCCCGACGGCAATCGCAGCCTGGAATATGAGATCGTCACCAAAGAGGTGCCCACTTTTTACTTTATTGGCGTGACCACCGGCAAGTCCTCGATCAACAAGGTCTTTCCCCTGTGGATGCAGGAGATGGGCCGGCCGGAGGTGGTGCTGGAAGGGATCGACCACGCCATCCACGACGACCCGGAGGCGTACCGGCGCTCGGTGGCGCAGATCAAGTATGACCCGAACAGCCTGGGCGCGCTGGTGACCACGCACAAGATCGACCTTTTCAACGCCGCGCGCGACCTGTTCGACGAGGTTGACCCCTATGCCGGGCTGACCGGCGAGGTATCCTGTATCGCCAGCCGGGAGGACGGCCGTCTCGCCGGCTATGCCAAAGACCCGATCACCGCCGGGTTGAGCATGGACGCGATCGTCGGCGAGAACTACTTCGGGCGGACAGGCGGCCATGTTCTGCTGCTGGGGGCCGGCGGCTCGTCGGTGGCGACGGTGCTCCATCTGATCAACAAGAAGCAGCCCGGCGACCGGCCGGAGAGAATCGTCGTCGTCAACCGCTCGCAGGGGCGGCTGGACCACATGAAGCAGATGGTCGATTCGCTGGAACCGGACATCGAGATCGTCTACGTCTGCAACGACGACCCGCGCGTGAATGACCGGCTGATGGCCGAGCTGCCGCCCGGAAGTATCGTCATTAACGCCACCGGTATGGGCAAGGATACCCCCGGCTCGCCGCTGACGGACGCGGGCGTGTTCCCGCAGGACGGCATCGCCTGGGAGTTCAACTATCGCGGCGAGCTGGACTTCATGCACCAGGCGCTGGCGCAGGCCGAAAAGCGCAACCTGCGCGTCGAAGATGGCTGGGTCTATTTCATCCACGGCTGGTCGCAGGTCATCGGTGAGGCGCTGAATGTCCCGATAACGCCGGAGCTGTTTGAGCGTCTGGAGAAGGCAGCCGCTTCAACCCGTAGCTCCCTGACAGATAGCAAGAGAGGAGGTTTTACGATGAGCAAAGCAAGACTGGCTCCGGTCTATTTCGATCCGGGCCGTGATGAGGATTTTGACAGGCAACTGGCAAGACTGCAGGAGATGCTGGCCGGCGAAGCGACCTTTCTGGAGCCGGTGGCGCTGGGCGCGGCTATCCCGGACGAAGCGGATGCCGTGATCTTCCCCCAGCTTCTGGGCGAGGCCTATCGTAAGCTGGACGCGTTTAAGGCGATGAACCGGCCGGTGCTGCTGGTGACCAGCGAGTTCGGCACGATCAACATGTGGGATTGGGAGATTGCCAACTACCTGCGCGTCGAGGGGCTGGATCCCATCGCGCCGTATAACCTGGAGCAGACGAAGACGGCCTGCCGGGCGCTGGCGGTGCGGCGCGCGCTGAGCGAGAGCAAGTTCATCGTCTACCAGGACAACCCCGGCGAAGGCTTCCAGGCGGACATCTTCAAGCGCTTCTACTGGTGGGAAGTCGAAGCCGTGCAGCGCATCTTTGACCACTATGGCGTCACCATTGAGAAGCGCAGCTTCAAGGAGCTGGCGGCAAGGGCCAAAGCCCTGCCCGATGCGCAGGCCGACGCCGTGTGGGCACAGTGGAATCTGCCGGCTAGCGGGCTGGGGCCGGGGCAGCTCCGCAGCGCAGTGAAGATGTACATCGCCCTCAAGGCGGAGTTGGAAGCAGAAAGCCACGTCGCCGGCATGGGCATCAACTGCCTCAACGAGTCCCATTTTTCGGACACCACGCCCTGCCTGGCCTGGAACATGCTCTACGAAGAAAAGGGGCTGATCTGGGGCTGCGAGGCCGACACAATGTCGATGCTCACCAAGCACATCCTGCACAAAACGCTCGACGTGCCCATCATGATGACCAACCTGTATCCGTTCCTGATGGGCCAGGCGGCGCTCAAGCACGAGCGTATCCCCAACTTCCCGGAGGTGGACGAGCCGGAGAACCACATCCTCGTGGCCCACTGCGGCTACCTGGGCGTCGTGCCGCAAACTTTTGCAACCGAGTGGCAGGTGAAGCCGCGCGTGCTGGCGATCACCGACCCCAACGCCATTGCGCTGGACGCGCGCCTGCCCGAGGGGCCGATGACGCTGGCCAAGCTGATGCCCACGATGGACAGGATGACAGTGGTCGAAGGCCAGCTCGAAGGGTACGTGCAGTATGACGATTCCGACTGCCTCAACGGCGGCGTGCTGCGCGTTGCCGACGGCCACCGGATGGTGAATAACATCTCGTCGCACCACTACCTGCTGACGACCGGGCACAACCGCAAGGATATCGAGCTGATCGGCAAGGTCTTCGGCTTTGCCGTGGAAGCTTTTTAGGGCTGGCCGCGGGCGGACATGGCGACAGCGCTGTCCGCAGCTTGCCGCCAGACAGCGCCGCCTGACGTTCATCACTTTTGGCTTTGGCCAGGTTGACCTATACTGGGCAGCGATCCTGGCTGCCTGCCCTCCCGTGCGCCGGCAGTGAGGAGTTTCATGCTGCCAGGCGTAAGGCTCAATGGAGCCGGTTCGCCCAGTTGAGGAGAATCAGATGAGCAGACCCAAGCTGTTGAGCCTCTTCTTCGCCGTATTCCTCATCTTCATAGGCATTACTGCCAATCTGTGGGCGAGTGGCTCCGCTCCCGGCCAGCCTTTGCCGTTCCCGACACGCCCTAAGGTGGTAGACGAGGCAGAGATCGCGGCAGAGACGCTCAGGCAGACGTTCCTGCCGGCCCTCTTCGCGCCGGGCACAGGCGAAGCGCCGCCCTGGCTTGACACCGGCAGCAGGTCGGCTGTCGAGCAGTTCTATCTGGTCGACTACAGGGCCTCTGAGGGAATTGCGCCGGCGTGGACGGGCAATCATGGGAGCTGTAGTCCGGGAACGGCCTCGGCGCAGTTCCAGGATGCCGTTCTGCGCCGGATCAACTACTTCCGGCGGATGAGCGGCATCCCGCCGGTCACTGGCTTCAAGGCGGAGTACAACCAGAAAGCGCAGGCAGCCGCTTTAATCATGAGCGTCAACAACCAGCTGAGCCATACGCCGCCGGCAAGCTGGGACTGTTTCAGCGACGACGG